>Ga0207416_1003761_pt1 | contig 14001 bp, 20 predicted proteins | sample PaiPotPPM11metaG_FD_184107 | JGI IMG/M metagenome (GOLD analysis project Ga0207416, IMG submission 184107) | Iron sulfur acid spring bacterial and archeal communities from Banff, Canada, to study Microbial Dark Matter (Phase II) - Paint Pots PPM... ...
TGCCCAATCGCCGGAAGGTCGCTACCAGTTCCAGTGGTGGGCCCTAAACCTGGTGGATGCGCTCCCCGTCGGTGGCACCGAGAAGAAGGGCTCCGACCGCGGGATCGACGGTCTCATCACGTTCACCGGCCGAGACGGGACTCTGGAAAGGGTCCTCGTCAGCGTCAAGAGTGGCAACGTGAACAGTGGCATGGTCAGAGACCTCAAGGGCACGATCGAGCGCGAGAAGGCCGCCTTCGGGCTGTTCATCACGCTGGAGGAGCCCTCCAAGGAGATGCAGCTGGAGGCGGACACCGCCGGCCTTTATCGCTCCGACGTCTGGAAGCGGGACTATCCGAAGATCCAGATCATGACGATCAAAGAGCTGCTGGAGCATAAGAAGCCGGCGCTTCCGCCATTCGTAATGCCGAGCTACCAGCAGGCCGAGCGAATTTATCTAGAGGTCGCTGACCAAGGAAGCCTTTTCGATGTCAAGCCCGGGAAAAGCGCAAAGCCCCGAAGTTAGCACGCGGCCCGGGATCGTTCGCTGTGGGAGTCTGCGTTCAGCCGTTACCTGTGTCATGCCCCCTTCTAAGTCAGAATCGTAGGCGCCCCCGCCTGGTTCGGTCATCATGACGCCCGGCCTCGGGGCTGATCCTCCCGTTGTTGCCAAATGAGTCACAAAGTGACCGAAACGGTACCTGTGTGATTATAATGGCAACATGAACCGATCTCCCCGGTCGCTCGGACGGCGAGCCTTAACCCTCCTTGAAGAATGGGAAGCAAACGGGACTCAGCTAGTCACCGGGCCGGAGATCAGGGCAGCTATGGGCCCTAACGCGACAGAGGCGGCGGCCAAGCGGATGACGTACCAACTGCGCCACAAAGGCTTTCTCGAGACGGTCCGCCGTGGCGTGTATGCCGTGCAGCCCCTTGCATGGATGGGTAACAAGGCCGTCGACGTAGCGGCCTCGATCGCTGCTCTTTCCAACCGAGGGGTCGGGTACTACGTGGGATTCGATACGGCTGCGGGCCATTACGGTTGGAATCCTGAATCGTATGGTGCCGTTACGGTCGCGATCCCAAGCGGATCCCATGTGCGGATGCCCGATGTCGAAGGCACACGGGTTCGAGCGGTAAGGGTTCCCCAGCGCACGTTTTCGCTTGGCGTCCATGCGGAGACTTGGCGGGGACAGGTTGTCCCGATGTCAGGTCGCGAGCGTACCGTGGTCGACGCAGTCAGTCGAGTCAAACTCGTCGGCGGCTACCCAGGATGCCTCCGGTTGCTCGCGCGCGCGCGCGCAGACACCCAGGTGGACGGACACGAAGTGGCCCAGTTGGCAATGGCACGTAAGAGCACACGTCTGCTGAAACGGCTGGGTTGGCTAACCGAACACGCAGGATGGAAATGGAGTGAGCCGGACGTTGCCTTGCTGCGTAGCGGTTGGTCGAAGAACAACCGTGTCACTCTGGCAGATCGTCGTGCGGGCTCGCCAGGTCAGTGGGATTCGCGTTGGCAGCTGATCATCAACGTACCCGATGATCAGCTCAAGCCGGAGGTCGGTATCCGATGATTCGCGAGGCGGACGTCCGGCGCTTCGCCGGCGAGTCGCGGGTTGATGTCTCCATCGCCCGTCTCGAAATCATCCTCACCATCATGTTGCAGCGGGTTGCAGTGGCCCCGGTTGGGAAGCAGATGGTCTTTAAGGGGGGGACTGCCCTAAGGAAGCTCGTCTTCGGAGCGGCTGGGCGCTTCTCCGAGGACCTGGACTTCGCGGCGCTTGCGGCTGATACCGAAGCTGCCCAATTGGAGCTCATGGCAACACTCGAAGATGCAGGCCAGGATGGCGTCTCCGCCCGGTTCGACAAGTGGGACGTTGCTGGGCCCGGCACCCTTCAGGCCCTTTGCTCGTTCGACTCAAGTATCGGCCCCGGTCACTTTGAGCTTGACGTCACCGTGGGCCAGCGGCCCACACTCATTGGTGCCATCTGGCAATCCCCGGCGAGGCAGTCGTATTTTGACCGACTCGGCTTTGATCCGGCTCCGATCCTGAGCATGCAATCGGCCGAGATCGGGGCAGAGAAGCTGGCCGCGATTCACCGTCGGAGCGCCAACCGTAACCCAAAGGACATATGGGATCTGTGGAAGTGGCTAATGCTTCCTCCCGGCGATGGGGAGCTTGCGGCCTTCCGCCAGTTATGGCCGGTGCGGTTGTGGTTCGATAAACAGCCCTGGCGTGGACGAGGATGGTTTGGCAACTTGAAAGCGGGTGACTTCGATTGGGATCGCCTCCGCGGTCTTCTCCCACGCGGGCCCGCCCTGGAGCCGGGTCAGATTCTCCAAGACCTCAAAGCGCGCCTTGCCCCGTGGATCGATGAAAGCGAAGGTTTGCTCCAAGAAGCGGGCGCGGGCAGACGTCGGGCGCCAGCCGAGGTCGAGGCCGAAATTCAGAGGGCGCTCCGCCAACTTGCGTGGAGCTAGAAAGGATCTGGCGATGGCTCGGCTGCTACCTGCGATACTGAGCCCTCGGGGAGGGCCGCGTTGACTTTAGGCGGTTAGCGCTTTCGTTCGCCATCGGAGGACTGGCGGCCGCATTGGCTGCCGCTGCTGTTGTGCTCGCCGTGGTGGCTGCAACCCGAGAGGCGCCGTACGATGGGCTCGGCGACACCATCAACTCGCGGACGCGCCCAGTTACCGCGATCCCGCACTCAGCCGCTTTTGCCGCCGCGCATCGACGTGCGGTACTCACGGACTACTCGACGCGCTTCACGAAAGGAGGAGGCTTCGGTTAGCCGGGCTGGCCACGGAATCGCGAACTTGCCGACGAGGCGAGTATGGACGTTGAGCTCCGTGAGCAGCGCGAGCTGCGCCCTTCTGATTGCCCTCGGATCGCGTGATGTCCAACGAAGCTGCATAAATGCTTGCTCGTAGTTGGAGAACAGGCTAAGTACATAGAGAAATGGCAGGAGACCCAGCGTTAGCCAGATGGGCAGGGTAAGCCGGCGCAAAGTCCCGGGCCAATCGACTTGGCGCCAGTTGACCATGAGACTGACCGTTACAAATGCCAACAACGCGAGACCGACGAGCGCGGTAAGCGTATCGACGAGTGCTTTGACATCTCGGGTCCTCTGGTCCCTGCCGGCGATCACCGATAGCATAAGTAGCACCGTCACCATAGGCAGAAGAATCAACTCAACCAGAAAGGGGAAGACGTAAAGGTTCACATAGAACTCGATGAACACTGTGGCTTTGAAGGCAGCGAGCGCGGTCCCTCTGAAGAAGTGCGTTTGGCGCGCGACCTGAGTCACGCTGAAATAAAGGGCAACTCCGGACCCGACCCAGATAACCGTGTCCCTTATGAGTTCGGTGGTCCACAACCTAATGTGATACGCGAGCACCACCAAAATGGCCGTCCATGCGACGAGCGCCAGAAAGGGGACCCAGATCTTCCAGTTTGCCGCGATGCGGGCAACGTTGCCAAGCAAGGCCCGCGTTTCTTTCCACCATAGGACGAGCGCTAGCAGGGCGCCGAGCCAGAAGAGGGTTGCCCACTCACGGTTATTCAGCTCATTGCCAGCCGGCACAAGCCTTCGAGATGCGGGCGTCGGCGTTGCAGCCGGGCGCGCGCTGCTAGGCGGAGCGGATGTCCGGGTCGGAGCTGGACTGCCGGTTCCCTGGATCATGATGGTGGGCGCAGCGTTGACGGGCGGCAGTTCCAAACCGGAAGCCGACATTGCAACGAGAAGGACTGCGCTGGCGGTTAGGAATCCCTGAATTGCGGTTCCTGGAAGGAGGGGCTCCTGGAAATTGTGTCCGGGCATGCCACCACAAGGTCGGTCACCCGGCACGACGATTTCCGCTGGGTTAGGCAGAGGCCCAGCAGTCAACCGCGGATCGTAGCTGGGTTTCGCGACAACTGGGCGCCTCTACTATTTGCGCTGTTGATCGAGAGCAGACAACTGTTGCCGCGCCAGCTCCTCGAGTTTCGCTGTTGCCTTATCGAGTCGTTCCGCTGACTCACCAATGCGTTGCGCTCTCTCCGTGCCCGCCGGGTGCGTCTTGGCCAGCTGGTTATCGAAGTAGGCGTGCCAGACCTCCTGGAACGCGTCTCGGACGTCTTTCGTTTCGGAGTCCAGCGCCAGACGTAGGTCAGCGGCTTGAAAGGACTTGTTTGCCTCGCCCAAGAGTGCCTGGAGTCGCTGATCGCGCGCCTCGGCCGTGTCTCCTTCGAGGATATATTGTGTCTCCTTTACGATTCGGACGTAGACTCGCGCTAGGGCGAGCACCTGCGCGTAATCATCGGTCAGTCGGCTGCGTTTGTCAGCCGCCGCTTGCCGCACCGATCGCTTTGTCTCTCTGCGCTCCTCGTTCCTGGCGTTTAGATGCACGCCCAACAACGAACTAGCCGCCCCGATGACGGCGCCGACGGCGGCGCTGCCGAGTCCTAGCAGAACAGCTTGCGATCCGGTCAGAGCGTCTGCGTTCAGGAGACCACCTTCCGATTTGTAACCGTAGCCGATCGGGCGAAGCGGGCGCCTTGGCGCCGGCGGCCTGCGCGAGAATGCGGATTGGAGACATGGGAATAATCTCGGACTGGTTGCGCCTGAGCCGCCATGGGCCGCCTGGCGCCGCTGCACAAGACGCAGAAGCTGCTGCCATCTTCCGAGCCGCATTAGAGCAATTCGAGGAGCTGATGCGAGCCGCCGAGGCCGCCGGTCCAGCTGCTCGTCCGTTGCCGCTCTTCTACGCTCTGAGCCAGGCAGGTCGCGCCATTGTCGCCGTCCGGGGCGGCACAAGCCACAGGGGCCACGGACTGACGTTGGGGTCACCGGCCGACGATGTCTTAGCCACCTTCATTCGTCCAGTCGAGAGTGGGAAGGATCCCGGCCAGTTTCAGGCGGTGGCCGCGGCGCTCCAGTCACTGACCCTCTCCGATCCAGTGCCGCTCGAGGCGCTCTTCGCATCCCTGCCGGAGACTGGTCACGAGATCCTCGAGACGGCATCGGATCGGCCGCGACCGTTGTCGGTGTGGCCCACCACGGAACCGGTGGTGCCGGTTCCAGGCTGGGAGACGCAAGTCCTCGTCGTGTTTGATGAGAGCGTGCGAACGGCCGATGACGTACAGGAAACGCTTCGGGCGTATCCGGGCGCAAAGGCACGGATGGGCCAGTCGAAGATGGTCGCTCAGCAGTTTGGCGCCCCCCGAGAATGGTCGCCAGGGGGCATGGGCGTGAGGATGATGGTCAAGGGCGATCTCGATGAGGTAGCGCCGCAATACCGGATCCTTGGACGCCGCTGGTTGCGCCCCGCCCTCACGGGCGACTCGCCGCCTCCCAACCCGCTCATGACGTGGTGGCTCCTGTTGTTCGCCCTTTCGATGCTGGCTCGATACCATCCGGTGGCGTGGGTCCGCGCCCTCGATGTCAACTCCTCGCCGGTGGCGGTCAGCTTGGAGAGAGCCATGCGGAAGGCGATGGACGCAGTACCTCAGTTGGTTGCTGAAGCCATCTATCAGGTACCGATGTTGCTGCCGGGGCATGCTGTCGCCGGGGCCGAGCCATTCGACTAGCAGGCTGGTATGATTTTTCCACGATTCCGCTGGCTAGGAATCGAATTCTCTGGCGGAAGGAGGTTCGTACCTCAGAAAGTCGGCAGGGCTGGTAGTTCTAGGAACCCCGTTTCCCACCCCTGCCACTGGTGCCGGTAGTCAACGGCGTCAGGAGGTGCGATCCGACCAGCGCCCGCGCGATGGCCACCCAGTTCGGGGGTTTGTAGCGCTGTTTCCCTGACGTCAGAGGAGGTGTCTGCCATGGCAAAGCGAAAAGACCAAGGCGGCGGCGGTTGGCTATGGGTACTGGTTGCTGGTGCAGGTTTCCTGGTCATCCAGGACTTGCTGAAGGACGAGGCCGAAAGTATTCTCAAGCGCAACGGTCTCTGGCCGAAGTAGCACACTGATCGCAGAAGGAGGTGAGTCGCTTGCCTCCTTCTGCGGCTCGAGCACAGTTGAGGTGGTGCCGATTTGATCCGAACCCCCTGCGCCGATCTAATTGACCAGCTCCTCGCTCAGGCTGGGGAGGCGGCGACTGTCGACTACAAGGCGCCAATGGCTTGGCCGGCGAAGGCCACCGACGAGCGAGCACGACTGGTTCGCGTCCATGAGGCGGCCTCGCGGTGCATCGCTGCTGTCGCCCGCCGTTGATCCCGGCTCGTCACGCTTGCCGCGCTGCGGCGGCTCCTTCTCTTTCCCAGACGGCGCGCCCGATCTTGACAGGTAGCTGTCGTAGCTTGCACCTACCCTAGGAAAGTGGTAAATCACCTTACCAGGGGAGGTGGGGGCAATTGGCGGCACGGCGACCTAGACCCCGAACCGGGGTAAGACCGAACGCGGTCGAACGGTCGATCTACTTCTACAAGATGGACTTCGGGTTGGACGACGCAGGCCAGCCTATTGCTGGCGATCTGGTTCCGGCGCTGCGGCACATAGATTCATTGGAGTGGACGCCGGATGGCAGGTATTTTGACCTAGGCGAAGACAACTTCATGTGCTGCTGGGTAGATCGCGCTACTCAGCGGGCACGGGTTCGGCTAGCTACTAGTCGAAGATCCTCTCTGCCGCAGCGAGAACTGGCCGGTCAGCTGTCGGCAGTGCCGCTTGCCCCTGCCGCGGGCCTTGTGGAAGTGATCCACATAGAGTTCTTTCCAGACGACATCGTGGGGGCCGATTTTAACTTCTATGGACCTCGAGTCCAGAGGTTTGGAGACTACTTAGCGGTGAAAGCTCAGGGGATCGCTCCTCCTGTTACTTTCTTACCCTTAGTCCGGCGTGACGTGGCGCAGCAGCTCGGACGGTTTCAAGATATCCGGCTATTCCAGCTAAAGATTCACGCGTCGTACGCGACGACAGTCCGCGGAGTGAACGCCTCCCTGGGAGGGGCATTTCAGGCGGCGCGGAGAGCGGGAGGCGTGAATGACGACGTTGAGCTGGAGATCGTAATTCGGCCCAAGGAGTATTCGCGTGACAGTGCACTTGGCGGAGGATTGCTTACTACGGCGCGCAGGCTAGCAGCTCGCGTGGACTTGCTGGACAACGCCGCACGCTTTCTGGTGGGCGGACTCGATAGGGAAACCAACAAGGTGGAGAAGATCGACCTTCTCCGCGACCAGCTAATTAGCAAGAAGCAAATTGTCAAGCAGGGGCCTCGGACGCGAGCTTTGCTGGCATCGTCGGCGTACGCTGCCATTGGCGAAGCACACTTTGAGCTGCGGGATGAGCTGACGGCCGCTGCGGCGCTATCTCGATGACGCTTCGCGGCCGCTGGGAAAGCCGATTCCTAGGAGCCGAGCTGGTTGCGGCATTGGTGGTCACATTGGCACTTGCCATATGGTGCTCCTTCTTCGGCGGAGCGAAACACGTTGATGAAGTGCTGCACGGTACCCGCATTGGACTCTACGGCACGTTGGGCGCCATCTTCGGCTCCCTGCTCGGTTTCGTAATTGCCACTCTCACGATCCTCCTGGGATTCGCTGAATCTGCGCGGCTCAAGGTTCTTCGGTCGAGCGCCCATTATCCCGTCTTGTGGCGGACGCTGCTATCTGCCACCAAGTGGCTTGCCGTGGCCACACTCGCTGCGGTTGCGGCCCTTGTCGTCGATCGTGATGGCGCTCAGAACCTCGGAGCTTTCTACGCATGTGTCTTCTCGAGCCTAGTGGCAGCGCTACGACTCGCCAGGTCCATATGGATTCTCGAAAATGTTGTGGCGCTCGTAACGAGCCCTTCGAAAGCGCGTGGTCCAGCAGCGGTGCTCTGAAGCTTGCGTCCGGGCGGTCAACATGGCGCATCCTCGTGCGCGCCGAAAGACGTTTATGTGAACGACACAGGGTGACGGGGTGGACACGTCCTTTGCGGCTCTGGCGGCGCGTCAAGTCGAGGCGCTCTACGCTGCGTTCGCCAAGGAGATCCCGCCCGAGAGTCTATGAGCCAGCGTCGGAAGGCAGCGGTGCGACGTCGCCTGAAGGTGCCTCGATGTCAGTCGCTGCAGGCGGGGCTTCTTGGTCGACCTTGATGGCGTTGATGATCGTGTGAGCCATCACAGGGAGAAGTAGCGACGTCAGCATCATGAGGACGTCCGGCACTGTGACCGCGTAAAGCAAGGAGACTGGCGACCATCCGCGAGGTCCATGCACAGTCGCAAGAGCCGGTCCGATAAAGAAACCCGCGACGGCGATGATGAGCAGCACCAATGCGCGCACGCCTAACCGAAAGACAAGCCTGACCAAGAAGAGCGGAATGATTCTCGATGTCATGCGGGTAAGCCAATCGTCGATTTCCCGTTCTTCCGTTGGGTTGACAGCGGGAAAGTCGACGTGCACTCTACGAAGAGCGGCGAGGAACCGGTGCGTGGTTCCGGGGCCTGGCTTGAGGACTCGGTAATCGGCTGAGGTGACCACTTGGGTCAGCTGCGGCGCGGCGATCAGCCAGCCGCCGATTAGGGCGACGAGGGCAAGGGAATAGAGAGTCGACTCGCCCGGCCAGGTCGGCAGGAAGACCACTGCGAAAAATACGATCCACCAATAAATTCGGTAAAGGAGCCGGTCTAGCGGTAAAGGCCCCTTCCTATCGACGATCTCAAGCCGATTCAGGAACGGGATGACGAGGTCGACAATGATGGCTCGGTGACTGCGCACCTGCAGCTCCCGCCGGCCGAGCAGGCGCGCGCGTATGCGATCGAGCCGGCGTGTGAACGGGTTACCGTGGCGAGCTCGAGGCTTGGGGGTTCCGTTCGGTGGCACGCTCATGGCTAGACGTGAGTAAAGAAGTCGTTGAACGCGGCGACGTCGATTAGCGCGTGACTCGTTTCTGACGTGTCTTGGATTGTCCCGTGGCCGTGATTGAAAAATTCGGGCTTGGAAGTGTAGGTGGCGGGGCGGCCGTCGTCGGGTAAACGCCGAAGCCGTAGCTTTTTGGGATCGGCTCCGTTCGGCCGCTCCACCACCATCAGATAGGTGTTGGGGTTGGCGGCTGGCGGTATGACTCGGACGACGTCGCCAGCCCTCGGATCGACGGACGCCGTCGTACAGGCCGCGCACACCGTCGTCCCCCTCGCGCGCTCGGCCAACGTCAGCGCGTTTCCGCACTTGCTGCACTTGGGCAATCGATTCTCCCTTGCTGGCTACTGGGCGACGATCTCGTTGTCGTGACCGGGATCGAGAATCTTCGCCGTGACTGTCTTCCCGTTTTTCCAGCCGACGAGCGCGGCATCGACGATTGTCTTGAGTTCCGCAGGCTCCAGGGATGCCGGTGTCGCCATATCGTAGAAGACCGGCGCGGGTCCGACGGGAGTGTGTCCGGGTGCAACGTGGACGAGATCCCGCGCCCGCCGCTTGATCAGGGAGTCCAGTTCTTCGCTGGTCGGCGGATTCCCCTCCCAGCCGCCGTCCATGCTGAGGAGGGCGCGCCACTTCCTACCTTCAACGTCGTAGCCGGTTGGCGGGTCTTCGGCTACTTTCCATGCATCCGTCCTCGCGATCGGCGCCGCCTCGGTGGCATAGATCCCGGGCAACCTGGTCGAGGCGCGCGCTTCCTCCCATGCCGCGACGGCTTGTTCGCCGGCGTCGTCGGTATCGGTCGCATCAACCGTCACGACAATGTGGGGCCGGGGGTCCCGGCCGGTGAAAACGCGGGTCAGCTGAAGGTTCGGCCGATTCTCCTCGAGCCAGGTGATGTACGGTTCGGCCTTCGGGTTGACCGTGAAACCGACGCGAAACCCGGCCATTTATGGCCTCCTGATCCTGAACCCGTACGGGTTGGGCTTCCCGGGACCGATGTCGAGAAACTTTTGCCAGGCATCGAGGCACGCATCGGCCACAGCGAAGAGGTCGACGTACTGGCCAGCGTCATCAACGAAGAGCCAATGCGCCGTCTCGCGCCCGGAGTCATAGGTGAAAACGGTCGTCGTTGTCCAGTCGGCGTTCCCTGTGGTCGGGCGAGCCGGGTCGAGCTTGTAATGCTTCGTGCCGTTGGCGATGTCGCGGCAGACCTGCATCAGCCACACCGTGCGCGGGGCGGATCCAGAGGTGGCGGCGGCGGAGTTCTCGATAAAGTCGTTGACCTCTTTTCGGGTCTTCATGCCGGCCCCGATCACCCAATCGTTGAGGTGGAAGCAGGCCGCAAAGAAATTCCACACGTCGTCGAGCCCGTTCGATCGGGCGGGCTCCACGTCGGGCGGATTCGTCCGTGTGGGTGCCAGCCGCCCATGAAGGCGCAGGACGCGCTCCCATTGATCGAGCGCATCCCCGCCCAGGTGGGATAGCCTTAGCGCCGCCGTTGTCGGTTTCGCTGGTCCAGACATCACTATGTGGTCACCCCTTGCGGTTGGATCCTCGGCCGTGATTTTAGACCGACTGGCGGACCGCCTGACCCCTACGATGACCCCTGCAGGAGCGCGGAATGGTGCCTATCGATGCGCGTCCGTGCGCACGTCGCGAATACACAGCCGTCAGCCCGATCGGGGTGACCATGAGTTCGAGACTCGTCTCCGGCGTGATCCGCACTCGGGGTTCCGGGCGGTCGCACGATCGAAAACCCCAGCGGTTTTCGTGCCGCTCGACTTTCGCTTGCGCTCTTTTGACGTGCGTGCTACCGTCCACATTGGTCGGCGCGAGAAAACTGAGCGGTCGGTGCACCGCTCGGCAGGTGGTGCCGACCCAGCGGGGAAATTCCCCACTGAGGAAATGGCCCTAGGGGCCGGGTTTCGTATTCAGCGAGAGTCGTCAAATGGCGGTCGGGGCTTGAAAACCACTAAGGTGCAAGCCTTCGGGGGTTCGAATCCCTCTCCCTCCGTATTCAGATTTTGCCCCTCGGCCCTGGCTCCAACCATCTGCTGACTGGCAACCTGACTGGCAACCGGCCATCGTGAAGCCATCAGGGAGGTGGCATCGATGGGCAAACGTGGACCCGGTTATGGCACGGTCTATCACCGGCCGGACGGACGGTGGGAAGGGCAGATTCGTATTCCAGGAGGACGTCGCCGCTCGTTCTACGCCCGGACCCGGCGGGACGTGATTCGCAGGCTCGCTGAGGCCCGCTGGGCGCTGGGCCAGGGATTGCCAGTCAGTTCCGGAACGCAGCCGCTCAGCGTGTTCTTCGCGCGTTGGCTCGCGGTGACGCGACCGCGCCTGCGGCCCACGACGATGCATGCCTACACCATCAACGTCGGGCGGCTAACGCCGTTCCTGGGCCGGGTTCCGCTTCGGTCCATTACGCCGGGCATGATCGAGTCGACCTACGCGTCACTCTTGAGATCGGGGCTCTCTGACAGGACGGTGGAACAGGCGCATGCCGTCCTGCACCGGGCTCTGGACCAGGCGATGCACTGGGGCCTGGCCAGCCGCAACCCCACTGAGCTGGTGACACCGCCCCGGCCCCGCACGCGTGAGATGACGGCGCTAAGTCGCGCCCAGCTGCGGCATTTTCTCCAGGTCACGACCGGGACGCGCTGGTATGCTCTGTGGACGCTGCTTGGGACCACTGGACTTCGGCTGGGTGAGGCCCTTGGCCTGACCTGGAGGGACATCGGCTTGGAAACCGGAAAGCTGATCATTCAGCGATCGCTGCAACGGCAACCCGGTGGGGGCTTGGTGTTTGTCCCGCCCAAGACCGAGAGGAGCCGGCGAACCGTTCATCTGCCGGAACTGACCCGGGGTGCCCTGCTCGCTCAACGGGAAGTCCAGCAGTGTCATCCTGTCGCTGGCGGAATGGAGAGTGACCGGGTGTTTACCAGTCTCCGGGGCGGGGCTGTCGAACCCAGCGAGATTAATCGCGCCCTCACCCGAGAGCTGCCACGGGGCCGGCCTCCCGCACATTCGCGTCCATGACCTTCGCCACACGACGGCAAGCATCCTCCTCGAGGCGGGGACGCACCCCAAGATCGTCCAGGATCTGCTCGGCCACTGCACCATCCGATTGACACTCGACACCTACAGCCACCTCACTCCGCCCCTTCATCAAGCATCCGCACGCACGATGGATCGTGTGCTTAACGAGGACACTCGATAGCGGGGGATCGGCAGTGTGAGGCTGCGGAGTTGCAACCCAATTTCGGCGAGTAAGCGAAGCCTTTCTACGCCACACCGTCCAGATCGTCGCGAGGCTGGCTGCTCGGCGTAAGAACCAACAGTCCGGCTTCCGATCAGGGGAGGAAACCGCCGTAAACTACGCTACAGTTGAAGTCAGCATGAGCGACAAGGCCGAGGCCATTGCCTGGCTCGTCTTAGCCTGGCGATTGCCGACTAGCGAGTCGAGTGCGAACCGAGTGTCGGTCTGGCGCGCCCTCCGCAACCTCGGTGCGGTCGGCCTGACGCCGGGGGCCGCCATCCTGCCCTTCACCGAGGACTCCCAGGAGCAGTTTGACTGGCTGGCGCAGGAGATCGAGGAGCACGGCGGGGATGCCTGGGTCTTGCCGGTGGCGCACTTGTCGGAAGCCGAAGAACGCAAGATCCGTGATCGCATGCGGGCCGATCGCCAGGCGGAGTATGACGAGCTCCGGATTGAGGCGCTGGACGTGCTCAAGCGGGGAGCACCCAACCCACGGTCCGCCTTTGCCAGCCGGCTGCAGAAGGAGCGGGAACTGCTTGCCCTCCAGCGACGCTTCCGCAAGATCCGGGCGCGCGACTATTTCCGGGCGCCGGGCCGCCACGAAGTGGCCGCGACGATCGACAGGTGTCTCACCCTCCGTCAGGGCATCAGCATGAAGTTGGCGAGCAAGACCGACGCCCGTCGGGACGGATAGGAGGCGACATGCGCTACATCACCAGGGAACGCATCCACGTTGACCGGATCGCCACAGCCTGGGCGATCCGCCGCTTCGTCGACCGAGAGGCCACCTTTGCGTTCGTCCCTCGAACCCGCGACGTCAGCAAGATGGACGGCATCCCGTTCGATCTGCGCGGGGCGGAACTCGGTCACCATGACGGGCATTGCACGTTCGAAGCTCTGCTCGAGAAGTACGAGCTCCGGGACGAAGGGCTCCATCGGATGGCCAAGATCATCCGCAGTGCCGACCTCCCGTATGAGGAACCGACAGCGCCCGAAGCTCTAGGCGTGCTCGCCATCCTGACCGGGATTCGAGACGGCTCCGAGACGGATGAGGAGCGGCTGCAACGGGGATTCGTCGTCTGCGACGCCCTCTACACCTACTGTCAACGGACCCATGATGCCGGCAGCGAACTGGATGAGGACGCGGATGAGGATTGAGGGTCGTCCCGACCTCGGCCTGCGAGCCGAACCGACGGAAGGGCGCAGCAGGTGATCTCGTGGACGCAGATCGCCGTAGCCGCCGTGATCACGGGGGTCAGCGTTGGGCTCACGGCAGGAGCCGCCCGCTGGCCCCGCCGGTTGGCGATCTTCGCTGGCGCCGCCGCCCTCGCCTTGATCCTGATCTGGCGCGGGTTGTCCAACCGGATTGGCCTCAACGTCGACTTCATTCCCGCCGTCAGTCCCGGTGATGTCGGCTCGTTCGTGGCGGGCGCGATCGGGCCATTGGCCATGGTCCCCTTCGGGGCTGGGCTGCGGAGCCGCCGGTGGTTGCCCGCGGTCGTGGGCGGCATCGTTGGCTTGGTCGCCAACGTGGTCGTCCTCTGAGAAGCCGTATCAAACAAGTGCCGGGACCCATCAACCCTTATGAGCAAGAAGGCGCCGGTGGATCAGGCCGATTCTCCGCCACCTCCTAAAGTTCGGTTCAGTCAATTCCTGCGCTATTTCCTCTCCCTTGGAGCCTTCGGGTTTGGCGGCCCCATCGCCACCGTCGGCTACATGCAGCGAGACCTGGTGGAACGCCGCCGCTGGCTCGACCGAGAGGATTTCCTGAACGGGGTCGCCCTGGGGCAGACGATGCCCGGGCCTTTGGCGGCGCAGGTGGCGATGTGGGTGGGTTTCCTGCAGCGCGGCGCCCTGGGTGCGCTGGCGGTCGCCGCCGCGTTCGTTCTGCCCTCCTTCCTCATCGTGGTGGGCCTCGGCTTCTTTT
>Ga0207416_1003763_pt1 | contig 14001 bp, 12 predicted proteins | sample PaiPotPPM11metaG_FD_184107 | JGI IMG/M metagenome (GOLD analysis project Ga0207416, IMG submission 184107) | Iron sulfur acid spring bacterial and archeal communities from Banff, Canada, to study Microbial Dark Matter (Phase II) - Paint Pots PPM... ...
ACCGCGCGCATCCCCGCCAGTTTAGCGCCGAGCACGTCGGTGAACAGCTGATCCCCGACGGCAAGCCCTGCCTGCGGCGATACGTCCAGCAGCATGAGCGCACGACGAAACGCGGCAGGGTTCGGCTTGAGAGCCGCGCGGACGACTGGCATTTCTAGGCGGCGCGCGACGGCCGCCGCTTGCGCGCCGTAGTTATTCGTCAGCAGACAAAATCGCAGCCCCTCGTGGCGCGCGGCAACTACCCATGTCTGGGCGGCGGGTACGATTTCGGCCGTATGCCACGGAACGATCGTGTTGTCGAGATCCAACACGACGCCGGCGACGCCCCACGCTCGCAATCGCGCAATGCTGATGTCCGATACGGCGGCGACGACGGCGTCCGGGGTTACGAGGCCTAGCAGACTCAGTGCTGCCGGACCCGAAACGGTTCGGCGCGCAGGCGGTGGACGGTCTCGACGAAGCGCACCGTTCGCGAAATACTGTTCATAATGATCGAGTGCGTTCGCGCGCCGTTGCCGAAAAAGCGCACTCCGCGGCACAAATCACCGTCGGTGATGCCGGTCGCAACGAACGTCACGTCGTTGGTCTTTACCAGGTCGTCCATCGCCAGCACCTTGTCGACGTGATCGAAGCCCATCTCCTTCGCACGCCGGATCTCGTCTTCGTTGCGCGGCTTCAGACGGCCCATGAATCCGCCGCCCAGGCAACGCAGCGCGGCAGCCGCCAACACGCCTTCGGGCGCGCCGCCGATGCCCATCGCCACGTGAATGCCGGTGCCGTCGATCGCGGTTGCGATCGCGGCATCGACGTCGCCGTCGGAAATCAGCTTGATCTTGGCGCCGGCAGCGCGCACCTCTTCGATCAGCTGCTTGTGGCGCGGCCGATCGAGAATCACGACCGTGATGTCGCTGACCGGACGCTCGAGCGCGTTAGCGACGCATTGCAGATTCTCTGCGGTCGTCGCATCGATGTGGACGTACGGCGCGGCTTTCGGACCGACCGCAATCTTGTTCATGTACGTGTCGGGCGCGTTCAGCAGGCCGCCCTTGGCCGTCACGGCCAGCACGGCGATGGAGTTGGGAAGGCCGTTGGCCACGAGGTTCGTCCCCTCGACGGGATCGACTGCGATGTCCGCCTCGACGCCGCCTTTGCCGACGACCTCTCCGATGAAAAGCATCGGCGCCTCGTCCCGCTCGCCCTCGCCGATCACGATTTTTCCGCGAATGTCCATGTCGTTGAGGACTTCCCGCATGCGTTCGACGGCGGCTTGATCGGCGAGGTCCCGCTCGCCCTTCCCCATCCAGCGCGATGCAGCCAGCGCCGCGGCCTCGGTCACTTTTACGAAATCGAGCGTATCCACAGTCCGCTACTCCTACGACGGCAAGTCCGCCCAGCGCGCGACGACGTCGTAGACCGTTTGCGCATCGGCAGACGAGGTCACGCTGAGCGAGCGATTGGAAATTTCCGTGCCGGCCGCGTTGCGCTCGTCAGTCGGCCACGAGCCGCGGGTGTACTTGTACGTGACCCGCGTCCCTCCCGTTAATTGGAGGCTCGCGCTCCATCGATTGCCGGGCAGCGGCGACATGCGGATAGCATTCGGCGTCCAATTGCCGGCGCTCGTCGCCATGTACACCGCATCGGTGCCGGGCGTGTTCGGTGGGACTCGGACGACGAAGGTCACCGTCACTTTTCGGGCCGGCGCGCCTTCAGCGGTGAGCGGCGTTCGCGACGCCACGAGATCAAAGGCGTTGCCGGTGTTCGGATCCACGCGCAAAACGAGATACATGCCGAGCGAAAGCCGCGCGGCTTGAGCGACCGCCTCGCCGACCAGCTTGTACGCGTTGCCGTCGCTGCCGACGAGGTAGCCCTGGTCGACGACGACGAGCCGCGTCGTCACTGCGCCGTATGCTGCGCGCACCCGCGTCGCCGTGCCTGCGGCGTCGATGGAAACGTCCAGCGGCTGCGCGGGTTTCAGCGCTACGATCGAGATCGGACGCCACGCGCCGGCGAATCCTTCTTCTATCGCTGCATGCGCTGCGAGCCGCATCGTGCGCCGGCCGTTTGCGACGGCCATCGTCAACGAGCTGCCGCGCGCGTCGATCGACGCCGACACGAACGTGCCGCGAATGTCAGTGCCGCCTGCGAAGCTCGCGCTCGCACACGTAAGGCTCGCCGCAAACGCGCACGTCGCGAGCGCAACACCCTGCATCATGCTCGGCCACTTTTCAGAGCACGGAGCGAATACCTCGGGCACGCGCGCCGGGCAAGGGCCCATTGCCGCGACGGCGAACGCAGCCACGCCGTGGATTCAGCCTCACCGCACGACGTCCAGCAAGCCGCCGGCATCGCGCACGGGCGCGCGAGTTTTTACCGTAGGCCGCTGACCGAGCCCGGCCCGTTCGATCTGCTGGTACCGCCTTACGCCCGAGCCGGCGGGCTGATCGCCGCCGCGGGCGGCGCAAGTCTCGGCATCTTTTCCTGGTATGCGCTGGCGAGCCGCGGCGGTTTGTCGCCGGGCATTTCCGAGTTCACGTTCGTCGCCTTTATCGTCGGCGCGATCGCCGCCGCGTTTGCTCAGTGGCACCTGTATGCGTATTTGATCGCGCGCTTTGGCCGCATCGATCGTAAGGCCTTGTTGCGCGCCGACGGTTACAGCCTGCTGCCGTTGCTCGGGCTGTGGTTGTATCTGCTCCAGGTGCCGGCCACTCTGACGTCGGCATCCGCGCTTGCCGTTATCGTGATGCTCTGCGTCCTTGCCGTGAAGCTCAGCGTACTGGCCTGGTTCGTCGGTTCGGTGCGCGCGGTCGGCGCGGTGTTTCTCGCAACGCGCATTCCGCTGATGATCATCGCGCCGCTCGCGGCCATCGTCATAGGTCAGCGCGCCGGGCACCATTGGACCTCGGGGCGCGGGGTCATGCTCGACGTCTGGGGGCGTTGGGATGCCCAACACTACATTAACATCGCCACGCACGGATATCACGGCACCGACGTCGCGTTCTTTCCGCTCTATCCGTTCCTCATCCACGTGCTCGGCGGTTGGCTGGGCGATCATCTCGTCGCTGGTCTGATCATCTCCAACCTTGCTTTTCTCGTAGCGCTCGCGTACTTCTACGCGCTCGTCAAGCTCGAATACGGCGAGGAGAACATTGCGTACCATGCGATCTTCTACATCGCTATATTTCCAACCGCCATCTTTTTCTCCGCCGTCTATACCGAGTCGCTCTTTTTGGCGCTCACCGTCGCATCAGTGTACTACGCGCGTCACGGCAACTTCATTACGAGCGGCGTTTTCGGGGCGCTCGCGTCGCTGACGCGCGTCGAGGGGATTCTGATCGCGCTGCCGCTCATGTACGAGATCTGGCAAGCCTGGCGCCAGCGCCGAGGCACGACGCTGCTGCGCGGCGTCGTGGGTCTGTGCATCGTCCCTGTCGGCCTGTTCATCTACATGGGCTACTTGTACGCCCTCGTCGGGGATCCGTTGCACTTCTCGCATGTTCAATCGAGCTGGAACCGCCATCTCGCCGGGCCGTGGGTGGCATTTTACAACACCTTCAAAGAGATCGCGCACCGGTCGGTTGCTTCGAGCGTCACCGTCAACCACCTGATCGAGCTTGCCTTTACGATCATCTTCCTCATCTTGCTCGTCGAAGCGTTTCGCCGGCTGCGCTTTTCGTACGCACTGTATTTCGCGGTTTCGTTGCTCGTGCCGATGTCCACGGCGAGCCTGATGAGCATGCCGCGCTTCGTCCTGGTGGTTTTCCCGGCGTTCATCTTGCTGGCGCTGTGGGGTCAGCGGCCGGTCGTCAACTCGGCGATCGTCTCCTTGTCGCTGCCGATCCTTGGCCTGTTTACGGTCCTCTACGCCGACTGGTACTGGCTCGCATGATCGCGCAGCCCGGCATTTTAGCCCGGCGAGGCGTTAAACAATTCGTGAAGTTCGGCATCGTGGGAGCAAGCGGCGCGATCGTCAGCTTCGTCGTTTTCCACCTGCTCTTGCATTTCCAGGTCGACTTGAAGCTTGCGTTCAGCGTCGGCTTCATCCTCGGCGGCGTCAACAACTATTGGTGGAACCGTCGCTGGACGTTTCGCTCCAAGGGTCACCTCTGGAAGGAGCTGGCCCAATTTCTTGCCGTGTCGGGCGTGGCGCTCGTGCTGGGAATCATCATCACCGGCTTGCTCGATCGCTACTTGTCGGCGTTCACGCTGCGCAATTCGTTTATCTGGCTGTGCGGCACGGTCGGCGGGATGGGCGTGAACTTCTTCGTCAATAAGTACTGGACGTTCAGGCACACGCATCATCAGCCGGCCGACTCCAGCACGTGACGCGCGCCTGGCCGCGGGCCGCATGGCTGGCGGCCGTTTTGCTTTTTGCGCTCGCGCTTCGCCTGTATCACGTCCGGGATCCGATCCTCGACCATCCGGGCTGGCGGCAGGGCGATCAAGCCGCGATCGCGCGCAACTTCGCTCGGCTCGAGAACAACGTGTTTCGGCCGCAGGTCGATTACGACGGCCCGCCGCCGAACTATGTCGAACTGGAGCTGCAGATCGCGCCGTTTTTAGCGGCACAGCTGGATCGCGCATTCGGCGTGCACGTCATCTTCGGCCGGCTCGTCGTGTTGGTTTTCGGCCTCGGCGCGATCGCGCTGATGTATTTTTTGGGTGCCGAGCTTTTCGGGCCGCGCGCCGGGCTGCTCGCGGCGCTGTTGTTCGCGGTGGCGCCCGGTGCGGTCTATTACGGGCGCACGTTTATGCCCGACATGGTCATGCTGTGTTTCACGATCGGCACGCTGCTCTTTTGGTGGCGCTGGCAGGCGCGGCGCAAGCCCGCCGATTTCGTTCTCGCGATCGCATTCGGCGTGTTGGCGTGGCTGGCGAAGCCGCCGGCGCTGGTCGCGCTCGCCCCGATTATCGCCGTCCCGTTTGCGAAGCGCGGGGCGCGCGGCTTCGCCGACTGGTCGCTGTATGCGTTCGCGCTGCTGACCCTCGCGCCGCTGGTGGCGTATCTTTCGTACGTGCACGGCATCGCGGAGTGGCATTGGGCTTCCGGCATCACCGCCAAACATGTCCTGCCCGCGCTGCGCGCCGCGTTGCGAACGCCGCACGCTTTCATCGCCGCACTTGCCGGGGCGCTCGCGCTCTTGCGGATGCTCGCCGACATCTTAGGCCCGGTGCTTTTCGCGCTCGGGCTCGTCGGCGGGTTTGCGCTGCCGCGTGGTGACGGCAGCCGCGAGCGAGCGTGGCTGGTCTGGTCTTGGCTCGCGGCGCTGGCCGCGTACACGTTCGTTGTCGTGACGGTCGAGCGCGTCGATTACTACCTGTTGCCTTGGCTGCCGATCGCCGCGCTAGTGGCGGGCGGCGCGCTTGCGTCGTTCGCGGAACGCTTCCTACCGGGTCGCCTCAGGCCCGCGCTCGTAGCCGGGCTCGCCGGCGCCGCCTTTGTCATGGTCTACGCCAACATGCTCATCATCCACCCGTATTACACGTGGAGCCGCCCCGTGTATGCTGCGGCCTTAGAGCTTGACCGGAAACTCGCGCCCGGCACGCTGATCGTCATGGGCCATTACGATCCTTCGGTGCTCTATCTCATCAATCGAAAGGGTTGGGAAGAGGACGCGGCGCTTTGGAACGTCCACGACATGTCCAGCGCCATCGCAAAAGGAGCGCGTTATTTCGTCGCGGTCGAAGTGCCGCGCTTCAAAGCCAATCGCCCGCTGTACGCTTTCATGCAGCGCTACCGGCGCGTGCCGGTCGCCTCCGGCTGGCAAGTGTACGACATGCGGCATTTCGCGCCGCGTGCAGGGGTTCGACCGAAGGTCGATGCCAACCGCGAGCGTCAGCGCGGGCACATGCAGTAGTTCGACCGAAGGTCGATGCCCACCGCGAGCGCAGCTCGCGGTAACTGAGCCCGCATTTGACCTTCGGTCAAACGCAGCATCGAGCTGCGCTCGAACCCACTGCAAACGTCAGCGCGGCACATGCAGGGGTTCGACCGAAGGTCGATGCCAACCGCGAGCGCAGCTCGCGGTAACGGAGCCCGCGTTTGACCTTTGGTCAAACGCAGCATCGAGCTGCCCTCGAACCACTGCAAACCCACTGCAAACCTTCGGAGGTTAGGGAATCGGCAGCAGGTTCGGCGTTTCGGTCTCGATCGTTGCCTGCGCTCGCGGCACTCCAGCCTGCACGAGCGACCGATACGCCGCGATCCGCTGGGTGATGCGCGCGATGTCGTCTTGTATCACGTATGACTCCGCGATGGCTTTGGTCAGGTGCGCCGGGTCGTAGTCGTATGCGAACGCGGCCACCTGTTTTTGGACGTCCTTGTCGGTGGTGATGAGCAGCTTCAGCGACGTGAGAATCTCCGACCCCACCGGCTTGTACGATGGATAGTTCGCAAGCACGATATCCCGCCGGATGCGTGCCTGCTCGATCTCGCTCGCCAGCGCTTGGGTGTTCGGATCATCGGGCACGTATTTGAGCGCCTCCTTTACCTGGAGCTCGGCGTCGTCGAGCTTGCTGTTTATGAAATTCGCTCGCGCCGTCAGGTAGAGGACTTCAGCCAAGCCGGCTCGCGCATGATGATCCCGCGGCGCAAGAGCCAGCGCGAGCTCGTATTCCTTGCGCGCTTCGATGAGGTTGTTGCTCGCCATCGCGGAGTCGCCTTGCGCGTTGCGCAAATTGATCAGCCAGTTGGTCACCGAGCCGGCGCAGCCAGGCGCGCTGACGGCCAACCCCAGCGCCACAAGGATGGCAAGCGATCGCTTAGCCATGATGCACCCCGTGGGAATTCAAGAATTGTGCCACGGTAGCAATGACGATGGCCGCCGGGTGCAGCAGCAACTGCGCAAGGAGCGTGCCGGCGATGGCCGTGATGACGATGTAGACGAGCATCGCCTTGACGTCGCTTTCCGGCCGCAGCCCGTGGGCGGCCTGGTCGGTGATCAAAGCGGCGGTGGGGTCTACGATCAGCGTCAAGGTAATCGTGGCAACTCCGGTGATGAGTCCGGATGCCGCCACCGCCGTGCCGAAGTATGCGGGAACCAAGACGCCCGCGTTATAGGCGGCGAGCGGCCCGGTTATCCAGAACGCCATGACGACGATATTCCACCACAAAAAGGCTTTCGGCAGCGTGGCCGGGCTGTAGCGCACCATCGACGCCGTCGGAACGACAAACTCGCCGAAGGCCGATACCATAACCGTGGGTCTGCCCAATCGCGCGAGGCTGCCGACCAGCGTTCCCGTGCGCTCGAACGATTGGATGCCGCGCTGCAGCAATCGCGTCGCGGTCGGCAGCAGCGCTCCGCCGAGCGCGGCGCCGGCCGCGGCGGCCAGCATCACGACGCGCATTTCGCTTTCGAACAGATGAGGATTACCCGACGCCCGCGCGTGATCGGCGAGCGAGCCGATGAACAGCATGTAAACCAGCGCCAGCAGCCGGCCGGTCGTCGCGAAGAGATTGAACAGCGTCAGGCCGGTGGCGACGCGCAGCGTTCGAACTCCCGCGAGCCGCGCGGCTCCGCTCCACATCTGCAGTGCCTGGGCGAACATGAAGAGGACGGCGACGAGTATGAGATACGGGCTGAAGGTGTCGTGCGCGGCGCCTGGCACCGATTGCATTTACGCCGATTGCGCGAGCGCGGCATCCGCGTCCGCGCCGAAACGGTCGTCGACGGGCCCAAGGACGGTGAGCGCCAACCGACCGCGTTGCAAATCCGCCCGCGCCAGCTCGTCGACTTGTTCCTTCGTCACCGCGTCGATGTTGGCGATCGCCTCAGCCGGTGAAATGTTTCGACCGATGTTGAGCTCGGTATGGCCCAGCCGAAGCATGCGCGTGCTCGTGCTCTCGAGCGAGAGCAGCAGGCCGCCTTTGAGGTGCTCTTTCGCGCGGGCGACTTCTTCCTGGGAGACGCCGTCGGCGACGAGCTTCGCAAGCTCGTCGCGGATTACGGCCACGACTTCGACGGCGGTTTTCGGCCCGGTCCCCGCCGCGATCGTCAAAAGCCCTCCCGCCCGGTACGAGTGGTGCGCGGAATAGATGTTGTACGCCAGCCCGCGTTTCGACCGAATCTCGTGGAAGAGGCGCGACGCCATGCCGCCGCCCAAAATGGTGTCGAGCACCGAGTACGCGTAGCGCCGATCGTCTCTCGCGCTGACTCCCTCGGCACCGATCAACAGATAGACCTGCTCGCAGTCCTTGTGCTTGATGACGGTCGTCGGCCGGAACTCCGGCTGCGCCGGATCCGGACTGGGGCGCGCGGCCGGCATGTCGCCGAGCAACTGCTCGACCCAGCCGCTGAACTCATCGTGCCGTACGTTGCCCGCGGCCGCCACGACCACGTTGGCCGGCGTATACGCGGATTGAAGGAACGCGCGGATCGAATCGCGCGTGATCGCGCTGACGGTCTCAGCATAACCGATGGTGGGCTCGCCGAGCGGACTCCCGGCCCACACCGAGCGGATGAACAGGTCGTGGCTCAGCTCGTCGGGCGCGTCGTCGTACATCCGGATCTCTTCGAGGATGACCTGTTGCTCCTTGCGCAGTTCCGCCGGGTCAAAAAGCGAGTTGCGGAACATGTCCGCGATGAGCTCCAACGAGAAGCGCGTGTGCATGTCGACGACGCGGGCGTGATAGCAGGTCGTCTCCTTATCGGTAAATGCGTTCATGTGGCCGCCGATCGAATCCATTTCTTCGGCGATCTGACGGTCGGAGCGGGTGGGCGTGCCTTTGAACAACATGTGCTCGATGCAGTGACTGATGCCGCGCTGCGCCGCCTGTTCGTGCGACGAGCCGGTGCCGACCCACAGGCCGATGCTCGCGCTGCGCACATGCGGCACGCGTTCGGTTACGACGCGAACGCCGTTGCGCAGCACGCTTTTTTTATAGGTTTGTTCGTCGTTCATTCACGCACCAAGGACCCGCGCCACGCGGCGTCCCAAAAGGTTTCTCCAAGCGGCGAGCCCGCTCCTGAAGGCGCGCGCCACGCGGCGCGCGTCAGCGCCGCAGAAAACACCGTGCGCATCGTCGGCACCGCGAGATCGCCTGACACGAGCGCGCCTAATGCAACCGTTCGCGGCACGACCGCCCAAATGTCGACCTCCGCGAGCTGCGGCGCCGCGGCAAACGCGCGGTCGATCATCGTCGCTGCGTCGACTGCAAATTCCGCCGCACTCACCGGTCGGTGAAACTTTACCCCGGACAGCATAATGCCGGCCACTTCGGCCGGCTCGATCTTCAAAACTCTGACCTTGAGGATCTGTTCCGGGTAGGCACCCTCGAGCAGCACGCGTGCGACCCGTTCTGCCACGCGTGGGTCGTTCCCCTGGGCGCGAGCGCGAGCGATGCTGCGCAGCGCTCGCTCGCCGGCACTCGAGGACCCGCGCGTCGCCGCACCGAGCACTTGATCGAGTAACGCCACCCCGCTGCCGCGCAACATGCGGTAGCGGGGCAGCGCGAACGGATCGCGCGTGGAAGCCTCAGTCAGGACGCCGGGCAGCGTCGTGACCGCATCGTCGTATCCGGCGTCGCGCACGGCGCGTTCGATGCTCGGATTCGACTGGCCGGATGGGTACGCGAACGACGCGATCGCTGCGTGCAGCCAGCCTTCGAGCACGTGCTTTGAAGCGCCGACTTCGTAGCGCACTTCGGCCGGCCCGAGGGCGGTGAGGTCGCGGTGCGAAACGGTGTGCGCACCGATTTCCATGCCGCTTTTCGCGAGCGCGCCCACTTCGCTTTGGGTGACGTGCCCGGCTCGCCCCACTTCGCCGGTCGTGATATAAAACGTCGCAGCGTCGCCGGCCTGAGACAGCATGGGTGCGGCGATCTCGGCAGCGTCGGCGTAGCCGTCGTCGAACGAAAGCGCCACTTCGCAGCCGCGTAGCGCGTTGCGTCGGGTTTCCGCAACGAGTTCGCTGACGGTCCGGGTGGCACAGCCGCGCTGCTGAAGCCAGCGGAGTTCCCGAGCGAATTCGGCGGGCGGCGTCGTCAATGCCAGGGCGTAGGGCCCGGGCGCGACGTGCGCCGCCACGTGATGGAACATAAAGATCGCCGCGACGGCGAACATCACCAGCTCCCAGCGTTGCAGCGGCCGCCTTCAAGCGACCGGCCGCCATCAATACGATCTCGCAAAATACGCTTTGGCTTTCGCCGGGCGATCGCAAAATGCGCACGAGCCGTGCGCGGGCGCGACGCCGACGATCCGCGAGACGGCGCTCGTCGCCGCCTTGATCTCGAGCTCGCATTCCGGCCGCTCGCACCACGGCGCACGAACGAAACCCGCTTGCTTGTGCAGCGCGGCGATCAACGAGTGCCTGTCGGCCGCCTCGATCGTGCGCTCGTCCCGAAACGTCCGCGCTTTCGTCAAAAGTCCCGCTTGCATCTCGCTCAGCAGTTGCACGATGCGCGCACCGGCGTCTGAAGCCGGCACGACCGATTTTTCGAACGTGTCGCGGCGCGCGATCGTAACCTGGCCGGCAGCAATGTCGCGCGGCCCGAGCTCGACGCGCAGGGGAACCCCGCGCATCTCCCACTCGTTGAATTTCCACGGCGCGCTCAAGCCGGGGCGCTCGTCCAGAAGCGTCCGCGACGTCGCGGCGAGTTCTGCTGCCAGCGCCCGCGCGGCGGGCATCACGGACTCGTCGCCCTTTTTCGGAATTGGGACGACGACCACTTGCTGCGGCGCGATCAAGGGGGGGAGCACGAGGCCGCGATCGTCGCCGTGCAGCATGATCACGCCGCCGAGGATGCGCCACGAGACGCCCCACGACGTGGTGAAGGCGTGCTTGAGCTGTTCGTCCGTGTCGGCGAACGTGATATCGTACGCCTTCGAAAAATTCTGACCGAATTCGTGCGACGTACCCGCCTGCAGCGCTTTGCCGTCGGGCATGAGGGCTTCAATAGCGTACGTCGCTTCAGCGCCCGCGAATTTTTCGCTCTCGCTCTTGCGGCCCTTGATGACGGCGAGCGCGAGCACCTCTTCCGCTACCTCGCGATAGATCTCGAGTATGCGCTGCACTTCGAGGGCGGCCTCTTCACGCGTCGCGTGCGCCGTGTGCCCCTCTTGCCACAAGAATTCGAGCGTGCGCAGGAACGGCCGGGTCGCCTTCTCCCAACGCATGACGTTGCACCACTGGTTGATGAGAACCGGTAAATCGCGGTGCGAATGGATCCATTTGGCGTACATCGTGCCGATGATGGCTTCGCTCGTCGGCCGGATCGCGAGCCGCTCCGTCAAGCGCTCGCCGCCGCCCTGCGTCACCCAGGCGACCTCGGGCGCAAAGCCTTCCACATGGTCGGCCTCGCGCAGCAGCAGACTTTCCGGGATGAGCAGCGGAAAGTAGGCGTTGACGTGGCCGGTCGCTTTGAAGCGCGCATCGAGCGCCTGCTGGATCATCTCCCAGATGGCGAAGCCGTACGGCCGCAGGACGATGCAGCCGCGCACCGGCGCGTAGTCGACGAGCTCCGCGCGCAGGCAAACCTGCGTGTACCAGTCGGAAAGATCGTCCGCTTTGCGCGGAATCTCTTTGACCTCTTTCTTCGCTTCCGGGCTCGTCATAGAGCAGTTTTCAGTGCGGTCGCACCAATTCTCCTTGACGCAGCTTCGGCGGACGAATGCGGCTGTGCTGTTTTCTCGCAAACTCCGCAACCAGCACCTCCTCGGCGGCAAGGGCACGCGAGAATCGCCAGTAGCGCAGCAGGTGGTCGCGCGTTTGCAGCTGCGTCAGCACGAGCGCGTTCCGATCGATCGGCCATGCTTCGAAGCCGACGTACCAGACGCGAGCGTAGCCCGCAATGCTGCGCCATGCGGTCTGCACGTCTGCCGGCGTGAAGATGAGCACGAGCGGATGACCGTCGAGTGCACCCGTGCGAACGAGCACGTATGCCGGCGTGCCTTGTTCGAAGACGAAGAGATCGTGCGGCCCGGATGCTTCGCGGAGCAGCGCCGCAACACCGTTCAGTTCGGCAGTCGAATGTTTCGGATCGGTGACGTGCTGGACGGCAATCGCGCAGATCAACGCGCAGGCGGCGGCGGTCCCCGCCACGCGAGGCGCGCCGAATCGCAAGCGCTCCAGCTTCAGGTGAGCGAGGGCGACGCCGGTCCACGCGCACAATCCGTACGCGTACAGCAAATAGTAGCGGTCGACGTAGAGCAGTTTGTGGGCGACGAGGCTGTATGCGACCGTCAACACGGCAGGCACGCCGATCCACGGCAGCAGCGAATGTGCCTGTTGACGGATCGTCGCCCCTAACGCACCGGCAAGCCACAGCCAAACAATGACGACGAGCACGCTGCCGAACGCCCCGGCGTACGGGATTTGCAGCGAGGCCTGCTCGGGCAGCGTGGCAATTGCGATCGGCACGATGCCGGCGAATCCGGGAAACGCTTCCCCGCCGCGCGGCAGCTGGGCCAAAAACGTCGGCAGCTGCGGTAGCCACGCGACGAGCGCCGCAGCCGCGCCGGCGAGCATGTTCGCCAAAGCGTCGCGACGCACGAACGCAGCGTATGCGAGCTGGGCGACCAGCACGAAAAACGCCAAGTAGATCAGGTAAAGTTACGCGACGGTGGCGACAAACCAGACGATCCAAAGCGCTCGGCGGAGCGCGGCTGGCAGCTCGCCGGCGGTCAAGACGGTGCTCAGACAATAGAACGAGAGCAGCGCGCAGAGATCGAAGGTCGCGTACATCCTGATGATCGTGTCGTTGAAGATCAGCACCGGCATGCATGCCGCGAAGAACCCGGCGATCGAGGCCGCGCGCGCGCCGCTCCAGCGCCGCACGACAAGCATGAGGAGCAGCACGCAGCCGGTCGCGATGGCGACGAACAGCGCGCGGATCATTGCGTCGGAAACGTGGGCCGATTCCAGCGCCCAGACAAAGAGCGGGTTCAGCGGCGGGTGCACGTTGTGGTCGCGCATGAAAGCGAGCAGCCCGGGCACGCGTAGACCGCCGAGGTACAGCTCGAGCCCCTCATTGACTTGCAGCGGCCGGCGCAGCACCTCCGCCGCGCGCAGGCCCGCGGCCAACGCGAGGATCGCCGGCCACGCGAACCGCGCGCCGCCGACGACGCGTCGCTTCATCGTTGGAAGAGCAGCACGTCGACGCGTTCGGCCGGTAACGCGTCGTGGAACGGAGAGACGGCGATCAGTCGCCAGCGCGCCAGCAGATGCCGCACGACGATGCCCGTCGGATCGACCGGCCCCGTCTGAAAGCCGACGTACCAGACGCGCCGAAACGCATCGATTTGCGCGGTTTTTTGTGCGAGCCCCGCACCGGAAAAGACGACAAACACCGGGCGCCCCTCGAGCGCGCCGCTTTGCTCCAAGACCCACAGCGGGTTGCCCTGATCCAACACGATGAGGTCCCCCGGCCTGGTCTCGTGGCGCAGCAGCATCGCGATGGCCGGCCACGGCGCGGTCGAATATGCCGGCAGGGCAACGTAGGGTATTGCCAGCGCTGCGAGTGCCGCGCCACCCGCAACCGCCGCGGCCGCCGCCAACCGCGGCGCCCGGCGGCGGGCACATGAGATCGCCACTCCCGTCCACGCGGCAAGAGCGTACGCCAGCAGCAGATGATAGCGGTCCACGTACAGCAGCTTGTGCGACGCGAGGCTGTACGCAACCAAGAGCAGCGACGGCGCCGCGAGCCACGGCAACAGCGTCTTCGGCGCAGCCCGCAGCGTGACGGCGAACGTCGCGACGAGCCAGAACAACGCCGCGGCGACGAGTGCGAGATACGCCCCGCCGTGCGCGCCCGGCGGTCCGTACACGATGCTGAGCGCATCGTTCGTTTGGGTGGCAATCGTGGCGACGCCGGGGATCTCGGCGATGCCGAGCGCCTCATGGCCGCGAAACAAGGGGAATGCAACGCCGCCGCGCTGCATTTGCGCCGCAAGCGTCGGCAACTGCGGCAGCCACAGCGCGAACGCCGCGGCCGCGCCCGCGAGCGCTCGAACGAACGCGTCGCGGCGCAGCGCGGCGACGAAGGCGAGTTGCGAAAGCGTGACGACG
>Ga0207416_1003764_pt1 | contig 13997 bp, 18 predicted proteins | sample PaiPotPPM11metaG_FD_184107 | JGI IMG/M metagenome (GOLD analysis project Ga0207416, IMG submission 184107) | Iron sulfur acid spring bacterial and archeal communities from Banff, Canada, to study Microbial Dark Matter (Phase II) - Paint Pots PPM... ...
CACCCGGCACCGCCTGGCCCCCCGACTGCGTGGCCTTCCATGAACGAACGAAGCCCCAAGAGTGATTCCAAGCGTCCGCGGACGATGATGCCCAGGGGTTCGGGTGCCTCGGTCGGCATGATGGTGACCGTGTCAACGAGCGACCGGATCGCCTTCGCCGCGCCATCGTCCCCGTCGGCGAGGTCCGCGTTCACGACCTCTTCCAGGTGGTCGAGGTCGCGCAGGTAGGCATCGACCGCGGCCGGCGCCAACGAGATGACGGCGGGCGGCTCCTCGATCGCTACCAGCTGCGCCGCCAGTTCGGCCCGCCGGGCCCGGAGCGGCGGCAGGTGCGCGTCCGCCTCCTCGCGTGTGATCCTGTCTTCGATCACGGCTTGCACTGCCCGGGCAATCTGGCGCTCCACCGTGGCGAGTTGCCCTTGCAGGTCATTCCTGGCGCTCACCGCGCCGGACGCCGATCGGCGCCGCTCTTCGTTATAGCAGCGGATGAAATAGGCCACGGCCTCGCGCGTGCCGAGCTCAGCACGCAATCCCCCCACGACCATTCGTTCAATATCGTCGAGGTAGTAGCGTCGGCGGTTGCCGCACGTTCCGGCCTCTCGCATTTGCGTGCAGACGATCCGCGGCCGCCCCTGGTCGATATCCTTCTTCGACATGCCGGCTTCGCAGGCGCCGCAGCGCAACAGCCCTGAGAGAATTCGCCTTGGCCGTTGTTGGTCGCGACGGGTCGCGCGCGACCGCTTCGCCCGGATCCGCTGCGCCGTCTCGAATGTCGCGTCGTCAATCAGCCGAAGGTGCTCCGACTTGCCGCGCTGCCATTCGCTCTCCGGATTGTGCCGCCAGATGCGTTGCCCCGTGTCGGGGTCGCGCACGCGGTACGCGCGATTCCAGATCAGCCGGCCGCAATAGAGTTCGTTCTGCAGGATGCCGGTCTTGCGCGCGGTATGGCCGTTGATGGTCGAGGCGCGCCAATAGATCTTGCGCGGCGGCGGCACTCCCTCAGCGTTCAGCCTGGCGGCGATGCGCCGCGGCGTATCGCCGGCGATGTATTCGCGGAAGATGCGCCGCACGATCTCCGCTTGCTCGGGCACGATCTGCAAGTCGCCGCGCGGTTCGTCGGGCAGCTTGGGCACGCTCCGGTAGCCGTAGATCATCCCGCCCGGGTGTCGCCCGTCGCGCAGCACGGCGGACATGCCGCGCCGGATCATCATCTTCAAGTCCTCAAGCTGGTGTGCGTCCATTACGGCCTTGATGCCGTCGACGACTCGCGACACCACGCCGTCGGCTGGCGTATGGATCGCGACGCCGGCGAACGTCAGGCGCTTGCGCGCCGCCGCCCGGTCCTCTTCGTCGCGACCGTAGCGGCTCGTGGTCTCTGCGCATACCGCCTTGAAGGTGGCCGCCTTGGCGTCGCGGAGCATGCGCTGAAAGTCAGTGCGCTCGTGGACGGTCGCTCCGGACTTCGCTCTGTCGACATAGACCGCAACGACCACGAAGCCCAGGCGCTCCATGTACGGCCGGCAGACCGCCTCTTGATCTTCCGGCGAGCGTTCGTTCTGGCGATCGCTCGAATAGCGAAGATAGAGGGCGCAGGGGATCATGGCCGCTTCACGCGTTCCCTGCTATCAGCGGCAGGCCGCAAATCTCCGTGATGTATGCGGGCTCGATCGGAGCACGTAGCTTTGTCGCATCAACGGAAACGCGCGGTTCGCTATGGTGCGAGCCGGCGGCAAGCCCCATGAAACGAAACGGAAGTCCGCACTCAATGCATTCGATCTGGACGTCGGCTGTATAGCCGGTGACGGGATCGCCTTCCTTGTCGGTAAGGCGATGCACAGCCACTTTCGCTTTGAAGTTCAGATGTGCGCATTCCGTTGGCTTCATCGTTCGTCCCCCGACGCCTGCTCATGATTGATCGCGGCCTCTCGCGCGCGACGATCTTCACGGCGTACGGCCGCGCGCGCAAGTTCTTCGATGATCCGCGCGATTTCCGGGCGCAAAACCTGTGGAGAACTGGAACGCGTTACAGCAACCGGCTTCATCAATGCGCACCCTTGCGCAGTTGCAGCCCGGCTTCTTTGGCGATCTTCCATATCGTCCGCCGGTCGCGGCCCGATCGTTCGGTGATGTCTTTGAGCGGAACATCCGCCTTGTAGAGCGCGGCGATCAGCTTGCGATCATCGGCAGTGATCGGACGGTTTCGGTTGATGCCCTCTTCGGTCGCCAGCTTCGAGACGTACGCTTTCGAGACGCCAAGCCTCGCCTCGATCTCGGCGAGCGGTCTGCCGTCTTTGTACATGTGCAGCGCCGCGAGGCGGACCTTCTCGGGAAAATGCTTCGGCCTCTTCGGCAGGCCCGCAGCACGCGCGTAGCGCAGCACGGTGTTGTTGCTGCATCCATATCTGTCCACGATGTCACGAACCGGAACGCCTTTGGCGTAGAGATGGATGATCTCGACGCATCGCCGAAGACGGTTTGCGCGTTCCTGGGCGAACGTGAAGATGCGCTTGATGGCGCGAAGCAACCCGACAAACGCTTTCGAGGCGCGCGACGTGCGGAAGTAGTCAGCCGCGGTTTGTATCGTCAGTGCTTCTCTGATGGAACGATCGCTCACGACACGTTGTCCTCTTTGGGCGGATCGGGGAACCTCTGCATGCCGAACCATCGCTGCCGTGTAGTCGCATCGCCGAAGTCCGCGCAATTGAGAACGCGCATATCCAGGTGAAGGCCGATCCGCGCGAGTGCTTCAAGGAAGGCGCGGTAGTATTCGCCCTTCCGGCTCTTGAGAGGTTTGCCCGTCCGTGGATTGACCGGACCCCAATCGACGATCTCAGGAACGTTTTCGAGCAACAGGCGCTTCACGCGAAGCTCGGTGCACCATCTCACCACCGGCCACGGCGACATGCGCTGTTGGTCATTGACGGGCTTGCCGCCGCGCGCGCGACTGAAATACGTGCACTCGATACCGGCCATCAGCAGGTCAAGCCTGCCCTCCGGCACAAGCTGCACGGGGAACGCGGCATCGAGCGTCACGCAATGCACGCGCGCGCCAGGATGGTTGCGAGCGTACGTCTGCGTTGCCACGTCCCAGTGATTGACGGCGGTAAACTCCGGCTCGTAGCCGAGTTCGACAAGCGCATCGTTCGCGCCCGCGGAAAGCGAGCCGGCGCCGCAGAAGAGGTCGGCGACAAGAACGCGACGCCGTTTGCCGGCGTGCACCGTCATGCGGCGTCCCATTCGGAAACCCGCATCTCGCCTTCCTTCGTGATCGTCCGATACGGGCGCCCGTGCTTGTACGGCGGCATCGCCGTGGTCTTGCCGGCGTGCGGCCCGGTCAAGATCGTCACGACGCGCCAATTGTGCGCGTACACTTCGATCTTGATGCGCCCGGCCTTCGCGAGCGCCATCGTGCGATAGGACGTTACATCGAAGGTCTTATTGACCGGGCATCGCACGCCTTTGGCCGCAGCGCGCTCCATAGAGATAAAGGCGGCATCAATCTCCGCTTGAAAGTCTTCTCTGCTCTTGCGATGCCGCGGCGGTGCTTTCGGCTTTGTCGGCGCGTTGCCGACCGGCTCCACCCAGACGCGCTTCCAGAGTTTTATCTGAACCGGATGATCCTCTGCCGCTTCCTGCGACGTGAATCCGCGGCGAAGGGTCAGAACATTTCCCTCCTTCGTCTCCGCCTTCACCGCGTATTCGATCGCCATGGGCTCACGCCGCCTTCTTGCGCGAGCGCGCCTTGGCGCCGGGTCCGTCGTAGTGCGACGTCCGAAGCTCCGGCGCGAGCCACTTCTTTTTCTCCGCACTCTCAGTGCAAAGCTTGATGACCTCACCGGCCTTCGCCGGCCTGGCGGCGCACCCCATCTCTTCGAGCGCGCGAACACGAAGCTTCGCCGGAGCGCTCTTGAAGTAGTCTTCGGCGTCGAACGCTTTCAGTAGCGCAGCGCCCATGATCTTCGGCGCGATCGCGTCGGCAATCTTGCCCATGGCCTCGTTGACGGTGTGCGGCGTCATGCCCTGATACAGCTGCGAGGTCGGCTGGATCATCTTCGCAGTGAGCGACGCCAGTAGCGTGCCGAGGTCGTCTTTGTGCGGATGGGCGTTCAGCGCCGCCTTGACGGCCGTGTCGCGCTGTTCGCGCAAGCGCCGTTCCAGCGCGTTCGATATCTTGTTGCTCGGCTTCTTCGGCGCCGGAGCGGCCGTGCGTTCGCTGGTGTCATCGTCCGCGAGTACGCGCGCGCCAGCGCCAGCCTTGTCTTTGCGCTCGCTCGGCGGGATCAGGCCGTAGGTAACGAGCAGCTTGCCGTCATTCGTGATGCCGACGGCGCAACCCGACTTGGCCTTGTCTTCGGCCGTAAACCGGCGGCATTCCGCCTCGTTGTTGATCCGCTCGTATTCCTCGCGAGCTGAATCGACTTCCTGGTCATCCTCGCGCTCGCCCTCGTCCGCCTCGCGGATGATCTTCTCAAGCGCCTTGAGCGTCGCCTTCTCTTCCTTCGTGTGCGTCGGGTTCTTGTTGATGCCGCCATACAGGTGCTTGTCCTGGATTTCGGCGTCGGGCTTGGCCCATGACCATCCGGCCGCGGTGAGGTCCCCGCACGTCGCGGCGATCTTCTCTTCGGCAAGACGCTTCGCCAGCGACGGATCGGACACCGCATGCTGGCCCTGGAACAGGTCGCGGACGACGGTTCCGCCCGCCTTCTCGTAGACCTCGATGCCGACGAGCTTGACGAAGCGCACGGCGTCGCCTTGCTTGTCGCCGACGATCGCGTGACGGATGATGCGATCGACCCGGCCGCCGTACCGGAACTCGCCGCCCTTGATAAGGCGTTTCAGGATTTTGTCTTGTTGCGCGTGGTCGGTCGAGAGCGTGAACGCTTGCGCATCTTCCTTCTTGATCGTGCCGTCACGCCACGCCGCGCGGACCATTGACGAAAGCTTGCCGAGCGCGAGCCGTTGTTCGACCTCGTTGGCGGTCAGCGCGTACGTTTCGGCAACATCCTTGATCGAGACGCCATCGGAAACGAGTTCGGCGAACGCCTCGAACTCGTCGACCGGGTGAATGGCCGATCTGACGATGTTCGTGGCAAGGCTCGTGTCGCGCGCGGCCGCATCGTCTTCGGCGCGCACCACGATCGGCACCGGGTACGCATCGGTCACCGCAATGCCCTTCGCGCTCTCTTGGTGGTCTCTCAGGAATTGCAGCGCGTCAAAGCGTTTGCCGCCGTTCGTGATCTTGTAGCCCTGCCCGTTCGGCCGAACGATCAGCGGTTCGATAACGCCTTTCCTTCGGATGCTGGCGGCAAAGATCGGCTCGGCACGCCGCGCGGTCTTGCGCACGTTCACCTTGTCGATCGAGAGCTCAGAGAGCATTGCATGCGTCGGGTGTGTCATGGCGAATCTCCTTCGCTACGCTTGGAAACCGGCTTGATGACGCTGTAGATTTTCTCGCCGGTGTACGGGTCTTCGGTCACCGTCATGCGGCCGGCGGCGACCTCTTGCTCAAAGCGTTCTTCCGCCATCTCCACGAGGCTGGTGAGGATCAAGTCATCGATCAGGTCGGGCGATCGGCGCGCGACCGCGAGCGCCGCTTTGAGCGCGACATCTTGCGAGGCGCGGCCGGCGATCAGCGCGGCGACGGCATCGACTGAGCCAAGCTTGGCGAGCCGTATCAGGCTGTCGCCGATCGTCTCGTCTGGCGCCGGCGCCGCTTCCGCGCAAAGGGCATCGACCGCCTTCGTGAAGGCGAAGGCATCAAGCCGCACGTAGCGCATGACGCGGCGATCTATCGCGTCCATGAACGTTTGCGCGGTGCCGATCAGCCGCGTCATTTGCTGACTTCCTCGACCGGCGCCGGATAGCGTTGTTCAAGGATCGCGATTTTCAACGCGAATTCGTCGGCGGACAGCTTGTGCTCTCGGATGATGCGCTTGCCCGTCATCCCGCCTGCCGGCATATCGTCCGGCCACTTCTCCGGGGCCGGGCCGCGTTCGCCGCGCACCCACACGAACCTGCCTGTACTCACGTCATCACCCATTCCTGCAGAGCGACCGCGCTCTTCGTCGGCCGCGTGATCAGGTCCAGCACGCTCAATTCGGAAAGACGGTCGCGGAGATTTGAGCCGCCCGGATCCATGTCGACTCGCGGCCCGAGCACTTCGCGCTCCACCGGGTTCGGCAGTTCAAGCAGCGCGTTGAAGACTTTCAGTTGGGGCGCGGTCAGGATCGAGCGGATGCTTTCAAGAAGCGTGCGGCTCGTGTCGGGCGCCGGCGCCAGGGCAATCCCCTCCGGCGTGAGCCTGATAAATCCGTCGCGCGGCCGCTCTGCCAGCCCGCGTGTCGAGACCTCGGAGAGACGATCGCGAAGGTTGCTGCTCTTCGGTGGCCATCCGGCGATCGCCGCGACGTGGGCGCGTGACGGCTCTTCGTGGCCCATCGCCCGCCACCATGCGAGCGCACCCAAGAGTTTCAGTTGTGGCTTGGTAAGCGTGCCGTCACCGTTACTCGCCCCCGGTGACGGCGTTGCCCTTGGCGCATGGGGGGGCGCCGTGGGCCCGGCGGCTCCGCGCAAGGGTTCCTGCGCTGGCGAGGCCGGTTTCGATGCTTCGGTTTTCAGTTCGCCGATACGATCAAGCCACGTCTGTAGAGAGGCGCCGCCTTGCTCAATCGTTTCGACGCCTTGCTTGATGCCGGCGAGCGACTTGGCAAAGGCGCCCTGAAAGGCGCGAATGTCGCGATTGAAGCCGGCATAGGCCTCGGCTCTGCCGGCGAGCATGCCGCGAGCGTGGCCTTCCGCGACACCTTCGCGGCGCGCGTGCGCAACGGCGCCAAGGTCGGCAACGCGCGTGGTCGTGGGCTTCTTGGCGAGTTCAATCTTAAGCTTGGCGATCTCGGTTTTGAGGTTCTTCGGATCATCCGCCTCGGCTTCCTTGATCGCATCGCCGATGATGGCGCGAAGCTCTTCCTGGTCTACCGGCGCGGTCTTTACATCGATCGCTGCGCTGTCGTCCGTCGGAGTGGCCGTGTTGTCGTACGTTCTGAACTTGGGGAACTGGACCTGACCAAAGAACTTCGCCTCGCCAGAGCAAACCCAAGCGGAGCCGGTCGGCTCCGATGACAGAGTCGCCTCTACCTCTTCGGCTTGCTTCTTCTCGGCATTCGCCTTCATCCATTTGACGACCGGCTCTTGGTCTGCCGGCGTCGTCAGACGATGCGCGATCAGGGTTTCGCAGCTACCGAGCACGCGGTTGTGCAATTGCTGAACGCTCTGTGTCGCGACGATCAGGCGGATGCCCTTTGAGCGTGCGCCGGTCGCCAGCTTCTTCGCCCAATGGATAGAAAGGTTCTCGGCACCGAAGCCGGCGCGCTCTTTCGGCGCGACCTCGTGCGCTTCCTCGATCACGAGGTAGACGACGCCGCGGATGTGCCGGAACAGCGATTGCGCGAAGTCGACGAAGAACCGCTGTATGCCGCCCGCCTCAAAGTCCGCCATATCGATGATCGAGAGAGGCAGCTTTCGCGTCGCGACAAGCTGGCCGATGACCTTGCCGGCAGAGGCATGCAACGGCACGTGCCCGCGCGGGCCGCCAAGTATCTTGAACGGCAGGCCTGCGCTCTTGCCGCTCGCGCTGGACGTGATGCCCCACCAATCTGATTTGATCGTATCGAGCACACAGACGCGCGCGCCAGCGGCGACCACGTGCTCCACGATCAGCTTTTCGGTCGAGGTCTTGCCGCTGCCAGTCTTGCCGAGGATCGCGATGTGCGACGCCAGCGCAGCGTCCGGGATCGGAAACTTCATGGAGCGCACGCGCTGCAGAGGTCGGGTTCAACCCACGTGCATCCGTCTTGGCAGGCGTCGTACTCGGTGCAGCCGCACTTGCGGCACACTCGGCCGATCCTGGACGGCACCATGTCGCCGAACAGCGCATCCGCCATCGACGCCTTCACGGCATCGAATAGCTCGTCGGCGAGGCGCGCATCATTCGCGGATGTCGCGCGCAAGATCACGTCGTTGTCGGTTTCGTCCGCGGCCAGAAAGCATGCCGCGTATTCGAGCGCCGCGGCGCCGACGGCGGCTTGCTGTCTCGGCGTGAGCGCCGCCCAACTCTTGATGCCGTTGAATCGCTGGATGCCCATAGGCCCCCCTCCCTCTTCGTTCATGCAGATTGCCCGGCCGTTGCCTGAACGAGCGGCGCGACCACGTCGTGAAACTTGTTGAAAGCGTGAAGCACGGTCGTGTGATGGCGACCGCCGAAAGCGCGACCGATTTCCGGGAAGCTGTATCCGAGAAGGTCGCGCGCGATCGTCATGGCGACTTGGCGCGGCGTCACGAACCGCGCAAAGCGGCGCTCGCCCAAGAGGTCATCGGGCCGCACGCCGTAGATGTGCGCGACGGCCCGGCAGACCATCAGCGTCTTCTTGTAGACGCCCCAGACGGCAACGAGTTGGCGCGCGAGCCGGATGCTGGCGATGACCTTCTCTTCGTCGGTCAGGATCGGCGCTGGCGTCTCGACTTCCTCGATCGGCGGCAACTCGACTTGTTCCGGGGTGACCGGCAACGGAACGAACTGCGGGCGCATTGGCCCATGAAGGCGGAGCCGGATGGCCGCGTAGTGCGCGCAAAGTTCTTGGTGATAGGACATGGCGCTATGCCGCTGCCGGCTCCGCAGCCTTCTTCTTCTCAGCATCAACCGAGGCGGCGCGCATCTTGTGACGGCGATCAAGCGCGCTCTTAAGCGTCTCGCGGAACTTCTTCGGCACGTCGTCCCAAGTCGCCTTCAACGCATCCATGCCTTTCTCCGCCGCCTCAGTGAGCGCGTTGTCGTATTTGATGAGTTCTTCGGAGAACCCGGTCTCGCCGAAGTCATCGGTGCCGCCCTTGATGCCTTCACCGCCGATTTTCCCGCGCGCCCACTCCGCGAGGTCATGGCCGAGCGTTTCATCAAGCGCGCGACTGTCGGCGAACAGGGTCTTGAATTGCTCCGGCAGTTTCATCATCTGCCGCTCGCCGATGTTGTTGCTCTTCCAGGTCGGGACGCCCAGGGCGGCGGGCAGCAACAGGCAATTGACCGTCATCTCGAAAATGAATTCGTCGCCGGCGATCGGCATGAAGCCGAGCGGCACCACGACGGTTTTCTCTTTGCCGTCCTCCACGACCTTCATCGGCTTCGCGGTTTCCTTGGCGCGGAAGCAAAAGATGAAGTTCGCGTTCAGTTGCAGGAGGCCGTTGATCAACTGCCGGCGCGCGGCCTTCGGCTTCTGCCACGCCAGCATCTTGACGCGCTCGCGCTTGGCGAAGTCGTTGCCGGCGAGCCGGTCGAGTTCGTGTTCGTGGAAATCGAGCAGGCCGCCCGGCCCTTCATGCTCATGCGACATGCTGTCCACGACGACGACGCCGGCGCCCTTCCCGACGCAATACTTGATCGCATCCAGGTAATCGAGCGAACCGAACGGCGCGCTGAATTCGATATGCCGGAACTTGAAATAGTCGGCGTATTGCTTTGCCCGCTTCGCTTCCGTGTCGATGACGTAGATTTCGCCGCCGGTGACCGTCTGGATGCCAGTGCCGAGGCGCAGCGCGCTGAACGTCTTGCCGCCGCCGCTCGGACCTTCAAGGCCGATCAGCAGCGGTACGCTCTCGCGAACGGCCTGCCTGTCTTCAAAGACGCGGGGTTCTCTTTGCGCCATGGTCATCCTCCCGATAGGTGGTCCGTAAGCATTGGCCCGCGCGATCGCATGATTGCTTGCTGGGTTTGATTGAAAGCGGGATGCTGGCGCCGCGCTTCCATCGCGACTTCGCGTTCAAGCCATCGCGATTCTGACCAGCCTCGCGGATGCGAAAGCACCGTCTCGCGCGGATAGAGCGGCCAGATGCCCGACGTCATGCACTCGCGCCACATGTCGAGTGCGACGGCGAGTTTCTTTCGGCCGAGAGTCAGATCTGACTCGCTGATCCTGATTACGGTCAGCGCGAATGGCGGTTCGTGCTCTTGGTTGACGACAAAGAATTCTCGGCGCCCGATGTTCGCCGGCTCGAGCACGTCGAGGCCGCGTTCGTGCATTGCGTTTTGAATGTCCCAACCGAGTTCGCCGGGGCGATCCACGACGATGTGCGGTGCGCACGAAAGGCCCGTGGTCTTGTAGTCATAGCAGCGGGGAATCGACCGGACGCGCCAATCGATCATCGTGCGCAGCCAGGTCGCTTCTTCCTGCCAAGCGAGGACGACTTCACCGTCACCGTTCGCCGGATCGAACGCCATTGCATGTTCGGTGCCGGCCAGCTGCTCGTACGCGGCCTCGACCATCGCGCAAGCGATGCCGTGGTGCTCAACGAGGATCGGCGATTTACCCTCTGCCTCGGCGGCGGCGCGAAACTTCTTCGCATCGCCGCTGCGCCAACTGTCGAAGTCGGCGACCGCGAGTTGCTTACCCCGACCGATCATTTTGGCATGCGCAGCGTCGCCGATCGCTCTTGCCTTGTCGTACTTCTCGACAGTCCCGTCCTGGATGGCATCAACGGGCGCCGACGCGGCAAGCCGCGGATGCTCAAGTCGCGCGTGCGCGGGCGACCGTTCCAACAGCACCTTCGAGATGGATTGCGTGAACGACGGTTCGGGACACGGATCGTCGAAATAGTCCGATGCCGCCACGTCGAAATAGATACCGGGCTCGGTCAGACGCATATCGGCCTCCCATTCGCGTCGGCAGCGCATTCGTCGAGAAAAAGCGCGACGGCATCGGTCACAACGGCCGCTTCGTCTTCCTGGTGCTCGCTGCAATAGCGCGCGAGGTCCGCCTGCACCTTCGGCGGCAGCGTGTAGCTTGTCGGCGTCGCGAGTTCGGTTTGCGCCTTGATCCTGATGGACCGCGCACGGTTCGGTAGCGTCTCGATGTAGCCGCGTTCCGAGAGGCCACCGAGAAGGCGCTTGACGCCGCTCTTTGAACGAATCTCGATCCCAGCGGCGATTTCGTCGAGGGTCGGCGCAACGCCGTCGTGCGCGCGGATGTACCGCGCGATGAAATTGAACGCGTCGCGCTGCCGCGGCGTGAGGCCCATTCCGGCAGTGTCCGTCATCGCACGCCTCCGCCGACGATCGCGAGCAAGAACGCGATCACAACAACCGTCGCGACCAAACAAGAGAGCGATACAAGCGCGGAGGCCGAGACGCTGCCGGACGGCTCAAACAATTCGAGGATCGGAAACCGCTCGCGTGGCGAGATGCCGGGAATGAATTCGTCCGGCTCGCTGCCGGCGCCGGGTGCTTTGCCGTGCGTCATTGGTCGCCCTCGTCTTCGTCGGCCGGGGCGTATTCCGCGCGCTCGTGTTCGGCGCGCCCCTTCGTGTTCCAGATGCGCAGGAGCCGGCCGACCAGCGCGTCGACCGCTTCGCAGTTGCCGAATTCGTCGATGCGATCGACCTCTGTGAGCGAGGTCCAATCGGCTTCGATCACGTCGCCTGTGGTTTCGTCGGCGATCTGAATCTTCAAGCGATATTCGGGCGTGCCGGCCATCGGTCACTCCGCCGCGATCAGAGACGGATCGGCGCCGCGCACCACCGCGAGCACATCGCGGTACACGTGGGGCTTGGTCGCCCGGATGAGCCGGAGGATCAGCCGCAGTTCGCGCAGCACTTCGAGCGACAGGCTGTTGCCGCGGCCGAACGCCGACGCGATCTGAAACGCCTTGCGCTCGGTCCGGTACCAGTGCTCCACCACGATGATCGCGCCATCGAGGTTGTCATTGCGCAGCATCCCAGCACGTCGGCCGAACCGCGCCCGCACTGCCGGATGGTCGGCGCCCAAAACAAGCCACCGTTCCACCCGCAGCTTGAACGCGTTGACGACGGCTGCCTGGTTGAAGGTGTCGCCGATCTGGGCGACCGCCGCCGCCATGGCGCTCCCGCCGCTCGCGCGCACCTGGGCGGCTGCCCGGCGCCCGCGCTCCATGTCGCGATTGCGGCGGGGATTGAGCCGATGGACGACGCGAGCGGCAACGGCGCCAAGAGCCTGGAAGGTTTGGGGTGTGGTCATGGTTCCCTCCGAATGCTGCCCGGAGGATAATTGGAGCGTTCCAATGTGTCAAGCCATAGATTGTGTCATTCCAAGAATCAGGCGGGCGGTCCCGGATTGGCCCGAATCCAGGAGAACCTGGATAGGGGGGACGCTCTAAAGAGCGTCCCTCTCTCTGAGCAAGCTTATAAGCCGTAGAGTTCTATAATAATCTCTGAGAAGACGCGCGCGCGTAGCAAGAGCCGCGCCGTCCCCGCTTGTCCCCGGCTGTCCCCTATGGTCCTTCGAACGAGCTGTAGAGGCCGTAGACCAGACCGATGGCGGCAACCTCGTTCGTATGGGCCGGATCGAGGTCGCGCTCGATGACGATTTTCTGGTGATTCGCGTTTGTTGATTCGGGTACCAGTTCCACCCGGTCGCGGTAGACCTTGGCGCGCTTGATGGTGCATTCCCAGGTCTGGCCGGCGTCGCGCGTCTGCCGTACAGCGTAAATGCGGCCGCTCTCGACGAGAAGCTCGGCGCTGACGATATCGACGCACAGCACGTACATGCCCTCGACGATGGGCGCAGGCCGCGCCGCATTCATGGAATCGCCGCGCACTTCCAGCGCGAAATGCCGTGCCCGCGGGTGCAAGCGGCTGCGTGGCGCCCGCAGAATCGGCAGCTCGCGTTCGTAATCGGCGCCGAAGTCGATCATCTGTCGGAAGGCGCCAGTCTCGGCAATGCCGGCAATCGGGATGCGGTCCGTTGCGCGTTCTTCCGGATCGAGCGTCGGATATTTCTGCTCGCCGATCAGATAGCCGAGATCGACAGCAAGCACTTTTGCGATCGCCTGCAGAATGGGAATGCCTGGATTATTGTTGCGACCCGTTACGATGTCGTAGACGGCAGTCGACCCCAGCCGCGCCGCTTTCGACACGGCGCCGGGGTTCGTGTCGCGCTGCCGCATCATTTCGTCAAGGCGCCGACGTAAGGTCTTGACGTCAAAGTGTTCCGTAAGAACGCGGGGCATGCAGTGGACCGTGTCGGGCTTGTGTGGTCGGCCCGGATTCGTCCCGCGGTTCACTCCAATTGACAATCTTGGGACCGTTCCAATAAGCTGCCGCCTCAAATGGCGCGATTCAGCTATCCGACCGAACGGGAACTGAGGCAGGCCGTACTGGCACGCGTTGCGGAATTTTGCGAGCTGACCGGCATGTCGAGGACCGAGATCGGCGTCAGGGCGCTCAATGACAGCCGATTCGTCCATGAGGTCGCCGAGCGCAATTTCACCGTCGGGCTCTACGGGCGCCTGATGGATTGGCTCGATGCCAACTGGCCCGAATCGCGGCGCCGTACCCGCGCCAAAGGGGGCAACGCGTGACGACGCCGCGCTCCCGATCCTTCTTCCGCAATCATGCCGTCGTCTCCCGCGATCGGTGCGCGCCCTGGCAGGCCGCGCCGAACAATCACCGTCTGCAACACGGTGATGATGGCAGGGAGTGGCGGTCATGGCATCCCACGAGGATGGATATTTGGTCGAGGGCGAGAGCATGAACGCCGCGGCCGATGTCAGCACAGCGCGTCGTCTCGTCATCGCGATCGAGGACAACGAGGCAAGACGCCTTGGCATTCGAGTGTCGGCGGCGCGTCCGCGTGTCGCGAAGAGGATCGGAGCGCCGCCGGGCACCTTGGAAAATTTCAGGCGTGATCGCCTGAAAAGTGTTCCCACCTGGTTGATGGCCCGTATCAGAACAGAATTCGTGAAAGTCTTGCAGGCGGAGATCAGGCGGCTCGAACATGAAATCTCCGTCCACCTTCAAGCTGGCGCTGACCATCGCTGCGCTGATCTGGCGAAGGCTCAAGCTTCAATTCAGTCGGCCAAAGAAATCTTAACCGCCGCGACGCGAGGCCGATCATGAGATCGCTCGCGGCTTCACCGCGTAACACGCTCAAAGGAGTCGAAACGCGCCACGGCAGCGTATTTGGCAGCGGCACGTTGGAA
>Ga0207416_1003767_pt1 | contig 13985 bp, 5 predicted proteins | sample PaiPotPPM11metaG_FD_184107 | JGI IMG/M metagenome (GOLD analysis project Ga0207416, IMG submission 184107) | Iron sulfur acid spring bacterial and archeal communities from Banff, Canada, to study Microbial Dark Matter (Phase II) - Paint Pots PPM... ...
GCAGCACGCGCAGCGCGTCGCCGCGCGAGCTCGACGTGGCCCGGCTGCTGGTGGGCGGCCGTACCAACCGGGACATCGCCCGCGAGCTCTTCCTCTCGCCCAAGACGGTCGCGCGGCACCTCGACTCGGCCATGCGCAAGCTCGGCGTGGCCTCCCGCACCGCGCTGGCGGTCCGCGTGGTGGAGGCGGGCACCGTCTCGGCTGACCACGCGACCCCGGCGGCCCGGTAGCCCGCGCGGGCGGCGCCTGCCGCGCGGTTCCCGCCTGTTCCTGACTCGCCGTCGTTAGCACGGACGGGGGGCCGCGCGACATTTTTTGGGTCATTTGACCGATCGCCGGCCTGGCCAATGGCGCCGAGACTGGCGAGGTCACGAAAGCCGATCCGGACGCCGGCCTGGCCGGCGCAGAAGGGCACGCTCATGCACGTACCCCGGGTTCTCAGGCGCCCATCCCGGACGACCGGTGCACGGCTCGTGGCGGCCGGGGCCGCCCTGGCGGCCGCGGCGTTCCTCGCGGCGACGCCGGCCCAGGCCGCCCCGGCCGTGCGCGGCGCCGCAGTCGCGGCCGCGGCTCATACCGGGCCGGCGCCGCAGCTGACCACGAACACGGCCGCGCCGTGCAGCACGCCCCGGGAGAAGGGCTTCGCCCGCTGCCTCGCCATCGTCCGGACGCCCGCGGATCACAAGATCACCGCCGATACGAGCGGGCCGCCGGCCGGGGCCCTGGGGCCGGCTGACATTCAGAGCGCCTACAAGCTGCCGGCCGGGGGCGGCGGCCAGACCGTGGCGCTGGTGGACGCCTACGGCGACTCACACGCCGAGTCCGACCTGGCGGCGTTCCGCTCCCATTACGGCCTGCCCGCGTGTACCTCGGCGAACGGGTGCTTCAAGAAGGTGAACCAGACCGGCGGCACGACCTATCCGGCCGATGACCCGGGCTGGGGCCTGGAGACCTCACTGGACCTGGACGCGGTGTCGTCGGCCTGCCCGGCCTGCAACATCCTGCTGGTGGAGGCCAACTCGGCCAACCTCGGCGACCTGGGCACCGCGGCGGACGAGGCGGTGACCCTGGGCGCCAAGTTCGTGTCCAACTCCTACGGCCTGTCCCCCGAGGCAAGCCTCGAGCTGTCCTACGACCACTACTACGACCACCCCGGGGTGGCGGTCACCGCCTCGAGCGGTGACGCCGGGGACGTGACCATCTGGCCGTCGACCAACCCGAACGTGGTCGCGGTCGGCGGCACCACGCTGACCAAGGACGCGTCCGTGCCCCGCGGCTGGACGGAGACCGCCTGGTCGTCGGGCGGGTCGGGCTGCTCGCCGTACGAGCCGAGACCGGACTACCAGCTCGGCATCACTACTGACTGCACCAGGCGCGCGACCGCCGACGTCTCGGCCGACGCGGACCCGGCCAGCGGGCTGGCCACCTACGACACGCTCGGCCAGGGCGGGTGGCTGCAGGTGGGCGGGACCAGCCTGGCCTCCCCGCTGATCGCGTCGATGTACGCGCTGGCGGGAACGCCGGTGGCGGGCACCTACCCGGTGACCTACCCCTACCACGCGCCGAGCCAGGACCTGTTCGACATCACCAAGGGCAGCAACGGCTCGTGCGGCAACGTGCTGTGCAACGCGGGGCCAGGCTGGGACGGCCCGACCGGGCTCGGCACCCCGGACGGAGTGAAGGCCCTGATGTCCGGCCCGCACGGGGAGATCTCGGGTCAGGTCACCAACGCCTCGACCGGGAAAGCGGTCGCCGGGGCGACCGTGACGGCTGACCCCGGTGACTACATCACGCGCACCGGCCCGACCGGCGGCTATGACCTGAACGTCACGGCCGGCACCTATCAGGTGACCGCGGCGGCCTACGCTTACCGCCCGGTCACCCGGGCCGGCGTCGCGGTCACCGCGAACCACGCCACCACGGCGAACTTCACGCTGACCGAGCTGCCGCACGTCACCGTGTCCGGCACCGTCACCGACGGGTCCGGGCACGGCTGGCCGCTGTACGCGCAGATCACCATCGGCGGGTACCCGGGCGGCCCGGTCTACACCAACCCGTTCACCGGCCGCTACAGCGTCGTCCTGGCCGGCCCGGCGACCTATTCCGTGCAGGTGGTCCCGGCCAACCCCGCGGTCACCCAGGCGCCCGGCGACGGGTACAACACCAAGAACCTGCAGCTGACCGTCGGCGCCAGGGCCGAGACGCGCGACATCGCGCTCACCGCGGACACGTCCGCCTGTACCGCGCCGGGATACGGCTGGGACGGGCTGAGCCAGGACTTCACCGGCTGGTCCCGCGCCCCGCGGGACGGGTGGACCGTGACCGGGACCGCGGCGGGCTGGCGGTTCGACAACCCCGGCAGCCGGCCCCCGCCCGGGGATGACGATGACTTCGCCATCGCCGACTCCGGCTACACCGGCGGCCGGATGGACACCACGCTGACCTCGCCGGCGGCCAACCTGACCGGGCAGTCGGCCCCGCACCTGACGTTCGACACCGCCTACTACGGGGCCAGCGGCCAGACCGCCCGCGTCGACCTCAGCCTCGACGGCGGGAAGACCTGGTCCGCCGTCTGGCAGCGCACCTCCAGCGACGCCATCGGGCCGGTCGACATCGCGATCCCGCAGGCCGCCGGGCACGCCAGCGTGCGCGTCCGGTTCCACTACACCGGCGACGACGACTGGTGGTGGGCGGTCGACGACGTGCTCGTCGGCACCCGCACCTGCGTCGCTGAGGCGGGCGGCCTGCTGGCCGGCCTGGTCACCTCCCGGGCCTCCGGGCGGCCGGTCAACGGCGCCACGGTGACCAGCACCGCCCAGCCGGGCGTGTCCGGGATCTCCACCGGCACCGCCGACCCGGGCCTGCCCGGCGGGTACTACTGGCTGTTCTCCCCGGGCACCGGCCAGCAGAAGTTCGCCACCGCCGCCACCGGCTACGCACCCGCCACCGCCGCCGTGAACGTCGCGGCCGGCCAGGTGACCCGGCACGACTGGGCCCTGACCGCGGCCGGAAACGGCTGACCGACCCACAGGCCATCGCGGCAGAAGGAGAAGTCCCTTGAGCACACCCGCATTGACCCCGACCAGTGGTGAATGGCAGCGGCAGCGCGGACGCAGGCTCCGCCGTCTCGCGGTGGCGGCGGCTCCGCTGGCCCTGGCGGGCATGGCGCTGGCCGCGCCCGCCGCCCCGGCGGCCCTCGCGGCCAGCCGGCCCGCGGCCGGCCACGCCGCGGCGGTCACCGGCCGGGCGCCCCGGCCTGCCCCTGCCCTGCAACCGCTCAGCCTGCCGGGGCAGCACGCCGCCGCGTACTCGGTCACCCTGATCACCGGGGACCGGGTCACGCTGAACGCCACCGCCTCCGGGCGGTACGCGATCTCGGCCAACCCCGTGTCCGGCCCGGTGGTGCGGGTCACCGCCGAGGGGGGTGCCCAGGGGGTAACCCGCCTCTACGCCGTGCCGGCCGCGGCGGCGCCGCTGATCACGGCCGGCCGGGTGGACAAGGGCCTGTTCGACGTGGCCTGGCTCGCGGCCCACGGCGACACCGGCCCCGGCGCGCGGCTGCACGTCATGCTGCAGTACGGCGGCCACCCGGACGCGGCCACGCTGGCCCGTGACGCCGCCGCGCTGCCGGGCACCACGGTCCTGGCCACCCAGCCGGGCAGCAGCGCGGCCGAGGTCAGCGTCGCCCTCGGCCGCGCTGCGGCGTTCTGGGCCGCGCTGACCAGCCACGACGGGGCGGCCATCGCGGCCGGCCCGGCGGGCGCCTACCGCACCGCCAGCCCGGGCCTGGCCGACGGCATCACCCGGGTGTGGCTGGCCGGCCACGTGACCAGCGCCGCGGCGCGCCCGCAGGGCAGCCAGACGGGGTACACGGTGACCGAGACCGTCGAAGACACCACCGGCGAGCCGTTCGAGTGCAACTCGGCCCTCACCACGATCTGCGAGGCCGGCGGCAGCCTCTACGGCGTGGCCGGGGCCGGGACCGGCAACAGCTACGGGGCCACGAGCATCGCGTGTCTGACCGCGAGCCCCTGCACCACCTGGCAGGTCACGTACAGCGGCGTTCCGGACGGGGTGTACTGGTTCGATGACCAGGAGTCGTTCAGCGCCGCCGCCGCGGACCAGAACGTCGACCTGGGGGACCCGCAGCTCACCGTCGCGGGCAACACCGCCATAACGTTCAACGTCGACCAGGCCAAGCAGGTCACCATCAGCACACCGCGGCCGAACGACAGCTTCGACGCCAGCTACGAGGGCTACCGGACGCTGGCCGACGGCACGTACGTGGCTGATCTCACGTTCGCCGCGTACGGATCCCAGAACTTCTGGGCCATGCCCAGCACTCAGCCGGTCACCATCGGCGCCTATCACTCCGCCAGCGGGTGGCTGCTGGGCCAGCCCCCGGTCACGATGACGGTCGACGCGCCCGAACCCCTCACCCTGCACCCGATATATCCGAGCTACGCCCCCACCTCCTCCTCGATCGTCTTCAGGCGCTTCTCGGGCCGGCGGCCCATGCCGCTGGTCTACGCCGGCACGGGTACCAAGCAGGACCTGTCGGGGCTCGACGTGCACGGCAAGCTCGTAATGATCCACATCGGGGTGCCCGGGGCCGGCACCTGCGGCACGCCGTCCAGCTACGGCACGGTCCAGGGGTGGCAGCTCAGCAACCTGCTCCAGGCGGGCGCGGCCGGCGCGCTCATCGATCCGACGAACGGCAACCCGCAGGACTGGTGCTCCCTGCCGATATTCCCGGGCTGGTGGGGAACCGGGCAGAAGCCGGTGGACCTGCCCTTCGCGGCCATCCCCCCGGCCGAGGCCAGCGCCCTGCTCAACCTGCTGAGCCGCGGCGCGGTGCGGGTCACCGTGGCCGACAGCGGGCCCAGCCCGTACGTGTACGACCTGAAGTTCTACCAGGAGAGCGACAATCCGGGCTCGCTGCACTACACCGTCACCAGCCGCCAGCTCGAGGACGTCAACACCCGCTACCACGTGGACCAGCGTTCGCTGGTGTCGGCGGACGATGGCATCTTCGCGCCGGACGAGTACTTCGTGGGCTCCGACGGCTTCGCGAGCCTCCCCGTCCCGGACAGCATGAGCGAGTACGCCGGCCCGGTGTCCCCGGCCCTGGTGCACTGGCGAGACGCCTCGGGCAGCGGAGCGCAGGCCCCCGACCTCACCACGTTCGACATCTTCGGCCAGGCGGGCAGCCGGACCGAGGACTGGTTCGAGCAGCCCGAGGCCCCCGGCGCGGCCGCGGCGCCGACCGATGTGCTCCGGGCCCAGCCGGGCAAGTGGGTCGGGCTCAACGCCACGGAGTACTGCGCGTTCTGCCGGCAGGGCAACACCTTCTACCCGACCACCGACCGCGTGTCCGGAGCCGATCCACGGCTGCGCGACGGGGCCTACGACTTCGCCCCCGGCAGCGTTCACCTGTACCAGGGCAGCCAGGAGATCCAGCCCACCCCGGTCAGCGGGATCACCACCTATCAGCTTCCGCCGGGACGGGCCTGGTACCGGCTCACGACGGCCTACGACAGCACCTACACCGACTGGCGGTTCACTTCCTCGGAGCCGGCCAAGGACGCGATCCCGGACGGGTACACCTGCCTCGGCACGCTCCTCGGCGTGTCGACGGCGCCGTGCGGCGCCGACCCGCTGATCTTCCTGCGCTACAACGCGTTCGGAGACCGGGACAACGCCGTGACCGCGCCCGGGGCGCACCAGTTGCAGGTCACCGCGTACTACCAGGCCGCCAGCGGTCCCGCGGTCACCGGCCTGAAGCTGTGGACCAGCACCGACGGCGGCGCGAGCTGGCAGCCGGCCAGCGTCACGTCCCTGGGGCAGGGCAGCTACACGGTCGCCTACCAGGTCCCGGCGCTGGCCCAGACCAGCGGGACGGTCAGCATCCGGGCCCAGGCCACCGACGCCGCTGGCGACGCCGTCTACCAGACCATCTACAACGCCTACGGACTTACCAGGTGAGGTGAGAGCCCGGCCTGCGCGCTCTAGGGAGTGAGCGCGCGGGCCGGGCGGGAGCTGATCCGGTAGGAGTCGTCGTCGGTGGTCAGGCACCGGCCGGTCGACAGGTCGTACTGCCAGCCGTGCATCGTGCAGGTCAGGATCGAGCCGCGGGTCTCGCCGAACCGGCTCAGGTCGCCGCGCAGGTGCGGGCAGCGGCGCTGCACGATCCAGTCGCCGAGCCGGATCTCCTCCTCGTCGTGGCTCCTGTCGGCGTACCAGCCCTCGGCGTACATCAGCCGGTCCGGGGCCAGGCACTTGAAGAACGTGTACAGGTACTCGTTGTACGGGCCGATCCGCCGGGCCTTGAACCGCATGCTCAGGAACAGGCTGTTGACCCAGTCGGTCTGGTGGTCGGCGATCAGCCGCTCGAGCAGCGGGCGCTCGATGGTGAACTGGTAACGGCAGGTCTCGCCGGCGAACGCGCGAACCTCTCCGGTGGGGAAGTCGATCACGATCGGCCGCCCGTCGCCCGGCCGGATCAGCACCGGGCCGCCCACGCCGGGCTTGATGTGGTCGGCCAGCTCGAGCAGCGGCTCGAACCACGCCTTGAGCTCGGCCAGGATGTCCACCCCGGGCGCCGGCCAGCGTTCCTTGTCCTCCGCGATCCGGTCCCGCATGCGGTCGGCGTAGCCGCGCAGGTAGCGCGCCTTGTCGGTGAACGGCTCCATGGCCTGCTCGGCGGTCGTGGGCCAGCGCACCTCGCAGTGGTCCTGGTCGACCTCGAGCACCGCGCCGGGGGTCAGCAGCTGGCCGCCGTCGATGCCGTGGTCACGCAGGTAGTCCAGGAACACCAGCTGGTCGGGGAACGTGTTGGCCGGGTCGTTGCCGGTGTCGTTCAGGCCGAACAGCTCGTCGTCGAGGAAGCAGGCCGGGCCGGCCGAGGGCACCACGTAGCGGGCCCCGATCTCCTTGACGTAGCGGGCCGCGCGATCCAGGCCGTTGGCCCGCTTGGCCGCGCCGAACGAGCGCTGCGCCGCCTCGGGCAGCTCGTAGGTCCACGGCCACCAGATCGCGCCGGAGTACTGCAGCAGGTGGACGTCGTAGGCGCCGAAGGCGCGCAGCGCTTCCAGATCGGTGGGCCGGGCATCGTTCTGATTCAAGATTTTCGCGGTCTGGTCGTCGACGGCGAGCGCCGAGTCGCCGAGCGGGCCGTCCGCCGGGGACTGCAGCGCCTGCACCATCAGCCGCAGCCCGTCGAGCTCGACCACCTTCCCGCTGGGCATGACCTTGAACTTCGTGAAGCCCAGCCGCTCCAGGGCCTCGCGCAGGTCCGGGACCGGGAAGTCCGGCAGCAGCACGGTGGCCTCGCGGGACACGTGCTGCCTGAGCAGCTGGGGGTCGAAGTGGTCCTTGTGCAGGTGCGAGACGTACAGGTAGTCGACCTTGCCGTACCGGTCCCAGTCCAGGCCGCTGTTGTCGGGGAACACGAACCACGAGTCGAAGTACGCGGGGTTGGTCCACGGGTCACACAGGATCGTCCCGCCGCGGGTCTCGATATGTAGGCCGGCGTGGCCCAGGCACGTGATCTGCATCCCATCCTCTCAACGACGCGGCTGACCGGGTCTGACGTCCGGAGGAAAGCGAGCGACCAGATGAGCAGATGAATGTGGCCGCCCCCCGGCTCGACTGTGGTTCATCTACCCCTTGCGACGAAGTTCTAGCACGCTTGGTTGGGCATCCGGCGTCAGCGACACGGCGGAGACCGCCGCTGCCGCAGCGGTTTCCGGGCCCGATCGTAGCCGCGATCGGAGAGCCCCGCGCACCCGACGGTAGTCTGTGATGATGCCTGTGCCGTCCGTGTACCCCGCGCTGGAGCCGTTGCTCCCGCTGGTGCGCAAGCCGGTCCAGTACGTCGGCGGGGAAGTCAACTCCGTCGTCAAGGACTGGGACGCGGCGGACGTCCGGTGGGCGCTGATGTACCCCGACGCGTACGAGGTGGGGGTGCCCAACCAGGGCGTCCAGATCCTCTACGAGATCCTGAACGCGCGCGACGGCGTGCTGGCCGAGCGCACCTACAGCGTCTGGCCCGATCTCGAGCAGCTCATGCGCCGGCATCAGGTGCCCCAGTTCACGGTCGACGCGCACCGGCCGGTGCGCGCCTTCGACGTGCTGGGCGTGAGCTTCGCCACCGAGCTGGGCTACACGAACCTGCTGACCGCGCTGGACCTGGCCGGGATCCCGCTGACCGCCGCCGAGCGCGGGCCAGATGACCCGGTGGTGCTCGCGGGCGGGCACGCGGCGTTCAACCCCGAGCCGGTCGCCGAGTTCCTGGACGGCGCCGTGCTGGGCGACGGGGAGCAGGCGGTCCTGGCCATCACCGACCTGATCCGGGACTGGAAGCAGGCGGGCCGGCCCGGCGGCCGGGACGGCCTGCTGCTCCGGCTGGCCACCGCGGGCGGCGTCTACGTCCCGCGCTTCTACGACGTGGACTACCGGGACGACGGGGAGATCGCCCGGATCGCCCCGAACCGGCCCGGAGTGCCCCGCGCGGTGGCCAAGCACACCGTCATGGACCTGGACTCCTGGCCCTACCCGCGCAAGCCGCTGGTCCCGGTGGCCGAGTCGGTGCACGAGCGGTTCAGCGTGGAGATCTTCCGGGGGTGCACCCGGGGCTGCCGGTTCTGCCAGGCCGGGATGATCACCCGGCCGGTCCGCGAGCGCACGGTGACCACGGTCGGCGACATGGTCGACGCCGGGCTGAAGGCCAGCGGCTTCACCGAGGTGGGGCTGCTGTCGCTGTCCAGCGCGGACCACAGCGAGATCAACGAGATCGCGACCGGGCTCGCCGACCGCTACGAGGGCACGAACACCGGCCTGTCGCTGCCGTCCACCCGGGTCGACGCGTTCAACATCACGCTCGCGAACGAGCTGAGCCGGGGCGGCCGCCGCTCGGGCCTGACGTTCGCGCCCGAGGGCGGCACCGACCGGATCCGCAAGGTGATCAACAAGATGGTCACCGAGGAGGACCTGATCAAGACCGTGACCACGGCGTACGCCAACGGGTGGCGCCAGGTCAAGCTGTACTTCATGTGCGGGCTGCCGACCGAGACCGACGAGGACGTGCTCGCGATCGCGCGGGTGGCCCGCCGGGTGATCGAGGCGGGCCGCGAGGTCACCGGGCGGCGCGACATCCGCTGCACGGTCTCGATCGGCGCGTTCGTGCCCAAACCGCACACCCCGTTCCAGTGGGCGGCCCAGTGCGATCACGAGACCGTGGACGCCCGGCTGCACGCGCTCGGTTCCGCGCTGCGCGCGGACCGTGCCTACGGCAAGGCGATCGGGTTCCGGTACCACGACGGCAAGCCGTCGATCATCGAGGGTCTGCTGTCCCGCGGCGACCGCCGGGTCGCCAAGGTGATCCGCGCGGCCTGGGCCGACGGGGCTCGGTTCGACGGGTGGAGCGAGGGCTTCTCCTACGAGCGCTGGGAGCGCTGCGCGGCCGAGGCCCTGGCCCCGGACGGCGTCGACCTGGCCTGGTACACCACCCGGGAGCGCGGCTACCGCGAGGTGCTGCCCTGGGATCACCTGGACTCCGGGCTGGACCGGGACTGGCTCTGGCAGGACTGGCAGGACGCCGTCGACCCGGCGGGCGCGGGCGAGGTCGATGACTGCCGCTGGACGCCCTGCTTCGAGTGTGGCGTGTGCCCGGCGATGGGCACGGAGATCCAGGCCGGCCCGACCGGGGTGACACTGCTCCCGCTGCCCGTGATAGGCGCGCCCGTGGGAGCGCCCGTGGTGGGAGCGCCCGTGGTGGGAGCGCCCGTGGTGGGAGCGCCCGTGGTGGGAGCGCCCGTGGTGGGAGCGCCCGTGGTGGGAGCACCCGTGGTGGGAGCGCCCGTGGTGGGAGCGCCCGCGGCGGACCTTTCGTCCGGAAGCGGGGCGTGATGGCCCGGCCCGCGCCGTCCGGACCGCCGCCCGCGCCCGTGGCTCAGCGTCTGGTGATCAGGTATTCTAAGAGCGGCAGGATGCGTTTCGCGAGCCACAGGGACATCGCGCGTGCGGTTGAGCGGGGAGTACGAAAGGCTGGCTTGCCCGTCGCGTACTCCGCGGGATTCTCGCCGCATCCGAAGATCTCGTACGCCGGGGGAGCGCCGACGGGTACCGCGAGCGAGGCCGAGTACCTGGAGATCGCGCTGACCAGCGCGTGTGCCGCGCCTGACGTGCGGGACTCGTTGAACGCCGCCCTGCCGGACGGGATAGACGTGATTGAGGTTCTGGAACTGGCCGGTGGGCTAGGCGGAGATGGCGGCCTGCGACTAGAGGCGTCGCAGTGGCGCGTGTTCCTGCCCGGAGTCACCCCGGCCGAGGCGGCCCGGGCGGTGCGAGCGTTCCTCGCCGCGGACAGCGCGGTGGTGGAGCGCACCACCGGCAAGGGCACCCGGCGGCTCGACGCGCGCGCCGCCGTGGTGAAGCTTGAGCTTGACCGGCGTGCCATCGATGATGGTGACGACGGATATGCGACACTTCGCATGGTTGTTCGGCACTTGACCCCGGCCGTTCGGCCCGACGACATTCTGGCTGCGCTCAGCAACGTGGCAGCCCTGGCGCCGTCGTCACCACCGATGGTGACCCGGCTGGCGCAAGGGCCGATCGGCGTGGACGCCGACGTGGAAGGCGCCGGTAACGGCGCCGCTGCCGGAAACGCCGAGCCTGCCAGGCCAGGGCCAGCGGGGTCGGCGACGGCACGGCCGGCGGCGGTACAGCCTCCGGCAGCCCGGCCCGTAGGGCCTGCGGCAGCGCCGCGCGCCAACCCCGTGGCAGCCGGGCCGCTGCACCCGCAGCGCGGCCCGGCCGCGACGCAGAGACAGGAAAACAGATCGCGCATGAGCGAAGCGGCCACCGCAGCGGTAGGTGATGCAGCGGCTCCCGCCACGCCATTCAGCGCATACGAACAGCTCCCGCGCGGCGCGCATGGGCCGGTTTCCGGCCCGCGCGCCCGGGAGTACGACGGGAGATTGCCCGGATGCTCGAGACCGAGCGGCACGACAGAGAACCAGACAACGATGGGCCGGCCGGCGCTGGCGACTCCGCTGATATAGGCAGCGGCCCGGCCGAGACCGGACCGGACGCGGGTCCCCAGGGCAAGGATGCCGGCGGGGGCGGCCGGAGGCTGTTCCGGCGCGGCCGCCGCGCGGCCAGCCGGCCAGCCGGCCCGCCCGCCGGGGACCTGGCCGACGACGGGCCGCCCGACAGCGGTCCGGCCGGTGATTCGGGCGCGGTCCCGGAAGCTGATGCGGCAGCGCCGCAGGCCGCGGCGCCGCCGCCGGCCGCGGCTGGGGCGCCGGCGTCCCGGGCCGCGGCGTCTTCGGCGGCGTCCCGGGCCGCGGCGTCTTCGGCGGCGTCCCGGGCGGCGGCCTCTTCGGCTGCTCCGCAGGACGCGGCTCCGGCGGCGGCACCGCCCTGGTCCGCGGATCGCCCGGCGGGTTCGCCGCCGGCCGTCCCGGCGACGTTCGCCGCGCCTCCGGCGGCCCCGGCGTTCACCGCCCCGCCCGCGGCCGAGCCGGCCCGAGGGTCCCGCGAAGCCCTTCCGGCGCAGGTGCGCTGGCAGCCGCAGGAGTCCCGCCGGGCACAGGAACCTCCGACGTCAGAGGACGCTGGCTCGGCCGGGCCGGGCGCAGAGGCGCCGGCGGCGTTCCAGCCGCCGCTGGTCATCTTCCAGCCGCCGGAAATCTCCTCCGGTGGCGGGCGCCGGGCCGAGCCAGAGGACGAGGCCGAGCCTGCCGGAGAGTCCTGGGCCGGGGAGCCGGCGGAGCAGGAGGACGACGGCGAGGCGAGCGGCACCTCGAAGCGCAGGCGCCGTGGCGGCCGCGGCAAGGGCCGCGGCGCCGACGAGGGCACCGAGCCCTCCGGCGAGCAGGACGCGGGCGCCGACAAAGCGGACGAACCCGCCCAGGCTGGCGGCCGTTCTGCGGCCGAAAAAGATGCGCCGGCCGCCGACCGGAACGGCGATAGCGACGGAGCGGATTCCGGTGAGGGCGCGGGCGGAGGACGCCGGCGCCGGCGCCGCCGCCGCAGCGGGGCCGGCACCGACACGGACGCCCCCTCGTCCGACGACCCGCCGAACACGGTCGTCCACGTCCGGGCGCCGCGGAGCGCGGCCGATGACCTGCCCGACGTCCGCGGGGTGAAGGGATCGACGCGGCTGGAAGCCAAGCGGCAGCGTCGGCGCGAGGGCCGCGAATCGGGCCGCCGCAGGCCGCCGATCATCACCGAGTCGGAGTTCCTGGCCCGCCGCGAGGCCGTCGAGCGGGTCATGGTGGTCCGCCAGCACGCGGACCGGACCCAGATCGCGGTCCTGGAGGACGGCATCCTGGTCGAGCACTACGTGGACAAGGCCAGCCACCAGTCCTACGTGGGCAACGTGTATCTGGGCCGGGTCCAGAACGTGCTCCCCTCGATGGAGGCCGCGTTCGTCGACATCGGCAAGGGCCGCAACGCGGTCCTGTACGCGGGCGAGGTCAACTTCGACGCCAGCGGCCTGGAAGGCGAGTCCAAGCGGATCGAGTCGGCCCTCAAGTCCGGCCAGTCGATCCTGGTCCAGGCGACCAAGGACCCGATCGGGCACAAGGGCGCCCGGCTGACCAGCCAGGTGAGCCTGCCCGGCCGGTACCTGGTGTACGTCCCCGGCGCGAACATGACCGGGATCAGCCGCAAGCTGCCCGACACCGAGCGCACCCGGCTCAAGCAGATCCTGAAGCAGGTCATGCCGGAGCACGCCGGCGTGATCGTGCGGACCGCGGCCGAGGGGGCCACCGAGGAGGAACTCTCCCACGACGTGGCCCGGCTCGCCGCGCAGTGGGAAGCCATCGAGCGCAAGTCGAAGTCGGCCAGCGCGCCGGAACTGCTCTACAGCGAGCCCGACCTGACCATCCGCGTGGTGCGGGACATCTTCAACGAGGACTTCACCAAGCTGGTCATCGCCGGCGACGGCGACTGGGACATGGTGGACGAGTACGTCCGCTACGTGGCGCCCCACCTGGCCGAGCGCCTGGAGCGCTGGACCGGCAGCGACCACGACGTGTTCGCCGCCTACCGGATCGACGAGCAGATCGCCAAGGCGCTCGAGCGCAAGGTGTGGCTGCCCAGCGGCGGCTCGCTGGTGATCGACACCACCGAGGCCATGACGGTCATCGACGTCAACACCGGCAAGTTCACCGGGCAGGGCGGCAACCTGGAGCAGACCGTCACCCGCAACAACCTGGAGGCGGCCGAGGAGATCGTCCGCCAGCTCCGGGTGCGCGACGTCGGCGGGATCATCGTGATCGACTTCATCGACATGGTCCTGGAGAGCAACCGCGACCTGGTGCTCCGGCGGCTGCTGGAGTGCCTGGCCCGGGACCGGACCAAGCATCAGGTGGCCGAGGTGACGTCCCTGGGCCTGGTCCAGATGACCCGCAAGCGAGTCGGCTCCGGCCTGCTCGAAGCGTTCTCCGTACCGTGCGACTGCTGCAACGGACGCGGCGTGCTCGTATCGCTCGAGCCCGTCGACCACGCGTCGCCCGCTGACCACCACCACGGCCGCGACGGCGGTGCTGCCCCCCGGGGCGGCTCGTCCCGCGGCGGCCGCGGTTCACGGGGCGGAGCTAAGGACGCGGGCCGCGGGTCGGCCAACGGCGCTGCCGCGGTCGAAGGCACGGGGGCCGAAGGCACTGCGGAAGAACGCACGGGGGAGGCCGCGGCGGACAAGTCCGGCCCGCGTCCCCGCGCCCCGATCGCGGCCAACGGCGGCCGGGGCTCCCGGCCCGCCGACGACGGCCCGGCCGAGGCTCCCTCGGCGGACGGTACTCCGGCCGCCGCGGCCACCACCGACGGCGAGCCCGCGAGCTCGCGGCGTGCGTCGGGCCGCCGCCGTCGCCGCGCCGCCGAAGCCCGTACCGAGCAGCCCGCCGACCGCGCGCCCGACACCGAACCGGGCGAGGCCCGCGCCGACAGCGCCGTCCCGGCGGGCTGCTCGGTACGGG
>Ga0207416_1003768_pt1 | contig 13985 bp, 12 predicted proteins | sample PaiPotPPM11metaG_FD_184107 | JGI IMG/M metagenome (GOLD analysis project Ga0207416, IMG submission 184107) | Iron sulfur acid spring bacterial and archeal communities from Banff, Canada, to study Microbial Dark Matter (Phase II) - Paint Pots PPM... ...
TCGGTCGACCTGATCCTCGCCGGCCAGGCGGATCGAACCCTGGAATCGGCACGCGCCGCCGCCAGCCACCTGATGGACGAGGAGTTCGAGATGCTGCAGAAGTCGGTTGCCCGCGAGCGTCGAACCGGTGTCACCCAGCAATTTCTGACACACCTGATCGACAGCACCCAGGTGCTCCTCGATTTCTACGAAGTACCGCGTAACCGGCCCGGACGGTCCGAGCGGAGCCAGAAGGCGAGCTGACCGTGGGCAACTCCATCACCCTGAAACTCTCCAAGCGGGCGCAACCGAGCAAGCCGAAGAACGCCGAGAGCTCCGCCGTGGCGATGGAGAAGCAGGCCATCGTCATTCGCTGGCTGGCCATCATACTGGCCACCGGCGCGCTGCCCTTCCTGAACCTCAAGGGTGGGACGATCCCGCTGCTCACGCTGATCGCGGTCGGTGCGCTCTACAACGCCATCTTCCAGTTCTTCATCGTCCCGCGCAAGCCGGCCTGGCTGACGCAGGGCTACATCTCGACCGTCGGCGACGTCCTCCTGGTCACCGGCGGCGTGGCCGTGACCGGCGGAATCCAGTCGCCCTTCTTCCTCGCGTACTTCGCCGCAACCGTCACTGCCGCGGTGCGATTCGGCGGCGTGGCGGCGATCACCGCGGTCCTGACCATCATCCTCAGCTACAGCGGCGTAGTCTTCTGGTTCGACAGTGTCAACGGCACCGCGCTGGTAAGCAAGGATCTGACCGACCTGGTGCTGCGCACCGGCTTCGTCGCCATAACCGGGGTTTTCGTCGGTTTCGTCGGCGACCGCGCGAGGAAGGCCGAGCGAGCTCTGCAGCAGGAGCTCGACCGAGCCCACGCCGCACTTTCCGAGGTCACCGTCGAGTTGAACCGCGACCTCGAGTTCGAGCAAACGTGCCAGCTCACTGCCGAAAAGGGCCGGGCGTTGCTCGGTGCCGACGCCGTGCTCCTGCAGGTGCAGATGCCCTCACTGATCGGCCAGGACGAGTCCGTGCCGCCCACCTCGGTGCTCTACGTCGACTGGAACCCGGAGCTCAAGGCAGCCCACGCCGGCGCCGACCTGGGCGCGGTCCGCCTCGCCCTGCAACCGGCTCTGAGCGAGCAGGTGATCCCGGTTGCCGACCCCAACGCGCTGCTGCCCTCCGACCACAAGCCATTGCCGGCAGGAATCTGGGTCCGGGTACCCGTCTTCCACGGCGCGCGCGCCATCGCTGACATGATCGTCGGCTTCCAGGGTCGCGAGCAACCGCTGCGCGAGACGGAACTTGAGATCATGCTGACCTTCGCCGAGCGCGCCGGCATCGCGATGCGAAATGCCCACACCCTGGACCAGGCGCAGAAGCTGTCCGTGACAGACTCGGTCACCGGGCTTCCGAACCACCGCTACTTCCACACCCGCTTCGACGAAGAGCTGGAGAGGACTCGCGATGCCGGCGGCTCGATCACCGTCATGATGATCGACCTCGACCGCTTCAAGGTCTACAACGACAGCTTCGGTCACGCGGCGGGTGACGTTGCCCTCAAGGCGGCAGCTCGCACCATCTCCTCGACGATGCGCCGGGAGGACACCGTCACCCGGTACGGCGGCGAGGAGTTCGTTGCCATCCTGCCGGGCGTCGATATCCAGACGGCCCCGATCCGCGCCCAGGAAATCTGCGACACGCTCGCCAAGGTTTTCATGTACAACCCGAAGACGATCTTCGCGCCGCTCACCGCGTCCGTCGGCTGGGCGACCTATCCGGTCGATGCCAAGAACCGCGATGAGCTGCTCAACCGGGCCGACCTCGCCATGTACATGGCCAAGAAGCGCGGTCGCAACTGCATCTGCGGCGCCTGCGAATTGGAAAGCGTGGCCGCCCTGGACTCGGTCCTGAGCGAAGTCGTGGCTCAACTGGCCAGCGCCGACACCGTCGGCCCCGGCATGGTGGCCAACCTCGAGAAGCGGCTGGGTCAGATCGCCAACTCCAGCCACCTGGAAGAGCTGGCCGAGGGCATGCTCTCGCCCAACAGCGAATCGACGCTGGAGGCCCTCAACGCGTTGGCCGCCTCGATTGACGCCAAGGATCCCTATACCAGCGGTCACTCCCAGTCGGTGGCCAAACTGGCCGAGGACCTGGGCGACATGCTGCAGCTCTCCCCCGCGCATAAGAACCAGCTCCGCCTCGCCGCCATCCTGCATGACGTGGGCAAGATCGGAGTGGTCGACAAGGTGCTGCTCAAGGAAGGCAAGCTCGACGAGGACGAGAAGCTGATCATGCGGATGCATCCGATCCTGGGAGCGCGCATCCTGCAACCGATCAAGGCCTTCAGGCAAATCTTGAACGTCGTGCTGCACCACCACGAGTGGTACGACGGCAGCGGCTACCCGGATGGCCTCGCGGGTCAGAACATCCCGCTGCACGCGCGCATCGTCTCGGTCTGCGACGCCTATCACGCCATGACCTCCACCCGCCCCTACCGCCAGCGGCGCACGCCGGAGTTTGCCATGGCCCAGTTGGAAGCGGGCAAGGGGACGCAGTTCGACCCGATCATCGTCGACTACTTCGTCCAGATGATGCGCAGACGCGAGGCGGATCATCCCGGCATCCTGGAAGCGGAAGGACACTTGAACGACCACGGCCCCGAAGCGGCCGCCGCGGCGAGCTGAGGCACCGACAGCATGGTTCTCGACGCCAACGGCCACCCGCTCTCCCGCATCTCCGAGCGCAAGCTTCAGCACCTGCGGCTTTCGCTCGAGGCGTCGGTCCAGTCGACACGCGGCGCGGGATTCGACCGTCTGGCCTTCACCAACGAAGCACTTCCGGAGCTGGACCTGGACCAGATCGCGCTGTCGACCAGCTTCCTCAACCGCAGGCTTCAGCTGCCCTTCCTGATCTCGAGCATGACAGGCGGCGCCCACGCGGCGGGTGATATCAACCGCCGCCTCGCGCTGGTGGCTCAGACGATGGGGATCGCCTTCGGGGTCGGGTCTCAGCGCGCCGGGATAAGCCACAAGGACCTGCGCGCGACCTACCAGGTGCGCGGCGTCGCGCCCGATGTCCTTCTCTTCGCCAACCTGGGAGCGGTCCAGCTCAACTACGGCATGCGCAAGGAGCAGTGCCTCGAAGCGATCGAGATGATCGGCGCCGACGCTTTGATTCTTCACTTGAATCCCCTGCAGGAGGCGCTGCAGCCGGAGGGTGACCATAACTTCAACGGCTTGCTGGAAAAGATCGGGGTGCTCTGCCGTGAGCTTCCGGTGCCGGTCATCGTGAAGGAGGTCGGCTGCGGCATCTCGGCCGCGACTGCGGCGCGCCTCGCAGATGCCGGAGTGGCCGCCATCGACGTCGCGGGCATGGGCGGCACCAGCTTTGCCCGCGTGGAGGCGCTGCGCCGCGAACGGCCGGAAGAGGTCGAGCTGGCCCTTGCGTTCGCGGAATGGGGCATCCCTACTTCCGAGGCGATCCGCTCGGTGAGGCAGGCGCTTCCGGCAATGCCGCTGATCGCCAGCGGTGGACTGCGCCACGGGCTTGATGCCGCCAAGGCGATCGCGCTCGGCGCCCAGCTTACCGGCTTCGCCCACGTCGTGCTTGCCGCCGCCGCCGAGGGCGAGGCGCCCGTCCGCCAGTTGCTCGAGGGCTTCGCCTGGCAGCTGCGGATCGCGATGTTCTGCGCTGGCGCGGCCGACTTCGAGCAGCTTCGCTCCCGTGAGCTTGCGGAGGTCCGATGACCAAGACAAAGGTTTTCGCCAGCAGGACCGACAGGCTTGAGGCCATGAACGAGGCGCTCGATCGCGAGCTGGGACGGCTGTCGCAACGCGCCGGCTCCAGTCAGAGCGCGCTGCTCACGGAGATGGTCCAGTATCACCTCGGGCTGCGAAAGACCGGTGACCGGCCGGGCAAGCGGCTGCGGGCCAACATCGCCCTGCTTACCTGCGAGGCCTTCGGACGTCGCTACTCGGATGCGCTCTGGGCGGCAGTCGCGGTTGAGCTGGTACACAATTTTTCGCTCGTTTTCGACGACGTTCAGGACGGCGACGAACTGCGTCGCGGCCGGCCCTCGGTCTGGAAGGTCTGGGGTGTCGGTCAGGCGATCAACGCCGGCGCCGCCCTGGAGGCGCTCGTCACGCGCTCGGTGGTCGACCTGCTTCCCGCGCGCCATGCGGACCGAACTCGACCCGCGCTCTCCCTCCTCTCCGAGGCGATGCTGGCCCTCTGCCGGGGACAGGTGCTGGACCTGCAGTTCGAGCAGCGGATCGACGTCTCGGTCGACGAGTACCTGGAGATGATCGGTCTCAAGACCAGCGCTCTCTTCGAGTGCGCCGCCCGGCTCGGCGCGGTCGCCGCCGGCGCCGGCGACAGCGGGCTTGACCGTGCCGGGCAGTTCGGCCACCACCTGGGGCTGGCCTTCCAGGTGATCGATGACATCCTGGGGGTCTTCGGTTCGACCCAGCAGACCGGCAAGCGCGCCGGCAGCGACCTGAAAAACGGGAAGAAAACCCTGCCCACCCTGGTGGCGCTGAAGAGCGGGCCCGCCGGCAATCGCCGCGTGCTGCGCTCCCTGCTCACCCGCGCCAGGTTCAGTGCCGAGGAGATGGAGACGGCTCGCGGCATCATCGCCCAGTCAGGAGCCCAGCAGGTCTGCCGCCGTCAGGCTTCCGAGCATCTCGCCGAGGCGCGCCTCCACCTCTTCTCCATGACCGAGCGTCCGAACTGGGCGGTGCGTGCGCTCGCCGACATGGTCACTACGCTCGAGTCCAGCCTCGGCTGATTTCGTAACTGGACGAGCGGCCCATGAGACAATTACCCTTGAAGGAGGGGTAAGCGGATATGCGGACTCTTACCCCGAAAGGTATGACCTACGTTGTCTGGATTCTGCTTGCCCTGCTCACGCTGGGTCAGCCGGCGGTGAAAGGTCCCACGATGGCCACCAGTGAGGTGCTGGGCGCCCAGGCCGCGACGGCGGATCAGGTGCTGCGCGGAAAGCTTTACGTTGCGCTCGGCGACAGCATCAGTGCCGGTCGCTATGCCACCACGCCCGACAGGGTGTTTCCCGCGCTGATCGCCAAGAACCTCGGCATGAACCTCAACCTGATGGCGAAGAGCGGAGCCAGGGCTGCCTGGGCTCTACCGCTGCTGGCCTCGATCGACCAGGCTCATCCGGCGCTCGTCACCATCGAGCTCGGTACCAACGACGTCGGTTTCAACACCCCGGCGGCGGATTTTACCTCCCAGTACGAGACCATCGTCAACGCGGTCTCCGTTCCGGGCACCCGCGTGCTCTGCATCGGCAGCTGGCTCCCCTCGAACGTGGTCGACGGCATCATCGAGCAAACCTGTCAGCGCCATGGAGGAACGTTTGTCAGCCTGGGCGGGTTCTACGGCGACGACAGCCTTCATGCTCAGGACGGCGCCCCGGTTTACCTGGGCCGGGCCGACTGGTTCCATCCCGGAGACGCCGGGCATTCGGCGATCGCCCAGGCGGTGCTTGCCAGCATCGGCTCGGGACCGGCGCCCATCACTCCCGAGCCCGCCGTGCCTCAACCACAGCCGCCTTCCTTAAGCGGTGGCCCCGACGTGTTGCGAATCACACCCCACTAGGGCGCTTTTCGCCTCCTCCGGTGGCTACCCTCGATCCGCTGCCCTGCTCCAGGACCTCCTCGATCTTGAGCGCCAGGTGGAGCGTCAGGCGGACATCGGCGTCCCTTAAGTCACGCTGCAGGACCTGCTCGATTCGCTGCAGGCGGTAGAGCACCGTATTCCGATGCAGGTGCAGCCTGTCCGCCGCATCCGTGGGGCTTCCGTTGACCGCCAGGTAGGCACGCAGGGTTGCCATCAAGACGCCGGTCCGGTCCCGCTGGCGCAGCCCGCCGAGGATGTCCTCGCCGAAGGCGCGCATTTCGGGAAGTGGCTGAAGCGAGTACAGAAACCGATACAGGCCAAGCTCGCTGAAGGCAGTCGAGGCCGTCGCGCCGTGGAGCCGGCGGCCCATCTCGAGTGCCTGCTCCGCCTCCCTGGCTGCCGCTGATACCGCACCGGCTCCGGAACGGAGCGCGCCGTAGCCGACCGCAACCGCGCCCCCGGCGGCCTCTGCAGCGTGCCGGTGTAGCTGGGCTATCAGGCTGGCGGACTCCGGGCTCCGCCGCCCAGCGAGGCTGATCAGGGCAAGGACCAGCTCCCGCCGATCCCGCACCAGGTGATTGAGGCGCATCACCGAGAGCTGCCGCTCCCAGGCGCTGCGGACCGCCCGCGCCTGGCCTGGCGCCTCCGCCTCAGCGGCCAGCACCAGGTAGGTACTGTCGAGGTCGAATCCCTTGCGCTTCGCCCGCTCCCGTGCCGCTTCGGAGGATCCGGGGCGGGCCGCGGTGAGCACGTCGAGCAGCTCTTCCTCGACCTCGTCTCGGGCATCCCGGGCGGCCCGGAGCCGCACCAACTCGATGGCGCAGGCATGCGCAGCGCGACCCACCGCCAGGCGATGCAGCTCACCCAGCTCCCCATCCGACCCGACCAGGGAAAGGAAGCCGCCGATGCTCCCCTGCACCAGGATGGGGGCAATCACTCGCGACCGCCCTTCGGGCAGCGGCCGGGCCGCGACCGGCGGATCGAAGGCGCTCAGCGGCACCTCGCGAAGCCACTGGTCGAGCGACGGACGATCCCGCGCCAGGGCCGCCGCCATGCCCGGCGACAGGGCACCGGAGTCCCCGGCGCCGACATACTCCACCTGGGTGTCCCGCTCCAGCAGTACGGCCACGCCGGTCAGCTCATGGAGGCGATTGAGCAAGGGCCGGATGCCCCGGCCGGCCAGCGCCAGTTCGCTCAGCTGCCGGTGAAGGTCCTGGGCCCGATCGTGGAGCTCGCCGCGCCGGTCGACGATGTAGCGCAGGACACGCTGCTCGACCTCGTCCAGAGGCGGCGATGGCGGCAACTCGAGCAGGGGCAGGGCATGCTCCTGCGCCACCTTGAGGGTCTGCGCGGAGATGGCTCCCCGGACTGCGACTCCGGCAACCCCCTGTCCGGCGACCGACCGGATCAGCTCCGGCAGCGTCAGGCGGGAATCAAAGGCATTCAATACCGCGGGGTCGATCAGTAGAAGTTCGCCGCCGCGCAGCGGTTCGAAGGCCGGGGCGCGCGCTCGCAGCGCCGTGCACCAGCCGACCTCACGGCGCAGGCTCGACTGGCCGGCGGAAAGCGTCGTCCCCTCGGGTAGGGCGCCACGCCAAACATCGGCAATCGTGACGTGCGGTTGGATCGGGCTGCTCGAGATGGGGGGCTGCATCTTAGGACGGCGCGCACTAATTAGCGCCCCGGCAGCCGCCATTATCCCACACCCTCTCCAGCTGCTTTGAGTCTGGAAGCACAAAGAGGCGAGGCCGGCCGGGTGTTCAGCCGCGACCGGCCGGTTTCCTCATCCGGGGTCCTGGCGACCCGTTTACCCTGAGCGGTGCCTTTGCCTTCGCCTTTGCCTTGGCGGTGCTTCCGCGCCAGAGCGACTCCAGATCGTAATAGGAACGCTCGCCGGGAAGGAATACGTGGACGATGACGGTCGCGTAGTCGAGCACCACCCAGGAGCCCTCCTCGTAGCCGGCGGTGCGCAGGGGACTCAGCCCTTTTTCCTTGCCGGCGGCAACGATCGAGTCGGTAATCGCCCGTACCTGGCGGTCGGTGTCCCCCTCACAGATCACGAAGTAGTCGGCGATCGAGGTCTTCTGACGGATGTCCAGGCGCACCACCCCCCGCGCCTTCTTCTCGGCAGCTGCATCCGCGATCAGCCGGCTGAGTTGAAGCGGAGTCATCCGGTTCCGATTATCCCATTCGCGCTCGGGGCCGGTACAGGCCCCGATCGCGGATGTAGTCCGTCACCTCGGGCGTCAGCAGATCGTTGACCGGCTCGCCGCTCCCCAGCCTTTCGCGCACCATCCGGGCTGAGATGGCGGGGGTCTCCAGCGTCACGACCTGGGTACGCTCCGCAGGAAAGCCGATTAGCTCGAGCTGGCCCGGATCAAAGCGCACCTGGGGCCGGCTGAAGATGACGAAACTCGCCTCACTCAACAGTGCCTCTGCCTCATGCCAGGCCTGGATCTGGAGAGCGGCGTCGGACCCAACCAGCAGGCGCAACGGCCGGTTGGGCTCCAGCCGGCGGAGCTGGCGCAGGCTGTCGATGGTGTACGAGGGTCCGCCGCGCTCAACCTCCAGCGCGCATGCGGACAGGCCACCGACATTCGCGGTCGCCAGCCGGACCATTTGAAGCCGGTCCTGCGGCGAGGCAAGCGGTGGCGTGGAGCGGTGCGGCGGCTGCGCGTTCGGCATCAGCCAGACCTCGCTCAGCCCCGCCCGCAGGAGCAGCTGGGTGGCGGCACTGAGATGACCCCGGTGGACCGGATCGAAGGTGCCGCCCAGAATGCCGGTGACCGGCAATCGGTCAGCGTTCCGGATCGTAGAGAAACTCCACGTCGCGGATCCGGACCGCTTCTCCTCCCTGGGCGCCGTGGCGGGCAAGCGCCTCGTTCAGGCCCCAGCGGTCCAGCGTCCGCTGGAAGTGAGCCAGCGCCTCCGGGTTGGTCAGGTCCGTCATCGCCAGCAGACGCTCCAGCTGGGGGCCGGAAACACGAAAGCCCCCCGGCTCAGCCTCGATCGAGAAGGCCTCGGCGTTGCTCGGGCCGCGGTAGACCTTGAGCACCGGAATCGGCTTCGCCGCCTCCGCCCTGCCGCTGCGGCGAAGGGAACGAAATGCTGCCCAGAGCAGGTCCTGGACTCCGTCACCGGTCGCCGCCGAAATCGGAAATGACCGCCGGCGAAGCTTCACCAGGCGCTGACGCAGCGCCACGACCTCAGCTGGATCCTGGACCGCATCCATCTTGTTGAGCGCGATCAGCTGGGGGCGGCGCGCCAGGGCTGCGTTGTATGCCCTCAGCTCGGTGCGCACCTGCTGGTAGTCCCGCCAGAGCCGGTCGCGATCACCGGCGGCGGCATCGATGACGTGGACCACCACCCGGGTCCTCTCGACGTGGCGCAGAAATTGCAGGCCGAGCCCGGCGCCCTTGTGTGCGCCCTCGATCAGACCGGGCAGGTCGGCCATGACGAAGCTGGCCTCGTCATCCAGCCGCACCACGCCGAGCAACGGCTCGAGCGTGGTGAAGGGGTAGTCGGCAATCTTAGGTCGGGCGGCACTGGCTGCCGAGAGTAGTGTCGATTTGCCCGCGTTCGGCAGGCCGAGGAGGCCGACGTCGGCGATCAGTTTCAGTTCGAGGTCGAGCCATCGAGACTGCCCCGGTTCGCCCAGCTCGGCGAAGCGAGGCGTCTGCCGGGTGGCGCTTTTGAAGCTGGCGTTGCCCCTCCCGCCCCGGCCGGACTTGGCAACCTGCAATCGCTGGCCCGGAGTAACGAGGTCGCCGAGGGTAATCCCGGCGTCGTCTTTGACTACCGTCCCGGGGGGCACGTAAAGCACCAGGTCAACGCCGTCCTTACCGTGCTTGCGGCTACCACCGCCACGGCCGCCGCCCAGCGCCGCGAAGTGGTGCCGGTAGCGGTAGTCCTGCAGGGTGTTCAACTGGGCCGAGACTTCCAGGAAGACGTGACCGCCCCTACCCCCATTGCCACCGTCAGGGCCGCCGCGCGGAACGTACTTCTCATGCCTGAAGCTGAGGGCGCCTGCCCCTCCATCGCCCGCCTTGACGTAGATCCGGGCGTGGTCCTGGAACATCGAAGGCGGGCGCGCCTACGCCTGCCTGACGGGCGACTAGCCGGCTTCAGCGAGGATGGAGACTTTCTTGCGCCCGTGGCCGGTTTGCTGGAAGGTGACCACGCCGTCGATCAGCGCGAAGAGAGTGTGATCGCGGCCCATGCCGACGTTGACCCCCGGGAAGATCGCCGTGCCCCGCTGCCGCAGGATGATGGTGCCGGCGTTCACCGACTGGCCGGCGCCGGTCTTCAAACCGAGCCGCTGTCCAATGCTATCGCGGCCGTTTCGGGAGCTGCCTCCACCTTTCTTATGTGCCATTTCCCTATTCTCCTGTCTGCTGCTTTTTCGACCGGCCCGGCGCGTGGATGGCCCCGATCTGCAGCTCCGAGAGCTGCTGGCGGTGGCCAATCTTGCGCCGGTGACGCTTGCGCGCCTCGAACTTGAAGACGATGATCTTCTCGCCCGAGCGGTGACCCATCACGGTCGCATCGACCAGGGCGCCGGAAACCAGCGGGGTGCCGATCAGGGGACGGTCCTCGCCGCCGAGCATCAGTACCGACTCGAGACGGACCTTATCGCCCACGGCGTCAGGCACGCGGTCGACGAGGATGCGGTCACCCTCCTGGACCCGGTACTGCTTTCCGCTGGTGGCAACGATGGCAAACATATATCAAGCGCCCCCGGGCGCGAATTCGTAGTGTATCACGGGATATGTTCGGGCCCCTGGTCGACGTGGCTCTCGTAGAAGCGCGTGATCTCGTTCTGATCGTAGGCGTCAAGAAACTCGATATAGTGCCAGGCGACCAGCGCGATCTTCTTTTGCATCCCCTGCGAGTAGGGCGTCAGAACCAGCTTGACCTCGTTGAAGGTCGGTTCCGCGGGGGCCAGGTTGTTGACGTAGTTCTCCAGCTGGCTCTTGAGCGCGGTGCAGTCAGTCCCGCTGGGGCAGTTGTAGAGGATGGCGATGCCGCCGTGCTCCAGGTTGTGAAGGTACTGGCCCTCCTGGAGTGGGGCGATCGTCTGCCAGGCCACCGGCGCGAATCCCTGCACGTTGTAGTGGGGACCGGAGGTGGGCGGGTAGAACTTGTAGGTCGCGGTCGTGGATTGGTCGATGTGGGTTGCCCCCTCATCCGGAATCTGCTGCCCGACAAGCGTCGTCACCTGCTGGAACTTGATTTTGTTGGCCTGGGCAACCTGCGCATTGCGGTTGAGGATTACGGCGATTACGAGGATCGCTACCGCGACCAGGGCGAGGCCGCCGCCGACGATCAGCAGGTTGCGCCGGTCGCGGGCGCGCTGGCGGGCCGCCGCCTCTTCCCGCTGCGCCTGCCGCATTGCCTTCATATCGCGCTGGCTCCTGGACATCGTCCTATTCTCGCGAAATCAACATGAGAGCGGCATTAGGCCGTTCGTCAGCCGGCCGTGACTACCACCGGTGACTGGTCCTGGGCACCGGTGATCTGTGCATTGCTGCTGTTCCCGGAGACGACGTTGGGATGGGGGCCGAGTGATGCCGAAGACAGTTTGGCGGTGAAGGTGATGGTCAGGATCGAGCCGCTGAAGCCTCCCGCCGGGACCGTGAATGGCCCCCACTGCGGAGTACCGCTGCCGGCGCCGGGGTGGAGCCGCGACGTGGCCGGCTTGCCGTTGATCGCGATCGCGTTGGTGGATGCGTAGCTGAATCCCTGGGGGAGCGTGTCGGTGACGGTCACCGCCTGGGCGGCATCGTTACTGTCGTTCTCCAGGCTTATGGTGTAGGTGACGGTTCCGTTCTGGCCGGCGTACGGCCCGGTTGGCGCCACCGTCATCTGCACCGGTATCGTCGTCCCTTTCCCAACGGCGACCGGCGCGCTGTTGCCAATGGTCTGTGGCGGGATGTCGTTGACGCCGGTGACGGCACTGGTCAGGCTGTAGAGTCCCGGTTGCACTCCGGGCAGCACGTGTGCCTGGAAGGTAAGGCGAAGCGAGCCGGGGGCTCCGTTGGCAGCGCCCGGAATATCCCACGAGGCCCACACGGGAAGCAGGCTGTTTGCAGGCGGATCGATCGACTCTAAGCGAGTGCTGTTGCCCTCGTAGCCGGAGGTTGCCTGGTAGAGGAAGCCGGGCGGCAGGCTGACCGAGACGGCGATCCCCTTTGCGGTCGCCGAGCCGGTGTTCGCAACCGAGACCACGTAGGTCGCGGTGCCGCCGCTGGTCACCTGGGCGGAGGTGGCTGCCGTCGTCAGGCTGAGTGCTGGTCGTGGCTCGACCACCAGCGCGACCGGGTTTCCCTGGTCGACCTCGACGGCGGTGTCCGTCGCAAGCTTGATCTGGTTTTGATAGTCACCGGGCTTGGCGGAGGCCTGCACCCGGAAGCTGAGCACCAGGGCGCTTTCCCTTACCCCATTGCCGGCCGGCACGGTCCAGGTGCCCCAGCGGGGATTACCGGTCGCCGCCGGATCACTGACCGAGGTGCGGATCGCGTTGCCGCCCAGCGTGGTCAGTTCGTAGAAGTGAAAGCCGGAGGGGAGGAGGTCCTCGACCAGGAGGCCACGAGCCGGGCCGCTGCCCGTGTTGCGAATCGAGATCGTGATCCCCGCGAAGGCACCTGGCGCCAGGTGACCCTTGTGGTCAGGGCCCGGAACTACGTCCGAGCTCTGGGTTATGACCAGCCGCGAGCTGACCGCCGGGCCGCACCCGGCGAGAGCGAGCCCGCCGAGCGTCAGCAGGATCAGCCCGGCGAGGACTCGTGAGTGACCGGCGCGGTCTCTGCGTTTCTCCCTCGTGCTCTGCTCCATCCGCTTTGATTGCGGGAACCGTCATGCCGGACTCCCGCAGCAGGCGCAGGACCAGGTGCATCGGCATCCCGACGACGTTGTCGAAGGGTCCATAAATCGCGCGCACCAGGCGGCGACCTTCGCCCTGTATAGCGTAGGCACCCGCCTTATCCTGCGGCTCACCGCCGGCCAGGTATCGTCGTATTACACCGGGTGAAAGCTCACGCATTGTGACAAACGTTCTCGAGAAGCCGGTTAGCGGGCGCGCCCGGTTCGCCGCGATCACGGCAACCCCGGTGTAGACGATGTGAGTGCGACCGGAGAGCGCTTGCAGCATTTCCTTCGCGCGCGCAGCATCGCCGGGCTTGCCGAAGGCGCGACCGTCCAGCGCCACCACCGTGTCCGCTGCCAGGATTACGGCATTCGGAAAGCGCGGCACAACCGCCCGCGCCTTCGCCTCCGCCGCCCATTGCGCCAGGCGCAGCGGGCTCAGGGGACGCGGTGGCCGTTCGTCGATCCCGGCAGGCTCGGCCCTGAAGGGCAATCCATAGAGGGCAAGGAGTTGCAGCCGCCTGGGTGAGGCTGAGGCCAGGATGAGTCGAGTGCGAGCCGGGTGCTTACTCGAATCAGACACGCAGCATGCGGAGAACAAGCGCGGGGGCGAGCCCGCAGGCGAGTGAAAGCGCGGGAGCCAGCAGCCAGAAGCGGGCCGTTCTTGCCTGAACACCGCCGCCCGCCGTGACCGGTTCGAGGAGCGGTGAAAATTTCAGCCCCAGCAAGAGGGCTGCCGCCAGCAGGCCGGATAGGAGCGACGTCTGCAGGGCGGCGATGACGGCCAGCGTCACCGCGGCGAATCGGACGGTCGGGGGCCAGCCGGAGCGCGCCAGAAGCAGCAGGGAAGCCATTCGGCTGGGCCCGGCGGATTTGCGAGGGACGGGATCCGGCGTGGCGCCGCTTGCGACCAGATCGACCAGGAGTAGAACCGCCGCCAGGATGCCGAGCCCGAGCGTGTCGTGAGCCGCTACCGCGAGCAGCAGGAGGCCGCAGAGCAGGGCATCTTTGAGCGGGTTGCCGGCTTTGCCGGCACGCCGGTCGAGTAGCGAGCGCACCACCAGCAGGATGGCTCCGGCGGAGGCGACCCATCCGAAGCGCGTCATCAGGAAGGCGCTGGTGGCGCTCGTGTTCTGCAGGATGACGAGGGCTGAGCCGGCCAGCGCCACGGCGCTGAATCTCGAACCGGTGGCCGCCACCGCCATCAGCAGCAGGCTGCCGGCGAGCGCGGCTATCTGCGCCCTGGGGCTCCAGGGTTGCGGAACCACAAGAGCAAAGAGGCTGCTGAGCGCGAGCACCAGGAGCGCGAGCCAGGCAAAGCGCTCCCGGCGCCCTTGCTCGATAAACGTGGTCGCGATGAGGGCGGCCAGGGCGGCCCAGCGAAGGCTGGGAGCGATCGCGAGGAGCGCCGGCAATGCTGGGACGACGACCCAGGCCCGACCGGGCGCACCCAGCAACGCGCCCGCCAGCAGCAGCAGCGCAACGCCGAGGAGGGCCGGGCCATC
>Ga0207416_1003770_pt1 | contig 13977 bp, 10 predicted proteins | sample PaiPotPPM11metaG_FD_184107 | JGI IMG/M metagenome (GOLD analysis project Ga0207416, IMG submission 184107) | Iron sulfur acid spring bacterial and archeal communities from Banff, Canada, to study Microbial Dark Matter (Phase II) - Paint Pots PPM... ...
CGAATACGGGAATGACGGGAAACGTCCGCCCCCGTCCTGTAGGGACAAGGAGTGGATGTGGGGAAGGGTGGGGGCCTTGTGCTTGTCCTCGTGGCAACGCGATTCCGTTGGGATTATGTGATATCCCGCCGAATTACGTACACTGGACGAGGACAAGCACAAGGCCCCCGCATCCGCCCAACCCCGCCCCTTGTCCCTACAGGACGGGGGAGACCAGATGCTATAAGGATGTATTACACATACAGGTAAGTCAAGTATAATAGAAAATTCGTTCTATGTCAAGGGATATTGGCAGGAAAACCAGAATGACACGCGACGACCGCCGAAAACCGAATATTCACAGAGAGCCGCCGCGCTACCCGCGCCGCTCTCCCGCGCTGGATGGAATCGAGCGCGGCAGTGTAGCGAGCCGGAAGCAAGCGTCGCGCCGCAGTCCAGTCAGGAGCGCGCGTTACGCGGCGGACGAGTCGGTATCCGGCATGGATTTCAACTCGGTCGGTGTCAGAAAGCTGCCGCCGCTGCGTCCTATTAGTAAGTCTCCGGCAGTGCAGGTTGAGCCAGAGCAGGTGCGTTCAGGGGTCACGGCTGGTTGGTGCAAGGGCGCAACTGTGAAGCGGGAACAGGCAGGAGCGGCTCCGGCGGCGCAGGTACTGAGCGAGGAAGAGACGAAGAGGCTGTCAGAGTTGGAGATGCGCCTGCCGCGTGTAGCCGGCAAAATCGACTCGTGGCTCTTGATAGTTGTGCTATTGCTCTCGTGCATCGGCGTTGTGATGGTGTATAGCGCGAGTTCGTTTCAGGCGGCGCGCTACGAGGGTGACGCGGGCTACTACTTCCAGCGCGAACTGATCTGGCTGGCGTTGGGGCTGGTGGCTCTGCTGGTAACAATGCGCATCGATTATCGCGTGTGGCGGCGCTACTCGCTGATCGGTATGATCGTCGTGTTGCCGTTATTGGTCGTCGTGCTGAAGTTCGGCACCACCGTCTATGGCGCGTCGCGCTGGCTCGCGCTCGGCTCGTTTTTCTCGTTCCAGCCGAGTGAGCTGACAAAGCTGGTGCTGGCTCTGTACATCGCCGACTGGCTGGCGCGCAAAGGCAACCAGGTTGGCACGTTTCTGTATGGGCTGGCCCCGTTCGTGATCCTGGTCGGCTTTATTCTGGGGCTGGTGTTGCTGGAAAACGATCTGGGAACTGCCATCATCATCGCGGGTTTAGCGGTGGTCATGTTTTTCACGGCGGGAGCTAATATTGTGCAGTTTTTGCTGGCTCTGCTGTGCGGCAGTTCGATTTTCGTACTGGAAGCGTTTCGTGGCTACAGGTACTTTCGCCTGTTGGGATTTTTGAACCCGTTTAAGGATGTGACAGGTATCAATTTGCAACTGTACCAGGCGCTGCTCGCGCTGGGATCGGGAGGATGGTTCGGCCTGGGTTTGGGAGCCAGCCGTCAAAAGACGGGCTATCTCCCCTTCCCATTCAGCGATTCGATCTTGCCGATTATCGGCGAGGAACTGGGCTTCATAGCCTGCGCCATTATCGTGATGCTGTACCTGTTCCTGGCTTTTCGCGGTTTCCGGCTGGCGCGCCGCTCGCGCGACCTGTACGGCGCGCTGCTGGCAACGGGCATCACCACCTGGCTGGTGTTGCAGGCCATGATCAATATCGGAGCCAATACGGGCAGCATTCCCTATACGGGCGTGCCGTTACCCTTTATCAGCTTTGGCGGCTCGTCGCTGGTGGTCTCGTTGGCGGCAGTAGGCGTGCTGTTGAATATCTCAAGGTACATTCAGGAGCCAGCATCGCCTGCCCTATCGCGGCAGACAATCGGCTTACGCAAAAAACCAGTCGGCGCGGGATATATTACATCTTCGCAAGATGTATAGGGTAGGGGCGCGGGTTTACCCCCGCCCTGGCCTGACATGTTGCGAAACCCACCCCGCGTGAAGGATAGATATGCGAGTTCTTGTATCAGGTGGAGGAACCGGAGGCCATGTTTATCCGGCCCTGGCGATTGCCACCAGCCTGCGGACACAGTATTCAGCCGAGATATTGTTTCTCGGCAGCGACGATGGACTGGAAAAGGAGCTTGTTCCGGCAGCGGGCTTTCGGCTAGCCACCGTCAAAGCGGGCAAATTGCGCCGCTACGTTTCGTTAGAGACCATCACAGGAGTGATGCGCGTACCGCTTGGAATGTTCTCGGCGATCAGTATTGTAAGGAAGTTTCGACCAGATGTCGCTTTTACGAGCGGCGGCTATGTAGCGGTTCCAGCAGCGCTGGCATCGCGAGTGAACGGAGTACCATTGTTGATGCACCAGCAGGATGTTCCGCCCAACCTGTCGAACAGGCTGGCCGCGCCACTGGCAACGCGCATTTCGGTGGCCTTTGCCGACTCACTGCCCTACTTTCCGGCGCGTAAAACGCTGCTGCTGGGTAATCCGATACGGCAGGCCATGCTGGATGTGCGGGGAACATCGCCTGCGGCAGCGCGGGCTGAACTGGGCCTGGACGCCAGCTTGCCACTGCTGCTGGTAACGGGCGGCAGCCAGGGAGCAAGGCATCTGAACCAGGTGGTGTGCCAGGCATTGCCGGGCCTGCTGGCAAACTGCCAGATACTCCAGATTAGCGGTAAGGAGTTGTATAGCGAGACACGCGCGCAGGCCGATGGCCTGCTGGCAGACCAGAACGAGACGTTGCGACAGCACTACCGCCTGGTGCCATACCTGAACGCGGAAATGCCGCTGGCGTTGCAGGCGGCAGACCTGGTGCTGTGCCGGTCGGGCGCATCCACCCTGACCGAACTGGCGGCGCTGGGCAAGCCGAGCGTGCTGGTTCCCTTAGCGCCAGCCGTTGGTGGCCCGGCCCAGCAGGAAAACGCCGCCATGTTCGAGCGCAAGCAGGCCGCTATCGTGATCTCGAACGACGAATTGAAACCTGAGCTACTCGTAGAGCGTGTTTTAAACATTATTGCATCAAAATCGCAAATTGCAGCAATGGCGCGAGCCGCCAGCACATTTGCGAAGCCAGATGCGACCCATGATATTACGGAAGAACTTGTAAGGATTGCAAAAAAGGAAAGCTAGATGACATTCGATCTTGAGACGGCTTACGCAGAGCTACAACCGCACTTCCAGGGACGCGCGCGACGCAGCGAACCCCTGGCGCGTCACGGCACGTTTGGCGTGGGTGGCCCGGCGGATCTGTGGGTTACGCTCAAGACGGCGGATGAACTGATTCGACTGGTACATCTCTGCGCGGAACGGCTGTGGCCCCTGCTGTTGGTTGGCAATGGCACCAACATCCTGTACGCCGATGCCGGTGAGCGGGGCATTGTGGCGCGTATCGCGCTTGATAAGTATAGCATTGAAGATCATGGCGATGGAACGGCCCTCATGATCGCAGAAGCCGGTGTAAGCTGGCCGCGCCTGTTAAACGAACTGGCCGAACAGGGCTGGGGCGGGCTGGAATTTGGGCCGGGCATCCCCGGCACGCTGGGCGGCGGCGTCATCTCGAACGCGGGCGCGCATAACAGCGAACTTGGCTCGGTGCTGGAATGGGTGGAGGTGATGGATGCGCGGGGCAGTTCGCTTGCTCACAACGAAAACGAGGTTTCCGTGCCGGTGCTGCGGCGCTACATGCATAGCGAGATAGACCTGGGGTATCGCCAGAGCCGTTTTCGCGCGGGCCGCCACATCGCGTTCGACGCGCAGGGCTATCCCATCAAGCCGCCGCGCGGCCTGATCGAGCCAGCCGAAATCATCGTCCAACTGGCGGTGCGGCTGCATCGCGATGATCCGCAAAAACTGAAAGCCATTATCGAAGAATATAAACAACATCGCAAGAGGACGCAGCCACCGCAGCAAAGCGCCGGTTCCGTCTTCAAAAACCCGCCGGGCGATTTCGCCGGGCGGCTGATCGAGCAGGCTGGCATGAAGGGAATGATACATGGCAAGGCGCAGATTTCGCAGCGCCACGCCAACTTTATCGTCAATCTCGGCGGGGCCAGCGCAGCCGACGTAGTCGCTTTGATAATAGAAGCTCGCAAGCGTGTTCATGCACAATTCGGGGTGGATTTGGAGTTAGAGGTTGAACTGCGCGGCGAGTGGGGAACAGGTACAGGGACACCATCATGAATTACAAACGCAAACCAGAGGAAATCACTCTTGTATATAGGGATCATAAGTTGTCTTCCATCTCTCACCGCGCCAGCGCTGGCGAGAAACGCAGAGAGATCATTATGAATAATATGGGTAACAGGCAGCGAAGCGAGGCGCACGGGCCGGGAGGGCAGGGACAGCACAGACGCAACGTCAGCACGCCGGAATTGATCGAACGACCGGCGACCTGGGCGGAGCGACACGCTCGTTATGCGCGCCCGGCAGCGCCGCAAACTGCTCATAGACAGGTGAAGCGCACGCTTGCCCGGACAGGTGTACCGGCGCCGGAAGGACCCGTGCGTATCGTTAAGTCACTGCCGCGTCCATACACGCCCATTCCTGTGCGCAGTGGAGAGCAAAGGCGGCGGAGGACTTTCTGGCGGCGTTTTCTGACGCTGTTTGCCTTGATCGCGCTGGCGATGGTGGGCGCGGGCTTTGCTCTGTTCAGCCCAGGTTTCCATATAGGGCAGGTGGCAGTCGAGGGAACAGGCAATGCTGGGCTGGTGCATACCATCCAGCACATGGGAATGCAGGGGCAGAACATTTTTCTGATCGATATCGCCGGTTTTACCAGCCGCGTCGATGCATTGCCTCTGGTCGCTTCGGCCAGCATCCAGAAAGCGTGGCCCGACTCGCTGACAGTGAGCATTGTTGAGCGCCAGCCCGTTTTACTCTGGCAAACGCCGCGAGCCACGTACAGCGTCGATAGCCATGGTATTGTGATCGGCCTGGCAAGCGAGACCGCCGGGGCAGAGCATCTGATGACCGTCGTGGATGCGCGTAGTAAAGGAGTGACACAGCGCGTGCAGCCTGGAACGCAGCTGAGCGCGGCGGATATCGCCTTCGCGCAGCAGGTCTTTGCGCAACTGCCGCAGGTCGCGAATATATCGGCCTTTACGCTGCGCTACGACGCGACGAGCAGCTCATCTTCCGGCAGCGGGTCGTTTATCGTTGTGAGTCCGCAGGGCTGGATCGCGTACCTGGGCAGTGCGGACGATACGAACCCGCTGGATAACCGGCTGGTCGAACTCAAGCAGATACTGAACAGAGCGCAGCAGCAGCAGCTCAACCTGGCTACCATTGACCTGCGCTATGGTCTGCGCCCGGTCTTTACTGTGAAAGCATCGTAGCGCTTCGATTTATCGCAACCGGTACAATGTGGTAGGGAACTGATTTTTCGAGTAGATACAATTTCGTAGTGCGTGTGGGACATCGCCTCTGGTAGGGACACGGTGTATCGCGTCCTTACCAGAACCCTGAGGAGTGTGTATCGTGCAAGAGCGGGTGATAGCAAGCATCGACGTTGGCACAACAAAGATCTGCGTCCTCGTCGGCGTCTTAGAGCGTGACGGGAAGCTGAGCATTGTTGGTGTCGGCACCTGCCCTTCACAGGGGCTACGCCGTGGGGTGGTGGTGAATATCGAGGAAACAGTCACTTCCATTGCAGCGGCGCTGGACCGGGCAGAACGCCTTTCTGGGAAAGTCATTACAACCGCGTATGTTGGCATCGCGGGCAGCCACATCGACTCTGAAAATAGCAAGGGTTTTGTCGCCATCTCGCCCAGCCACCGCGACATTGTGCAGAACGACATTAGCCGCGCTATCGAAGTGGCACGCGCTATCGCCATTCCCGCCAATCGCGAGGTCATTCATGTCATCCCGCGCGGCTACGTGGTGGATGGACAGGAGGGCATCAAGAACCCTATTGGCATGTCCGGTTTCCGCCTCGAAGTGGAGACGCATATCATTACAGGCGCCGTGTCGTCGATTCATAACTTAATTAAGTGCGTGCATAAGGCGCGGGTCGAGATCGAAGACCTGGTGTTGGAGCCGTTGGCCTCAAGTGAGGCCGTGCTGGAGGATGGCGAAACCGACCTGGGCGTCGCGCTGGTGGATATCGGCGGCGGCACTACCGATATCGCTATCTTTGCCGATGGGGCCATCTGGCAAACGGTCGTCTTGCCCATCGGCGGCCAGCTCATTACCAGCGATATCGCCATTGGCCTGCGCCTGCCGATGCCGGTGGCGGAGGAACTCAAATTAACCTACGGCCATTGCAACCCGAATACTATCGCGGAGGACGACATGATCGACCTGTCGCATTATATGCCCGATTGCAATGACCTTGTGCCGCGCAAACTGCTCGCCGAGATTATCCAGGCGCGTGTCGAAGAGCTGTTTGAGATGGTACACGAGGAGATCAAGAAGTCCGGCTACGATGGACTATTGCCCGCCGGCCTGGTCGTCACGGGCGGCTCAGCCGAACTGCCCGGCATTCTGGATGTGGCCGGGCAAATTCTTGATCTACCGGCGCGCATCGGCTCGCCGCTGGGCCTGCATGGACTGGCCGACTCGATCAGTCATCCGGCCTATGCGACATCGGTAGGTCTCTTGCTGTGGGGTTTGCGCCATACCTCACAATTTTCTGAGGATGAGATCACCGAGCAATCAGGAACAGGCGACATGATGTCTCGGCTGGGTCGCTGGTTCCGCGCGTTTATACCATAAAGATGTCTGTAGGGAAAACCAGAGCGACGGCCAGGGACTGGCATAGCCCAGGCCCGACCCGTACAGGGTACGGGCGGGGCTGGCCCCCGCCCTGATCGATAACCGCCCTGGTTTTCCGCCAACCGCCAATGTGGGCGCGTAAGGACGCGCCCCTACAAAGGAGGCCACCATGCTACCAATGGGAAATCATCAAGTTGAGGGCTTCGCCCAGATTCGTGTGATCGGCGTAGGAGGCGGCGGCAGCAATGCGGTCAACCGCATGATTCAAGCCAACATGATGGGGATCGAGTTTATCGCCGTCAACACCGATGCGCAGGCTCTGCTGCTCACCGACACGCCGCATCGCATTCGCATAGGCGACAAACTCACGCGAGGTCTCGGCGCTGGTGGCAACCCTGGCGTCGGGGCAAAAGCGGCGGAAGAGAACGCTGAAGAGCTGTACGAGGTGCTGAAAGGCTCGGACATGGTCTTCATCACGGCAGGGATGGGCGGCGGCACCGGCACCGGTGCCAGCCCCGTCGTGGCGCAGATCGCACGCGAGCTGGGCGCGCTGACCGTCGGCGTCGTTACCAAGCCGTTTATGTTCGAGGGCAACCGGCGGCGCATGGCTGCCGAGGAAGGCATTGCCAACCTCAAGCAGCACGTGGATACGCTGATTACGGTTCCCAACGACCGCCTCTTGCAGGTGGCCGACAAGAAAATGCCCCTCAAAGAGGCGTTCCGCCTGGCCGATGATGTGCTGCGCCAGGGCATCCAGGGCATCAGCGATCTGATCACCGTGCCAGGTCTGATCAACCTGGACTTCGCGGACGTGAAGACCATCATGTCTGCGGCAGGTTCGGCCCTGATGGCGATTGGTGAGGCCAGCGGCGAGTCGCGCGCCGTTGACGCGGCGCATATCGCCATTGCCAGCCCGCTGCTCGACATCGACATCAACGGCGCGCGCGGGGTGCTGTTCAATATCACCGGCGGGCTTGACCTGACGCTGTACGAGGTCAACGAGGCGGCTGATATCATCAGCAAGGCGGCGCACCCGGAGGCCAACATTATCTTCGGCGCGGTGCAAGACCCGGCCTTCGATGGCAAGGTCAAAATTACGGTCATCGCCACCGGCTTCGATTCCCGACCCGCCGTAGTCGCTCAACCGGGTCGGGCAGAGTATGGGCGCAGCGTCTACCACCCTGCCGCTCCATCCACCGGTGTGAACAGCAACGGAGGGTATCGCCAACCGCCAGTATCCCACAGTGTGCCGCAGGTGCAGGGCTACAATCCTCTCCCGGTCACGCCGCCGCCCGTCAACAACATCGCGCGCCGCCCGACAGGCCCAATGCCTGCCGCAGCGCGTCCTGTTCAGCAGCAGGCGCCCGCGGTACCGGTCATGCAGGAAGCTGCTCGCCAGCCAATGCAGGCCATGCAGCCAATGCCAGCCATACGCGATGATGTGAGCGACGATGACTACGACCTGGACGACGATACGGACGATATGGAGGATTTGATGCCGCCCGCCCGCCTGCCCGTGCCGGAGCCAGAGGCCCAGCCCGCGCAGCGTCCCGCAGCCGACTCGCGCCAGCAGCGCCCCATCCGCCGCATGGACCCCAAGGCGCTCGACCTGCCGCGCGGCGTTCGCAACGCCCCTCCCGGCGACGTAATTGACATTCCGGCGTTCTTGAGGAAACGGTAATACTATAGTTTGTGGAGTACCTACACCGTAGGTACTCCACTTTTGTTTATCTAGGACTCAGGAAATATTATTTCCGCGGCTCCTTTTTGGGCCACATTATCCCAAATGTCAAATCCGCAAGGAGGACCTGTACATGTGGGAGCTGTTACCGTTATCGTGAATGTTCCTGTTGGCGATGCGGTTACTGACCCTATACCTGTCGGGGCACCACCAATTGTCTCCGACCAGGAGATGTAAATGAGCGCATTGGGCGTGAACTTCGCGCCTGTAATAGTGACAGAGGTGCCTGCCGGACCCGAAGTGGGAGAAATTGTTATGGGATAGTTGAAAACGGCACAAAAATAACTCGCATACACTTTGACTCCGCTGGTTTGTCCAATTGCTTCGAGGACGTTGCCGCCGCAACCAGGTGGAGTCGAAGTTGGCACAAATAGAGAAGTTGTAAACCCTCCAATATTATCTGTTGTTGCCATTCCGATTTGTGTTCCATCCACCACCACTGCGACTCGCTCATTAGCATCAAAACCACCTCCAACGAACTTTACTGTGTTCCCTATTGCTGTAACATAGGGATAAGGAAGAATACTCGCAGGTTCTGGGATAGTATAGGTAGCCAGCAAGTGACTGGTCAAGCCAATCCCTGCGAAATACCCTTTACCCAGGTTAGGATCGCTGGGGGTAGCTCCTGAGTATACAAATGCTCCATTTCCGTCCGCCGTAGCAGTAGCAAACTCAAACTGCCCTTGATGTTGGTAGTTCCAGTAAAGGGCTACTTGTTCACCTGGTAAAAAATGATATCCATCGAATGAAGTACCTACACCGGCTCCCCACGGGCCAAAGACATATAGGGTCGCTATACCTGTGCGCAAGGGTGCTGTAGGTGTAGGAGTTAAAGAAACGGTCGAAGAAACAGTGGGTGTACTGACAGGAACCGTTGTAGAAACTGTAGGTCTAGCTGTTGTTGTCGTCGGTGTATAAGAGTCGATAGTTGCCGTTAACCCCGAAGTCACTACAAATGTTGGTGAGGGCCACTGTTTAACTAGCCCATTTACTTTACCTGTCGTTGCGTTGATGTGTGAATTAATGACGAATGGGAGTATAGTAACGATCAGGAGCGCAACCACAACGATGCCGATAGATACCTGTAAAAATTTCTTTATCATCTATCTCATCTCACTATCTAAAAGCATAATAAACAAGCTGCCTACGCTTTTAGAAGAATATAACGGTTGAGCGACCAGGCGTCTAGAGAGGATTGGTTGCGATTCTCTGCGTGATGGTTACAATTTCTTCACCTTCTCTTTGCAAACGAACTCCGTAATACGAGCATCAAGGTGAATTCGGTCAACCCTGGATATGTCGCTACGGACTTAAACGATCACACTGGTTTCCTTACTCCCCAGCAGGGTGCGAAGACGCCAGTGACGTTTGCAACTTTACCAGCAGATGGGCCGACGGGCGGTTTTTTTGAGGAAAACGGAGCGGTACCCTGGTGAGGTAGAGGAAACGCACCAGGCAGGATGCGATTTTTCGCGTCCTGCCTGGTGCGATTTTGAAGCCTTCTTAGCCGCCGGGCGCATAGCCCTTCGGTGTAAGAATATTGTGAATGGGCCAGATCGTTACTTGAGGCTGAGGAATCCCCACGCTTTGCGCTATTGGCCTCAGCGTAGCCAGGAATGTGTTGAGAGCATCCTGCGACTCCCAGACATCAAGGATTCGCCAGCCTCCCTCGATTGGACCGGCTGTGTGAAATAGGCAGCCTTGCGGGGTGTTACCGCCAAGATTAAGCTGCGCTAGGACCTGGTCATTGACCTGGTTGTACTGCTGCTGTGTCCCACCAGGAAAATCCTGCATTACCGCGATTGCCATGGAATTGTTACCTCCCTTGAATGATCAGAGAACATTTTTTAAGCATGCCGGCCATCTCTTTCTGGAAACGTGTATTCCAGTTGAAGGCCGCACAGCATTTCGTTTACAGGAGTAACTATACCGCAGTAAGAGGAGAATGAAGATAGCATAGGGGTATCATAGAGGTATCAATCAATCATAGTCTGTAGACACAGGATAGTATGGATGTGGCGACGCCACATCCATACTATCCTGTGTCTACAGACTATTTCGCCTGGCGATGTTGTTTAATGAAGTTTGCGTACCAGTGGCCGCTCTCCTTCACGATACGCTGCTGCGTCGGGTAATCCACGTAGACCAGGCCGAAGCGTTTGCGATAGCCCTGAGACCATTCAAAATTGTCCAGGAAGGACCAGACAACATAGCCTTTGATGGAGACGCCCTGGCGTATGACCCCGGCAACGGTTGCAATGTGCTGTTGCAGGTAATCGATACGCTGCTGATCGGAAATAGTGCCGTTGCCGTTCCAGTGATCGTCGAAGGCCGCGCCACTTTCGGTGACAACCATTGCTTTTGGCGCATACTCCCGGTGGATGCGTGTCAGAATGTTGGCGAGGCCATCGGGGAAGACCTCCCAGCCCATTTCGGTGTACGATGCGCCGGGGATGCGCTCAACGGCTTCATAGCTATCAGTAGACAGCGAGTATTCCTCCGTATTCACGCTATTTGCGCGGCTCCGCACGAGCCAGCGCGAATAGTAGTTGACTCCGAGGAAGTCAATGGGTGTAGAGATGATGGCAAAATCGCCGTCACGAATGGGTGGCGGAGTCACACCCAGATCGGTAAAGAGGGTGTCGGGGTACCGTCCAAGAAAGACCGGATCGAGGAACCAGCGATTGCGGAAGGCATCGGCGCGTTTGACGGCAAGTAGGGTTTCGGGGCGATCATCGGCGGCATACGTCGGATAGAAGTCGGGCGCAATGCCAACCTGCGCCTGAGAAGAGAGGTGCGCGCGCATACGCGGCACCGCGAGACCGTGCGAGAGCAGGATATGATGACCAACGTTGACGGCCAACTGTTTATCGTGCAAGCCCGGAGCGTGGATGCCCTCGGCATAACCGAGATAGGCCGAACACCAGGGTTCGTTATGCGTGATCCACCATTGAACGCGATCTCCCAGGCGGCGCGCCACCACCTCGGCATACTCGGCGAATGCATAGGCGGTATCGCGCGTAAGCCAGCCTCCGCGATCTTGCAAGGCGATGGGCAAGTCCCAGTGATAGAGCGTAGCAAGCGGGCTGATACCTTTGGAGAGCAGAGCATCAACCAGGCGGTCATAAAAATCCAGGCCGCGCTCATTGACCGTCCCGGTACCCTGCGGCAGGATGCGCGGCCAGGAGAGCGAGAAGCGATATGCACTCAAGTTAAGCTCGGCCATGAGCGCAACATCTTCTTCCATACGGTGATAATGATCCGCTGCGATCTCGCCCGTCTGGCCCTGGTATGTAGCGCCTGGCAATGCGGCGAAGCGGTCCCACACCGAAGGGGCGCGCCCGTCTTCGTGTGCCGCCCCCTCTATCTGGTAGGCTGAGGTAGCAGCTCCCCAGAGAAAATCGGGTGGGAAGGCGGCAGGCGCCGGAGCTGGCTGCGCATCAATGGATGCGATCAATTGTGTTCCGGCGGACTGCGTGCTATCGGACGCGGTAAACCGCGTTCCTACAGACTGCGTTTCGTTGGTAATGCTCATCGATTCTCCTGTTCCTTGTCAAACATTATCAGAAACTGCTGGTGTATTTTGCGAGATCATCTGCGGCAGGAATGCCTCTTTGTCGCTATAGAGAAAACAATGCGTCCAGTGGCCGTTGCCCAGATCGGTACGCGCGGGACGGCGCTGGCTGCATACCGGCATGGCGGAAGGGCAGCGTGGATGGAAACGGCACCCGGTCGGTGGGCTGATAAGGCTGGGCGGCTCTCCTCGCACATAAGGAGTTGCCGCAGCATTCCCGGCGGCCTGCCGGTGTCCCATTGTGTCGGGGTCGGGCGCGGCAGAGAGCAGCAACTGCGTGTAGGGATGGCGCGGATGCTGGATCACCTCTTCGGTTGGTCCACCCTCAACCATCTGACCGGCATACATCACCAGCGTCTCTTCCGCGAAATAGCGAGCGCTGGCGATATCGTGCGTAATGAAGAGGAATGCCAGTTCGTCTTCTTCCTTGAGACGCAGCAGCAGGTTCAGCACATCCAGGCGGATCGACACGTCCAGCATCGAGACCGGTTCGTCCGCCAGGATGATCGAGGGACGCACCGCCAGCGAGCGCGCGATGGCGATACGCTGGCGCTGCCCGCCGCTGAGCTGGTGGGGAAATTTATCGATAAACTGTTCAGCAGGTGTCAGATTGACACGATCAAGCAGCGCGAGAATTTGCTGGCGTTCTTCCATGCCATTGCGCACGTATCTATGCAGGCGCAGCGCCCGCCCAAGGTGATAGCGAACGCTATGCACCGGGTTCAAAGACGAAAAAGGGTCCTGGAAAATGTATTGCACGTGTCGCCGGTAGGCCCGCGCCTGCCCGTGTCCTTTCGCTATGGGCTTACCCTGGAAGCGAATCTCACCGCCTGTTGGCTCGTAAAGACGCGCCAGCAAACGCGCAACGGTCGTTTTGCCACTGCCGCTTTCTCCCACCAGGGCAGTAGCCTTCCCTGGATACAGGGCCAGTGATGTATCTTCCACGGCGTGTACGGCTCGCGCCGCCCCGATCCACTTGACAGCGCCCAGCGCAAAATCTTTTTTCAGATGGACAGCTTCGAGTATCGGCACACCTGAAGGTTTCACTATCTCGTCAGCGGCAAGCGTTTCTGATTTGATATCATTGCTACTCATGATTCTTCCTCGCAGGACGCGATCAATCGCGTCTCTACAGATTCCCCACTATACAAATGGCAGGCCACCTGGTATTGCTGCGACCGCGTCGAGAGAATACTATCCGTCAGTTCTCCATCAGGCTCCAAACCCTGGACGCCAATATGCACCCCGACTGCCTGTGGTGTTGCCAGAGCCGGAACGCGCTCGCTGCACGCTTCAAAGGCAAACGGGCAGCGCGGGCGAAAGGCGCAGCCAGCGGGGACGCTGCGCAGGTCTGGCGGAGAGCCTGCGATGCCGCTCATTCTTTTCTTTGGCCCGTGCAGCGAAGGGAACGAGTTCAGCAGCCCGTAAGTATAGGGATGGCGCGCATGGCGATAGAGTTCCTGCCACGAGGCCGTCTCGACAATGCGACCGGCGTACATGATGGCTACCTGGTCGGCAACCTCCAGCAGGAGAGAGAGGTCATGCGTAATGAAAATGACCGCGAAATTCAGTTGCTCGCGCAGCGCCATCAATTCCACCAGAATATCCCTCTGCACAACCACGTCAAGGGCGGTGGTTGGTTCGTCCATGATAATGATTTCTGGATTGAGCGCCAGGGCAATGGCGATGATGGCGCGCTGCCTCATGCCCCCGCTTAGTTCATGCGCGTAGCTGCGCAGGCGATCAGGCGTGATGCCCACCAGCCGCAGCAATTCCAGCGCGCGCTGGCGCCGCGCTTCCGCTCCCAGCGATGGCTCATGCGCCTCCAGTACGTCCGCGATTTGCGCCTCAAGGCGCATCACCGGATTCAGCGCGTTCATAGCGCTCTGAAAAACAATCGCCAGTTCCTGCCAGCGAAAAGCCCTTAACTGCTTTTTAGACAATTGGAGTATATCGATAACCGAGGACGAGGGCGACCGCAAGGGTCCCCTCCCCTCGTCCGCCC
>Ga0207416_1003771_pt1 | contig 13972 bp, 13 predicted proteins | sample PaiPotPPM11metaG_FD_184107 | JGI IMG/M metagenome (GOLD analysis project Ga0207416, IMG submission 184107) | Iron sulfur acid spring bacterial and archeal communities from Banff, Canada, to study Microbial Dark Matter (Phase II) - Paint Pots PPM... ...
GGTGAACAACGTGCGCGGCAAAGACTCGCCGTTCGGATTCGATGCGATGACCGGTGAGATCGTCGACATGTTCAAAGCCGGTATCGTCGAGCCGTTCAAAGTCACGCGTTCGGCCCTGCAAAACGCGGCGTCGATCGGAGCGATGATTCTGACGACCGAAACCCTGATTGCCGACAAGCCCGAGCCGAAGAGAGAGCCCGCAATGCCGGGCGGCGGCGGAATGGGCGACTACGGCGGGATGATGTAACTCGCCTTACGCGAGCGCATTGCAAAAGGCCCCACGTTTTTTCGCGGGGCCTTTTTATACTGGAACGGAAATGCTAACCGCCGATTCCCTTAAACACCGGCCGTGCGAACACCCGTTCCCTGTATTGTAATACCGACGTTAAGCAATTCCGCCGATAGTCTCATCGGCCGTGTGAGTAGCGATTCCGCCGTGAGCATCGTCGGCTGTGTGAGTAGGGATTCCGCCGTGAGCATCGTCGGCTGTGTGAGTAGGGATTCCGCCGTGAGCATCGTCGGCTGTGTGAGTAGAGATTCCGCCGCTAGTGTCTTCCGCCATGCAAGCACCCCCTTCCCTGGTGCGGTAGTCGAATGGTTGCAGTCGGCCATCGGTTCTCCTTCATGCAGTCCAGGCGTAGGGGCGGCGGCCGGTGACCGGGTAGTAAGAACTTCCTATGCCCGCCACGGGTGAAGCGATTGGCGCTGTTGTTCCGCTTCGGGCTGGCCGGAGTTCTCGCCGGCTAGGTCTTTACGCGGCCACCGCCCTGGCAGTATTCGTTCTGCTGCTGCTTGCGCCGCGGATTCTTTATGCAATTTCGCACGTGACGACCGACGACGCCTACGTTGATACGTATCCGGCGATCATCAGCGGCCGAGTCACGGGTACGGTCCTCGACGTTCCGGTTCGCGAGGGGCAGTACGTTAAGCGTGGGCAGATTCTCGTTCGGCTCGACGACACACCACAAAGATCTGAATTGATAAGGGCCCAGGAGGCCGTGGCGGAAGCAGAGGCGGAGCTGGCCCAAGCGTTGGACGATGCCCGCTCCGCCGCCGCTCATCACAGCGCCGAGGCGATCCGGTCCAGCGCGCTAGCCGAGCAGTCGGCCGAACGAAGCGGAGCGCTGCGGATACAGGCCCAAAGCGACGCAAATAGCGCCCTCGCGGCGGTGGATGATATTGCGCAAGCTCGCGCGGCGCTGATTACGGCGTTGGCAGCAGTGCCGGCAGCGCACGTGCGCCTCTTGAACGCCCAAAAAGCGCTCCGGCGCCTAAGCTCGTTCCACCAGCAAGGATACATATCGACCGCCCAATTCGAGAGTGCCGAGGATGAGTTTGCCCAAAACAGAGCCGCATATCAAGCCGCCCAGTCGGGCGTTGTGCAGGCTCGTTCGAATCTCTCGGCGGTAACTGCCGAGGCTTCGGCTCAGTCCCTAAAGCCCGCGCAACTGCAATCTTCCGCGCGCGCAGAAGCGCTCGGTGTGAAGCTTGCGCAGAGTGCCGAAATCGACAACTCTGCCTACCTCGTTAACTCCAAGCAAGCTGTTGTGCGGAGTCAGGAAGCGCGAGCCGCCGGCGCGCGCGAAGCCCTGCGCGTGGCCGAACATGACTTGGCACAAATGCTGCTGCGCTCGCCGGTCGATGGCTATGTAGCATCGCGCCCTGCAACGGTTGGCCAGACGCTGCAGCCGGGCGACGCAGCGGTGGTTGTTATGCCCGCCGGTGATCTCTTCGTCACGGCAAATTTTAAGGAAACGCAGCTCGACGCGATCCGAAGGAGCGCGTCGGCTGATATTCATGTGGACTCCTATCCGCATGTTCGCTTCTACGGACACGTTGAGGTCGTGGGAGCCGCGGCGCAGTCGGCTCTATCGATCGCACCGAACACGCAGGTGGCCGGTAATTTCGTCAAGATCACGCAGCGCGTTCCAGTTCGAATAACGATCGATCGCGTGTCAGGACCTTTGAGCCAGCCGCTGCGTCCGGGAATGTCGGCTGAAGTCTCGATAGCGCATTGAACACATTCCGGCTGCGCACCTCGCCCGCCATATTGGCGGTAGCAACTATTCCGATGTGGCTGAGCCTGATGGATACAACCATCCTGAACGTTGGCTACAATAGCATCGTGTCGTCCTTGGGCGCAACGCTCGATGAAGTATCTTGGGCTTCCACGGCATACACATTGGCGGGGATTACGATGCTGCCGCTTGCCGGCTGGCTCTCGGCAAGATTCGGCCGTAAGCGCATATTCATGCTAATCCTCCTGCTCTTCACTTTGGGATCGATGCTCTGCGGCCTTGCAACGTCCGCGACGCAGCTCGGTTTGTTCCGCCTTGTCCAAGGCTTTGGCGGCGGGCTGCTCGGCACGATGTCGCAAGCCATTTTTCTCGACGCCTATCCAGATGAGTACCGAAGAGAAGGGTTTAATCTGATTTCGGTCGTCGTAATGGTTGGGCCGTTCTTGGGACCGATCGTCGGCGGCTTCGTACTGGAGCATTCAGCCTGGCCCGCACTGTTTTTTATCAACGTTCCGCTCGGCGTTTTTACCCTGTGGCTTGCCAGCACCCTGGACTTGGACCAGTCGGTGAAAAGCGTTCCGGCGAAATTCTCCTACGTGACAATCGGCCTGGTCTTTGGAGCGCTGCTGAGTTTGCAGTTCGCGCTGCAAAGCGGCCAACGCCTTGGCTGGTTCGATTCTGCGGCGATACGGTGGGCGCTCTTCGGCGGAATCGCATTGCTGACAATTTTGATATTGCAAGAATTACGTCTACGCAATCCCATGATCAATCTGCGGCTTTTCGCAGACCGCGGCTTCTTGGTCGGTAACATCTTCTCGCTCGTTGCGGGCGCCTCGAATTACGGGATCGCTTTTCTCAGTCCGCTGTTCGTGCAGCAGGTCCTGGGTTTTTCACCACTCCAAGCAGGCCTGATAACCATCCCCGCCGCGTTGGCCATGTTCGTCGGAAATCGCATCCAAGACGTAGCCTCGCGCCGAATTTCAACCTATCTGCTCGTTATTATCGGTACGCTCTGTTTAGCCGTAGCGCTTTGGTACAATGGCGTCTTTGCGGATCGCAACAGCTTTGAGACCCTTACGTGGATTCGGATTCTGCAAGGCGTGGGCTTCGGGCTATTCCTCATTCCGATTGGGGTAATGATGTTGCACTCGATTAGCAAGCGGGACTTAGATTCGGCTTCGGGTCTCGGGAGCCTGATACGGCAGTTCGGCGGGATGGTGGGAATTGCGCTTGTTGCGGCGACGATCGAGCGTTCCCACGATTTTTTCCTACGGCGACTTTTGCTCGATGTTCCTAGATGGCCCTACTTAACGAGTCCCGCCGCGCGAATGCCGTCTGCGATCGTGTCGAGCATATCGCGACGGGCCGACGTTCTGGCCTATCAGCAGGTCTACGCGCTTTCGGCCTCTGTTATGCTCGTTATGGCGGCAGCCGTTGCGGTGTATTGGTTTTTTGAATGGCGGTATCGCCAGCTCGCTACTTCAATGGCGGCGAATGCATAACACGTCGAAAAACCCGGTAGCCGTAGCAGCCCCATAATTCTCGTTGTGCGCGCCCTACAAAGAGGACCGCGACGACACGGGTGTGGCGATCTTGGCTCGGCTTGCGAACCGTGCTATGCTGAGGCCGTCACCTGCGGAGGTATCGTCCACCAAGAGCTACGGAAAGGCCCGCGAATTCGTGGGCCTTTTTATATCTGTCTAGAGCGGAGTCTGTCTAGCGACGATGGGTATCGAGCGTTATGCCACCGCTGTGCGGGTGCTCCAGGCGCCGATGATCCAGCCCATGATTGCCATGGCGACCACCACGAATCCGGCGTTGATAGCCCATACCGCGAATGGGAGGCCGCCCCAGACGACGCCCATCAGCGTCATCGATGCATAGACCCCGATGCCCATAAATACTCCGAAGCCTAGGCCGCGCTGGGCCGGATTCGGATCCGGGCGCATCGAGAGCGCGGTCCCGATGACATACGCCAGGAACCAGCCTAACAGGAAGGTTTCTATCAGTGGCATTGTCATGGAAGGGGGCATCGTCGAGGCGGGCATCGCCGCCGCGTACATCTTGGCGAATAGGAACCAGTACCAGACATAACTCAGAAGAAAAAACACGATTGCCGAGACGAAAACCGAGAGATGGTTAACGCGTGAACTCATTGGGCCTCCTCAGGCACGAAGCCGAGCTATTGGAGCTCCCCTTCGGGCTTGCTTGGTTCGGTACCCTGCCAATGAGGGAAAGGTACGAGCAAGCTACAAAACCTTGTGACCTGTCTTTTTGGAGGGACGAGCAAGCATGAAATTTCCCCGGACTATTCTAGCCTCAGGCGTCGCGCTGGCCGCCGTTGCGGCCCTGACCGCGTGCGGCTCAGGCACCACGACCACCACAACGACCGCTACAGCCGCTCCCGGCACGAGTGCCAAGATTTCCAACAGCGGCATGAAGACGGCCGTCGGCCGCACCATAAAAATGGGAGCCATGAACGGCTCCGGTCAGAACGGCACCGCCACGATCGTCACCAAGGGTGCCGGCGTTCTGGTGACCGTTACCGTCAGCAACGAGCCCAAGGGCGCTTCGGAACCGGCGCACATTCACGCAGGGACCTGCGCGAAACTGAATCCGGCCCCGTGGAAACCGCTCAGCAACGTGGTCAACGGCGTTTCGACCACGACCGTGCCCGGCGTTACGACCGCTCAACTGACCGGCAAGACGAAATACGCGATCAACGTGCACAAGAGCGCGGCGCAAATTACGGTCTACGTCTCCTGTGGCGGCATCTAACTTCAGCTAAGATCGAAGAGATCCCGGAGGGCGCCGTGACGCGCCCTCCTTTTTTTTCGTCGCCGCGCTATAATGGAAGCGGAGGCGAGTACCTATGTCGATCCGCGCTCTCGCGCTGGCTGCGGCGCTTTTGCCGGCGGCCATTTCCTCATCGCCCGTTTTAGCCGCAGGGTCCGCCGATTTGGCGGCGGCGTTCAAAAACATGCCGGCCCAATCCGACAAGTTCCGCTCGATGATGAGCAACCTCAGCGTCACGCAATTTCATTTCGTGAACGTAGCCGGTGAAGTCGATTCGGCGACGCTTCACAAGAATGCATCGGCGATCGCGGACTTGCGGGATACGCTCGGTCATGCAACTTTGGTGGACAATGAGGGCATCGTCGTGTCCCTTCGCAAGGTGCTGCAAAGTAAGAACCTGACCATCGATCAGATTGTCGGCGTTTACGTCGGGGGCGGTCAGATCACGCTGTTCTACCAGTAATCGGTTTCGCCGGCGTTTTGCGGGCGCGCACAAACGCATAATAGACCGGAACAGCAGCCGCGAACAAGCCAAACGTTACTGCCGTGCCTTGCCACGAGGCGAAATAGCTGGTCAGCGCTATCCCTAGCGCGATCAGCATAAACAGCGCGGTCGTGTACGGATGGAACGGAACCGAAAATGCCACCCGCTCACCGCGATCCCGTGCGCGGAACACGAAGATCGCCGCGGCGGCTAGCGCGAAGAACAAGAAGTCGACGCCGATCACGTAGTTCAAAATCTGCGCGTATCCTTTCCAGAATGTAATGATGATTGCGACCAGGCCTTGCAAAGCGATCGCCACGACCGGCACGCGTGTTTTCGGCTGGATCCACGCTATCCATCGAAAGAACAGGCCGTCTTCAGCCATGGCGTGATAGACGCGCGGCGACGTCAGAATCTGGTTGCTCAAGAAACCGAGCGTCGACAGCGAAATGATCGCGGCCATCACTTGCGCTCCGCGCGCTCCCATGAACGCGCGCGCGACTTCGGACGCCGGCGCGTCCGTGTGCATAAGACCGTTGACACCCAACACACGCAGGCAGAAGACGTTGACCAGCAAGTACAGCGCGATCACTCCGCCGACTCCCCAGAGGAGTCCGAGCGGCAGCGTGCGCGTCGGGTTTTTGAGCTCGCCGCTCATGAAGCTCGCCGTTTGCCAACCGCTGTACGCGAACATGACGGCGACCATCGAAGCCGCCATCGCACCAAGCAGACCGAGCGTGGTTGGCGCGTTCGGAGTTTGCGCAGCTGCCGATGCCGCCGGATGCGCGACGAAGCCGGCGCCGATCAGCAATACAATCGCCCCGATCTTGAGCACCATGAAGAGATTCTGCAGATTGCCGCCTTGCCGCACGCCCAGACAATTGACCAGTGTGAAAATGGCGAGCACCGCAAGCGCGATATAGCGCGGATCATCGGCGCGCCCCGTGAGCGCCGGATAGTATCCGGCGAAGGTCAGCGCCGCCGCGGCCATGCCGCCGCTCTGCGAGACCAGCAGCAGCGTCCAGCCGTACATGAATGCCACCAACGGATGAAATGCATCGCGCATGTACGCGTAAAAGCCGCCGTCGTGCGGACGCCGCGCCGCCAGCTCGGCGATGACGAACGCGCCCAAAATCGAAATCGCGCCGCCCGCGATCCATACGCCGATGATCGCGCCCGGAATCCACACGATCTTGGCGACGACCGACGGATTACGGAAGATCCCCGAGCCGACGATGCCGCCCATCACGATCAGCGCGGCATCGAACGGGCCCAGCCGCCGGGCGAGCTTGATCAGAAGTTCACGTTACTCTCGGCGGCAGGAAGCCAACCAAGCATGAGAGGATGCAAGGCCGACGTGCTTGGACCCGAATCCTCGCGAGCCCTTGAGGAGTTATAAGCCAAGATGGACTGGATGTGCGGATGGCAGCCCAACGTCGACGTTGTGATCGACGAAGGCTCCCGTACCCTCGTCGTCCGCGCCGAATTAGCCGGCGCGGATAGCGAAAGCCTGCGAGTTTTTTTGGATGGCCAGCGGCTCGTCATTTCGGGACGCCGCGCCGAAACTGCGCGCCTGCGCGGCGGATCGTTCGTGCAAAAAGAGATTGCGGACGGTGATTTTATGAAGAGCATTCGTTTGCCCGTCGCGATCGCGCACGCGGAGATTACGGCTTCCTATGAAGACGGGCTGCTCACGATCGCCTTGCCCATTTCTGCCGACGAATACATGCCGGCGTCGCGCACGGAGATTCGCATGATCGTCAAACGGGTGCTCGCCTAATGCCTGAAATCGGACTCCTGCCGCTGCAAGATGCCGTGCTCTTTCCCAACACGGTGATTCCGCTCGCCGTCGTAAAGCGTCCGGGCATTCAATTGGTCGAGGAAGCGCTTCGCGACGGAAAACCGATCGGCTTGACGCTGTTGAAAAACCGCGACGCCGAGAATCCCGGGCCGAACGACGTGCACCGCATCGGAACGATCGGCACGGTGCAAAAAATGCTCAAGGTGCCCGACGGCACGTTGCGTTGCATCGTCGCCGGCCAGAGCGTCTTTAAGATCGAACAATTTACGGCCACCGAACCGTACTTGGTCGCCGAATACGAAGAGCTGCCCGATATCACCAGTTCTTCGGAAGAACTGGTGGCGATGCAGCGCAACCTGGGCGGGCTCTTTCAAAAACTGCTCGGGTATCTGCCGCAAGCTCCGCGCGAGATGGAGATGGAAGTTCAAAACATCTCCGATCCGAATCTGCTGACCTATTTCGTCGCATCGACCATGCGTTTAGATACGGCCGATCGTCAAGCCGTGCTGGAAGAGCGCAATACCGAAAAGCGGATGCGCAAGCTCACGATGCTGCTGACCAAAGAGCTCGAGGTCGTCGAGCTGGGCCACAAGATTCAATCCGACATCCAACGCGAGATGGAGAAGAATCAGCGCGAATTTTACCTGCGCCAGCAGCTGCGCGCGATCCAAGAAGAACTGGGCGAGGTCGATCCGCAGCAGGCCGAAGCCAACGAGCTGCGTCAGAAGATCGAAGAAGCCAAGATGCCCGAAGACGCGCGTAAAGCCGCCGACCGGGAACTCGACCGGATCTCCAAGGTTCCGCAAGCTTCGCCCGAGTACAGCGTCATCCGCACCTATCTCGACTGGCTGGTGCAGCTGCCGTGGGGAATCGAAACCACCGATCACTTCGACATCAAACGCGCGCGCGCAATACTCGACGAAGACCATTACGATCTCGACAAGATCAAAGACCGCATCATCGAGTATCTGGCGGTCGGGAAGATGAAGAAGCGCTTGACCGGACCGATCTTATGTTTCGTCGGACCGCCCGGAACGGGGAAGACGTCACTCGGACAGTCGATTGCGCGCGCCATGGGACGCAAGTTTGCGCGCCTGTCGGTCGGCGGCGTGCGCGACGAAGCCGAAATCCGCGGACACCGCCGTACCTACATCGGGGCCATGCCCGGCACGATCGTGCGCGCGATTCGCGATGCCGGCACACGCAATCCGGTGATGATGATCGACGAGATCGATAAGGTCGGCGCGGATTTTCGCGGCGACCCGCAGTCCGCGCTGCTCGAAGTGCTGGACCCCGAACAAAACAACTCGTTCCGCGACCACTATCTCGATTTACCGTTCGATCTGTCGCAAGTGCTCTTCGTCTGCACCGCCAACAGCTTGGACACCATCAGCCCGCCTTTGCGCGACCGCATGGAGATCATCCAGTTGTCGGGCTACACCGAACTGGAAAAACTGCAAATTGCCAAACGCTATCTGGTTCCTAAGCAGCGCAAAGCCAACGGCTTGAAGGATTCGCAGGCGCAAATCAACGATGCGGCGCTGCGCTCGATCATCGTCGATTATACACGCGAAGCCGGCGTGCGCAATTTGGAACGCGAAATCGGTACGACGTTTCGCAAGATCGCGCGCAAGATCGCCGAGGCGCCCCGTTTCAAGGGGCGCATTAAAGCAGACGGCCTGGCGAATTATCTCAGCAAGCCGCTCTTTTACAACGAAGTCAAGAAGCGTGTCGCGTCCGTCGGCGTTGCGACGGGGATGTTCTATACGCCGGTCGGCGGCGATATTCTCTTTATCGAAACGACGACGATGCCGGGCACGGGCAAGCTCGTGCTCACCGGACAGCTGGGCGACGTCATGAAAGAAAGCGCACAGGCCGCGGTCTCGTTCCTGCGGTCGCGCTCCGGCGAATTGGGTCTGCCCGACGACTATTTCGCCAAACACGATCTGCATATTCACGTGCCGACCGGCGCCGTGCCCAAAGACGGACCGTCGGCCGGCGTTGCGCTGGCAACGGCGATCGCGTCGCTGCTAACCGGGCTCAAAGTCGACCCCGATGTGGCGATGACGGGCGAGATCACGCTCACCGGGCAAGTGCTGCCGATCGGCGGATTAAAAGAGAAAGTGCTCGGCGCCAAACGCGCCGGTATCAGAAAGATCATTCTGCCGATGCGCAACGAGATCGATTTGGACGACATTCCCAAAGAAGTGCGCGACACGATGTCCTTCGTCGCGGTCGAAGAGCTTTCGGAAGTATTACAGCACGCGCTCGGCAAGCGGATCATCACGCCGGTCGAATTGGGCAATTCGCCCGCGCGCGCGAGCAACGTCGTTCCGATGCGCCGCAGCGCGATCAAACGCGTTCGCAACGGCGAACGCAAACGCTCGCGCACGCGGCGTTAGGCAGCTGGCCATGAGAGAGTTGCTCTTCATTCCCGGGCCGGTAACGGTTTCCGAACGCGTCCTCGAGGCGATGAACCAACCGCTGATAGATCACCGCGGCCCCGAGTTCAGCGTTCTCGTCGAACGGATCTACAAAGGCTTGCGCCCGCTCTTCGGAAGCCAAGAGAGCGAGATCGTCTTGCTCGGTTCGTCCGGAACGGGCGGCATGGAAGCCGCGGTTGCAAACGCGTTCTCACCCGGAGACACGGTCTTGGCTGCGCCGATGGGCGGTTTTGGCGAGCGCTTCATCGCGATCGCGCGCAAGTACGGGATGAACGTCGAGAAGATCGAAACGCGCCCGGGATTTGCGCTCGATCCGCGGGCCCTCGCGCAAAAGCTGGCCGCGGACGAAGACCGCCGCTACCGCGGCATTTTGCTCACGCACAATGAGACTTCGACCGGCGTGCAAAGCGATATGGCCGAGCTGGCGGCGATCGCGCAGGCGCACGGCGCGCTGACGATCGTCGATTCCGTCAGCGGTTTGGGCGCGACGGATTTCCGCATGGACGAGTGGGGCTACGATATCGTCATAAGCGCCTCGCAAAAGGTGATCGCGGCGCCGCCGGGCGTCGCGATGTTAGCGGTCAGTCCGCGCGCCTGGAAGGCAATCGAAGATTCGAAGGCGCCGCGGTTTTATTTCGACTTGCTGAAAGCGCGCGAGTTTGCGCGGCAGGGACAAATGCCGTGGACTTCACCTGTGAGCACGATGTTCGCGCTCGACGCGGCGCTGACGCAGTATCACCGCGAAGGGGCCCCGGCGATCCACGGGCGGCTCGCGATGTATGCGGAAGCGATTCGCGCCGCATTCGAAGTGCTCGGTTTGGAGATTTTTTCGCAGCCCGGCGCGCATTCGGTGACCGTCGTAACCGCAAAAGTGCCGTCCGGTGTCGACGCAGCCGCGTTGCTGCGCGGTCTGCGGGAGAATCGGGGCGTAACGCTTGCCGGCGGTCAGCTCGATCTCAAAGGCAAGATCATCCGCATGGGGACGATGGGCAATATTTCACAGACGGACGTGCTCGGGGCGATCGAAGCGATCGAGATCGCGCTGCTCGATTATGACGTGCCGGTGCAGATCGGCGCGGCCGGAAAAGCCGCGCTCAGCGTTTTTCTAAATCTCGACGGCGCTACACCCGGTGATGCGCAAAAACGTAATGCACGAATGGACGCGCAAACCACGGGAACGTCCCTATGATAGCGCCGTCCACGCGATCGTTCGGGCTCGTCTCGTAGCCCACGAGCACCGAGCGGTGCAGGTCGGCGCGGATGTCGCGCGACAGCGGAAAGAACAGCGCGATATACAGCAAGAGCCAAATCAGCACGACGGCTTTGAGGATGCCGACCGCAGCCCCGGCGATGGCGTTGCCCAGTCCGAGGAAGGGCAGCTTCGTGACGGTGTTGAGCGCGCGCGCTATCAACAAAATCGCAACGTAGGTTGCCAGCCCGACCAGAAACATTGCCACGACGTGCGCCGAACCGCCGCCCAGGTGCATCGTGCTCTGCAAGAATCCATCGAACGAGCCGCGGTAAAACCAGGGCACGATCAGTGAAGCGACCAGCGCGATGGCGCCGCTCAGTTCCAGAACGAAGCCGCGTTTGTAACCTTTGAGCGCCGCGACGAGCACGATCGCGGCGATCAAAATATCCGGCCAGCTCATGCTCGCAGCGTTACGCCGAATTCTGTGCGCAGCGCTTTGACGGCCTTTGCGATGACCTCATCCGCCTCGGCATCGGTAATCGTCGCATCGGGTTTTTGCAAGGTCAGGCGAATCGCGAGGCTCTTCTTGCCGGCCGGTACTTGCGGTCCGCGGTACTCGTCGAAAGTTCTCACCGCCGTGCACCAGGGGCCCGCGGCCGATCGGAGCGCGTTTTCGAGCTGTTGCGCCGGTAAATCGACGTCGCAGACGAGCGCGAGGTCGCGATACGTCGACGGAAACTTCGACGGCGGTTTGAACTGGGGAACGTCGTACGGCGGCAAGGTCGATAAGATCGTGCGGCAGGCGTAGATCGGAAGCCGCGCTTCAAAGGTGCGCAGCAAACGGGGATCGACTTGTCCTACGACCGAAATCTCTCGACCGCCCATCAAGACGACGCCGGTCTTTCCGGGATGAAAGCCCTCGCGCTCGTCGGCGGCGGTTTCGAAATGGCTTTCTCCGGTCATTGCGCGCAGAAACGCTTCGCAATCGCCTTTCGCGCGCAGAAAATTCGTATCGCGCCAATCCGGTTCGTCCTGCGGTTCGGCAGAAAATGCGAAGAACGCCATCGACGTCTCCAGCGGCTGCCGGTCTTCGGTGTAAAAGATGCGCCCAATCTCGAATGCGCGCGCGGGTCCGTTCGCGTGCGCGAGATGCGTCACCATCGCCGGTCCCAGCGAGTGGCGCAGGTAGCGCTGCTCCTCGCTAAGGGGATTGAGGACTTCGACCGGTCGTGCGGGCGGCTCGAGTCCGGCTCGCCGGATCTTTTCGTAAACCTGCGCGCCGTGCAGCGAGTAGGTGACGATCTCGCGATAACCCAGCGCCGCAAGCGTCGCCGCAACTTTCCGTTCGCGCCGGTAGTCGCTGCTGGGAATCTCGTGGGCGCGAACTGTGGGAATCTCCGCCGCGATGCGGTCGTAGCCGGTCATGCGCGCGATCTCTTCTAACACGTCTGCGCCCGACGTGACGTCGGTACGCCACGCCGGAGCCACGATGCGCAATGCACTCTTGCCGGCCGTTTCTACTTTGAAACCAAGCCGGTCGAGCTGTTCCCGGATCTCTTGCACGGGCAGTTCGAACCCCAAAATGCGCTTTACGTCGCGCGTTTCGAACTCGACCGGCGCGGGCGGCGCCGGCGGTTGACCGAATGCGGCCGGTTCGTGCGGCGTTGCGCCGGATTGCGCGAGCAACTGAGCTGCGCGAGCCGCGCCCATGTCGGTAAGAGCCGGAGCAAGCGATTTCTCGTGGCGCGAACTGGCTTCGGTGCGGAGCCCCAACTCCTGAGCCGTGCGGCGAATGCGCCCGCCGTTGAAATTCGCCGATTCCAGGATGAGTTCGCGCGTCGTCTCGGTCACTTCACTGCTGCGCGCGCCCATCAAGCCCGCCAGACATTCAGCCGAGGTTTCGCTCGCGATGACGAGCGTTTCTGGGGTAAGCTCGCGCACCGAACCGTCGAGCGCAACGAAGCGTTCACCGGCGCGCGCGCCGCGCACGATCAGATGATGGTGCGGAATCTTGGCGGCATCGTAAAAATGCAGCGGCTGACTCGTTTCGAGCATCACGTAATTCGAAATATCCACGAGCCGGTTGATCGGCCGCTGCCCTGCAAGCGCGAGCCGAATGCGCATCCACGCAGGCGAGGCACCGGCTTGCACGCCGCTGAAAATTTGTGAAACGAACCGCCTGCAATCGGGCGACTCGATCGTAACCTTCGGTTTGGGTCCGCGCGATCCGGCGCCCGGATGAACGAGCTCGGGAAGCCTCAGCGGAACGCCTTGATAAGCTGCGAGCTCGCGCGCCAGCCCGATCATCGACATCGCGTCGACGCGATTGCTCGTGATCTCGACGTCGAGCACGGCTTCTCCCAAACGAAAGTATTCGACGACGTCGGTGCCCGGCTGCAGGGCCGGCTCGAACTGCATGATGCCGTCCTCGAACCACTCGGCCGGCAGCGCCAGCTCGTCGGCCGAGATCATCATGCCTTCCGATTCGAGGCCGCGCATCTTGCGGCGCTCGATCGTGAGTTGCGGCAGGCGCGCGCCGATCGTCGCGATCGCGATCGTTTGGCCTGCGGCGACGTTGGTGGCGGCGGTCGCGATCGTCAGCGGCGCGCCGTCACCGATTTCGATCCGGCCGACTTGCAGACGATCCGCATTGGGATGCTTGCCGAGTTCCGCAATGCGTCCGGCGATGACGCCGGTTATGACTGGGCGCGTTTCGATCGCAGCCACCGGAAATCCGAGTTCCGCAAGCATGGTTGCGATCGCGCTGGGATCGGCCGGGAGCTCGACGTAATCCCGGAGCCAGCCTAAGGGAACGCGCACTATGCCAGCTGTTCCAAGAACGCGGGATCATTTTCAAAGAAGCGCCGGATGTCATCCACGTCGTAGCGGACGAGCGCCATTCGCTCGAGGCCGAAACCAAACGCCCAGCCGGAATACACGTCCGGATCGTAGTCGACGTTGCGCAGCACGTTCGGATGCACCATGCCGGCGCCGCCCAGTTCGATCCAGCCGGATCCGCCGCACATGCGGCACTCGCCGCCGTCTCCGCGGCAGAGGGGGCACGTCGTGTCGACTTCGGCGCTTGGTTCGGTGAAAGGAAAATACGAGGGACGAAAACGGACCTGTTGCTCGGAACCGAAGAGCTCGCGGCACATTCCGGTGAGCATGCCTTTGAGATGTCCCATGTGCACGCCCTCGTCGACCAGCAAGCCCTCACACTGATTGAACTGAAACAGG
>Ga0207416_1003772_pt1 | contig 13972 bp, 13 predicted proteins | sample PaiPotPPM11metaG_FD_184107 | JGI IMG/M metagenome (GOLD analysis project Ga0207416, IMG submission 184107) | Iron sulfur acid spring bacterial and archeal communities from Banff, Canada, to study Microbial Dark Matter (Phase II) - Paint Pots PPM... ...
GCCTGGCTTCGAACGTGCTCGGCGATGCTGGGGGTCGCGGCATTTCCGCGCCGAGTGGCCATTTTCCGGCATGCGGCGACCACCAGGCTGCTTATTCGTAGATGACCGCCAGTGTCATGCTCACATAATCACGAGACCTAGGAGCTAGCGGCTCGGCAGCTACCGGATATGGTGGCGGAGCGGGCGAGATTCGAACTCGCGAACCGAGTTACCCCGGTTACGGCATTTCCAGTGCCGCGCCCTCGACCGGACTAGGCGACCGCTCCGCGCCCGTCGATTCTATCCCGGCGCTTCGCGAAGCTCAGGACTTCTTTGGGAGACGCTCGAGATAGATGTCAGGCGAAACAAAGAACGGATTCGGCTCGAAGGGTCCGCCCTCGAAGGCGGTCAGCGAGTGGGTCTTGAGCCCACCGTAGATCAGGCTGGTGCCAGGAAGCTTTGGGACGCCGTAGGTGCAGATGATCACGGCCGGATAGGCAGTGACCACCTTGTTCACCGTGCTCTCGAACTCGAGCAGCGAATCTTCCTCCGGCCAGTCTGGCAGTCCCCAGCCGATGAAGCCGAGGAACCTGATTCGCCGGTAACCGCGCGTCTTGATGGCCGCGTCGAGGGTGCCACCGATATCGGCGACAAGGCTCTCGAGTGTTGGCGAGCCTCCAATCAGCGCGAGCTTTCCGTCCTCGATAAGCGATCTGGTGTTGCCCTCATAGCCCTCCTGGAGCCAACCCGTCAGCGAATCCCAGCGGCTCCGGTCGGCGAAGATGACGCAGAAATCCTCCGGCTCATCGAGGCCGACCCGAAGGAAAGCCAGGCTCTGGCGAACCACGTCCTCGTTCGAGTAGTAAAAGCACACGTGGCTTCCAAGCGGCAGCGTGTCATCGCTGAAGCCAAGCGTAACGTCGCGAGCTAGGGTTTTGATTGGGCGTCCTCCTTGCGGACCGGCAGGGTCAGGCGAACCGTGCTGCCAGTACCTGACGAGGTGAAGTCTAGGCTTCCCCCGTGCGCGCGCGCTACGCCCTGCGCGATGAACAGGCCGACACCAACGCCCGGCCGCTCGAAGCCGAGTTCCTGATCGATCCTGGCAAAGGGCTCGAGCCTGAAGCCGGCCGGAAAGCCCTCTCCCTGGTCGATGACGTCGATTTCAACGGTTTCCCCGGACGACCGGCAGGCCACCCGGATGATGGAGTTTCGGGGCGAGAATTTCTGCGCGTTATCGACCAGGTTGAAGAGCGCCGTTGCCAGCAGGAAGACGTCTGCGCGACCCTGCACGCGTGTGCGCGGCAGTTCGAGCTGGAATCCGTGACCGGTCGAGGCAACCACTATCGAGATGTCGTGGGCCACTGTGCGTAACCAGGCATTGAAGTCGACGGGTCGCCAGCTCGGAGCGAGGGCGTCATCTCGGATGCGCATCGCCAGGATCATCTGGTTGATCAGGTTGTTGAGCTGAAGAACGCTTCCGTAGCAGGTGCGCAGGGCCGGCATCAGTTCCTCGGGAAAGGCGGCGACACTCCCTTCCAGCCACATACTCAGATGGCCCCGCAGCACTGTTGTCGGTCCCCTGAGTTCGTGAGAGATCAGCTTGACCACGTCCAGGTCATCCGAGGAGCGTCCCCCGGGCGGCGCATCTCTCCGCCGCTGTCGACGCTCGTTGATTGCCTTAGCCAATGTAGGTGAGTCTAGGTGAAGCCATTCGGCAGTGGCTGATCACTCGGCGCCTCGGAGACAGGTTATGTAGCCGCCGATAGGATGGAAAGCCATGACGCGACGCGGCTGGATCCTCTTCCTATCGATGGGCTTGATCTGGGGGATCCCCTATCTGTTGATCAAGGTTGCGGTTGGCGACCTCAATCCGATCACGCTCGTCTTTCTCCGCACTTTGCTCGGTGCCGTCCTGCTGCTGCCCCTCGCGGCCGCGCGAGGCGGGCTGCGGCCGCTTCTGCCCCGATGGAAATTCGTGGTCGCTTACACGCTGGCCGAAGTCGCCCTGCCCTGGGTTCTGCTCTCTGACGCCGAGCGCCACCTGACCAGCTCCCTGACCGGTTTGCTGATCGCCGCCGTGCCGTTCGTCGGCGTGATCTTGAGCTGGCTCACGGGCGCGGCCGATCGGTTTGACGCGCGACGGCTCGCCGGCCTCGTCATCGGCTTCGTCGGGGTGGCCGCCCTGGTTGGCCTTAACGTCTCTGGCAGCGATGTGACCGCGGTTGGCGAGCTTGGCCTGGTCGCGATTGGCTACGCGGTCGGGCCTATGATCATCGCAAGGCGCCTCTCGGACGTGCCCGGCATCGGCGTGGTTGCAGTCTCACTGACGCTGCCCGCAATTGCCTACGGGCCCTTTGCCCTCCTGCATCTGCCGCAGACGATGCCGTCGCTCGAAGTACTACTCGCGATCGCAATCCTGGGCGTGGTGTGTACCGCGGTCGCCTTCCTCGTCTTCTTCGCGCTGATTGCCGAGGTCGGATCGGTGCGGGCGACCATGATCACCTACGTCAACCCCGCAGTTGCCCTGGCCCTCGGGGTCGTTCTGCTCCAGGAGCCCTTCGGCGTTGGAGCCGCGCTGGGCTTCCTCTTGATCCTCTGCGGTCTTTTTCTTGCCACCCGCCGTGCGCGAACCGCTCCCTCGGCCGGCCACGAGGGCCAGACCCTCCTCGAGGCCAGCGGCAGGCGCTAAGCTTCGCCTCGCTTCGGAATCAGCACCATGGTGGCGGCGGCGCCCAGCAGGTTGATGGCGGCCCCCAGCACGAATGGCAGCGCAAGCGAACGCTCGAAGAGTGGTCCCGACAACGCCGAACCAATCGGCTGACCGGCGACATTGAGACTCATTGAAACTGCGAAGCCTCGACCGAACCATCCCGGGTCGATCCTCCTCTGGCGCAGTGCAAAGACACCCAGGGTGCTTACGGCGGAGCCCGCTCCCATGACAATGGCTACAGCGAACACGACCGCCAGACTATGGGTAAACGCGAGGGCGATCATCGCCGGTGCTTGAATCCCGATACAGATTGCCATCAGGAGCCGCTCACGACCTTCGGTCCTGAGCCGACCAGCAAGGAGTCCTGCGACGAGGCCCGCCACGCCGAAGACGGCGAAGATCTGACCCACGGTGTCCGCGCCTCCCTGGAGGCGGCGGAGCACGAGGAGCGGAATCCCGATGACGACCGGACCAAACGCGATGTTCGTGAAAAACATAGCGCCGGCCAGCCCGCGCAGGGTCGGGTGACTGACGACGTAACGCAGCGCAGCCCAGGAATCGCGAAGAAGCGAACCGTTCGGCACCGCCCGCTCGATTGGCTCGGGCACGCCGATCAGGGAAACCGCTGCAACGCCCACGACCGCACCCGTGGCCACCAGGGCGGCCTCCGGGCCAAACCGCGCGATCGTCAGGCCGGCGATCGCGGGCCCGATGATCGCGGTCAGCGAGTACGAACTGGTGTCAAGTCCATTGGAGCGATCCCACAGGTGACGCGGCACCATCAGGGGAAAGAGCGACCGGGTGCCGGTGATGCTGAGGATATTGCTCAGTGAGAGCACGGTCACAGCCGCCAGCAGGAGCGGCACCGGTAGGGAGTGGAAGACGGAAAGCACGGCAATCCCGACCGTCAGCGCGGCGCTTACGCTGTAGTCGAAAACCATGAGCCTGACCCGGCCCTGACGGTCGAGCAGGGACCCGGCAACGGGGCTGAATACCAGGCCTGGGAGGAGGCCGAGCAGCACGGCAAGTCCTGCGAGGGCCGGCGAATGGTACCGCTGGAGCACGAAGAGCACCAGGACGATCTCCCACATCTGGCCGGCAAGCCGCCCGAGTACGGTTCCCAGCGCCACGCGCGCGAACCCCGGGACGCGAAGCAGCCCAGCATATGAGGTTTCGAGGCTTTCAACCGCCATTCCGGTTATCTTCTCCGAATGGAACGCGACCGCCTCGAAGCCTTCAGCGACGGCGTGATCGCCGTCGCCATCACGCTGCTGGCCCTCGACCTGGTGATGGCCGGCCCGGGTCACGGCTCGCTTGTGAAACAGCTGGGCGATCACTGGCCTTCGTTTGTCGCTTACCTGATCAGCTTCTTCACGATCGGGATCATCTGGGTCAATCACCACGATCTGGTCAAGAACATCGCCCACGTCGACCGCACCCATGGCAAAGTACCTGACGAGTGACAACCAGGATGCCCACGTCGCGATGGCGATCTATGGCGTTGCCTTCGAGGGTATGGCGCTCAGCTTCGCGGCGATCTTTGCCTGGTCGCTCGGGAATGGGCGCCTGCTTCATCCGGTCCCTCAAAACGCGCGGGGGGCCGCCTGGCTTCGTTTCTCAATCGGCGGCGTCGTGTACTTCCTGGCGATCGGAGTCGCGTTTCTGAGCGCCCCGGTGGCGCTGGCGATCATCGGAGTCGTGGCCGTTTACTACATCTTCCAGCGGACGCCGGCTCCGCAACCCGCCGGGCACGATTAGCCGGCGCCGCCTCGCCCTGGCCGGGATCGCCCTTGCCGCTCTAGCGCTTCGGCTCTGGGGGATCAACTTCGGCCTGCCGGCGATCTACCGGCCGGATGAGGACGTCGTCGTCGGCCGAGCGATGGGAGCCCTGCGTGGCGTCCTCGACCCTCACTTTGCCAACTGGCCGCATCTATATATGTATGTCTCGGCAGCCTGGCTGGCGCTTCTGAAGCCGCTGTTTCCTCTATTCGGTCCGGCCGCGCCCTACCTCGGAGTCCGCCTCCTCGACGCCGCGATCGGCACCGCCACGGTGCTGATGCTCTACCGGCTCGGTCGACGCGCCTACGGCGAGTTTACCGGCATACTTGCGGCCCTATTTCTGGCGGTAGCGTTCCTGGCCGTGCGCGACAGCCATTTCGCCACCATCGACATTCCGCTCGCCTTCGCCTGCGTGGCCGGCCTGAATGTTGCTATCGAACTTGTGGAGATCGATCGGGCGCGCTATCGCGTTCTAGGCGGCCTGTTGGTCGGCCTTGCGGCGAGCGTCAAATACAATGGCGCGCTGCTACTTGCGAGCGTGACGGTGGCCCAGCTCCTTCATCGTCGTTCGAATTTGCGCACGCTGCTCGGTGTCATTACCATCGGCCTGCTGGCGGTGGTCACCTTCCTCCTGACGTCACCCTTCCTGCTGGTCGACGTCGGGGCCTTCGCGGCCGGGATCGGCTACATCTTCCACCACCTGTCGTCCGCAAGCCAACCTGAGATCGGCTACCTGCATATTCCTCGCCTGGCCCTCTGGTATGGACTCGACCCGCCCCTTTTTCTACTCAGCATCGCCGGAATCGCATATGCCCTTGTACGCCGCACTAAGGCGGATTTGATTCTGCTCGCGTTCGTGCTCGCCTACTACGGACTTCTTGGTGCGGGCTTCTCTGTCTTCGTCCGCTATGCCGACCCGCTGGTCCCCCCACTGCTCTTGCTTGGCGCACGAAGTCTGGTCGCAGCCTCCGCGCGAATGGCTCGCCCTGGGCTGGCAACCGCCTTTGCGCTTGTTATCGTCATACTCCCCTGCCTCGTGCACGATCTCGCGTTCGGCCACCTGATCCAGCAGGAGGACACCCGGACTCAGGCGTTCGACTGGCTCTCGGCGCATGTGGCCCCGGGCGGCCGTGTGGCCACCCTCTACTTTGCCGGCCCTTCCCATGACCAGGCCATGGTCGACCGAAGGAATCAGAGCCATGGAGCCACCGACGCGTACGTGGCCTCGTTTCTCCAGAACCGGCTCGAAGAGCGGTATAGCGTCCACGGGCTGGAAGAGGCCGAGCTGCAAAACATTACTCTCAGCAGTCTCCGGTCGGACGGCGTGCAGTACGTCGTCTACTCTGCCATCACGCCGGCGGGCGGCTGCTCGCCGAGCATGCCTCTCCGAACGGCGTTGCAAGAGTCCGCCACCCTTCGAGCCACCTTCTCGCCTACTAACGGACGCTGCACTGATGCCATCTTTGATCCAATCGATGGCTACTACGTGCCGCTCAGCGGCTATGAAGGCTGGGTTCGTCCCGGCCCGACGATCGAGATCTTCGCCCTGCGTTGATCCAGAAACCTTTCACTTTCGTTAAAGAGGCAGACCGAACATTTGCAGGGGCCCTTGCAAAAGCCGGGTCGATAGCCCAATCAGGGCCGCGTTTTTGCCAGCGGACTCTTTAGCAAAAGGAACACTCATGCGCAAACAAGCTTTGATCGCCGTCCTGGGGACGGCTGCGGCGGCGTTTACGCTCGCGCCCATTGGGGCGAGTGCGTCGAGCCACCGCGAAGCGCCTCTCATTTCCCAGGACCCGGTCGCTGACAACACCGACACCTACGCGTTCACCGACCCGGTAGACAGCGCCAAGGTCGACATCATCGCCAACTGGATCCCATTCGAGGTTCCCTCAGGCGGACCAAACTTCTACAGCTTTGGCGACGACGTCCTCTACCAGATTCACATCGACAACGTGGGCGATGCCAAGGACCACATCGTCTACTCCTTTCAGTTCAAGACCAAGACGGTCGATCCCACCACGTTCCTCTACACTGCCGGACCGGTCAGCTACGACGACAGCACCAAGACCTACAAGAACTGGAACCGCCCACAGACCTACGATATGGCCCTCTGGCGAAACGGCGACAACCGCCGTATCGCTAGCGACCTGCTGACCCCGCCCGACGCCGTCGGAAAGAACTCAACCGGCGATGCAGCCGCCTACCATCAGCTTGCGACCGCCGCAATCCACGATGTCGGCAACGGCATCAAGGTTTTCGCCGGACAGCGTGACGATCCGTTCTTCGTCAACCTCGGCGGGATCTTCAGCCCGCTGAACGTGACCGGATCCGCCACGGGGGCCGTTGACAGCCTGAATGGCCTCAACGTGCACACCATCGCGATCCAGGTGCCCAAGACCGCCGTCAAGGGACCTGACGACTCGATCATCGGCGTCTGGGCCACCTCGAAGCGCCCGACGATGACCGTGCTCAACGGCAACGGGAGCAAGCAGACGGGTGGCAACGGCCATTTCTGGACGCAGGTCTCGCGCCTCGGCAACCCACTCGTGAACGAAGTTGTCGTGCCGCTGGCCGGCAAGGACATCTTCAACGCGACGACCCCCGCCGACGATAAGCAGTTCCTTAGCGGTGTCACCTCTCCCCTCCTGGCAAAGTACCTGAACGCATTCTTCAAGGTAAATGCCCCGGAGACGAATCGCACCGACCTGGTGGCGGTCTTCCTGACCGGCATCAAGGGTGTGAACATGCCCAAGAACGCCAACCAGGTTCCCGGTGATGAGCTGCGCCTCAACATGGATACCCCGGTGACCCACGCCAACCCCAACGACGTCAATCGGCTGGGCGCGCTCGCCAAGGAGCTCGATGGTTTCCCCAACGGCCGCCGGCTCGGTGACGACGTCGTCGACATCGCGCTACAGGCCGTCGACGGCGCCACCTGCGCCTTCGGCACCCCGGTCTGCACGCCAGGCGCGCTGGCAACAACGATCGGCGATGGAGTGGCGAAGGACGCCGACGCGACGCTCCTGACCGAATTCCCGTACGTCGCCGACCCGCACTCGCCCTAACGATCGACCAGATGGGGCCCCCGCCGCGGGGCCCCATCACTTCAATTCCTGGAGGCTTCATGCAGATCGCCCGGACCGCAGTACTCACCTTGATCTGTCTCGCTCTCGCTGCCTGCGGCGTCCAGGCCCAGGCGATCGGAGTTGCCTCTCCCCGCCCCGGCCAGGCCTTCAACCTCAAGACCGATGATGTCATCGCGAGGGACCAGCAACGGATACGCGCAAACCCCAATAACTGGACCGCCACGGACGAACTGGCTGCCGCATACCTGCAGAAGGTGCGCGAGGTCGGCGATCCCTCCTTCTACCCGAAGGTCGAGGCACTACTGGGCGCGGCGCTGCGGCATGATCCGGCAGACCTCGAAGCCACCACCCAGATGGGCACGCTCAGCCTTGCCCGCCACCAGTTCACCGATGCTCTGGCCTGGGGCCAGAAGGCGCATGCCCTGGGCCCGTTTGCCTCGCGGCCACTCGGCATCATCAGCGATGCGCAGACGCAACTCGGCCAGTATGACCAGGCGGTCGCCTCTCTACAGCAGATGGTGAACGTTCGCCCGGACCTCAGCTCATACTCACGCGTTTCCTATCTCCGAGAGCTTTACGGCGACTGGCCTGGGGCGATCGAGGCGATGAAGATGGCAATCGAGGCAGGCGGCCCGGTCCCAGAGAATCTGGCGTACACCGAGGTTCTACTCGGAACCATTCACTTCAACAATGGCCGCCTCAAAGAGGCGGAGGCTGAATACCAGCACGCGTTGCGGGACTTTCCCGGGTACGTCCAGGGCATCGCCGGTGTGGCATCGGTTCGCGCCGCTCAGCGGCGATATCCGGAAGCCATCACCATGTACCAGCGGGCTATCGAAATCTATCCGATCCCTCAGTACGTGATTGCGCTAGGCGACGTCTATGCGGTGTCAGGCAATCAAAAGAAGGCAGGGGAAACCTATGACCTCGCCGCCGCCGAGCAGAGCCTTTACACGGCAAACGGAATCAACCTCGACCAGGAGCTGGCGTTGTTCGACGCCGACCACCAACGCAACCTGGATGAAGCCCTCGCCGCCGCTCGCCGGGCGACTCACGACCGGCCCAATGTACTCACCGCCGATTCGCTCGCCTGGACGCTCTACCAAAAGGGCTACTACGTTGCTGCGCTTAATGCCTCACAGCAGGCCCACCGTCTCGGCACCCGGTACGGCCTCTTCTTCTTCCATACCGGGATGATCGAGCTGAAACTCGGGATGAAGCAACAGGCCAAAACAGACATCGGCACCGCGCTGGCGATCGACCCCTACTTCTCCCTGCTCCATCAAGAAGAAGCCCGTCAGATCCTCGCCTCGCTCGGAGCTCAGCCGTGAGATTGCCTACCCGCTGGTTTACGGCCCTCGCCGGTGCGGGAGTCATCTCGATCGCCGCCGCGATCCCGGCTCTGGCGCACCCCCTCGGCAACTTCACGATCAACCATTACAGCCGCGTCGAGCTGGTCGGAAACCAGGCGCGCGTGCTCTACGTCCTGGACCTGGCCGAGATCCCAACGTTCCAGGAGAAGCAGCGAATCGCGGACGACAGCACCTACCTCGGCCGGCAGGTGGAGACGCTCAGTCGGAACGTCGCCCTGACGGTTGATGGGAAGCGGCTGGCCCTGAAGATGGCCGACCACTCCATCCAGTTTCTCCCCGGCCAGGGCGGACTTTCGACGGAACGGCTTGAGATCAGCCTGGTCGGCGCGTCGCCACTGCCCGCGGGACACCACGACGCCAGCTATCGCGATAACAATTTCCCTGGGCGCCTCGGCTGGAAAGAAATCGTCGTGCGGGCGTCAGACGCCGCCCAACTTGCGAACTCGAGCGTGCCGAGCGCGAGCGTCAGCCAGGAACTGCGCAAATACCCGCAGGACATGCTGACCAGCCCCTTGAATGTTACGGAGGCTAGCTTCCGGTTCGTTCCGGGATCGGCCGTGGCGGGCCGGCTGTACACGGCACCTCGTACCGTGGCAGGCATCCATCTGGTCCAGGACCGCTTTGCCGCCTTGATCGCCGCCAGGGACCTATCTCTATCCCTGCTCGGCTTTTCCCTGCTGATCGCGATCCTACTCGGCGGACTGCATGCGCTCTCGCCCGGCCATGGTAAAGCGGTGATGGCCGGCTACCTGGTCGGCACGCAGGGGAGCAAGCGACATGCGCTGATCCTTGGCCTGACCATCACCATCACACATACGGCGGGCGTTTTCGCGCTTGGATTGGTGACGCTCTACGCGGCCACGCTGGTCACTCCGGAGCGACTCTATCCCTGGCTGACGTTGTTCTCCGGCGTCATGATCCTCTTGATCGGAGGCACGCTGATCTTGACCCGCGCACGATCGGCTTTCCATGGCCACAGCCATGAACACGGACATGCCCATGGGCATGAAAAGCCGGGCCTAACGCGGCGAAATGTAATCGTACTGGGCATCACGGGCGGCCTCATCCCCTGTCCCACCGCGCTGGTGGTGCTCCTTTCAGCCCTCTCGTTACACCGGGTCGCCTTTGGAATGCTTCTGATCCTGGCCTATAGCGTCGGCCTGGCTATCGTGCTATCCGGGATCGGAATCGTCCTGGCAAGTGGAACTGCGCTGGTCAGCCGCGCACGGCCGCGTTTCTCGCCGGGCGGCCTCGGGCGCGCCGCCTCGCTGATACCCATCGCGAGCGCCGCGGTGGTTGCCGTTGCAGGCGTGGCACTCACAGCCCAGGCGATCCCCGGAATTCGCTAGCCGAGGGCGTGCCGCGAGTCGGCCGGGTTGCCTACAGCGCTGCACTCATGATATATACGACAGCAGACACATCCATTACGCAGGAGGACTATTGGGTTGAGAATGCACGTTCGGTTGTTGACACGTCTGCCAATCCTCGCCGCGGCACTTGGACTCCTCGTCGCCAACCCGGTTACAGGCGCCGCCGATGTCACCTCCGTCGTCCCGGTAAACGACGGCCTGCCAACCAACGTAGGCTCGCGCACGTGCTCTGGCAGAAGAGCCACTACACCTCGCAGGCGCAGCTGAACCCTAACCAGCTTCTTTACCACGGTGGCGCGGTGGAGACAGATCCGGCCGTCTACCTCGTCTTCTGGGGACCAGCCTGGCAGTCCGGCTTCTCCACCACCCAGGGCGCGTACACCTACACCAACAGCACGGCAGAGAATTACCTCGCCGGCTTCTTTGGCAACGTGGGCGGCAGTCCATGGAACGGAGTCCAGTCACAGTACTGCCAGGGCGCAGCGATCGGCGCGGTCAACTGCAACGGCGCCGTCAACCCACAGTTCGTCGGCAATCCCAAGCACCTTCTGAAGGGTGTATGGGTGGATCCCAGCGCGGTGCCGAATCCGATCGTGACCACGGCACTGGTTGAAAATACGACGAATGACCCGGTCGCCACAGAGGCGCTCAAGGCCTCACAACACTTCGGCTACGACGTCAACGCCACCTATTTCATCCTGACTGAGCCTGGCATTCAGGCCACCGCCTACGGCAGCGTCTACTGCGCCTATCACAGCGAGACTGCTCACGCGCTGGGCAGTCACGGGACGCGCTATGCCTTCGTTCCTTACGTGATGGACCAGGGCGCCGGCTGCGGGGAGAACTCGGTCAACGCCAGCAACGACGCCTTCGGCAACGGTTACTTCGACGGCTACAGCATCGTCGGCGGCCACGAGTTTGCCGAGGCAGAGACCGATCCCGACAACTACAACGGCCCTCAGGATGGCTGGAACGACGCGACCACCAGCGAGAACGGCGACAAATGCGCCTGGTTCGATCTCCAGAACATTACGCTCGGCGACAACTTCTACGCCGTTCAGCCGATGTGGAGCAACAACGCCAACAACGGCCAGGGAGGCTGCGCCGCAAGCTGACACCAAACCGGCGAGACTCCGATTCAGTCGGGGTCTCGCCGCCTTCGTTCCGGTACTGCCTTGCCTCAGCCCTCGAGCCGCCGCTCCAGAAGGGCACGCTCCGCGGGGTTTTGCGTCAGCGGGAGGGCGCGCTCGAGCGCCTCATGGGCCTCCACAGCGCGGCCCAGCTCTCGCAGTAGCTCGGCGCGGGTCGCATGAAACAGGTAGTAGCCGTCCAGCTCGGGCGCGGTGGCGTCGACCTCGGCAAGGGCGACCCCGGGCCCGCTAACGTGCCGCCTGGCGATGGCGCGGTTCAACCGGACCACAGGTGATGGAGTGAACGCAAGCAGGGCGTCGTAGAGCGCGATCACCTCGTTCCAGTCGGTCTCCTCCCAGGACGGAGCCTCGGCATGGCTGGCAGCGATCGCCGCCTGCAGCTGGTAGGGACCGGGACGACCCAGCGCGGCTGCTCGATCAAGCAGCGCGGTCGCGGAGGCGATCCGATCGCGGTCCCACTTCTGCCGGTCCTGGTCCTGAAGCAACACCAACTGGCCAGCCGCATCGAATCGGGCGTCGTTTCGCGCCAGGTGCAATCGCATCAGGGCGAGCAACCCGAGCGCCTCCGGCTCCCGCGGCATCAGGCGCACCAGCAGGCCGGCGAGCCAGGCCGCGTCCTCTGCGAGATCGCGACGCGTCGCGGCCTCGCCACCGGTTGCGAGGTATCCCTCGTTGAACATCAGATAGAGAACAGCCAGAACCTCCTGAAGCCGCTCGGCCAGGTCGGCGTCCTGAGGAATCCGGTAAGGAATACCGGCGTCGACGATCTTTCGTTTGGCGCGAACGATCCGCTGGGCGATGGTCGCCTCAGAGGTGATGAAGGCACGCGCAATCTCGACCGTGGTGAGGCCGGCCACGGCTCGAAGCGTGAGCGCCAGCTGCGCCTCCCGTGAAAGGGCCGGATGGCAGCAGGTGAAGATCAGCCGGAGGCGGTCGTCGCCTTCGGCAGCGTCCAGGCTCATCGCGGCGCCCTCGAGCAGAACCAGCTTCTCTTTGTAACGGGCATCCCGCCGCGCCTGGTCGATCGCCTTGCGACGGGCGGTCGTGAAGAGCCACGCACCTGGCCTGTCCGGAATCCCGGTCTTTGGCCAGTGTTGGATAGCTTCGAGCAACGCCTCCTGAACCAGTTCCTCTGCAAGGTCAAAATTTCCCATCACCCGCATCAGCGCCGCGGTCAAGCGACCTGCCTCCTCTCGGAAGACCCGGGCAAGCGCGGCGTCGGTCGCGGGCTCGATCCGGCTCAGCCCTGGCCGGGCGCTCCCTCGCGCTCGATCACCGGCCTGACTTCGACGGTTCCGCCAGTGGGCCAGGTCTTGGCCAGGCCGAGCGCCTCGTCGAGATCCCCGACATCGACGATGGCGTAGCCGGCGATGGTTTCCTTAGCTTCCAGGAAGGGACCGTCCGTGACGACCGGTTTACCGCTGTTGAAGCGGACCGTCGTCGCCGTCTGCTCCGGCTGAAGCTCATAACCTCCGACCACCCTGGCGCCTGCCCGCTCGAACCACTCGTTGATCCGGGCGTACTCGGCTGATCGCTGTTGCTCGGGCATCGCGTCCCATTGATTCTGGCCATCCCTGGTAGCGGTGAACATCAACATGTACTTCATCGCGGCATCCTCCCTGTAATCCTGGCGGTTTTTATCCCGCTCGTACAGTACGACGATTCAACCAGGCTGAAATCGACACGCCGGGACCCAAACGGTAGTCTTTGGCTGTGGCTGAGCCTGCTAACCGGTACGGAGACCGGGTCTCTGTCCTGGAACCGTATTCGATCGAGCACATCCCGTTTGCCGAGCGGCACGGCCACAGCCGGCAGCTGCTCTGGCTCTGGCTTGCGGCCAACCTTACCATCGCCGATTTCGCGATCGGCTTCATCCCGGTCGCGATCGGACTCCCCCTGGTCCCGGCCCTGCTGGCCCTGGCGCTGGGGAATGTCCTCGGCGGGCTGGTGCTCGCCTGGTCGGCGGCGATGGGCCCTGCTGCCGGCTACCCCCAGATGTACATCGGCCGGCGGTCCTTCGGTCGTATCGGCGGCTATATACCGGCCGCTTTGAACTGGCTCAGCACCGCAGGCTGGTTTGTCGTGAACACGATCCTGGGTGCCTTTGCCATCCAGCTGCTGGTACCGGGCCTGCCCTTCATCGTCGCGGCGGTTGCCCTGGTAGCCGTCCAGACCCTGCTCGTCATCTACGGCCACAACCTGATCCAGGTCTTTGAGCGTTACCTGGCGGGTGTGCTCGGGGTCCTCTTCCTGGTGGCGTTGATCGTCGCGCTCACCCACGGCGGCACGATCGGCGGCTGGCACCCGAAGGGGTCGGGTAACACGCTGACGCTCTTCGCGGTAGTGCTGGCTATTTCCTTCTCCTACATCATGAGCTGGTCGCCTTACGCCTCGGACTACTCACGCTACCTGCCGGAGATCACCTCGCGCGGATACCTCGCCCTTAATGTCTTCCTCGGTGCGACCATCGCGTCCTTCGTCACCGAGGTGGTCGGAGTGCTGGTCGCGATCCTCGCTCCGG
>Ga0207416_1003774_pt1 | contig 13966 bp, 9 predicted proteins | sample PaiPotPPM11metaG_FD_184107 | JGI IMG/M metagenome (GOLD analysis project Ga0207416, IMG submission 184107) | Iron sulfur acid spring bacterial and archeal communities from Banff, Canada, to study Microbial Dark Matter (Phase II) - Paint Pots PPM... ...
ATCAGCCGCAGGTTCCGCGCATCGCGGTCCGAGATGCTGTCGATCAGAAAGGTCCCTTCGTCCGCAACATCGGCCAGCAGCATCGACTCCCGCGCCACCATCTCGCCGTCCATCGTGGGGATCGAGTGCCCATGCGGATCGATCTTCGGATTTCCCAGTTTGGCCGCAATCCGCTCCTCAAAGCGCTCCGAGATGAAGTGCTCCAACCGCTCCGCCTCGTCGTGCACCTCGTCGATCGGATAGTCCAGCACCTCGTACAGAAACGTCTCAATCAGCCGATGATGCCGCACAACTTCCAGCGCGCGCCGCTTCCCCGCCGCTGACAGCAGCACCCCCCGATGCCGCTCATAGATCACTAACGGCGCCGCCGCAGCAGCCAGCTTTTGCAGCATATTGGTCACAGACGCAGGCGCCACGCTCAGCCGCTCCGCCAACGACTTGATGGTCACGCGGTGCTCTTCCGGCCCCCCCAGCGAGAAGATGGCCTTCAGATAGTTGTCCACCGATTCGCTGCTGCCGTTTCTTTGTCGGCCTGCTGGCATTCCCCGCCTCCCCCACTTTTAGTTTGACCTAAATCCGTAAATTAGGTATACCTAATTTATAGGCAGACCTAATTTTGGGGAATGCCGCTGCACCGACAAACTTGTCCGTTGCGCAGCGCATCCCTCCAAAAGGACAGGTTTGTCGACCTCAAACAGGAGTGCAATTGTCGGAGAAGTCTTCAACCCAATGGGAACCCACGGCCACCGGCGAGGCGGTGCCAGAGCCCCTCGCGGCCCCTTCCCGACGCGGCTTCCTGCCCAACTTCCACCGCAACGAAATGTGGTCGTACTTCGGCCCCGCGTTCGTCGCCTCGGTCGCCTACATCGACCCCGGCAACTTCGCCACCAACATCCTTGGCGGCACGCAATTCGGCTATCGCCTGCTCTGGGTCCTGCTCTGGTCAAACGCCATGGCGATGCTGATCCAGTACCTCGCGGCCAAACTGGGCATCGTCACCGGCCTCACGCTTCCCCAGAACTGCCGCAAATATTTCTCCCGTCCCGCGACCATCGGCCTCTGGATCGCCGCGGAGGTCGCTGCCGTCGCCACCGACCTCGCCGAATTCCTCGGCGCCGCCATCGGCTTCGATCTCCTCTTCGGCCCACTGCTTTACGCTCACGGCGTCAGCCCCAGGGAATCCCTGCTCGTCGCCGCGCTGGTCTCCACCGTCCTGGTCTTCGCCATCCTCGCGCTCGATCTGGCGGGCTTCCGCTGGCTGGAGCGCGGAATCATGGCCTTCGTCGCCATCATCGGCGTCTCGTACGCGTTCGAAGTCTTCCTCGTCCACCCGGACTGGAAACTCGCAACCATCCATACCCTGCTGCCCACGCTCGACCGTTCCTCATCGCAGAATTTCCACGACAGCATCTACGCCGCGGTCGCCATGCTGGGCGCTACGGTAATGCCCCACGTCGTCTATCTGCACTCCGCCCTTGTTCAGCCCCGGCTCAAGGAACTCACCGGCTCTTCGCTCCCCGCCAGCGAAACGCTCGAGGGCCTCGCCGCTCGCAACCGTCCCACTCTTCTCCCGCGCCGTGCCATCCTCAGCCGCTTCCTCCATTACGAACTCATCGACGTCTTCGTCGCCATGAACGGCGCCTGGCTCATCAACTCCGCCATGATCCTCATGGCCGCCGTCGCCTTTGTCCACACCTCCAACCTCCAACCCACCATTCAGGAGGCCTACCACACCCTCGGCCCGCTCTTCGGTCGCGCCGCCGCGGTCGTCTTCGCCGTCGCGCTGCTGTGCTCCGGCCTGTCGTCGTCGACAGTTGGTGTCATGGCCGGCCAGGTCATCATCGAGGGATTCCTTAACATCAAGTTCCCCATCTTCTTGCGCCGCCTCATCACCATCGTCCCCGCCGTCGCCATTATCGCCACCGGCCTCGACCCGCTCCGGATCCTCGTACTTTCGCAGGTCGTCCTCAGCTTCGCGCTTCCCTTCGCGCTCATCCCGTTGCTTCTGCTCACCAGCCGCGCCGACGTCATGGGAACCTTTGCCAGCGCATCCCGCACCCGCATCGCTGGCTGGATCACCGTCGCGGTCATCATCACTCTGAACGCCATCCTGCTTGGCCAACTCGCATTCGGCGGCTAGTGACCTATCTCTAATCTCTAAAGGTCGCACAAAAATAGAACTGTCATCCTGAGCCAAGATTGGCGCGTATTGCGCCAATCCCAACCGAGCGACGTACCGTCAAGCGCTCGATTTCTACCATGAACTTTCGAGGACAGAACACTGCAGCAGGAGACACCTCATCCCGCTCCGTCCGCACTCTTAAAGTAGCGCTGCGGGAAAGGATTGTTCTTCCCTTCCCGCAGCGTCTGTCGGTTCAGCTATCGATTCGAATGCGGATGATCATCGTGCTTATCTTCCTGCCGCGGCGGTGGTGCCTGGTGCTGGGGCTGCGGCGGTGGTGCCGCCCGCTGCGGTTGCGGTTGCGGCTGCGGATGATTCTCAGGCCGTGCCTGCTGCGGCGGCGGGGGCGCACTCTGCTGACGAATTTCCGGTGCCGGAGGCTGTGGGCGTGCCTGCGGCTGGTCCGGCCCGCGCCGGAACTGCGGCTGTGGCTGAGCAGGTTGAGGCTGTGCCTGTGGCCGCGCCGCAGGCTGCGATTCCGCTGGAGCTTGTCCTCGCCGGAACTGCGGCTGCGCTGGCTGTGGCTGTGCAGGTTGAGGCTGCGTCTGCGGACGCGCCGCCTCAGGTCCACGCTGGAACTGCGGCTGTCTTTGCTGCGGTTGCGGCTGAGAAGGCGCCGCAGGCTGCGACTCCCCTGGAGCTTGTCCCCGCCGGAACTGCGGCTGCGCCGCCTGTGGTTGCGCAGGTTGCGGCTGTCCCTGCGGACGCGCCGCCTCAGGCCCACGCTGGAACTGCGGCTGTCCCGCTTGCGGCTGGCCACGCTGGAATTGTGGCTGCCCCTGCGCACCGGGAACAGTCCGTCCCTGCGGCAGGGCCGCGCCCTGCGCCGACTGCGGTTGCACACCATTCCGCTGGAAGGCCGCGTTAGGCGGCTGTCCGCCCCGCGCCGGAGTAGCTACGCGCGGCAGCTCAGCCGGCATCTTGTGGTCGAAAGCAACCGGACGCGCATCTGCCGTCACAGCCGGCCTGCCCCGATTCTGGCTGTACAGCTGCTGTCGGTTCTGCGACGCCTGCTGCCTCAATTGCTCCTGTGCCGGCAACGGCGCGCGCCGCTGCTCATGCAGGACGGCAACCTCCGCAGCGATAGGCCGTGCGCCGATACCGCCACGTCCGCCGTTGTAGCTCACCCGATTCACAATCCGGTTGTTGACCACAACGTTGTTCACCACCACATTGCGGACATACACATTGCGAACCACATTGACATTCACGCGGTTCACCGCAGTGTTGTAGAAGAAGTGGCCACCGTTCCAGTAACCGCCATAGTACCCATGGCCGACGTATCCGTAGCCGTAGTCCACTCCGCCGTAGAACCCGATGTGCAGTCCCCAGAACCCATGGTGGAAGCGATAAAATCCGTCACCAAATCCCCAGTAGCCCGGAGTCCACAAAGCGCCGACATACGGCGCCTCAACCCACGCGCCCGGCACCCAGTAATAGCCACCCGGGCCCCACGCCCAGTAGCCCGGAGTCCACAGATAGTCCGGATCGGGCGCCGGCGGCTGATCATAGTCCGGCAGCGGCGGAGGTGGATCGCTTGCCTGCTCGTCCGTCAGATCCGCGTCATACACAGCCTGCGCCTGGTCGTCCGACATCGGAGCGGCGTTCGGATCGTAGCCAGGCTGAGGGTTGGCATTCGGGTCGTAGGAGGACCCGTCCGGAGCGCGCCGCTCAATCGGCGCCGCCTGTTGCTGCTGATAATCCTCTGACTGCTGCTGCGCTTCATTCTGCGCGCTCTGGCCCATCACCTGCGCGGGCTGTCCGGGAGCCGGGGGAGCATAACTGCCATTGACCGGCGCCAGGTTCCCATTCGCCGGATCCGGACTGTTCTGGTACCCCGCGTCCGCTGAGTTCTGCGCCGCCGTTTTATGACATCCCACTCCAACCGATACCAGGCCCAACCCGAGACCAAGGCAAAGCAAACTCCGCAACCTCATCCCGCTTCGTTTGTCCCGTGTTTCCTCCGCACGGTTCGCCTTAATTACAGCCGTTCCAAATGCCCCTTGCTTTCTGGACCCGTATTTCATCTTCGTCTCCGATCTAACTCCGCCACGAAACCACCGCGGCCCCTATTCAGATGCACAAACAACCAGAGGCGAAAACAAGTCCAGCAGTTTCTTTCACCTAACCGTCCCTACTTGGCCGCGTAATCGACCGTCTCGCCAGTACGGGAGTTCATCACCGACATGCTCCCGTCCGGCTTCACGGTCAGCTTCAGATAGTTCGCCGCATCCGGGTTCGTGCCGGCCAAATTTGCAATCCGCGACTCCGCAACGTTCTTCGCATCGTCGACCTCCGCGGTATGCAGCTGCCACAAATCCTTCAGTCTAGGTGAACCCTCAATCGTAACGAAGGTTGTGGGCGCACCGCCCTTATGCGGCCCGTTATCCATGATCGCAATCCGCGGCGCAATTGCATCCACCAGCGCCGGACTACCGCTGCGATCCAGCCCATGATGCGACACGATATACACATCAACCTTGCCCAGTTTGTCCACCGGACACATCAGCGGCCGCTCCTTGCCCCAGGTCAGGTCGCCCAGGTCGAGAATGCGCGTCTTGCCGAACGTCATCACCATGCCGATCGAGCGATCGTTCTCGCTGTTCTCCACGTCCTTAACCGGCGATGCCGCGCACGCCGCATTCTGCTCGCCGCCTGCTGCGAGCGGCTTCGCAATCTCCTCGCCGGCCGCGCTGACCAGTTCCACGCGCATTCCCTTCACCGGCAGCACCTCTCCCGGCTTCGCAGTCAGATGTTCGACGTGTCCGTCCGCCAGCACCTTCTGGTACGCATTGAATCCCTTGATCGTTGGCGCGCTTCCTTCAATCTCCGGCGTCTCGCGATTCACACCATGATCAATAAACCGCCCCACCGGAATCTGCGCCGCAACTTCCGGCAACCCACCGACGTGATCGACGTGGTAGTGCGTGATCACCAGCGTGTCGATCTTCGTCACGCCCGCCAGCTTGCACATTGCCACAACCCGCCTCGCGTCGCGGCCACCGGGATTGCCCGTGTCCACCAGCAGGCTCTCCCCGCTCGGCATCACGAACAGCGTCGACTGTCCGCCCTCGACATCGACGAAGTAAACCTGCAGGTCAGAGCTCTTCTTCGTCTGAGCCCGCACCACGCCCGCCATCAGTACCACCGCCAACCCCACACTCCAAAGCTTCCCTATGCGCATGATTCCCCTCATCCTTTGCGAAGATCGCCGCATCACTTCTGCCGGCGTTGAAATCATCGCACCTCGAGGCCCAAAAAACATAGCCCGCACGCTCCGGCGAGTGCTGAAAGCCGATCGCTGACCGCTGACCGCTGACCAATACAATAATTCCCGGTCGCGCAACCAATCGCCGTCGCCCCGCGCTTACAATCGCAAGCGTCGATATATCCTCCGCCACATCCGCTCGGAGAATCCCAATGACTCAAGGCACGCTGTTCGGCCCCGCCGGCTACCTGCGCATACTCCTGCTCTTCACCGCCCCCATGCTGCTTCCCACCGCCGCACTCAGCCAGCTCACACACAAGGGTCCAGCCGACGAGATCGCGCTCGCCAAAACACTCGCCCCCTTCGACGTCGTCTCGGTCAAACAGAACAACTCCGGCGAGGGCTCGTGGGGTATCAACATCCACGACAACACGCTCAACGCCACCAACGTCCCGCTCGAGATGCTCATCGAGTTCGCTTACGACATCAAAGAGGACCTGATCTCCGGCCTGTCCGGCCCCGTCACCTCCGCTCACTTCGACGTGGCTGCCAAGATTGTCCCCCCGGACGACAAGCCTCTCAAACTCGCCGACGGCCAACTGCAAGCCATGCTCATTCCCGTGCTCACCGACCGCTTCCACCTCAAGGCACACCTGCAACCCAAGGTGATGCCGGTCTACGACCTCGTCGTCGCTCGCGGCGGCCCCAAGCTCAAACTCTCCCAGGCCGAGCGCAAGGATAGCTCCTGGAACATCAACGGCGAGAACACCAGCAAGGTCCTCACCAGCAAGAGCGCCACCATGCCCGACCTCGCCGCCGCCCTTGCCGACGAAGTCCACCGCCAGGTCGTCGACAAGACCGGCCTCACCGGATCCACCGACATCACCCTCAAATGGTCCGACGACGTCGCCGCTGAAGCCGGAGGCAGCAGTGTCATCTCCATCTTCACCGCCGTCGAGGAGCAGCTTGGCCTGAAGCTTCAGTCCTCCAAAGGTTCCGTCGACACCCTCGTCATCGACCACGTGGAAATGCCCTCAGCAAACTAGGCAACCGCAATGCGCATGCGCCCCGCACACTTGCTCCTGTTCACGTCGCTCGCCCTTAGCCCGCCGCTTGCGACCGCTCAAAACAACGATGACATCAACCCTGCAGGCAAATCCATCGCCCGAGCCGCGCGCCTTCCTGCGTACGATGTTGTCTCCATCCACCAAAACAAAGACGGCACCGAGGATTCATCGCTCGACACAACGAAAGACGGCATCGCCATCGCCAACGCCTCCTTACCGGAGATTCTCGAGTTCGCCTACAACATCGCCAGCTTTGATCTGATTTCCGACATCTCCGGCCCGCTCGCCTCCGCGCGTTTCGACATCAAGGCTAAAATCGCCAATCGCGATGGAGATCGCCCGGCCAAACTCACCGACCATGACCTCCAGGCCATGACCATTTCGCTCCTCGCAGACCGCTTCCACCTCCGCGTACACGTCGCACCGAAGAGAATGACGGTCTATGAGATCGTCGTCGCGAAGGGCGGCCCGAAATTCCAGCTCAACGAACACGAGGCCGACTTGCTGAGCGATTCCTGGGGCAGAAACAACACTCTCATCTTCAAGAAATCATCCATGTCGATGCTCGCCGGCGTTCTCTCCGACAGTGGAATGCATCGCCTCGTTGTGGATCGCACCGGCCTCAAGGGCGCGGGTAACTTCACGCTCAAATGGAGTTCCGACGAAGCCCAGGAACAAGGCGGTCCCGACCTCGTCTCCATCTTCACCGCCATTCAGGACCAGCTCGGCCTCAAACTCCAGCCCGTCAGACTCCCCGTCGACACCCTCGTCATCGACCACGTCGAGATGCCCTCAGCAAACTAGGTCCGCCTCACCGCATCTTCACCGCCGCATCGTAAGCCGCCCTGCCAATCCGCGCGATCACCTTGTCCCGCGTCGCGTCATCCGCAGTCGAATCCGTCACGAACACCGCAATCGCCAGCCGCCGTCCATCGGGCAGCGTGATCAGCCCAATGTCGTTCGTCGCGTGCGCCAGCCCGTTGTCGACATCGGAAGTCCCCGACTTGTGCGCCACCCGCGTGCCCACTGGAAGATCGCCCTGCAGGCGCTTCGTCTGCGTCGTCGCCTGCATCCACGCCAGCAGCAGGCTCGTGTGCTCCACCGTCAGCGGCGAGCGGTCGCTGATCCGCCGCAGCAGCTGCACCGCCCCCGCCGGCTCAAACCAGTTCCGATACTGCGCCTGTATCTCGCGGTGGAGCGTGTGCTCCCCGTCCAGCAGATGAAAGCCCACCACTCCCAGCGACGCAATGTAGTCGTTGACCACCTTCGGCCCGCCCACCACCCGCAACAGGATATCCGCCGCCACGTTGTCACTTTGCCCAACTGTTCCTTGCAGCAGGTGCCGCATCGACACTTCCACGCCCGCATCCGGAAACTGGTCCTGCAACGGGCTGTACGCATACGGAATGCGATCCTCCACCAGGAACCGCACCGGCTCATCCAGCGAATGCTTCCCCAACTCAATCTGGTGCAGCACTGTAATCGCCAGCGGCAATTTGAATACCGACTGCATCGGCGGATGAGCATTTGGATTCAGGTCGCAGTTCAGCGCCGTCCCCGGCAGCGAACACGCCACCGATACCGTCCCATGTGCCTCAGCGGCAATCCCACGAATCTGTTGGCGAAGCGGTGCCTGGGCGACGGCGGATCCCGCAAGCAGAACACAGAGCAACACGAAGCGCATGCGTTCCAAGATAGGAGCCTTCACCAGCCCCGGGGAATGGCAAGAAGGATTCCGTGCCGCGCCGGTCAGCGCAGCGCCAGGCCATCCTCGATCGCCTCACCCTGAGTCCCCGAGCCCAGATAATCGCCGCTATCTATCGCCAATCGGGCTTCTTCCAACCCATACTCCTTGGCCCGGGCCAACGTCGGGAACTTGATTCGACCCTCTACCCGCGTCACTGTCCGCTCGGGATGGGTAATCAGAATGTAATCGCATTTCCAGTAATCGTCCCACTGTTGATGCATCTCCAACTCGATCTCGATCCCTTTATAGATTGACTGAATCACAGGTCACTCCTCCAACAGAAAGAAGCAGCAACTCGAAACACCGGCATATTGGACACCGGTCTTGAATGGGATGCTACGCAAAAAGTCATTAAGAAACGGTAGTTGATTCATAAGGAATCCATGAACGACGCCACCTGTGTCTTCTTCCTCCGCCGGCCCGCACGGGCGTAAAATAAGCCTGATGCCAAGCCGTCTCTCCATCCCGAAGACAAAGCGCTTCCGCCACGGCCGCCACGATCGCGGACGTTCCTGATCCCTCCCCCACCCCGTCCCCGCACACTGCCACGATTTTTGATAGGCTTTTCCTTCCCGCCGACTTGCGCCATTGAGCGCTCTCGGCCCAAAACTTCGCGCCCGGTACTCCTCGAGAACCCCGCGCCCCAAGCCGATAAACGGAGAACATCATGACTGCCCATCTCGATACATTCCGCAGCGCTGGAACCCTCACCTCCGGCAAGTCCACCGTCCGCCTCTTCCGCCTCGCCGCCCTGCCCGATACCAACCTCACCCGCCTCCCCTACTCCCTCCGGATCCTCCTCGAAAATCTCCTCCGCCACGAAGACGGCGACTCCGTCACCGCCGACGACATCCGCTTCCTCGCCAACTGGGACCCCAAAGCCGAGCCCTCCCGCGAAATCGCCTACATGCCCGCCCGCGTCCTCATGCAGGACTTCACCGGCGTCCCCGCAGTCGTTGACCTCGCCGCCATGCGCGACGCCATGAAGACCCTCGGCGGCGACCCCGAAAAGATCAACCCGCTCCAGCCCGCCGAACTGGTCATCGACCACTCCGTCCAGGTCGACGAATTCGGCACCGTCAACTCCTACGACCTCAACGCCGCCCTCGAGTTCACCCGCAACCGCGAGCGTTACGCCTTCCTCAAGTGGGGCCAGACCGCCTTCCGCAACTTCTCCGCCGTCCCTCCCGGCATGGGCATCTGCCACCAGGTCAACCTCGAGTACCTCGCCCGCGTCGTCTTCACCACGCAGCCCATCAACACCCTCGACGCCGTCGCCACCTCAGGCGCAAAGGCCAGCCTCGAGCAGACCGAAGTCTTCGCCTACCCCGACACCCTCGTCGGCACCGACTCCCACACCACCATGGTCAACGGCCTCGGCGTCCTCGGATGGGGCGTGGGCGGCATCGAGGCCGAAGCCGCCATGCTCGGCCAGCCCGTCTCCATGCTCGTCCCCCAGGTCGTCGGCTTCCGCCTCACCGGCAAGCTCAAGGAAGGCACCACCGCCACCGACCTCGTCTTGACTGTGACTGAGGCGCTTCGGAAACATGGCGTCGTCGGCAAGTTCGTCGAGTTCTACGGCCCCGGCATCGCCGAGCTCCCCCTCGCCGACCGCGCCACCATCGCCAACATGGCCCCCGAATATGGCGCCACCTGCGGCATCTTCCCCGTCGACAACGAAACCCTGAAGTATCTCCGCCTCACCGGCCGCACCGAAGAGCACATCGCCCTGGTCGAAGCCTATTTCCGCGAGCAAGGCCTCTTCCACACCGCCGGCGCGCCCGAAGCCGAGTATTCCTCCACCCTCTCGCTCGACCTCGCCACCGTAGAACCCTCCGTGGCCGGCCCCAAGCGTCCCCAGGACCGCGTCCTGCTCTCCCAGGCCGGCCCCAGCTTCGAGAAGCAGCTTCCCTCGCTCCTCGGACCCAACGGCAATCAGGACGAACAGCGCCCGCTCGTTCGCTGGGAAGCCGAAGGCGGCCATCCCTCCGGCAATGGCAACCTCACCAGCAGCACAGGCGCGCCCAACGGCAAAGACTCCCACGCCGCCGCACCCACCAGCGTCAAAGAGCGCTTCGGCGTCGACCCCGACCGTTACCTCTTTCACGGCTCGATCGTCATCGCGGCCATCACCTCCTGCACCAACACCTCCAACCCCTACGTCATGGTCGCCGCCGGCCTGCTCGCCAAGAAGGCCGTAGAAAAAGGCCTGCAAACGCCGCCCTGGGTCAAGACGTCCCTCGCCCCCGGCTCCCGCGTCGTCACCGACTACTACAACAAGGCCGGCCTCACCCAGTACCTTGACGCGCTCCGCTTCAACACCGTCGGCTACGGCTGCACCACCTGCATCGGCAACTCCGGCCCGCTGCCCACCGACGTCTCGAAGGCCATTGAAGACCACTCCCTCGTCGCCGTCTCTGTTCTCTCCGGCAACCGCAACTTCGAAGGCCGCATCTCCCCCGAAGTCCGCGCCAACTACCTGATGTCGCCCCCGCTGGTCGTCGCCTACGCCCTCGCCGGCCACATCGGCCACAACTTCTCCGTCGACCCGCTCGGCAAAGACAAGTCCGGCGCGCCCGTCTATCTCAAGGACATCTGGCCAACCCAAAAAGAGGTAGCGGACACGGTAGCCGGCTGCATCGACTCCGCCATGTTCCACAAGCAATACGCCACCGTCACCGACGGCGATCAGAACTGGCAGAACCTCAAGTTCCCCTCCGGCAACACCTACGGCTGGGAGCCCGACTCCACCTACATCCGCAAAGCACCCTACTTCGACGGCATGACCGCAACGCCCGCGCCTGTCACCGACATCCGCGCCGCCCGCTGCCTCGCCGTCCTCGGCGACTCCGTCACCACCGACCACATCTCTCCCGCCGGCTCCATCAAGAAGAACGGACCCGCCGGACAATATCTGTCCGCTCACGGCGTCTCCCCCGCCGACTTCAACAGCTACGGCTCACGCCGCGGCAATCACGAAGTCATGGTCCGCGGCACCTTCGCCAACGTCCGCCTGCGCAACATCCTCGCCCCCGGCACCGAAGGCGGCGTCACCCGCCTGCTCCCGGAAGGCGACACCATGTCCATCTACGACGCGTCGGTCATCTACGCCGAACGCGGCACCCCCCTCTGCATCCTCGCCGGCAAGGAGTACGGTTCAGGCAGTTCCCGCGACTGGGCCGCCAAGGGTCCACGCCTGCTCGGCATCAAGTTCGTGATCGCCGAGAGCTACGAACGTATCCACCGCTCCAACCTCGTCGGCATGGGCATCCTGCCCTTCCAGTACCTCGACGGCCAATCCACCGCATCCCTCGGCCTCACCGGCGAAGAGGTCTTCTCCATCGGCGACCACCCCGGCCTGCTCCGCAAGATGCTCGACTCCAAATTCGCCGAAGGCCGCATCGTCCCCATCCTCGCCGAGAACCAGAACGGCAAAACCATCGAGTTCTCCGCCACCCTCCGCATCGACACCCCGCAGGAGATCCTCTACTACCAGCACGGCGGCATCCTCCAGTACGTCCTCCGCCAACTTGCCGCGCAGCCGTGAGGTGGCACAATGATGCGCAGATTATTGAGTCGCTCGATCGCTCTGCTCTTTAGAGCCTTGATCCTGGCCCAGTGCTCAGTCGCCCTATTTGGCTGCTTGGCAGGAACGTCTGGCTACGGCCAGGACGCCAACGGCATCTATTACGTCCCTGCGAACTCCTCCGACTTTGGGAAGGCCATCAATACAGTTCTTGCCCAGTGTCCGGTTAGCTCGATCGGATACGCGCAATGTGAAATCCATCTTCCCTCTAGCAGCGGGGGGAATTGGGAAACCACGGTAACGATCACTTCTCCTGGAGTATCTATCGTCGGCCATGGCAGTTATGCGTCTGTCTTCCACTGCTCGGTCAATGGCGACTGCCTGCATATCTCCACTTCCCCTTTCACCGTCCAGCAAGCGGGACGATTCCAAGGCTTTCAACTGGATGGCTCTGGAACCGCCAACGGGGTTGGCATCCATCTCGGAGAGATCGAGGGAGCTACGTGGCAAGACCTGGACATCCAGAACTTCAATGGTGCGCATGGGGTCGGCCTGTGGCTTGATAACGCTCACGCGAATGGTAAGGTCGGAACCTGGACGGAGAGAAACACATTCACTGCCATTCATGTCCAGGACTCGACAACGCTAATCAAGTTCTCGATGGAGTCTGGCAATCCCAGCTTTGGCTACAACAGGTTTCTCGACCTTCGGCTGAATCCGGGTGTAGGGCACACCGCTTTCGATGTCGGGGCGGGAACGAATGTGTACCACTGTACGATTCGGGCCACAATAAATGCTGACACGTCCACATCGGTGATAACCGTGGAGCCAGCGAGCGGTTCTCTTCCTGCTGGGTACTTTGCGGCGGAACTTCATCTCTTCGGAGAAGGCGCTGTTACAAACCTGTTCAAAACGGCGGTAGGCTCGCAGTTTTACCTGTACGGAGACTCCGCCATCTCGTGGGCCGGGGATGCACCCCCTAGTACCCTCCTCGGGGAGTCTGCGTGGCTTACCGGGCTTTCGGATGAAATTGTAAGCACAGCCACACCCACCAATCAGGTGCAACGCGGGCTCCCGCCCCTGACACTCTTTACACCTCATCTTCTTGGTGGTGGAGATGTATACGCGTCAGGATTCACGCAGGAGCTGGGCGTACCCGTCAATGTGACGCAAAACCTTACAGGCGGGCGCTGGGCGTTGATTGCCACTCTCCCCGCAGAAGGTGCCAATAATTCGGACGGTCTGGATATTCGGCTGTGTGGCGGAGCATGGACTTCAGCCAAGAATTGTGGGCAGTTTGAGCTTTGGAACCGTGGTGGCTTCGGTTACCAGTACATGAGTTCCATTCCAACACCGACAGCTGTTGGTGTAAGAGCCTACCAGACAGGCGGACCAGGGAACCTGGTAAACATCTATGTCTATGTTGGTAGCCAGTACTACACTGCCACCTCGACGGTGTTTGCAACCTTTGGTGGCGCCACTCTGAACTACGGCACACCGACGACCTCTACCCCAGCCGGCACTCTAATCTTTGACTCCACCAATCCGACGACTTACCCCGCAAACACCGCACTATCGGTGGGCAGCATTACCGGGGCTGGCGCTGCTGCGGTAGGAACTCCGGCAACCTCTTCAGCCGCTTGCACGCCGCCACAGGTCGAGTATGACTCAGCTTATGTCTACACCTGCGTAGCCACCAACACATGGCGCCGGACACCAACCAGCAGTTTCTAGGGGCGCGAATCTAGCTCGATTGGCGCAGTGCGCGGCATAGGGGAATTATGAACCTTCGCCGCGCACTGTCCGCGACCGCATTCGCTCTGTGCTGCGCTTTGCTATTATCCATCCGCGTCTCGCAGTACCTAAACCTCCGCGAAGCAAACGACAGGCAGATCAACTGCTCGGTTAAGCCACGATCGGCGGCCCCACATACTGCATATCAAACCGCGCAAACACCCCCGCATCCATCGCTGGCCCATTCGGCACCGCAACCTCGCGAAAGAACGCCTCCATCTTCCCCGCAGGCGTAAATGTGATGATCATATGTGCCGGCGTCTCGCCCACCCCCACAAAGCCATGCGGAATCCCACGCGGCCCCAGCACACTCTCGCCCGCACGCAGCGTCTTTCGCTCGCCCCCCACCTGAAACAGCACCTCGCCCTCCATCACGTAGAACCACTCGTCCTGATGCAGATGGAAGTGCACCGGCGGACCGCCATGCCCCAGCCCCTTATGC
>Ga0207416_1003777_pt1 | contig 13958 bp, 14 predicted proteins | sample PaiPotPPM11metaG_FD_184107 | JGI IMG/M metagenome (GOLD analysis project Ga0207416, IMG submission 184107) | Iron sulfur acid spring bacterial and archeal communities from Banff, Canada, to study Microbial Dark Matter (Phase II) - Paint Pots PPM... ...
GGCGTTCATGACTCGTCGCCATGACTCTTCCTCGTAGGCCGTCGACATGATACGGGTGATCGCCTCGGCCTCCGCGTCGGGGGATAGTCGCTCATCGACCACGGCCGTGTTGGCCAGCTCCGGACGGGTCGACGGTTGGAACTCGCTCCCGTCCGCCACCACCTGCGCCGTCCGCATGGCATCGAAAAATGCCGACTCGGAGCCCGGGAAGACGTCACTCTTGGCTGCGCGGGTTGCCGCCTCGAGTGCCTTGAAGTACGCGGGGGAGAGGGAGACCTCCAGGTCAGGGACGGCGCCGACCGCTGGCGCTGCTTCGACGACCGCCTCCCAGTCGGCCGGGGTCATCCGGCGAAGGCGCGTAAAGAAAGCTTCGACCTCGGCGGTGTTGGGGCCGAACCGATTGTCGCCCACGGTCAACTACAATACGCGCGGTTCCATGCTTTTGGGAGATCCATCGTGCCCGTAGTCCAGTGGGAGGTCCGCATGGGCTACGCCGTCGAGGCGCGGGATGGGGAACTGGGACGGGTGGCAGAGATCTTCGAGGGCCCCGCATCCTCCATCTATGTCTCCAGCGAAAGCTACATGGTGGTCCGGAACGCCGGCGTGCCCGACCTGTTCATTCCCTTCTCGGAGATCGTCGATGTCAGCGAGCTGAAGGAAACCGTCTACCTGAAGCGCTCGATGCGCGATATCAACGCGCTCCGCTGGACGCAGGACCCACGTCATCCCGAGATCGCTGCCCCGCGCTATGTGCCGAAGGCCCGGGTGGCGGAGGCGCAACGGCCCGACTCAGACGGCACCGTCGGACCACGGCCCCGGGTGGAGACTGGCGCCTGGACTCCGGGCGAGTCGGCACCCCGCAATGAGCCCGGTCGTGGCATCCGGATCGGTGACCGCTTCAAGCCGGGTGACCCGATCCCGGCTCAGGGCCAGTACATGTGCACCGTCTGTCGCTTTCGCAAGCACACGCGCCAGTTCCGCGAGGAGAATCCCGAGGGTCGCTTTCCACCGGCGCACCATCCGGGGGCGCTCTGGGAGCTCGAAGACCTTCGGCCATAGGGCGGAGACCTGATTCGAAATCATGGCTCGGAAGCGGGCCCTGTATTCAAACTTTCCTTTGTTAATATCAGCCGCGTACCGTGCTGAGCGACTATTTTCCCCTGCTCATTTTCCTTGCCGCGGTCGTCGTCTTCGGGCTGATCGCGCTCTTCCTGCCGCCATGGCTGGCGGGCAGCAGGCCGACCGCCGCCAAGGCTCTCCCCTACGAGTCCGGCATCGTGCCGCGGTCGAGCGCGCGCCGGCGCTTCTCCATCACCTATTACCTGACCGCCATGCTCTTCATCATCTTTGATGTCGAGGCGATCTTCATTTACCCCTGGGCCGTCATCCTGCGCAGCCTGAGCTGGTTCGGGGTCGCCGAGATGGCCGTCTTCGTCGCCATCCTGCTGGTGGCGCTGATCTATGTCTGGAAGAAGGGGGCACTGGAATGGGGGAGCTGAGCCTGCGTCCCGTCCCGACCCCGACCGGACGCGCCGCCGGGCCGACGCCCCTGAATGCACTCGGCGACAACATCCTGACCACTCAGCTGGACAAAGTGATCAACTGGGGCCGCTCCAGCGCGATCTGGCCGGCGCTTTTCGGCCTCGCCTGCTGCGCCATCGAGATGATGGGCACGGTCGGTCCGCGGCACGACCTCTCCCGCTTCGGTTCCGAGCTCTTCCGGGCCTCTCCGCGGCAGGCCGACCTGATGATCGTCTCCGGCCGGGTCTCGATCAAGATGGCGCCGGTGCTGCGCCAGATCTACGATCAGATGCCCGAGCCAAAGTGGGTGATCGCGATGGGCGCCTGCGCCTCATCCGCCGGCATGTTCAACAACTACGCCATCGTCCAGAGCGTCGACAAGATCGTGCCGGTCGACATCTATGTACCCGGCTGCCCGCCTCGCCCCGAGGCCCTGATCGACGCCGTCGTGAAGTTGCAGCGCAGGATTCGCGGCGAGCCGCTGGTAAAGCGTTCGGCTTGACGCAGGGCAATCCGCCGGTGGGAGAGATGACGGAGAGCACGGCGAACGAGCTCGTCCGGAAGATCCAGGACGCCTTTCCGGGCGCCATCCAGGAGAGTTCCAACTTTCGCGGCGATCTCAGCGTCGTGGTCGATCCCGACTCGGTGCTCGAGGTGGCCCGGCACCTGAAGGACGTCGAGGGCTACAACTACTTTCTTTATGCGACGGCCGTCGACTGGCCGGCACGCGAGCCCCGCTTCACGGTGGTCTGGGAGGTCAGGACCCTGCCGCCCAGGTCCCGCCTCCGGCTGAAGACGACCGCCTCCATGCCCGAGCCACGGGTTCCGAGCCTCACCTCCGTCTGGCAGGCAGCTAACTGGCACGAACGGGAAACATATGACCTCTTCGGCATCACCTTCGAGGGCCATCCAGACCTCCGCCGCATCCTGATGCCGGCCAGCTGGGAGGGCCACCCGCTGCGCAAGGACTACGTCTCCTTCGGCGAGCCGGTCATCTTCAGCGACCAGAAGCTCGAGAACCTGGAGCCTGACGCGATCCGTGGCTGACGTCTTCATCGAGCCGCGGGTGCACGGTTCCCGGGAGGAAGGGGAAGCCGAGTGGATGGACCTCAACATGGGTCCGCAGCATCCCAGTACTCACGGCGTTCTTCGAGTGAAATTGCGGCTGGACGGCGAGGTGGTTCGTGACGCCGAGCCCGACATCGGCTACCTCCACACCGGTTTCGAGAAATCCTTCGAGGACAAGACCTACGCCCAGGGCATCACCTTCAGCGACCGCATGGACTACCTCGGGCCGCCGATCAACAACGTCGGCTTCGTCAGCTCGGTGGAGAAGCTGCTCGAGCTCGAGGTCCCGCCGCGGGCGCAGGCGATCCGGGTGATGATGATGGAGCTGGCGCGTCTTGGCAGTCACGAGCTCTGGCTCGGCACCGCCGGCCTTGACCTCGGCGTTTACTCCGGTTTCTTCTATGCCTGGCGGGACCGCGAGCTGATCCTCGACCTGAACGAGGCCTACTCCGGCGTGCGCATGATGACGTCATTCACCCGGGTGGGCGGCGTCGCCTGGGATCTTCCCGACGGCTGGCTCGACCAGCTGCAGAAGTTCATCGATGTGATGCCGGCGAGGATCGACGACTTCGAGTCGATGCTCACCCACAACCCGATCTGGCTCGAGCGGCTGCGCGGAGTCGGTCCGTTCACCGCCGAGCAGGCGATCGAGGCAGGCGTGACCGGTCCCATGTTGCGCGCCTCTGGCGTCGACTACGACGTGCGCAAGGCGTTCCCCTACTCGGGCTACGAGCAATATGATTTCGACGTTCCCCTCGGCAGCAACGGTGATTGCTATGACCGCTACCGGGTCCGGGTCCAGGAGATGAGGGAGAGCCTCAAGATCCTGCAGCAGGCGAAGGACAACCTGCCTGACGGCCCCTGGCTCACCAACAACCGCAAGGTCGCCCTGCCGCCCCGCACCGAGCTGAGCAAGAGCATGGAGTCTGTCATCCATCACTTCCGGCTCGTCAGCGAGGGCTTCAAGGGCCCGGTCGGGGATGTGTACTCCTTTGTCGAGAGCCCGCGCGGTGAGCTTGGCTTCTACCTCGTCTCGGATGGCGCCAACAAGCCCTACCGGATGAAGGTTCGGCCGCCCTCCTTCTGCAACCTGCAACCGCTTCGTGAGCTGGTCCGGGGTGTGCTGGTCGCCGACGTGATCGCGATCATGGGATCGATGGACTTCATCCTCGGGGATGTGGACCGCTGATGCCGCTCGCAGAGAAGACCGTCGAGCGCATCCGCGCCTCGGCGGCGCTCTACCCGTCGAAGCAGTCGGCCATCCTGCCGGCGCTCTGGGCAGTTCAGCACGAGCAGGGCTACGTCACGGACGAGGCGATGGGGGAGATCGCGCAGCATCTCGGCCTGCCACCCTCGCTGATCGAGGCGACGGCATCCTTCTACTCCATGTTCCTGACCCGCCCGGAAGGCCGCCACGAGGTGGTCATCTGCGTCAACGCGCCCTGCATGCTGCGCGGCGCGGACGAGATGGCGGCATATATCGAGCGGCGGCTCGGGGTTCGCGATGGCCAGACCACGCCCGACGGCTCCATCACCTGGCACTCGACGATCGAGTGCCTGGGCGCCTGTGGCGGCGCACCGATGATGCAGGTCGATCATCGCTTCGAGGAGGACCTGACCCGCGAGAAGGTCGACGCCATCTTCGAGCGGCTCAGGACCGCGCCCGCCCCGCATGAGATGGGCCATCCGGAAAAGGCCGCGGCTGTCGAACCTGTGAAAGGTGAGAAGGCGCGCAGTGGCGCGGAAGGCGCTCGTCCCCGGGGAAGGAAGACCCAGAAGTAATGGCACTCAAGCAAATCCTGACCAGGGACTTCGGTACCGAGAACCTTCACCAGCTGCAGGTCTATGAGCGTAAGGGTGGCTACACCGGTTTCAAGAAAGCGCTCGAGATGCAGCCCGATGAGCTGGTCGAGCTGGTCAAGAAGAGCGGCCTTCGTGGCCGAGGCGGCGCCGGCTTTCCGACCGGAAACAAGTGGAGCTTCCTCCCCAAAGGGATGTACCCGCGCTACCTCGTCTGCAATGCCGACGAGAGCGAGCCTGGCTGCTTCAAGGACCGCTACCTGATCGAGACCAGCCCGCACCAGGTCCTCGAAGGCGTGATGATCGCCGCCTACGCGATCGGCGCCAACCTGGCCTTCATCTATATCCGGGGCGAGTACCTGCCGCAATACGAGGCGCTGGAGAACGCCATCGACGAGGCACGCCAGGCCGGCTACCTGGGCAAGAACCTGTTGGGCAAGGGCTATGAGCTCGAGGTCATCCTGCACCGCGGCGCCGGAGCCTACATCTGCGGCGAGGAGACGGCTCTTCTCACCTCGCTCGAGGGCTACCGCGGCGAGCCGCGACTGAAGCCGCCCTTTCCCGCGATCAAGGGCCTTTACGGGAAGCCGACCGTCGTCAACAACGTCGAGACCGTTTCCAACCTGCCGCATATCGTCCTCAACGGCGCTGACTGGTTCGCCGCCATCGGCACACCGACCGGCAAGGGGACCCGGGTGTGGTGCATCAGCGGCCACGTCAACAAGCCGGGCAACTACGAGGTCGAGAATGGCACTCCGATCCGCGAGCTGATCGAGGTGCATGGTGGCGGCGTCTGGAAGAACCGCAAGCTCAAGGCATTCCAGCCGGGCGGCGCCTCGATGATGGTCCTGCTTCCCGAGCACCTCGACGTTGCCCTGGACTTCGACGCGATCGCCAAGGCGGGGTCGATGGCCGGGGCAGGTGCGATGGTGGTGATGGACGACACCACCTGCATGGTCGACGCTGCGCGCCGCTACGTGAAGTTCTTCCAGCACGAGAGCTGCGGCAAGTGCACCCCCTGCCGCGAGGGCACCTTCTGGATGGCGAACGTCTTCGATACCTTCGAGAATGGCACTGCACGCGAGACTGACATCGATCTCTTGCTCGATATCGGCTACAACATCGACGGGCGCTCGTTCTGCCCGCTTGGCGACGCCTCCACCTGGTTTCCGCGGAGCGTGATCAAGTACTTCCGTGACGAGTTCCAGGAGCACGTCTCGGAGAAGGGCTGCCCCTTCAAGAAGCAGCCGGTCGAGGCAGTGGCCTAGTGGCGGCGGTCCAAGCCGACCAGGTCAACGTCACCGTCAACGGTGTCTCGGTCACGGTGCCGAAGGGCACCCTGATCCTGGACGCCGCCAAGAAAGTAGGGATCGACATCCCGATCTTCTGCTCGCACCCGAAGATGGCTCCGGTCGCCGTCTGCCGGATGTGCCTGGTCGAGGTGGAAAAGATGCCGAAGATGCAACCCGCCTGCGCGGTGCAGGTGGCCGAGGGCATGGTGATCCGCACCAGGACGGAGCAGGTCGAGAAATACCAGAAGGGTGTGCTCGAGTTTCTGCTGATCAACCATCCGCTCGACTGCCCGATCTGCGACAAGGGTGGCGAGTGCCCGCTTCAGGACCAGACCTACCAGTACGGCCCCGGCGCAAGCCGCTACGTCTATCAGAAGGCGCACTTCGACAAGGCGGTACCGCTCTCGGACAAGATCGTGCTCGACCGCGAGCGCTGCATCCTCTGCTGGCGCTGCACGCGTTTCAGTGAGGAGATCTCGGGTGAGCGCGAGCTGGCCCTCATCCAGCGTGGCGTCCACACCATCATCGGTACCTTCAACGACGAGCCCGCCCAGTCCAACTACCAGGGCAACTGGACGGAGATCTGTCCGGTGGGCGCGCTCACTGCGCGCCAGTACCGCTTCATCAGCCGGCCCTGGGACCTCGACCGGACGGCCAGCGTGTGCCCCGGCTGCAGTATGGGCTGCAACATCCAGATCGACGCCCGCAGCAACCGGATCGGCCGCTTCCAGTCGCGCGAGAATCTCGCGGTCGACGATAGCTGGCTCTGCGATTACGGTCGCTACAGCCACGCCAACTTCCAGCGCAGCTCGGCGGAGCGGCCGCGAGTCCGCCGTGACGGCAAGCTGGAAGAGGTCTCCTATCCGGAGCTGGCCGAGTTCACAGCGGAGGCGCTCAAGCGCGCCGGGACGCCGGTCGCCGGCTGGTCCTCTCCGGGATCTACCAACGAGGAGTTCTTTCTCTTCCAGCGCCTCGTCCGTGACCTGCTGAAGTCGCCGCACCTCGACCACCGGACGGTGGCCGTCGCCGAGACCTCGCCGGATGACATGACGCTGCCGATCGCCGACATCGAGCATTGCGACCATGTGGTCGTTCTTGGCGGCCAGGAGGTCATCGACGCCGCGCCGGTCCTCCACCTCCGGCTCTTCAAGAGCCAGCGCAAAGGCGTCAAGGTCATCAAGGTTGGCAGCGGGGAAGGGAAGGCCGCGCTTGATGCCATCCCGGCGGAGGCGATGGCGGTCGGCATCCTGGCCACCGAAGCCAACCGCAAGCAGGCGGTCGATCTCCAGGAAGAGCTGGCAAAGAAGCTGAAGGGAAGCGTGCGCCGGCTACTGGTCAGTGTCGGGCCCAACGGCCGCGGCGCGACCGACCTCGGAATCCTCCCGACCGCCGGCCCGGGCTACCGGTCTCTCAACGGATCCAGTGGCAAAGGCCGCTGGGAGTGGACGCATGCCGGCCTCAAGGCGCTCTACATCCACGACCCGAGCCCTCTGCATTCCTTCGGCCCGACCGAGGCTGAGGCACTCTGGATCTCCACCCTGCCGCTGGTGATCTATCACCGCTTCAAGGCAACGCCACTCGATGATGTCGCCCAGGTCGTGATCCCGGCGCGCGCCTTCACCGAGAAGAACGGGACGGTCACCAACATGGAAGGGCGGGTGCAGCGAATCGGGCGCGCCATCGACGCCGATGCGGTCCGGGACAACTGGCGGGTCTTCCAGGACCTCGCCAACCAGCTCGGTGCGGGCTGGAGCTACGAGGGGGTCAACGAGGTCCTCCAGGACCTGGTCAAAGCCATCCCACCCTACGAGGCGGTTTACAAAGGCGAGCGCGTCCTCTGGAGCGAGCGCACATGACTCTAGAGGTCGTGATCGTCACGTTGATCAAGGCGGCGATCGTGATCGGCGCCCTGCTGACCGGCTTCGCCTACCTGACTCTCTTCGAGCGCAAGGTCCAGGCGCGCATGCAGCAGCGGCCCGGCCCGAACCGGGTGGGCCCCTTCGGACTGCTGCAACCCTTGGCCGACGGCCTCAAGCTGTTCTTCAAGTCCAGCAGCGAACCGGCTGGGCGCGATCACTTCCTCTACCTGCTCGCGCCAATGATCTCCATGTGCGCCGCGCTCGCCAGCTTCGCCATCATCCCCATCAGCGGGCCAGGCCCCCTCAACCTCTTCGGCCACTCGATCGGCTGGTACGTGATGAACGTCAACATCGGCATCCTCTGGTACCTGGCGGTCACCTCGGTTGGCGTCTACGGAATCTTTCTCGCCGGTTACGCCTCGAACAGTAAATACTCGATGCTCGGCGCCATGCGCTCGTCCGCGCAGATGATCAGCTACGAGATGGCGCTCGGCCTCTCGCTGGTGCCGGTCTTCATCCTGGCCGGGTCGGTCAAGCTGGTCGACATCGTCAATGCCCAGCACACCTGGTGGTTCGTAGTCCCGCTGCTGCCCGCCTTCTTCCTCTATATGATCGCGGGCATCGCTGAAACCAACCGGGCCCCGTTCGACCTGCCCGAGGCCGAGACCGAGCTGGTCGCCGGCTACCACACCGAATATTCTGGAATGCGCTTCGCCCTCTTCTTCATGGCCGAGTACATCAACATGATCATCGTCAGCTCGATCGCCACCGTCGTCTTCCTTGGTGGCTGGTGGGGGCCGCTCGGCATCCTGCCGGGCCCGTGGTGGTTTGTGCTCAAGGTCGTCGCGCTGCTCTACCTCTATGTCTGGTTGCGGGCAACCCTGCCGAGGCTGCGCTACGACCGGCTGATGGCGCTCGGCTGGAAGTCGCTGTTTCCCCTTTCGCTGGCCATGATGATGGTGACTGCCGTCGTGGCGGTGGCCGCCAGGGGGATCTTTTGATGGCCGGTTTCAAGGAAGCTATCACCGGACCGCTCTACATCGCGAAGGCGATGCTGACCACCTTCAAGCACAACACCCGGCCGATCGTGACCATCTCCTACCCCGAGCGCCAGAAGCAGGTGCCACCGCGCGAGCGGGGGCGTCACATCCTGCATCGCTACGCCGACGGGCTGGAGAAATGCGTCGGGTGCGAACTCTGCGCGATCGCCTGCCCGGTCGGCTGCATCGTGGTGGAGGCAGCCGAGAACACACCGGAACACCGGGTCTCTCCCGGCGAGCGCTACGCCAGGCGATACGAGATCAACCTGCTCCGCTGCATCTATTGCGGCATGTGCGAGGAGGCCTGTCCCTACGACGCGATCACGATGGGTCCCCGCTACGACCTTGCCGACGATCATCCGGACAAATTCATCGCCGTCAAGGAAGACCTGCTCGAGCCCCTGAGCGCCAGCCTCTCTGATACGGCCCTCCCGACTGCCGCGCCGTCGGCGCAGAAGGATCCTCGTAAGTGGTCGTAGCCTTCGCGCTGCTGGCCGCCTGGGAGCTGGTCACGGCGGCGGGCGTGGTCGCCTTCCGCCGGCCGATCTACAACGCGCTCTCCCTGGTCGCCAACATGCTCGGGCTGGCGATCCTCTTCTTGATGCTCAACGCGCAGTTCCTCTTCGCCGCCCAGATCATCGTCTACGCGGGAGCAGTGATGGTCCTCTTCGTCTTCATAATCGCGCTGCTCAACCCCGGCGTTGACCTGACACTGCAGAGGGGCAGCACGGAGTGGATCTATGGCATCGTCATGGGAGTCCTCTTCGCGGCGCTCTTCGGGTCCCTGCTCTACAACCGCGGACTCACCGGCCATACCGGTGCCTTCACTCCGGATGCCATCGCCGCCACCGGCAACGTACAGGTGATCGGCGCGGCGCTCTACACGAAGTTCCTCTTCCCGGTCGAGGTAACCTCGATCCTGCTGCTGATGGCTGCTGTGGGCGCTGTCTACCTGGCCATGCGAAAGGCCGAGTAATGCAGATCCCCGCCTATAGCTTCCTTCTACTCAGCGGGGGCATGTTCACCCTCGGAGCGGTCGGCTTCCTGGTCAGGCGCAACCCGCTCGTGATCTTCATGTGTATCGAGCTGATGCTGAACGCGGTGAATCTCGCCTTCGCGGCGATGAGCCGCTACCTGAACTCGCTGGACGGCGTGGTCTTCGCCTTCCTGGTAATCACCGTTGCGGCGGCCGAGGTGGTCGTCGGGATCGCGATCATCGTCCAGGTCTACCGAGCCGGCCGCGACATGGACGTCGACGAGCTCGACCTGATGAAAGAGTGAGCACGCTCGCCCCGCTCGTCCTGCTTGCTCCCTTAGCCGGCTTCCTGGTCAACGCCCTCTTCGGGCGCATGTTGCCCCGCCGGGTTTCCGGCTGGGTCGGCGCGGGCAGCATCGGACTGTCCTTTGTCTTTGCCCTGGCAATCCTTACGCAGGTGATCGGCGGCGGGCACATCGACCAGACCTACTTCACCTGGTGGTCCAGCGGCAACTTCAACGTTCCCTTCAACCTCTACGTCGATCCACTCTCCAGTTTGATGATCCTCGTGATCACCGGGGTCGGCTTCCTGATCCATCTCTACTCGATCGGCTACATGGCCGAGGATCGCGGCTTCTCCCGCTTCTTCGCCTACATGAACCTGTTCGTGTTCGCCATGCTGCTGCTGGTCCTCTCCGGTAACTTCGTCTGGCTGGTGGTCGGCTGGGGCGGCGTGGGTCTCTGCTCCTACCTGCTGATCGGCTTCTGGTACGACCGGCCGGCCGCCGTGCTCGCGGCCCGCAAGGCCTTCGTGATGAACGTCATCGGCGACGTGGGCATGGTCTTTGCCGCCTTTGTCATCTTCTTGAATTTGAACGTGCTGGACTTCAGCAGCGTCTTCAGCCGGGTCCATCAGCTGCCCAAGGGTGGGACCGTGATCACCGCCATCTGCCTGCTGCTGCTCGTCGGCGCGGTCGCCAAGTCGGCGCAGCTGCCGCTGCATACCTGGCTGCCCGACGCGATGGAGGGGCCCACTCCGGTCTCGGCCCTGATCCACGCCGCCACCATGGTCACGGCCGGCGTCTACCTGGTCGCAAGGATGCACCTGCTATATGACTGGGCGCCCGTGGCCGCCACCACCGTGGCCGTCATCGGCGGCGTCACTGCGCTCTTCGCCGCGACCATCGGCACCGCCCAGACGGACATCAAGCGAATCCTTGCTTACTCGACCATGAGCCAGATCGGCTACATGTTCCTCGCCGTCGGTATCGGCGCCTACGCCGCCGGCATGTTCCATTTCATGACCCACGCTTTCTTCAAGGCTCTCCTCTTCATGGCGGCGGGCAACGTGATCCACGCCTTCCATGACGACCAGGACATCCGCCACATGGGACTGTTGCGGCGCGGTCTGCCGGTGACTTTCTGGACCTTCCTGATCGGCACGCTGTCAATCACGGGCTTCCCATTCATCACGGCGGGGTTCTTCAGCAAGGATGAGATCATCCGCGCCGCCCTCAGTGCCAGCGGCATCGAGTTCGTGATGGGCCTGGCGGCGTTGCTCACCGCCGGCCTGACAGCCTTTTACATGTTCCGGCTCTTCATCATCGCCTTCGGCTGGGAGTGGCTGCGGGATGATCCGCGCCACCTGCACGAGGCGCTCCCGATCCAGACGATTCCCATCGTCATCCTCGCGGCAGGGGCTGCGATAGGCGGCTACATCCCGGTAGCCAACTTCCTCCAGCCGGTCTTCGGCCACGCTGCCGATGTCGGCACGCTGGCCTTCTGGGGCCTCGCGCTACTGACGCTGGTGGCGGCCGCGATCGGTTTTGCGCTTGCCTACATGCTCTATGCGCGCCGTCCCGAGATGGCTGCGGCGTGGCGCACGCGGCTCGGCCCGATCGCGGCGCTGGTCGAGCATAAGTACTACATCGACGAGCTTTACGATCGCGTGCTGGTGCGCCCCGGGTATGCCCTCGGCCGCTTCTTCTCCAACGTGCTCGAGCCGCGAGTTATCGACGGTGCCGTGAATGGTGTCGCCAATTTCATCATGCTCGAGTCGCGCGAGTGGCGCACCATCCAGACGGGACGCGTCCGTAGCTACGGACTGTGGACCCTCGGCGGTGCCATCGGGATCGTCGCTCTGATCGCCTGGACGCTGGGCTACCTGCCCTTCAGGTCCGGCTGATGAACTGGTACTCGCTCTCGCCCAACCTGCCCTGGCTGACGCTGATACTCGTCCTGCCGCTGGCCGGTGCGCTGCTGGTCGCGCTGGTTCCCTCGGTGGCCCGACGGACCGTCAAGCAGTTGGGCATCCTGACCTCGGTGGCAACGCTGCTGCTCGTGGTCGCGGTCATCGGCGGCTTTCAGCAGGGCATGGGCAACCTGCATTTCCAGTTCGAGGAGGTCCGCCAGTGGATCCCGAGCGTCGGGATCAGCTATCACCTCGGCCTCGATGGCCTGAGCCTGTTCCTGCTCGGTCTGAATGCGCTCCTCTTCCTGCTGGCGACCGCCGTCGCCGACCCCGCCATGCCCCGCTTCAAGGAGTTCATGCTCCTGCTGCTGGTGCTCGAGGCCTCCACTGCCGGCGTGCTGCTCTCTCTCGACCTGATCCTGTTCTACGTCTTCTGGGAGGCGATGCTGGTTCCCCTTTACTTCCTGATCGGGGCATGGGGTGAGGGCCGGCGTGTCTACGCTGCCTTCAAATTCATGATCTACACCGTGATCGGCAGCTTCGCCATGCTGGTGGCGATCCTGGCCGTTGCCGCGATCAGCTTCAGCCAGACGGGCCAGCTGACCTTCGACTGGGCGACCCTGGTCCAGAACCCGGCCAGCGGCGTTGCGCACCTACCGCTGGGCATCTCGATCGGCGTCCAGCAACTGCTCTTCCTCGGCTTCGCCTTCGCCTTCGCCATCAAGATGCCCCTCTTTCCCCTGCACACCTGGCTGCCGGCGGCCTATGTGTCCTCGCCGGTGCCGGTCCTGATCGTCTTCGCCGGCCTGGTTTCGAAGCTGGGGGCGTATGGCTTCATTCGCTTCAACCTGGCGCTCTTTCCCAGCGCGGCGCACTCGCTTTCGCCCTTCTTTGCCGTGCTCGCCACCATCGGCATCCTCTATGGCGCTTTCATGGCGCTTGCTCAGACCGACCTCAAGCGGCTCGTCGCCTACGCCTCCATGAGCCACCTCGGTTTCATCGGCCTCGGCATCTTCACCGGCAACCTGCTGGGCATCGAGGGCGCCCTGGTCCAGATGGTCAACCACGGCGTCATCATCGCCGCCCTGTTCCTGATCGTCGCCATGATCGAGCGCCGCACCGGGACGCGTGAGCGAAGTCAGCTCCGCGGCCTGGCGATGGGCACGCCGGTCTTCGCCGCCCTCTTCCTGCTGGTCTCGCTTGCCGCGCTCGGACTGCCCGGTCTCAACGGATTCGTCGGCGAGTTCCTGATCATGCTGGGCGCCTGGAACGCCTTTACTCCGCTGGCGGTCGCGGCCGGCCTGGGCGTCATCCTCGCCGCCTGGTACGTGCTGCGCATGTACCAGGGCTCGTTCCAGGGAGGACCGGTTGAGCCCACCGGTTTCGGCGAGCTACGTCGCTCCGATGTCGGCGTGCTGGCGCCGCTGCTCGCCCTGATGGTGTTGATCGGCGTCACGCCCGCCTTCTTTCCGGCGGCAGTCGAGGCTACCGTCAAAGCACTCCCGGTGCTGACCCGATGATGCTCGCGGCCGCGATCGACCTCAACGGCATCGGCATCGACTACACCGCCATCCTCCCCGAGCTGGTGGTGACCGGCACCGCCATCGTCGTGCTCCTGCTCGAGCTTTTCGTGCCGGCCAACCGGCGCAGCATCCTGGCCGCGGTCACTGTTATTGGCCTGATCGGTGCACTGGCTGCCAACATTCCGCTCTGGGGCCAGAACCGTTCGGCCTTCGCCGGCACCGTGACCGGCGACAGCCTCGCGGCTTTCATGAACGTCGTCCTTATCGGGGTGACGATCTTCACCGCCGCGATCTCGCCGCGCTACCTCAAGGCGCTCCGCCTCGACTACGGCGAGTACTACATCCTGCTGCTCGGCGCCACCCTCGGCATGATGCTGCTGGCGGCGGCGACCAGCCTGATGACGATCTTCCTCGGGATCGAGCTGTTGTCGATCTGTCTCTACGTGCTCTGCGGTTTTGCCCGGGCGCAGCTGCGCTCCCAGGAATCCGCCCTCAAATACCTGCTGCTCGGCGGCTTCGCCACCGGCTTCCTGCTCTATGGAATGGCGCTGATTTACGGTGCCACCGGAAGCACGACCTTACGCGGCATCGCCGCCTTCGCCACCGCCAGCGCGGCCGGCAACGTCCTGCTGCTTCTCGGAATCGGCTTCCTCGCGATCGGGCTGGCCTTCAAGGCCTCGGCTGCGCC
>Ga0207416_1003778_pt1 | contig 13956 bp, 12 predicted proteins | sample PaiPotPPM11metaG_FD_184107 | JGI IMG/M metagenome (GOLD analysis project Ga0207416, IMG submission 184107) | Iron sulfur acid spring bacterial and archeal communities from Banff, Canada, to study Microbial Dark Matter (Phase II) - Paint Pots PPM... ...
CCGACACCATCAGCCGCCCGACCCGGCTCGGCATCCGCCGGCTGGCCGGGGTCCGCCAGGCCCTGCTCGACCACAAGGTGGTCTTCCTGCGCGACCAGACCCTGGACTACGCCCGCCAGGTGGCGTTCGCCGAGCGGCTCGGCCCGCTCACCCTCGGCCACCCCACCCTGTCCTCCCCGCCCGACCGGCCGTTCCTGGAAGAGATCGACTCGAGCAAGGGCACGCGGGCCAACCACTGGCACACCGACGTGACGTTCGTCGACCGGCCGCCCGCCTTCACCCTGCTGCACGCCGTGATCATCCCGCCGCTGGGCGGCGACACGATCTGGGCCAACACCGTGACCGCCTACGAGAGCCTGCCGGCCGAACTGCGCGACCTCGCGGACCGGCTGCGCATCGTGCACACCAACGCCTACGACTACGCCGCCACGCCCGAGCGCCAGGAGCGCGACAGCCCGGCCCGGCGGGCGCTCCAGGCGGAGTTCGTGTCGACCGTCTACGAGACCGAGCACCCGGCCGTGCGGGTCCACCCCGAGACCGGGGAACGCTCGCTGGTCCTGGGCGGCTTCGCCCGCAGCGTGACCGGCTTCTCGCCGCAGGCCGGCCGCGACCTGATCCGGGTCCTGCAGGACTACGTGACCCGGCCCGAGCACACCGTGCGCTGGCAGTGGCGGGTCGGTGACCTGGCCATCTGGGACAACCGGGCCACCCAGCACTACGCGATCTTCGACTACGGCGCCGAGCACCGCCGCGGCGAGCGCGTCACCGTGGCCGGCCCGGTGCCGGTCGGCGTCGACGGCCGCCCCAGCGTCGCCCTGAAGGGCGAGGCCACCGCCTACTACCGGACCGCGGCATGAGCGAGACCACTACTGCCGCGCGGCGCGCGGTTCCGGTGTACAAGCGGCGGCGACGGCGCATCTATGCCGGGATCGCCGTGGCCGCCGCTGTGATCATCGCGCTGGCCATCTGGGCGGTCAGCTCCGGCGGCGGCGGCTCGGGGGCGCCGCTGCCCAGCTTCACGATCGCCTACGGCCAGGGCACGGTGGCCAACTCCGACAGCATCCTGGACAGCGACCCGGCGCTGGCCCGGACCGTCCCGGCCCACCTGCACTTCGTGCCGTTCGACGCGGGCGTAACCGCGATCGCCGAGATGCGCAGCGGCGGCCTGCAGGCGATCAGCGGGGTCGGCAACCCCCCGGTGGTCGGCGCCATCGGCACGAGCACCGCGGTCGACGTGGTCATCGCGCAGAGCTTCGACGCGGATGCGCTGATCGTGCCGAAGGCGGTCACCACGCCCGCCCAGCTGGCCGGCAAGTCCGTCGGCGTGCTCGTCGGGTCGTCGGAGGACTACGAACTGCGGGGCTGGCTCGGCCTGGAGCACCTGACCGGCTCGGTCAAGGTCGTGGGGCTCGCCAGCGAGCAGGCGGCGGCCGCCGCCTACCTGGGCGGCTCGGTCACCGCGGCCTACGTCCAGGCCGGCCCCGAGGCCCAGCTCATCGCCAGGGGCGGCCACCCGATGACCGACGCCGAGCAGATCGCCAAGCTCGGCATCCCCGGCCTGAACGTGGTGGCGGTCTCGCAGAACACGATCAAGAACGACCCGGCGCTGGTGCAGAAGTACGTCTGCGCGGAGGTCCAGGCCACCCGGTTGTTCACCGGCCGGCGGTCGGCCCGGTACCTGACGCAGAGCGCCAAGGTCCAGGGCGTCCCGGGCAACCTGATCGTGTCGGCCACCCGGAGCTACCCGTTCATCCCGCTCAGCCAGCAGCTCTACTGGCTCGGCTCGACCACCGACGACACCGCCAGCCCGATCGTCAAGGCCTACGAGCTGACCGGTAAGTTCCTCGTCGGCCAGGGCCGGCTCCCCTCGGCCCCGCCCCCGGCCGTGCTGGCCACGCATATTGACCCCACGTTCGTCAAGAAGGCGCTGGCCGGTGGCTGCACGAGCTGAGCCGGCCGCGGACCCGGGCCGGCCGGGGCGCGCGGTCGCCCCCGCCGGCCCGCGCCCCGCCGAGCCGGCGGGGGCCGCGAACGTCGTGCTCAGCGGGGTCGGGAAGACGTTCCGGCGGGCCGGCCGGCGCACCGTGGCGCTGGCCGGGGTGGACCTGGAGGTCCGCGCGGGCGAGCTGCTCTGCCTGCTCGGCCCGTCGGGCTGCGGCAAGAGCACGCTGCTGCGGATCGTGGCCGGCGCCCTGGACCACGACCAGGGAGCGGTGAGCGTCGCCGGCCGGCCGGTCACCGGGCCGTCCCCCGACCGGGGCATCCTGTTCCAGAGCCCGATGCTGTTCCCCTGGCTCACGACCCGCAAGAACGTGCTTTTCGGGCCCAGGGCGCAGCGGTCCAGGGGGCTGCACGAACGCGACGACCCCGAGCTGGACGCCGAGGCCGACGCGATCCTGGCCACCGTCGGCCTGACCCAGTTCGGCGACGCGTTCCCGCACGAGCTGTCCGGCGGGATGCAGCACCGGGCGGCGTTCGCCCGCGCGCTGGTGACCCGGCCGTCGCTGCTGCTCATGGACGAGCCGTTCGGCGCCCTCGACGCGCTCACCCGGCTGCGCATGCACGAGTTCCTGCTGGCCATGTGGGAGCAGTACCGGATCACGATCATCTTCGTGACGCACGACCTCGAGGAGGCGGTCCTGCTCGGCGACCGGGTGGCGGTGATGGGCGGCCGCCCGCCCGGCATCCGGGAGGTCATCGACGTGCCGCTGGGCCGGCCGCGGCACCCGCTGGACGTCGACACCGAGCGGTTCCTCGCGGTGAAGCGCCGGATCCGGGCGTCCCTGGCCGCGTGACCGGCCCCAACCCCTCAGGGAGCGTGAACGATGTCAGGATGGTACGCACCCCAGGCGAACCTGGTCGTGATCGAGGAAGACACCGCGCCCGGGCCGGGCGGGGCTGGGCGTGAGGATCTGGACGACCGGGCCGAGCTGCTCGCCCACCGGCGGGCGCGGCGCCGGGCCCGGGCCCGCCGGTTCGTGACCGGCGTGGCCGGGATCGCCGCGCTGCTGCTGCTCTGGCAGGTGGCGGCGATGATCCTGAACGACGCGGTGGCGCTGCCGTCGGTCTCCCAGACGGTGAGCGTGTTCCTGCACTACCTGAACCGGCCCTACCCGGCACAGGGCAAGCCGCTCTGGTTCGACCTGTACATCAGCCTGCGGCGGATCCTGATCGGCTTCGTCATCGGCGTGGCCGTGGGGATCGCGGTCGGCTCGGCCATGTCGGCCAGCCGCGTGGTGCGCCATCTCATCGACCCGGTCATCGAGATCGTCCGGCCGCTGCCGCCGCTCGCGTTCATCCCGCTGTTCGTGGTCTGGCTGGGCATCGGCGAGACGCCCAAGATCGTGCTGATCATCGTCGGGGTGGTCCCGCTGATGGCGGTGATGACCGTGGCCGCCCTCGACGAGGTGCCCGAGGACCTGCGGCTGTGCGCCCGCACGCTCGGCGCCTCGCGCCCCTACACGCTGATACACATCCAGATCCGGGCCGCCGTGCCGTTCATCCTGACCGGGATGCGGCTGGCCATGGCCGGCGCGTGGAGCAGCATCGTCGCGGTCGAGATGATCGCCGCCACCAGCGGCCTCGGATTCCTGATCATGCAGGCCGGCGACTACCTGGACACCGCGCTGGCGTTCGCCGGGATCGTCACGATCGCGCTCGCCGCGCTGATCCTCGACGCGGGCCTGCGCGGGCTGCTGCTGCTGGCCGACCCGAGCCGGCGCGGCTGACCGGGGCCTAATCCCGGGACGTTTCCCCGGTCAGGGCGGCCAGCACCGGGCCGACGGCGTCGGCGGCCGGCGAGCCGGGCTCGGAGCGCGGCGACCGGCGGAAGATCTCGGCCGCGGCCTGGTGGAACCCGTCGGGCAGGCCGACCGCGGCCATGCTCGCCGCGATCTCCTCCATCTCGGCCACCCAGCGCCACCCCTTGGTGGTCGCGGACCGCGCGGCGGCGCCGGACCGGTCGGGCAGCGACGGCTGGGATAGCGTCCACTCGGCGAGCAGGGCCTCTTCGACGCCCTCGGCCCGGGCCAGCGCCCGCGCGGCCAGCACCAGCGCCGCCGTGCCCTTGGTCCAGGACGCGTAGGCCATCTTGATGGCCGACGCCGACCAGGGGCCGCCGCCGATGACCCGCGCGTCCAGCGCGGTGCCGTCGAACAGGCGGCGCACGACGTCGGCCCGCGCGCCGGAAAGGTACAGGCGGGTGCTGGTCGTCGCGACCGGGGGCGGGCCGATGATCCCGCCGTCGACGTAGGTGGCCCCGCCCTCCTCGACCATCAGCGCGACTTCGCGCGCGGTGGCCGGGGAGATCGCGTTCGCGTCGAGGTACAGGCCGCCGAACCCCTGCACGGCCCAGGCCGTGTCCAGCGCCGCGTGCGGCGGGCAGACCGAGAGGATCACGTCCGCGCGCTCGGCCATCTCCGCGGGCGTGCCCGCGTCGGCTAGCCCGGCGCCGCGGGCCCGGGCCGCGGTCTCCGGGCTGCGGCCCTCGGACGCCCACAGCACCGGGTAGCCCGCCCCGGTCAGGCACCGCGCGACCGCCGCCCCCATCTCGCCCGGATGAAGCAGCCCGATCACCAGTTCATTCGGCAAGTCCATGCCTGAGTTTGGCACGCCGCCGGACCGCCGCGGGAGTTACCGGGCGGCGCTGGCGGGACCTACGGGAACGCGGTCACCGCTTCGGCGGTGGCGTCGAGCCAGGGGAGAACGGTGGCGCGGCCGTCCTTGATCAGTACGACGTTCACCGCGTAATTCAGATGCGGCGTGGCCGTGACGTACTCACCCTGGTAGCAGGTGACCAGCACCGCGCGGCCCGCGTCGCTCATCCACAGCGGCGGGCTGTAGCAGCCGTTGCCGTGTATGCCGTTGGGCGATGACCGGTAGAGGACGGTTTCCGCGCCGGTGGCGGCGGAGAAGGCAAGTATCGAGTCCTCCGGGGCGTGGCTCGCGGCCGAGCCGAGCGCCTGGCCGACCACGACCTGCCCGCTCGCGCTGAGCGCCGCACCAACGAACGCGCGAGACTCATAGACGGACGGCAGCACCGCCCGGCCTCCCATCAGGTTGCTGCCGGGCGCCGCGGTGTCGAGCAGGCGCAGGGACTCAGCGGCAGACGTATCGGCCGTGGACTCCCAGTCGAACGCCAGCGTCCGCCCATCGGCTAGCCAGTCCATCGCGCCGAGGTAGCCCTGCGAGTCCTGCGCCGGGGTCAGCCACTCGCGCTGGCTGCCCCCGGTGGTGGACGCGACGACGAGGTTCTGGTCCTGACCAGCTTTGCCGTGCATGACAAACGTCGAGTATGCGAGCTTGGCGCCGTCGGGCGATACGGCCATGAATCCGAGCGGCGCGGAATCCGGTCGGACCGGGAGCTGGGTCACCGTGGTGCCGGTACGGCTGTCCGTCAGGCGGATCTCGTAGAACCTGGCCACGTTGTCCCTGACCACCGCGGCGTAGAACGCCGCCCGGCTGGCCGCGATCGCGGCCACGTACCCGGGCAGCGTGGCCGTCGCGGCCACCTTTCCCGTGGCCGTAGCCACCACCCGGAGGGTCTCGTGCGACCGGAAGCCGCTCGGGATCGGCGGGCCGCCTTCGTCTCGGGTGCGTGGTTGAGGACCAACCAGATCCGAGATCGGGTCCTCGAGGAAGTAGGCGGGCAGGCCGTCGGCGAGGCTCGGCAGGGGAGCCGCGGCCGGATGCCTCGTACCGGGCAGCAGGGCGTGCGCGGCGAAGATCGAGGCCGCCAGGAGGGCAATCACCGCCGCCGCGGCGGCCAGGGGCGCGATCCAGGCGCGTCGGCCGGGCCGCCGGGCAGCGCGCTCGCGGACGGCCCGCAGTACCGCGTCCTGGTCCGGGGCGTGGCGCTCCAGGGTGCGCAGGGCCGTCCGGAGGTCGTCTTCGTCACGCATCAGCTTCTCCCCTCAACGTAAGCCGGATCGGGCCGATCTTGTCCCACCGCAGGTACGCGCGGATCAGCACCTCCTGGGCCAGGTCGTCGGCTAGGGCCCGGTCACCGGCCAGTACCGCCGCGAAACGCAGTAGCGAGGGCAGGCGCGTGGCCGCGAATTCCTCGAATGTCATGCCGCCTCCGCCGCTGAGGTCCTGCCCAGTAAATGCACCGGCCCCCCCGGCGTGCTGTGCGGCGGCCGGAAAACTATCCGGGTCGGCCCGCCAGCGGCGCTATCGGCCCGGCCCAGCGCAGGCGCGGGGGCCGGGCGGGCTCGGGCAGGCGCAGCGGCGGGCGCTGTCCGGCGCGACGGTGCCGGCCGCGGCATGGCGCTCGCGGCGGATCCGGCGGCGCAACTCGGAGCGGCAGCCGTTCAGGACCGAGGACCGCAGGTATGTCAGGGCCTTGTCCGGGTCGGACAGGTGCGCCCAGCGCCGGTACAGCGCGCCGAACGCGTCCTGCACCACGTCTTCGGCGGCCGGCCGGTCGCCGAGCATCACCACGGCCAGCCGGATCAGCCCGACCGCGTGTACCTGGTACAGCGCGGTGACCGCCGCTGCCGCGCCGGTCGCCCCGGCGCGGCAGCGACTCGTTATCCAGATCGACGTCGGTGCTCACATTCCAGAGACGCCCGCGCGGCCCGCGGGTTGCCTCCCGGCATCCGGCGTTAGTTCCCGGCCCGGGTCAGGTTCGAGATGATCATCGCCTGCCCCGTGGGGTTTCCCGAGTATTGCGCCGCGGTCCCGGCCACGGCGATGCAGCCGGCCGGGGTGGGGCAGCTCAGCGGGTCGACGACGACGAGCGGGGATCCGCCCGCCGTCGGCACCGCGAGACGCGTCCAGGTCCGACCGCCATCCCGGGTGGCCTCGATCACGGGGTTGACGAAGTCCTCCCGGCCGTTCTCGACGAACGCCAGGTAGCAGACCCCGGCCGCGGGACAGCTCAACGAGGCGGCCATCTCCGGGGACGTGGCGGCGGCAGCCTGGTGCTGCCAGGTGACGCCGCCATCGGACGTGGTCATCGTCGCGCCGCTGTCGCCGACGTACATGCAGTACTGTCCGTCGGCGCAGGACATCCAGGCCAGGGCGGAGGGCGGGGCGGGCGTCGACGACAGCGCCCAGGTGCGGCCGTTGTCGGCGGAGCGCAGGATGACCAGAGCGGCAGTCGGTCTCGGGTCGGTGGGGTACACCCCGATGCAATGGCCGCTGGCGTCACACCGCAGCAGCCACAGATTCTTCGGCGCGCCCGCGGGGACGCGGGCGGCTGGGGTCCAGCTCCGGCCGCCGTCGTCGGTGGCCAGGAACGTTCCAGGACCATGCTCGGTGAGGTGCACGACGCACCGGTCGGCCGTCGCGCAGGAGACTTGGTCGACCGAGACTCCGGAGGCGCCGACCGGCCTGGGGAGAGTTTCGGTTCGCCAGCTTCCGCCGCCGTTGGTGGTCACGGCCAGCGTGAGGCCACCCACCCAGGCCACGCACACCTCGGGGGTTGGGCAGGAGGGACTGACGCCCTGCAGCACGCCCAAGTCGCCCGGCCAGGGCGCGACCGGCTGCCAGGTGGCCCCGCCATCGGCAGTCCGGACCGATCCGCGGCCAGCGCGGCTGATGGTCCAGTTGTAGCACACCGACGCGGTCACGCAAGTCAGGCTTTGGGTCTTGGCCCCCGGTCCCACATACCGGAACGCGGCGGCTGGCCAGCGGCCCGCGGTCGGCGCGCCCGCCGGCCCGCGGTGCGGCCCGGTGACGGCCAGCGAGAGGGCGACTACGGCGACGACCGACGCCGCGGCGGCCAGCGGGACGAGCACGTGGGCCCGGCGGCCCCGGCCACCCCGGTCCGGCCGGGGCCGCGCCGGGGTGGCCTGGGCGGGCAGGTCGAGGGGCGGGATGCTGCCCGGAGTGATGTCCTCGGCGGTCGCCCGGGTGGCCGAGCGGATCCGCGCCTCTAGCCTGTTCATGACGTCTCTCCCAGCATGCGGCCGAGCGCGTTGAGCGCGCGGAAGGTGGTCGATCGGACGGTGCCCGGGCGGACGCCCATGAGCCGGGCGATCTCGGCCTCGGGCTCGTCGAGGTAGAAGCGCAGCACGAGGGCCTCGCGCTGGCGGTCGGGCAGCCGCCGCAGCGCCCGCATGACCTCGCGGCGCTCCTCGCCGGTCAGCACGGCCGCCTCGGCAGAGATCTCGGCGGGCTGGTGGACGGACTCGAGGTCGCGCGTGGCCCGGCGGCGCAGCGCGGACCGGCAGCCGTTCAGCACCGCGGAGCGCACGTAGGGCAGCGCCCGGCCCGGATCCGACAGCCGGTCCCAGCGCCGGAACAGGCCGCAGAACGCCTCCTGCACCACGTCTTCGGCGCTGGCGCGGCTGCCCAACATGACGTAGGCCAGCCGGACCAGGCCGAGCGCGTGCTCCTGGTGCAGCGCGGTCACCGCGGCCGCGGCGCCCCCCTCGTCGCGGGGCCGGTCGCGCAGGCCGGGGGGCGGCGCGGGCGCCGCGAGAAAGTCCCGGGATTCGGTGCTCATGAGACAGAGACGCGAGCCGCGCCGATTCGCTGCCTCATGGCCGCCGCCGATCTGCCGCCGGTCCGCCCGCCGCGTCGCCGGCGGCCGCTCATGCTCGGTAGAGTCCAAACAGAGGGGCCGTGAGGCCGTCAGGATACTTTCGCCGACCAGCATGCACGATCACGGTGCCCGGGCTGGCGGCGCCCACGAGGAGTGCGCTGGATGCCGAAGCTTGTCTATGACTTCACCGAAGGCAACAAGGACCTGAAAGACCTGCTGGGCGGCAAGGGCGCCAACCTGGCCGAGATGACCAACCTCGGCCTGCCGGTACCGCCTGGCTTCATCATCACCACCGAGGCCTGCCGCTACTACCTGAAGGAAGGCCGGGTGCCGGACGGCCTCGCGGCCGAGGTCGGCGAGCACCTGGCCCAGCTCGAGGCGAAGATCGGTCGGCGCCTGGGCGATCCCGCGGACCCGCTGCTGGTCAGCGTGCGGTCCGGGGCCAAGTTCTCGATGCCGGGCATGATGGAGACCGTTCTGAATATTGGTTTGTCCGACGAGTCCGTGCCCGGCCTGGCCAAGCAGGCGGGCAGTGAGCGGTTCGCCTGGGACTCCTACCGGCGGCTGATCCAGATGTTCGGCAAGACCGTGCTGGACATCGAGGGCAGCGAGTTCGAGCACGCCATCGACGCGGCCAAGAAGGCCAAGGGCACGACCAACGACCTGGACCTGGACGCCGGCGACCTGAAGGGCCTGGTCGAGACGTTCAAGGGCATCGTCCGCGAGCACGCCGGGCGCGATTTCCCGCAGGACCCGCGCGACCAGATGAACCTGGCCGTCAACGCGGTCTTCGACTCCTGGAACGCCGACCGGGCCATCCTGTACCGCCGCCAGGAGCGGATCCCCGCCGACCTGGGCACGGCCGTCAACATCGTGGCCATGGTGTTCGGCAACCTCGGCATGGACTCCGGCACCGGGGTGGCGTTCACCCGCGACCCGGGCACCGGCCAGCAGGGCGTCTACGGCGACTACCTGCAGAACGCCCAGGGCGAGGACGTGGTCGCGGGCATCCGCAACACGGTGCCGCTGCAGGACCTCGAGCAGATCGACGCGAAGTCGTACGCCGAGCTGATGCAGATCATGCAGACCCTGGAGAACCACTACAAGGACCTGTGCGACATCGAGTTCACGATCGAGCGCGGCAAGCTGTGGATGCTGCAGACCCGGGTGGGCAAGCGCACCGCCGCGGCCGCGTTCCGGATCGCGATCCAGCTCGTCGACCAGGGCCTGATCGACATGGACGAGGCGCTGAACCGGGTCACCGGCGATCAGCTCGCCCACCTCATGTTCCCCCGCTTCGACGTGGGCGGCACGGTCCGGCAGATCACCAAGGCGGTCAGCGCCTCGCCGGGCGCCGCGGTGGGCAAAGCCGTGTTCGACTCCGCGCGGGCCGTGCAGCAGGCCGCGCGCGGCGAGGAGGTCATCCTGGTCCGCCGGGAGACCAACCCGGACGACCTGCACGGCATGATCGCCGCCCAGGGCATCCTGACCAGCCGGGGCGGTAAGACCAGCCACGCGGCCGTGGTCGCCCGCGGCATGGGCAAGACCTGCGTATGCGGCGCCGACGAGCTCGAGGTCGACCTGGCCGGCCGGAAGTTCAGCGCGCCGGGCGGGGTCACGGTCAGCGAGGGCGACGTGATCTCCATCGACGGCACGTCCGGCGTCGTGTACCTGGGCGAGGTGCCGGTCATGGCCTCGCCGGTGGTGGAGTTCTTCGAGGGGAATCTCGACCCGGCGTCCGACGAGCTGGTCGGCGCGGTCGACCGGATCATGCGGCACGCCGACGAGACCCGCCGGCTGGGCGTCTACGCCAACGCCGACACCGGCGACGACTGCGCGCGGGCCCGCCGGTTCGGCGCGCGCGGCGTGGGCCTGGTCCGCACCGAGCACATGTTCCTCGGCGAGCGCCGCCAGCTCGTCGAGCGGCTGATCCTGGCCGAGGACGACGCGGCGCGGCAGGCCGCGCTCGACGCGCTGGAGCCGCTGCAGCGCGGCGACTTCGTGGAGATCCTCACGGCCATGGACGGGCTGCCGGTGGTGATCCGGCTGATCGACCCGCCGCTGCACGAGTTCCTGCCCGACCTGACCGACCTGTCGGTCAAGGTGGCCCTGGCCGGGGACGCCGCCACCGCGCAGGACCGCAGGCTGCTCGACGCGGTGCGCCGGCTGCACGAGCAGAACCCCATGCTCGGGCTGCGCGGGGTCCGGCTCGGCCTGGTCATCCCCGGGCTGTTCAACATGCAGGTCCGGGCGATCGCGCAGGCCGCGGCCGAGCGCAAGCAGGCGGGCGGCGACCCGCGGCCGGAGGTCATGATCCCGCTGACCGCGTCCGTGCAGGAGATGGAGATCGCCCGCGAGGACGCCGAGAAGGTGCTGGCCGAGGTGGCCGAGGAGACCGCGACCAGCGTGCACACGCTGATCGGCACGATGATCGAGGTGCCCCGGGCCGCGATGATCGCCGGCGAGATCGCGGGCGCGGCGGAGTTCTTCTCGTTCGGGACCAACGACCTGACCCAGATGGGCTGGGGCTTCTCCCGCGACGACGTGGAGGGCGCGTTCTTCAGCCGCTACATCGAGCTCGGCATCTTCGGGGTCTCGCCGTTCGAGACCATCGACGCCGAGGGCGTCGGCCGGATGATCCGCATCGCCGTACAGGAGGGCCGGGCGGCCCGGCCCGAGCTGGAGCTGGGCGTCTGCGGTGAGCACGGCGGCGACCCGGACTCGGTGCACTTCTTCCACCAGGTCGGGCTGGACTACGTGTCCTGCTCGCCGTTCCGGGTCCCGGTCGCCCGGCTCGAGGCGGGCCGGGCCGCCGCCGCGGAAAAGTCGGGGGGCAGCGACAGCCGGTGAGCGGGAGGGTCTGGGGGGCTCGCCCCCCGGGGCCAGCACCGTCGCCCGGCTACGACGCCCACGCGACGGAGCGGTGGGCCGCCGAGCCGCCCAAGCACGCGCGCAATCCCGGGCGCGGCCCGTTCGAGCGGGACCGCGCCCGGGTGCTGCACAGCGCGGCGCTGCGCCGGCTGGCGGCCAAGACGCAGGTCGTCGAGGTGGGGTCGGGCGACTTCCCGCGGACCCGGCTGACGCACTCGCTGGAGTGCGCGCAGATCGGCCGCGAGTTCGGCGCCGTGCTGGGCTGCGACCCCGACCTGGTCGACGCGGCCTGCCTGGCCCACGACCTGGGCCACCCGCCGTTCGGGCACAACGGCGAGGCGGCGCTGGCCGCGTACGCCGCCGGGTGCGGCGGGTTCGAGGGCAACGCGCAGAGCCTGCGGCTGCTGACCCGGCTGGAGGCCAAGGTGCCCGGGGCCGGGCTGAACCTGACCCGGGCCACCCTGGACGCCACGCTCAAGTACCCGTGGCCGGCCCGGCCCGGCGAGGTCAAGTTCGGCGTGTACGCCGACGACGCCGAGGTGTTCGCCTGGGTCCGCCGCGGCGCGCCGCCCGAACAGCTTTGCCTGGAGGCCCAGGTCATGGACTGGGCCGACGACGTGGCCTACTCGGTGCACGACCTGGAGGACGGCCTGCAGGCGGGCCTGATCACGCTCGGCGCGCTGCACGACCCGGCCGAGCGGAAGGCCGTGGCCGAGATCACCGCGGCCGATTACTGCCCCCCGGGGTGGGTCACGCTCGACGAGCTGGGCGAGGTCTTCGCCGGGCTGCTGGCCCTGCCGTGCTGGCCGGCTGACTTCGACGGCGGGCTGGTGTCGCTGGCCGCGCTGAAGAACCTGACCAGCGAGCTGATCGGGCGGTTCTGCGGCTCGGCCCAGGACGCGACGCTGGCCGCGGCTCGCCCGGCGGCCGCGGCGCCGGAGGGGCGGCCCACGCTGACCCGGTACGCGGCCGACCTCGTCGTGCCCCGGCCGCAGCGGCTCGAATGCGCGCTGCTCAAGGGGGTCACCGCGCGGTACGTGATGAGCCGGGCCGGGGCCGCCGCGTCCCAGGCCGCCGAGCGCGAGCTGATCGCCGAGCTGGCCGCGGCGGTCGAGTCGGCGGCCCCCGCCCCGCTGGACCCGGTGCTGCGGCCCGTGTGGGAGGGCGCGGGCAGCGACACCGCGCGCCGGCGGGTCGTGGTCGACCAGATCGCCTCGCTCACCGACACCTCGGCCCGCGCCTGGCACCGCCGCCTGTGCCGCTGAGCTGCCTGTGCCACTGGGCCGCCTGCGCCGCTGAGCCGCCCGCGCCGCCGTCCGGCCCGCGGCATAGCATGATCTCAAGTCCAGAGGGAGGAGCGCGCGGTGGCTGGTCAACCCGCTTATGTGATCATCGGAGCGAGCCTGGCCGGCGCCAAGGCCGCCGAGACCCTGCGCGCGGAGGGCTTCGACGGCACGGTCGTGCTGATCGGCGCCGAGAACGAGCGCCCGTACGAACGGCCGCCGCTGTCCAAGGGCTACCTGCTGGGCAAGGAGCCCAGGGACTCGATCTTCGTGCACCCCGAGGGCTGGTACGCCGAGCACGACATCGACCTGCGCCTCGGCGCCGCCGTCACCTCGATCGAGCGCCCGGCCCGCCAGGTCACCCTGGCGGGTGGCGAGTCCGTACCCTACGACCGGCTGCTGATCACCACCGGTTCCTCGCCGCGGCGGCTGGACGTCCCCGGCGGCGATCTGGACGGCGTGCTCTACCTGCGCACGGTCGGCGATTCCGAGCGGCTGGCCGCCGCGATCCGCGCGGGCGGCCCGGTGGTCGTGGCCGGGGCGGGCTGGATCGGCCTGGAGACCACGGCCGCCGCGCGCGAGCACGGCTGCGAGGTGACGGTCGTGGAGCCGCAGCGCAGCGTGCTGCTGCGCTCGGTGGGCCCGGAGGTGGGCGAGGTCTTCGCCGCCCTGCACCGCAGCCACGGCGTGACGTTCCGGCTCGAGGAGGGGATCAGCGAGATCACCGGCTCCGGAGGCAAGGTCACCGGCGTGATCACGTCCTCCGGCGCGGAACTGCCCGCCGAGACCGTGGTCGTCGGGATCGGGATCGCCCCGAACGTCGGCCTCGCGGCCGAGGCCGGCCTCGACGTGGACAACGGCATCGTGGCCGATGAGGCGCTGCGCACCTCGGACCCGGACATCTTCGCGGCCGGTGACGTGGCCAACGCGCTCAACCCGCTGTTCGGCCGGCGGATCCGGGTCGAGCACTGGGCCAACGCACTGAACGGCGGCCCCGCCGCGGCCCGGTCGATGCTGGGCCAGCCGGTCTCCTACGACCGGGTCCCTTACTTCTTCAGCGACCAGTACGACCTGGGCATGGAGACCGCCGGGCTGCCCGAGCCCGGCACCTACGACGAGGTCATCTTCCGGGGCGACAAGGAGTCCGGCGAGTTCATCGCCTTCTGGCTCGCCGACGGCACCGTCGTGGCCGGCATGAACGTCAACGTCTGGGACGTCAACGAGGACATCCAGGCCCTGATCCGCTCCGAGGCCCTAATCGACCCCGACCGCCTATCCGACCCCGACACCCCCCTCTCCGACCTCTAACCC
>Ga0207416_1003779_pt1 | contig 13955 bp, 12 predicted proteins | sample PaiPotPPM11metaG_FD_184107 | JGI IMG/M metagenome (GOLD analysis project Ga0207416, IMG submission 184107) | Iron sulfur acid spring bacterial and archeal communities from Banff, Canada, to study Microbial Dark Matter (Phase II) - Paint Pots PPM... ...
GCGAATGCCGCATTTCAGGATTACCTAACCGAAAGTTACGTTATCCTGAAACGCATCGAATTACAAAACACCCAGTCAATCCGCGACCGAGACGCCGTCCCGCCTCTGAGAATGCGCCGGATTCAGGTAAATACAGCACCCGCCGCTGCGCCACTCGCCCCGACCGCAAGCGACGGCTCTCCTCCACGCTCCAATAGCGGTGCTCCTTGCCGTCCTTGAATCGCCGATGGCTTCGCAAAAACATCTTCTGCGGCCATCCTGTCAGTAACGATCCCACCTTGTAAAGGGGGCAGGTCTGCACTACAACCGCTTTCCGAGAGGGCCGATTGATGGACAAGGAGTTCGACCTGTGTAGAGGCCAAATCCCGCTCAAAATAGCTCCCAACTGCGAAAGTTGGGTTAGCTTCATCTCAAGGGTGCTCCAGGAGGCCCAGGCGAGCGGAGCCGGAACCGGCAAAACTTGCCTGTGTGCCCGCTTCGCAGCGTTTATGAAGAAGCTCTTAATGGGGTTCATCATGGGGCTGAGCGATATGATCGAGCAGGATCAGGAGATGGTCTTCAGACAGGATGAAAGCCCGCTCCATCACATGGCGTAACTCACGGACATTTCCGGGCCAAGTATAACTCTGCAGTTCTTTCAAGGCGGCGGCGGAAATCGACTTCGCAGGCGTTTGCGATTCCCTGCAGAGATCCCGGAGGATTGCCTCCGCCAAGGCCTGGATGTCCTCTGGCCTTTTTCGCAGAGGAGTGAGAAAGATGGGGAACGCGGCGATGCGGTAATACAGGTCCTCGCGGAATACCTTTTCCTTAACCTTGTGTGGAAGGTCGGCGTTGGTGGCGGCAACAACCCGGACGTCCACGCGGACGGTGTCTGAGCCGCCAAGCCTTTGCACCTCGCCCTCCTGCAGGAATCGCAAAAGTTTAGCCTGCATACTCAGCGGTAGGTCACCGACCTCATCCAGAAAGAGAGTTCCCCCGTGCGCCGCATGCACACGGCCGAGGCGGGACTGGAAGGCTCCGGTAAAGGCGCCACGGGCATACCCGAAGAGCTCAGCCTCGATGAGCGTTTCCGGAATGGCGGCGCAGTTGACGGTGATGAACGGTTGCTTGGCGCGGCGGCTGAGCAGATGAATACCCCGGGCTACCAATTCTTTGCCGGTTCCCGTCTCGCCGGTTACCAGCACGGTGGTTGTCCTGGGAGCCACCAACCGCGAGAGCCGGTAGACCTGTTGCATGGCTGTACCGTAGCCAATCATGTCCGGGAGCGGTTCAATCGTCTGGCCTGGAGTGCGAGCCACGCTGTGCTGTGCGACCGGCCTGACATCGGGAGGCAGGCCCACGGGCGCTGGCAATGCCCGCCGCGCAGGAGCGGAAGGTTTGTCCTCTCCGGCGTGTTCCTCCAAGCCGGCTAGGTGATCAATCAACTGCCGTAAGGGCGGCAAGTCAATGGCTGAAGGATCGGTCAAGGTGGCGCCGGTATCGGAATCAAAAACCACCACTTCAACCTGCGGATGGCGCTTCTTGACGATGCTCAGCAGTTCGGGCACGTCGAGGTCCGGCAGCCATCGGTCCAGCAGAAGCGCACCCCACTCGCCGGATTCGAGCATGGCCAACGCCTCCGCCCCGCCTCGCGCCTCTTCCGCGGAACAACTGAGCAGGCGATAGCTTTCCAGAAGCTTTTTCCGGAAGTCCCCGTTGGGACTGGCTATGACGGCATTGGTACAACCTTCTTCAACCGGGCCGACGGCACTCGATCCCATATTCGATTTTCCTCTCTGGCTGAATACTTCTCCGCTTGCCAGACCCTCGTTTTCAAGCCGGGATCAGTCTGGCTGGTCATTCATCCCGATGTTCCAGTGGAAAAGTCATGGTGACCTGCCATGCTGCCGTTTCGGTGATGGCCACTTCGAAACTCCCGCCCGAGGATTCGGCAACCCACCGCCCCAGCACCCAATCCGGATCCTTGGGGTTGATGATGGGCATTTCTCTGGCAGAATCCGGAAGAATTGCGGAAGGGACTCCGCCCGATAAATGGCTCTCCGAATCTACGCAATCTACGCAGAGAACCACCGAAGCCATGCCCATTTGCGGTTTCAGGCTGACCTTCAGCAGGCTAGCGGTTCCTCCAATGTCCAGCATCTTTTGCATCAAGCGTGAAAAAATGAGTTGCAACCGGCGTCCTTGGACACGAACCGAAAGGGGCGGCAAACCCGAAAATTCAATCCGGCTCCCTTGGGATTCCGCCGCCGGAGCCAAATAGTCGCAGAGCCGCTTCAACAGCTCATCTAAGGAAACGGGAAGGACTTGCTTAGGATCAGGGACAGGTCCCAAATCTCTGAACATGATCATACATGCCGTGACGCGGTTTATCTCGGCAAGAGACCGCTCGATCAGGTCCCGGGACTCCCCAACATCCGGTGGGCAGGAAGCGGCCAACTCGAATTCACCCATCAGGACGGTCAAGGGTTGACTCAATTCATGAACGAGTGCGGAAAGCAGGTCCAATCCATTCAGTGGAGTGAGAATCGTAGGACGTTCCTGCGCCACGTTATGAAGTACGGTTTTCATGGGTCCTTAACCATGCCGTTTCAATAAATGAAACGGAGTGAAAATGGAAGGTCAAATCTACACAGGGTACCATAAGTCAGCATAGGTCATTTGTTGTGGCGCCGCTTTATGAGCAGCGAAATACGCCGGTCGCAGACCGGCGCTACAGTCTTGGATCGCCGCCGACTCACTTCGTTCTGTGTAAAAGGCCCCCTTGCTAAATCCGGCGTTCAAGGGGCGGCACGCCAGCCGAGGCGCCGACTCCATTCCTATCTCCAAACTTCTTGCCAGCCGCGCACCCGAAATGTCGAGGAGGTAAAGGACAGGTCTAAGCAACCAGCTTGCTCCGTATGCTTCAGAATCTCCCTCAAGCCGCTGCGATCGACCAAGGTCAATCTATTTTTCACGTCCCACCTAACTACTTGATTCTAAATAAAATGCTTAACTTTTCCCCTGAAATCGGAGTATCTTACTTATAATACAGGAGTTATTCGATTTCGAGTGGCTGTGCCCAGTGGCTTTGGATGGGTTTGGTCCTCGAGTCGTCCTTTGTTTTCAATCGAGTTTGGGTTTGTCCCCTCAACAATCTTTTTGCGTTGCAAACGGCTTTACCGCTACCCTCCGGTAGCCCTTGTAATGGATTCCCGCTCCCCGCTTTCGCGGGGACAAGCTTCGCGGGAATGACGGCTACCTGTGGACTCCTGCTTTCCGGGGATGACGGCCACCTGAGATGGCTTCCGCGAATACGGAGATTGGCATGAGTCATTTGGGAGTCTCATTTTGGCTCGAACGTGAAAGAATATTTACCATAAACTATACGATCGGTTTGTCCTGGACAAGCCTATTCGGGTTCTGCCTGCTACTCCAAACCCAGAATACCCATAAGAATTTGCGAACCATGATCGGCCGGACCGGGCTTGCCCGGGATTATACCGGAAGAGGATTTTGGCGGTTTTGTGGGGGATCGCTCTCTCCATTTTCTCCTTTAGATTGATCGGCCTGTGGGCTGGCTTCCTTGCGGCCCATCCAATATCCCGATCCACGAATGGTATGAATCAAAGGAACTCCAAAGCCTTCGTCGATCTTTTTGCGCAGGTGATTGATGTAAACGTCGACGACATTGGTCATGGTATCGACAGACAGTTTCCAACCCTGGTCGAGGATCATGGCCCGGGTCACGCATTGCCCTGCATTTTGCATGAGGAATTCGAGCGGCGCCAATTCCTTGGGCGTCAACTCAATGGGCTTTTCCCCACGCCGCACTTGGCGCTCCACGCGGTTGAATTCCAGGTCCTCTACCCGCAGGATTACGTCTACCGGAGCCCCACTGCGCCGCAGCAAGGCCCGCGTTCTAGCTGCTAACTCCGAGAAGGCAAAGGGTTTGGGTAGATAATCGTCGGCGCCAAGGTCGAGAGCCTTTACCCTTTCCTCCACCTCACGGCGGGACGTCAAAGCCAGAACCGGAAGCCCCTGGCTGCGGGTCCGCACGGACTTGAGGACTTCCAACCCACTGATTTCCGGCAGGTTCAGGTCAAGGACGACGAGATTGTATTGACGCTCTCCAAGCAGAGCTAAAGCTTGGCGGCCGTCCAACGCCACGTCCACTTCGTAATGCTCGGCCTCAAAGCTCTTTTGGAGGAATCCCGCAACCGGTTTTTCATCCTCAACAATGAGAATCCGCATGATTGAGAAGTAGCAAAGCCACCCTGCCAGCCTCTGGACCTTCGCCAGAGAATGGAAACAGGGACAAAACCCTCGCAATTCATCCTGTTTCTAATCAAATGGCTATGACAATGAATAATAACTAAAAATAACACAAGAAGAAAGAGCTAATTCACATCACGGGAAAGCATGACGGCTGCCGCTTGTTACCTTTGGAAACGCGAAGGGCGCCGAAGAGCGGTAATGAATGCAGAAACCCGCCATCGAAGGCTTATCTTCGTGGGTCCTGCGATGAGGCGATGCTGAATCCGCCGGGTTTCCTTTGGGTACTTCGCACGGACGGGCTTGGCGCGTGTCGCCAGCTCCTCGGCCTCAGCCTCCCTTCCCAACTTTCGTAGCAGCCTCGCGTAGTTCTCCAGTGCATCTGCCAGGAACCAGGGAGTTATCTTTGCCCAAACCTCTTCCGTAATCTCGATCGACCGCCGGCGCAGCGGTTCGGCCTCCGCATACTTTTCCTGATCCTCGTAACACTCCGCCAAGTGGCTGAGTGCGGTTACCAATGGGGACCGCACATTGCGAATGATACTATTAAGAACACGGCGCTTCCACATCAAGCGCTTCCACGGCTTCAGGTAATATGCCGTCTTGAGTGCCGCAGTTTTCTCAACTGCCAGTAGAGCCCTCCGGTAAATAGCCTCGGCTTCCACGTACTGTCCCCTTGCGCGATGTAGAGCTGCCAGGTCATTAAGGGACTGAATGGTTGATGCGTGCTCCGGGCCGCAGTATCTCTCCGCGAGAGCGACCGCCCTCTGGTAGAGTTCCCCGGCGGCATCGTACTTTCCTTGATCCTGGTAGAACTTCGCAAACTCGTTCAGGTGGTATGGCAGGGAAGAGTTGCGCCCCGGCTCTGCTTTTTCGAGGATCTCGAGGGCCCGTTTGAAGAGCGGCTCAGCTTCTGAATATCGCTGCCGCGAGGTATAAAACTGGGCAAGCTGGCGGGAAGCGCACATCAGGGGTCCGCGGTTAGGCCATAACTCCGCCTTCTCCGTTTCCGCAAGGGCTGCCTTCAAGCACTGTTCAGCTTCCGCGTCTCTGCCTTCCTGCTCATAGAGCCGAGCCATGCTTACATAGCCTGCATGGACGAGTGTATTGCGGGCCGGAGACTGCTCCATTTGTGCAAGCTGCTCCAGGTAGATGCTCTTTGCCTCCGCATAATGCCTTTGGTCTATGTAGACTTCCGCCAGGCCTTGGCGCGCATTGTACAGATCGCCAGAGAGTTGTGGATTTCCCTCGAATTCGCGCAGCGCTGTCAAATAGAGCTGCTCAGATTTGGCGAAGTTCCGAGCCATGCGAGCGTTCTGGGCGTCGAGCGCGAGCGACTGCAATCGCCTACGACCGGACGGCTCGAAAGCAGGATAGAGAGCCAGCCTGATCGCATTCATCAGCCTACCACGAGGCCGTTCCGGGGTCATGGTTGCCTCATCGCAATTATAGCGCCACAAAGTTTGAGCGGCGGACGGCCAGCCCGGAGCGCGATCCGGTCACCAAAGTCCGTCAGCTCCAGCTTTTTGGCCGGAGGCTTGGGGCCGAGTATGTCTGTCATCTGGTTCGGCTCTTCACCGTTCCCGCGATCAGGCCTCTCGTAAAATTGCTGAATGTTGGTGAGGAAAAGTGCGCCTTCCGAGTGGGCCTTTTCGCCCTCGCCCCGGATCACGCAGTCAAAGTCCCAGAAGATTTCGAGCTCTTTGGGGATCACCGGGTCGGCGCGGAAAATGGCGCCGCCCGCAAAGTCCATCTTGAGCCGCTCAAACACGATCACGTTCGGCGCAAGAACCAAAAAAGTTCTCGCATATTCTTTGGCGATCTCGTCCGGCTCGCGCACCGCGTTAAAGAATTGCCACGCTACCGCCAGTGATATCACTTTGGTTTTGCCGCTGCCCGTCGCCATCTTGATCGAGTAGCGGGCGAAGTCATCGTAGGGCGGTAGACGCAAGTTCCGAAGATCCATCGCATAGCGTTCCAATAAGGTCTTCCTGGTGCGGACTTTCTCAAACTCCCACACAAAAATGAGTGTTTCGATGGCCTCCTGCTGCGAAGGGTGGTACTTGAATGGGCGTCCGGTGCGGGCTTTGTGGTCAGTGTAAAACCAGTGATTCAGGAGGATGCGGGTGGTGTCCGTAATTCCCTTATACTTGCCCGCACGCCAGGCTTTCACTGCCTCGCGAAGGGTGGGAACGCAGGGCCCCGTGCGGAGGCGGGCTGTCACATCCAGCAATTCCGCCTAGGAGCGTGTCCGAGAATTCAGTTTTGAGGCATTTTGGGCCTGTAACTTATTGATTCTTCGTCTCCGAAAAGTCTGTTTTGACAATTCCCGGACACACTCCTAGCTTGGGTCCACGAGTTTTGATTTCCGGCGTGCCATTGGCTTTCAATATACAGGCGGAGCCGTGCGCTTCATGGTGCGTCCGGCGAGCGAAAACCGATTCTGCGACGGGGCCTTTCGGGCGGCCTCATTAATTCACGAATCGCGTCGAATACCCCCTTAAATTGCGCATCGTACTTCTTTTCCATCTCATCCAAGCGCCGGGTCAAGTCCCGGTGCGAAGCCAACATTTCCCTCAGCTTGACGAAGGCCCGCATGATGGCGATGTTGACTTGGACGGCGCGCTCGCTGCGGAGCACGCTCGAAAGCATCGCCACGCCCTGCTCGGTGAAAGCCAGGGGATTATAGCGCCGACCGCCGCGCCCCGCGTTTGAGGTCGCAATTTGCGACCTCAAACTTGAGGTGCCAAAATGGAGCCTCAAGTTTTCGGACTCTTCTCGGGTAAGCTGGAACATGAAGTCCGGCGGGAACCGGTCGATGTTTCGCCTGACTTGCTCATTGAGGCGTTTGGTGCTGACCCCATAGAGCTCGGCCAGGTCCGCGTCCAGCAACACCTTTTCGCCGCGAATCAGCAGGATTCGCGTCTCAATCCGCTCCGGCGGAATCGCCAAACTTGAAGCGCCAATTTGTGACTTCAAGTCGCTCACGGCTCGTCCTTCGAGTGAGATGGCTGGGCCAGTCCCAGGTCGTGCTCAGCGGCCTCGACGACCTTGGAGCGCACATCACCAAGAGCCTGGCTGAGTCGGGATATCTCAGGCGCTTTTGCGTCGTTCAGTTCGCGCACGAAGTTTTGGAACTCTTCCCAAACGTGGCGGCGGGCCAACGCACGACGGGCGAAGATGCGATCCCTTAGCGCGTTGTTTAGGCGGACGTGCGCCTCGCCGAGATCCTTTTCCTGTGCGTATACTTCTTTTGGGTCGCGAGTTACGGTGCCAGCAACACGCGCGTGGTAGTCGAGGAGCTTCCATCTGTATGCGCTCAGCGCATCGAGCACTTCCCGGTACTCTGCTTTCTTCGAGTCCCGTACCCACTGCCGGTGCTGGCTCCGCCTCGCCAACCATGCGCCGATGACAACGCCCACCAACGGCCCGATAGCGGCCCAGGTTGCGTAGAGCCTTACTGTGGTCATTTGCTGCCGCGCTATTTCACAGTGACTTCAAGAGTCTTCGTTGTATCATTCCCCAAAATGTCGATCACCTTCACCACCACCGTGTATTTTCCGGGCTGGGGGTAAGTGTATTTCGCCTCAAGTTCGATCCTGGGGTCTTTACGCGTGCGGTAGCTTTGCCACTGGTTGTGGAATGTGTCGTCCTTATTCGAAAAATTTCACGTAGCCTTGTTCCAGGCCTTATTCCCCGGCCCGAGGAGAAGAGTTCTAGCGCGCGCTGGCGATCCTGGGCGCTCTCGTTCACCGTCTCGATGGTTTGAAACGGCAGGGCAATTCGCACCGGCCCCTGCTTTTTGCCGTCCTTATATTTCCCGTCCCAAATGAGTTCCGTCATGAAGGTATAGATTGTAATACAGAAGTTGCAACTGGAGGGTGCTTTGACGCATCCTAACTCCAAGCGCATGACTGGGAATAGGCCCTTGTGAAAGCTTACAATGCTATACACAACGGAGTAAGTCGGCGGCGCTACAGCAAATGGCCGTCGCCGACTTATTGCATCGTGTATAGTTCAAGCTTGAAGGCTTGAGAGTTGTCACAGATCGACGCGACGGAGAGCAGCGAATGCGAAGTAGGTCAAGCATCGGAGTGAAGTTCTATTACATTGCGGCGGGGGTTTGGTTTGGCATCTACGCCTGCGTGGGGGGAGCGCGGGGGCAAACGAAACAGAACGCGGCGGAAACCCTCCATGAGTTCAGCAACTCGGTTGAAGCTTTAGCGCAGCGGGTGTCACCGAGCGTGGTCCAAATTCTGGTGACGCGATATGGCGCGAGTGACGAGAGCGGACGCGCCAACGTGGTCATGGGCTGGCAACAAAGTATTGGGTCTGGGGTCATCATCGATCCAGACGGCTATATTATGACCAACGCCCACGTTGTGGAAGGGGCGCAGAAGATCAGGGTGAATCTGGTGCCGGTGGGGGATCAAACGTTTTCGAATGTCGTAGAGCACTCCTATAAAGCGCCGAGGGACGCGACGCTGGTCGGGGTCTTCAAAGAGGGTGACTTGGCGTTACTTAAGATTGATGCCAGCGGTCTGCCCACTTTGCCATTTGCGGATTACGGCAAGCTGCGGCAGGGACAAGTGGTGTTTGCCTTCGGGAGCCCGGAGGGCCTGGAAAATTCCATGAGTATGGGCGTCGTGAGCTCGACCGCGCGCCAGCCGGATCCGGACAGCCCTTTGCTTTTTATTCAGACGGACGCGCCCATCAATCCCGGCAACAGCGGCGGCCCGCTGGTGAACACGGCAGGGCAGATTGTGGGTCTTGACACTTTCATCGTCACCCAGTCCGGCGGCAATGAGGGAATCGGCTTCGCGATTCCCAGCATGCTGGTGCGGTGGGTGTTCGAAGACCTACGGAAATACGGCCATGTCCACCGCCCGGTGATGGGCATCGGTCTCCAGACTATCACCCCCACTTTGGCCGCGGCGCTCAAGCTGCCCCGCAGCTCCGGCGTATTGGTGAGCGACGTGTTGCCCGGCAGTCCCGCGGCATTGGCGGGGCTGAAGATCAACGACGTTCTGCTAACCTTGGATGGCCGGCCGCTGGACAGCATTCCGGCGTTAATGGGATTTACTTTCGAGCATGTCAGCGGCAACCCTATCGGTATCCAGGTGCTGCGCGGCAGCAAAAAGCTTTCCTTCAGCATTGTCCCGGTTGAAGAGCAGGATGACGCCGATAGCTTGGCCGGCATCGCGAACCCTGGCAAGACTTTGATTGCGCCGCTGGGAATCCTGGGCATCACCATCGACAAACGCACTGCCGCGACCGTCGGCCACCTGCGCTACGAATCAGGAGTCATGGTGGCAGCTCGAGTGGAAGATGCCCCCCGGATCGCTACCGGCCTCGAAGCCGGTGATGTGATCCACGATGTCAACGGGAATTTTGTCATCAGCGTTGACGCGCTGCGGACTGCGGTGGCACAGCTCAAGCCAGGCGATCCCGTCGCTCTTCTGATCGAGCGCGGCGGGAAGCTGCAATACGTGGCCTTTGAGATGAAATGAAGGGCGCGGAGAGTAGACCGCCGATAGAGCAACCTGACCCGCAAGCCCGGATCTCTTGAATGGTGGAACCGCTTAAGGTTTGGGCGGAGCCATGACAACGGGATCGATAAATGGCATGGTGAAAATCTGTTCGAAGACGCGGCCGTTCTTGGAGGAGGTCATGTCAAGTCCAGTTCCATGTTTCGACGCCGTGGCCGTTGCCGGTTTGACGGAGGGAGTTGCCGGCCCGGTCTTGGGAGCGGGGGGCGGAGCATTCAGGACAATGATATCGACGCGGCGGTTGAGGGCGCGGCCTGCGGGTGTGGCGTTGGAGGCCACGGGATGATATTCGGCGTAGCCGGCAGCGGACAGCCGGAAGGGCGGAAAATGGTATTGATCGATGAATAGGGCCACCAGCTTGGTGGCCCTGGCCGTGGAAAGTTCCCAGTTGGAAGCGAACTGGGCGGTGTGAATGGGAACGTTATCGGTGTTGCCCTCAATACGCACATCGTTGGGGAGCTGAAGGAGAATCTGGGCGATCTTGTCCAAAGAAGCGAGCGAGCCGGGTTTCAAACTAGCTTCGCCGCTATCAAAGAAGCCAATTTCTTGCAGGCTGATGACCAACCCCTCGCGGGTCTGAAACACTTTGATTTTCTGGGCGCGAATTTCAGCGGCCAGTGCCTGTTGAACGGCTTCGCTCAGCGCCCCGGTCATGCCGCCACCGCCGAAGGGCTGGGTTTCACCGTGCGGCCCATCGACCAGTTTTCCCAAGGCTGTCGACCGGAAAGTATTCTCAACGAGCTGAGCCTGGGAAAAGGGCAAAGGCTCCGCATGGGATAAGTCAACGTGGGTGCTCGTGGTGGGAAAGACGCCAAGATGCTGGAAAGCCACTTGAACGGCCAGAGCAATCTGACCCACTTTGCGCTTGTCCACCTGCGATGAGGAAAACATGACTACAAAGAAGGCGAACAAAAGAGTGATGAAGTCCGCGTACGAGACTAGCCAGCGCTCGTGATTGGCATGGGCCCCATGTTTCCGGCGACGGCTGACTTCTTACCTCCGGCTTCCTTCCCGCCGCCCGGCATGTAGCCGCGAAGCTTGGTTTCCACCATGCGGGGATTCATGCCTTCGAGAATGGCAATAACACCGGCCAGGATCATTTCTCTCCCCACCTGTTCCTCCCGTAACCGGATTTTCAACTTGCCCGCCGAAGGAAGAAAGAAGATGTTGGCCAGCGCCACACCGTAGATGGTGGCTACGAAGGCCACGGCGATGCCGCGTCCGACTTCGGTGATATTGTCCAGGTGTTGCATCACCCGGATCAGGCCCAGCACCGCGCCGATGATGCCGATGGTGGGTGAGAAGCCGCCCGCAGCCTCAAACACCGCCGGAATCTTTTCCTCCCGCTCCGCTTGATTATCCATTTCTAATTCCATCATGCGGCGGAGTTCTTCCGGCTCGGTTCCGTCGACGGCCAGCATGAGGGATTTCTTAAGAAAAGCGTCCCGGACTTTTTCCAGCTCCTTGTCGAGAGAAACAATTCCATCCTTCCGGGCCAATTGGGCATAGCCCACCAGCTCAGTGACGAGAGCTTCGAGGTTGTTTGCCTTTTCGAAAAAGACCCCGGTGAGGCGCGCAAAGCTTTCCATGACGACGGAAAGAGGGAAATTGATCATGACGGCGCCAATGGTGCCGCAAATCACAATCATCGCCGCGGTGGGCTGAAGGATCTGGACTATTTTTCCCCCTTCGATCGTCATCCCACCCAGGATTCCCACCACTGCCAGGACAATTCCGCCAAAAGTCGCCTTATCCACTCTACTGGTACCTCATTCAGTATCCTCGCTGTCTTGCCCGTCACCCCTTCGGGGAATGGCAAGGAGCGGAGGAAGGTTGGCGAATGATGTGGGGAGAAGACGCCGCCGGAACTCCGCAATAAGTCCCAGGATTTGATCGGCGCTCTCGAGCACCAGAACTTTTTCGCCTGTCACCAATGTGATCGTCGTGTCGGGAGCGTTCTCGATGAACTCGATCAGATCGGAATTGACGATTAGAGGTTTCTTATTCAGCCGCGTCAGTTGAATCATAGTTCAGTTGTCATCACTCCGCCCGTAAGTGCCTATGTTCTGAGCGTCCTCTTCACAATGTCTATATCGGCAAAAAACCAAAATAGTTTGAAACGGATTCTGCCGTTTAACTTAGCAATTCAATGGCCAGGGGGTGGCATCCAAAGTGCTTTAGGGAATGGGTGCGGGCTGAAGCATTTTGGGATGGCAAGGCCCCGCAGCGCGGCAGGAGTTGCCGGAAGACCCGGCAAAAGTTAGCGGACAAGCCGGACGAAGAATACTTCAATTCCAGAGGAGAGCATATGAGTGGCTGGTGGAAAAAGCTGAAACCCAAGGCCGGACAACCGGCAAGATCGAGCGGCACAAGCAGCCCGAACAGCTCGAACACCATCGATCCTTATAAAGAAGGAATCCGGCTCTACGAGTCAGGACATTACGTGGATGCTTACCGCTACCTGGCCGAAGCGTTGCGGAAAGAAGAAAGCAGCCAGCGATGGAACGACTGGGCCGCCGCTCAACTGGCTCTTAAGAATTTAGCAGAGGCGGAGCGCGGATTCCGCAAGGCCGTGGAATTAGATCCGAACTATAGCCAAGCCCACGCCAATCTTGGCGCCCTGCTCGCGCAACAAGGACGTAAGGCGGAGGCGATTCCGTTTCTTGAAAAAGCATTGGCAGGAATCGATCCGGCGCAGAAGGCGACGTTGGAAAAGTTCCTTTCTTTCTGCAAGCAGGCGGGCGCCCCCACGGCAGGCGCTTCCAGCGGCGCGCTGAAGCAGATCGCCCATACCTTAAGCCAACAGCAGGCGGCGCTGAATTCCATCTCCCTTCAGGTGGCGACGCTCAGCGATGCTCTTACCCATCTGCTCCGGCAACCCGCCAAGCAGACGGTCACGCCCCCGGCCCCGGAAGTGAGCGTGGCGGACTTTCCCGTTGTAAGCCAGGCGGACGTGCTCGCGATTCCGAATTCCTTCACCATTTTTGCCGCCGGAGATGCCAATTTCGGACTGGCCGAGCTGGGGCTGATTGCGTCCTTACTAAGGACCGCCAAGGCAGAGCGCATCTTTGATCTGAGTGACGCGGGAGGGCCTTCAACGCTGAACCTGGCGGCCAACGCTTCTCCGGATGCTCAGGTTTACACCTTTTCGAGCGGCAAAGGGGAAACTCCAACAGCACAGCCCTACCACAAGACACGCTTTCAGAGCCGGGTGGTGGAGATCTCCGGGAACCCTGGCAAATTTGACGCTTCTCAGCTTCAGCAAACGTTTGACTTCGTGCTGATTGACGCCGGCCGCGAGCGCGCCAAAGTATTGAGCGATACCCGCCTTGCGCTCCAGCTTCTGCGTGAGGGCCCTGGACTGATCGTCTGGCGCAACGCCGGTAAACCCGGAGATTCAACTTCAACCGGCCTTCGGGAATTGTCAGTCATCGAGTCCCGCCTGGGTGTTCTGCAACGGATCGAGGGAACCTCACTCGTTTTCACCAGGCTCGCAACCAACGCTTCGGGAGATGCGGTTACGGCCCGGCCGGTCCGGCTGCGGCGTGCCAAGCCGAATGCCCGCGTCATCGGCGCGATCTCAGGGCGTACGCGTTCCCGTCGCGTGACCTTTGCCGGCGCACTGCCAGCGCCCGGAAGCCAGAGGCCATGCTTTGCCCATCCCGCAGCGGGGACAACGAAACCCACTTGGCCAGCGAAGTGCACCTTCTCAGGTCTGAAGCAATTGCGTTATCTGAACATCAGCGAAAACCGATTCGAGAGCCTGCCGGAAGCTGTATGCACGATGACCTCGCTCCGCGAACTCCGGGTCACAGACAATCAGATGCGTTCCCTCCCCGAGAGGCTCAGTGGGCTGTGTAACTTGAGGGAACTTCACCTACGCAACAAACAGATACTCCCGGCAGGCTTGCTCGCTGCTGAACCGACGCTCCAACTCGGCCTGCGTGCGAGGATAATCCTCGATCTCCATAACCGAAAACGCTACAGGTTGTGGGTAGGCGCGGCAAGTGCCAAACACGCATCATCGTTTGGCGCGCGGACGGCGCTGGCCCGAACGGACCCGGCAAGGCCCGTTCAGCGCGGTGCTGGACCGGCTCACCCACCACGTCCACATCCTGGAGATGAACGGCGACAGCTACCGGCTCAAGCAGAGCG
>Ga0207416_1003783_pt1 | contig 13947 bp, 12 predicted proteins | sample PaiPotPPM11metaG_FD_184107 | JGI IMG/M metagenome (GOLD analysis project Ga0207416, IMG submission 184107) | Iron sulfur acid spring bacterial and archeal communities from Banff, Canada, to study Microbial Dark Matter (Phase II) - Paint Pots PPM... ...
GTAATTAGCCTTCCTAACTCTGGCCGTTCAATAACCATCTCACCCATTCTGTGTATTTTTTCTCCCAAGTCATTAAGAACTTTTGTTTCGACATCTAGTGATAGACTTTGTATTTGTCTCCTAGAGAAATATAGAGTCATGATCATCGTACCAACAATGCCGATTGTTTGTGCCATGCTAAGCACGTCAGAGAAACCTAATTCGAACATATTCTCTGCATTTTTATTGATTTGAGAATTAAAAATGTTGAGGACAGCAAAGAGTTTTTCCCTTTCCCTAATTGTTTAAGTTTAATTTGAAAATGATTAATCTCGTGAATATAGTTGAAGGCCGTTCTGCTTCAACTGAGGCTGAATTGAATCTAAAAGCTAAATGGAAGTTCTTCCTACAAGATTTACTAATGGTCAGGAAGCAAGAAAATGTGAAGTGGCGAGTGTGAATGGCTCACGATTTGAAGACTAAACGTCACTGTCATATGTGTAAAAGAGCAATGTGTTCGTATGGTAATCATTGCTGATTGCCTCTGAAGGAAGCATCAAGAGATAATCAGGGCTGGAAGACCACAACGACGAATACCAAAAAGACCCACTGTTGAATATATGGGAGAACAAGAATAAATGGCGCTAGCAGTGATAGATAGACTATGCATGGAAAAGACTTTGATGTCGGTCAAAGAGTTTCCAGTTCCTGAAGTAGGCAGACGTCAGAAAGATAAGCGTAAGAGATGTGTGTTATGTGGCAATTTAGCCTCACATGAAGCTATCTTTAGAGTGCAAGGGGCATCACTTGTCGAATGGTATTGCGGCGTACATGTCAAACGGTTAAAGTAAGTAAACATCATAGTGACTGTGTTATTTTATCCTTCTGACAAATCCATTCCACATATTTTTGTTGAAGGTCACTTGTTACGATAGTTTACATTAAATTACAATAAAATCCTCTCAGGAACTGAACCTATTTTATTATAGGAAGTACAAGTTGAATATGCTTATTCGCAAGTAGCTAATTGTCCATTGATTCTATGTGATAGTGCGCTAAACTGCAATAAAAATATCTAATGGGTACTAATAGTAGGATCAATCATTGTAATGCTAGGTGTAACAGCAACAAGTCAAGCACAAGCTGTGGTTTTGCCAGGATGTTCAGGAAATCCACATGCAACTCTCGATATGAAAACAACGGTTGCTCCCTCCCAGAAGCAAGCATTTACTCATTTTCTTTCCTCTTCTTTCTTCTATCAAACATCATTGTAGCAAAAGCTCCTACAAATCCACCTGCGATAATACCTATGATAGTTATGAACCCCCCATAGACTCCCCAAAAGTCTCTAAATTGATCACTAAAACTGTTAGGGGGCATGACTGTCACTGTTAGATTTAGTGGCCGAGTTAAATAACCAACTGTTGGATACTTTTTAGATAATTCAAACTCAGGATCTACTTTCCCTTCTCTTGCGTTAATAGATATTGGTTTTGTTAATGTAGCTGCAGAGGGCTCCCGTATTGTTACAATCAAAGGTATTGTGTAAATACCTAATGGAGTTTGTTGGGGAATAGCTATCTTAAACAAAGGTGGTTGGATTCTTTGAATAGCCACATGCACCTCACTAGAGTTAAAACCTGATCCCATATCATTATTATTAGTACCAACCGTCATGTTAATAACATCATTAGAAAAACCAGAAGTTGATTTTATCCTAGCTGGAATCAGCTGTTCTTCTCCTTGCCTTATCATTATATTGCTTGGCGATGTAGTTATTTGTAGACTGGGCGGAGGAATATTTACCCAGCTAGTAAATTGTCTAACCTCATTGGACTTAAATGACTCTGCTGTATAGAACATTACACTGTATTTGCTAGGATAATTTATAGATTCTAAACCCAATTGTAAATTAACAGAACCTAGGAGCACATTAGGGTCAACAAAAGGCTGTGAGTAATTTATTTTTGATCCTACCAGCCTATAGCCACCTGTCGATGACAGTTGATAAAGGTATGCGCTCAATTTGCCTGCCACTGATTCCACATAAAAATCATAATCAGCCCCATTATATCCTGTCTTTGGATTGGAATCAGCATCAATAAGCATTCCATAAGCGATTTTTCTAAATGGTTGATAGTAGATAGCAGCAGAAGAATTTTTAAAAGCAGAGGCTAACCAAAACGTTGTATTTAGAGTTTTCCCGTTACTAATATAATCAACTGATAGTATGTCAGTATAATTAGACTTTAGATGTGCATCACTATTGCCATAAGTGAGAACCCAATGATGGTTTTCATTAATCATTTCTTGAAGTTCAAAAGAAGGTGATAATGCCATAGTTTTGTGAAAAGGATTCAAAATTAGTAATAATAATAATGGAATTATAGTAACGATAATTGACTTAATAAAAATATCACTTTTTAATTCTTGTTTATCTGATGGTGTATATGTGTAACCTAACCTCATCTTTCAACCCTATCATAGTATGACACAAACGCAGACAGAAAGTCCATTTATCTTATGTATATGTAAGGTTATTTATTCTAAGTATATGTAAGTATTAAGCCCTAGTTCTACTCCACGTTATATTGCCATCTTCCGAGCTGGCTAAAACACTGTCTGCCTATGGCATTGTCACAGTCCTAGTGGTATGACGGCCATATATTGCTGCCGATGTTCCTAGTGACGATTAGACTATGTGAATCCAGAATCACTGCTGAATCTAGAATTTGATGAAGAGGAGGATATCCTTTTAACGCAAGACTCACTATATCTTTCCTGGACTATAATATTATCGACATCATACAAAACTCTCTTGATGGCTATTCTGTCGTTTGTTATTCTCCATCGCAATCAACAATCTAAGCTTAGCTCTTGCCCCACCAAGACGTGGTTTTGTTCTTAATCTAGAGTGGCAACATGGACAGCATAATCCATAACAATTAATGAAGAGTTGACAAACTTGACATCTTTTCTGTCCACCAAGATATCGTGCACCATCGGAACCGGTGGGCCGTAACGCTTTAAATCGTGTGCATATCCCTTTACAATATCCGCTTATGGTACTTCACCTGTTATCCCTTTGGAACTCTAGCTTCAATTCCCATTCTAGAATAAAAATTAGATGGGGTAACTTAAATAAGTAGCTTGATTACTTCCTTTCGCTCCGTTCCTTACAATAACAAGCTCCGCCTTTCTTTGCTCCATGAAATGCATAACAGTCTTCGCCTCACGATTATGTTCTGATAAAGGCAAAGTTGGCTGAGTCCATCCCGCAGTAACCTCCTTTAGTTTTAGAAGTATTCAGAGAAGTTATTGCCGGCCTATAAGAATTGCAAAGACTCAACAACCAACATATGATAATCAATGAAGGCAGAAACAAAAAAGGAAAACGGTGTCGTTTTCATCTGTTTCAGGAAACGAAAAAGATAGACAATAAGATTAAGGTGTGTTTTTTGATAGCTAGTGAGATGTAAAAGTTTGGAAGAGAAGAATTCTCTGCATTATCCGTTTTTTTCTTTACTCCTTTTCGTTCGTTGTGGTTGTGGTTGGAAGTAAAATACGGATCGGCATCATTAATAAAAACCTCTTCCCCGTTTCAACCCCGTTTCGTAACACCAAACGAAAAATGTTATATGTCCTGGTATCATATTACAACTTGGCTCCAACACCCGTAGCCACAAAGGAATATGAAAAATGTCGCAAGAACAACAAGGGCAGAATGATCAAGAAGTAATCCTATGGTTAAATGAAGTCACAAAAAGCGTTTGGCATAAACTGCACACTAAACATACTAAAATAGTAATTCAAACTCAGGAAATTACAAATTTTAACGTGGTCTTGAGCCGAGATAATGAAGGTACAATGAAAATTCCCTTGATAGAGCTTGACGATGTGCAGATAATGAATAACCGTAGTGTTAGTCAAGGAATTTACAGCGGGTTTTCTTCAGGCAGGTACTTTTGTTCGTACCATGATTTCAGCAATTCCAACTCTAGACACGTCGGCGATTTAGTCTTTTTGCACGGTGGCAAACCTGAAATCATATTTAGAAATATTGCCGCCCCAAACAGAGTAGCTTCCTTAGTTAAGGCTGAAAAGAAAAGAGTGCAGCAACTACAGAATGATAAAGCAATAGACAACACAGCTCCGATACAACAAGAGAAATTCCAATGCTATCAGTACCAGGATAAGACAGGACAAAACTTATTTCAAATAAATAGACCATTGAATTTTATTGTCATTACCGACCATGAGGCCATAAACAAAAATTATGTGGTGATTCTAAAGGCGTTGCCCCTTACTTCGTTGACTACTCTAGGAATTGCGATTTCGGATAATGATAATGATTTGACTTTAGATGCCTATGCAAATACCAAGATTGAAACGCTATTTATTATAGAAAAAACCAAGAATCTCCACCTTTTAGAATCGACGAATAAGGTAACACTTGGAGGAGAAAAGGCGCATATGATCGTGTATAATGGCCTAATAAATGACGTGTATTCGACGCACTTGAATATTATTGCTATGCACAACAACAAGATATATTCAATATTGTTTAATTGCGACGTAGACGAATATCAACAATATTTGCCAACCGTGACCCGCATGATTGAATCATTCACCTTCATAGCTAGAACTTGAAGATAATATTAAATCATCCTATAATCCATCATTACGAACAGCTTGTCAGACTTTCTAAGGAAAATAGCGAGGATCGAATAAAAACTGGCTAAAAAATAGGAAGACAAAATTATCAATGTGGGATGGTTCGAATAGAAGATTTATGGCAGGCGTACTGATATTATTATTGCCACCTTTGAGGCCATTATTCTCTGAGTGAACAATCTTGTCGACGTCCACAATCGATGTCCTGCCGATTCAAGCGATAAAACTTGATCTTAGAAGCGATGTATCACTTAAAGATGTCTTAGCAAGATAATACACGAAGCGAAAATTGATGTTGTGGTTAATAATGCTGGTTACGTTTTCGTACGTCCTTTCGAAGATTTATCAATGGATGAAATAAATGCACAGTTTGAAACTAATTTCTATGGATCGGTGAGAGTTATGCAGGCTGTATTGCCTACCATGTTAAACCAAAGGTATGGAAGGATAGTGAATGTATCTGCTCTGGGAGGAAGAATAGCTTTTCCTTTTGATTCAGCTTCTCATGCGACCAAGTTTGCTCTCGAAGAATTATCTGAATCTCTCCACTATTGAAGTAGAGCAGTTTGGAATTAAAATCATTCTCATAGAACCGGATGTGGTAAAATCCCTCTTTTTCGATAATTTAAAGATGGCAACAAACGCACAAGGATCAGATTCTCCATATCTAGATGATGCAAAAAACAAATGCAGGATTCGCTTCTTTATTAGAAAATGCTATTTCTCCTAAAAAAAAGTAGCGAAAGAAATACTGAAGGCAGTTACGTCTGAACAGCCAGAACCGAGACATACAGTAGACGATGACGCTGCAGGTACACTTCAAACAAAAAGAACAACGTCAGATGTGTAGTTTGGAGAGTTAACGAAGCAATAGTTTCTACCTTAATTATGAGAGCATGTAAAAATGTCCAACAATGAATAATGCAGCTTCGTCAGTTAAAAGTCCAAACATTTAAGACCTTTAAGGACTAGGAACATTTGTGATACATTTAATATCAACGGAAGAAATATTTTTCGAGGTGAAACCTGTATAACGAAGGCTTCTAATGTAATGACAAGCAACGTAGTCGCTGCTCGAGAGAGTACTACTGCTATGGATATTAGTACGAAGCTTCTTATCGGAGAGTTTAACGGCTTACCAGTTATAGACAATAATGCTAAAGTCATAGGCATAGTTACAGCAGTTGATATTTTGCGGGCTCTAAGACAAGGCAAAAATCTTGACAGCCTTCGAGCAATAGATATAATGACACGAAATCCAGTGGTAGTCAATCAAGATACAGAGATAAACGAGATAATCGACATTATCCTTCAAAAGGCCATCATCTTAGTCCCAGTCGTAGATGCTGACCGGAAGCTAATAGGAGTCGTAGGTAGGCTTGACATATTGCAACAAAACCTAAATGAAAAGTTCGTTACGATAGGTGAGACAAGCTGATTTGGGAGGCGTTTATCTGAACCTACTCCTCCCGCTTAGTCAAGTCCTTGAGGGCAGATGACAGGCTAAATTCATTTGGATATCAGAATCACAACTGGAAGAAGACACTACACATTAAATATACTGCAACCTGCATATTACGCGATTCTTCACTCATTAACCTCTGTAATAGCATTCTTAAGTGTTGATTTTGTCTTAGTTCTCCTTTGTCCTCCCAAGACGACGTAATGCCCCCTACTGAGCAATTACCTGACGAGCTTATGTCGAAAGGAAGGTAAAGTTGCAAATTGGACTGATAGCCAATCTGCCAGATTATCCATATGATAGAACTATCCGATAAAGTATTTGAAATACTCGATCATAGATTCCATGTTGTTCACGTCCCTCATAGATGGTATTCATTAGATGAAAAAGAGCACGGTGTAAATCAGCAACGTATTATTGGGGGTGTGTGTGATTGTTGTCTTAAAGCAGGTATGCAGTTCTATGGTGGCGGTGTTGATAACGTTCATGACGATGGACGAAGTAATTCATCTTCCTCTTCACTCAAAAGTCTAGGAATTCTTATGCATCCAGTATATAACATGGAGGTTGCTGAAATAACTAAAATTGCCGAAAACGCACATAGATATCTGCAAATAGCATTTGCTGAAGATCTCTATCTGTATTGTCAAACAAATAACATAAACTTTCCACAAAGAGATGCTCTAAATACTAAATGGAACGTAAATATTCTAGAACCAAGAGAAGGAATGGAAAGACACTGCCTTCCAAAAGATACTAAAATGTTTTTACAATCAACATCTAGAAGAAAAAGGAAGATATTTAGAGCAGCTATGGAGGTAGATGAAGATTATAAAAGATTTAGAGCCAAGCTAGGGAAGAGATCAAATCCGCCATTATTGAAGATGATGGAATTGGAAATCCCAATTGCAAGTGATTGTGATGGATGATTTAAAGAAAGACGAGCGCACCCCCGATAGCGAAGCCCCTAAAAAACTCCCACAGCCGTTATCATCTTCAAAAGCAGTGGTGCCAGAAACATCGGAAAAAATAAGAACTTCCGCATGGATAACACTTGCAATTCTTGGATCTACCGTTCTAATTACAATGTATGGTGAGACGATGTTATTACCAGCTATTCGTGATATTATCAGGGATTTTGATATTTCGTATACTACATCGTCTTGGATACTCACGGCATATCTTATCTCAGGTGCTGTTAGCACTCCTATTGTTGGAAAGTTATCTGATATCTACGGACGAAAGAAAATGGTGGTAATAATACTGATAATCTATATCATAGGAATTTCTGCTGGAGGAGTCTCAACTAACATATCCTTTCTTCTTATTGCAAGAGTTATCCAAGGAATCGGTATATCGGTTTTTCCAATAGCTTTTGGAATTATAAGAGATCAATTGCCAAAGGAGAAGCTTGCAATAGGTGTTGGAGTATTCAGCTCAATGTTTGCTGCAGGATCAGTAGTTGGTTTGGCAGTAGGTGGAACTATAATCAATAACTTTGGCTGGCATGCTACATTTCTTTCGATAGTACCCGTTGCTATTATTCTTTGGGTAATAATCAATAGATTTATTCATGGTGATAATAATAGGGCCGAAACAGTAGAAAAAGAAGACAATTTGGCGCAAGCTGATGCTAACGCTGATACCGAGTCCAGCATAGTGCATTCCCCGAAACTAGGCAGAGTTGGTTTTAATAGTAATGGAATGCGAAGCCTTGATGTAAAGGGAGCCATAACTTTGGCTGTTACGATAGCTTCCTTTTTATTAACCCTTACATATATTGGGAATAGTAGCAGTAGCAGTAACATCAGCGCTTATCCTTCGCAGATTATAGTAGTGTCATTAGCTTTGTTGTCAACGACATCATTAGTCTTATTCGTTATTATAGAAAGAAGAGCAGCATCGCCATTAATTGAGCTGAGTTTAATGACACATAAAATACTTCTTCCTGCTAATCTCCTTATCTTGATTTTTGGAATTACTATGTTGATGGTATATCAGACCACACCCATATTGGTGAGAAGTCCCCAACCTCTTGGATTTGGGGGAGATGCTGTAGCTAGTGCAACTGTTCAACTCCCCTTTATGATAGTAATCTTGGTATTTGCTCCTTCTTCTGGGTTTATTGTGTCAAAGATAGGTAATCTTAAACCAACTGTAGCAGGAACTATCATTATGACCGTTGGCTTTTTCAGTCTCTTTATCTTTCATTCAACAGAATTTATGGTCGCAATAAACCTGGCAATAGTAGCAGCTGGAATCTCGTTGATACAAGTAGGTGCATTTAATATCACAATGGAGTATACCCCACTTCGATTTAGTGGAGTATCACTTGGGATGTCAGTCGTACTCGTCTTAATTGGAAGCTCTATTGGACCCGCAATTGCAGCAATATACATGCAGACACATCAGGAGCTTGCAAAAGGAGTCGGTAGTGGCTCTTTTCCCTCACCAGTATCATACAATCTGATATTTCTAACTGCTGCTTTGATTTCGGTTATATCAGTGTCAATCGTGATGATATTGAAAAGAAGGATGACACAATCCTCCTTGAAAAAATCAGAAATGGAAGCGACCAGATAACAAAAAGGTGCACTGCTGAGGTCAGCAACAATGATAGACGAGAACACATTAAGATGCTAATACTCCCACTCTCCCTCTCCGTTTCATTTTATCTCACAGACGAAATGTTAAAGCGTATTTCGGTAAAGCGCATCCACTAGCAATAAAATAATCCTTCCCTTTAGCCATGGAATGGCATCAGGAATGAATTAATTAGAAAATATAAATTAGAGTCATTGAATACTATATAGTACTACCAGAAAATAGATGATGATGTTTTCATTCTCGCTTTTTAATCAAATGAAGATCCAGATACCAATTTAACATGAATTGTTATCTAATTCTTACTTTAAACTACAACAAAAAGAATATACACAATCGAAAAACAATCTTTATTTGCCGATAAGGATTGTCATATACTTTAATATTTGGGAATAATTTTATCTCTGAGAGTCCAAAGTCTATCAAAATTTACGACAGGACTCTCTTCTCCTTAGGTGAAAACAGTCGAGGTCCTTATTTGAGCGCAGAGATTTCGGACAACACGGGGAAGCGATTAATCAAAGTAGACCATAATGCATGTATATATTATCATGAAAAATTAATTAACAAATCTAGGGAACCAGAGCATATTTTAATAATAAACATCAACGGTGAAAATATATTGGAATCAAGGGTTTTAGATAAAAAAACAATTCTTGTAAGTGGTATGTTCGCTTTCCCAGAATTCATATTGATCGCAACACAGAATTATATCGTGATGCCTAATGGAAAGAGGCTCATGCACAGTCGAATTAATGCAAAGAATGGTGATGTAGCAATTGCAGAAGATGGTCTGAAATTAATCTAAGCTATGTTGCTCTCTTAGACAGACGCGGGAATACTAATAACAAAAAATTATGGCTCAAAAATCTAATCTGCATTATTATCTTGGGCTCCTCGTAAGTGTACTTTAGATCTTAGAACCTCTTTTTATGCTGGAAGAATTAGTCGTAACAGCATAAGCTAACCTAATAATAATGATCAAATCGAATTGAAGAACGTAGTATAATGACTGAGGACAAATTAGAACAAGATCTAGATAGATGGTGAAAAAAATAGAAATGACAGGCATTGACATAAAAGGTCTAATCAAGAGATAGAAACACGACGGTTCAAGCTAAAAACAAAGTTGATGAACGAACACTTTTTAAATGAATTAGATAAAATCGGTCTACAATAGACGTGAATTCATTACATAACATACTACTGATACCGGCGTTGTCTGCCTAGTGTTCACAAAGTCGGCAACAGACCTAATTGGTTATTCATTAATTGGACTTTTTACAGGGCCTTTATAGTCTTATGACGACCAAAGACATAGGAAGATTGAAAACTAGAGATGGTAACTCTGGCTGGCTGGTTCCTGATCTTCTTGAATTTGTTCTTTCTTTACTTTTGATACTGATTCTTATGCTTTATTTTTAGTGCCTTCCATGGCTTCCACGATACCTTTGAAACTACAATTGTCATGATCATCTTGATTTCGGATTCTCGTTTTCTTTTTACTCCTAGTAACCAATAGCCTTTTTCGATAATAATGAGATAGTAATACTATACAACATAGGTCCGGTTACCGCGTTAAGCTGTTTAGTGTACGGATTATCTCATGTACGGACATTAGTGCACTCGCCAGCCGCTGGGTTATCTGAAGCTCTTTCAACCTACCGTGATATAAGATCTTACATAATCACGATGGCATTTGAGTGCCTATTATTTCTATAAATCTATTGTCCTTGCTAAAGTCAATAGATAATATTCTTGCATTCACATTGTTTGCTAGCTCTTTGTAATCTACTCCCTTGCCATCAATCTTTATTAGAAATTTTGTGTCAGCGTTTGAAGCCCCTTTGGAATCTATAACGTTTCTAGGTAATTCAGTAGTAAAGTTGCCGCCATTTCCACTTGGATTAAGGACTAGCACCAACGTAGTTCTATCCTTATCTGCCAGAATCCCAACCAGTTTGCCACCGTTGATACTATATTTGATTGGGAAAGTTTTTCCGTTGATTGTGAGTACATAGAGATTGGTGAACCCAGTTCTATTGTAACTAGGGGCAGCCGTACTACTGCTCTTAGCAGGCGCTGCGGGTACTATTATAACGGTTTTGTTGCCAGTTGCAGTTATACTTGTCTTAGCTGCCGTTCCTCCACTGGCATTTGACGCTGTGGAGTTTTGTGCGTTTACTATTTGAAGAGGTATTGAATGTGCAAGACCAGCTGCAACCATCGCAGAAGCGATAAGCACAATCAATGTCAATGTGTCTGTCGTTCTTCTGATTTGCGATATGCAAATAATACAATTTGCTCCAACATCCTGACTTACATTTCTTATTTTTTTTGCAATGTCTGTCATATAAGCTGATTGTAGCTTACATAGTTTAATATACTATCTAAACTGCACGAATTATCATCACCTATAAAAATCGGTACAAGCAATTTTATCAGAATGACCATGATTACAATTATTATTATCAAGACAGTCCGTGTTCCGTTTATGTATTTTTTACTGTAAGCTTCTTTACAATTGCTGACATAAGCATCATATTGAATAAATTAGAGAATCACTAAAGTTAACCCTAGGTTGAAATTAGTAACCTAGTTAGTAGGATTTTAATACTTATTTTAAGTATATTCACTATAACTAATTAATATAATCTGATCATTTTTCAAACTGTATTTCTGTTATACTTAATCTATCTCGATTTTCTAATAAAGATATCATCAAAAAAATGCCAATAGATTGGACTAGGCCCACCAATACTAGAATCGTCTTTAACATAGGAGACTATACCATTGGCTGCAGCGAGTACCGGAGTATTCTCTGGCACTATGAAATCTATTGCGTTTCGAAGGTTTCCTGAGTGAGCTGGAGAGGAGGTTCTGTCTACTCTTTCTAACAAATTTTTCGGTATAGGCAATCTATAGCGGTTCATAGCACTTTTTTCCAAACCTCTTCAAGTCTTGCAGCTTTAGAGTCAGCTTTAATATATTAATCGAACAAAAATGATCTGGCAAAGCTTAGGAGGCTTTGGAGTATTGGAATGGTCATGGGAAGATGCTCCTGACATCTTGGAATCTTTTTCTCAACGTGACGATACTTGTGTTGCCTGCAATAGCGATTTGAGCTTGGCTGACCTTCTCTCCTTCCTTTAGACAGGCGGCATATAATGTAGCAACAGCAAGAGCATTTGGATCTTTGCCATACGATATTGGGTTCTCCTTTATTACAGAAAGCATTTGAAGTGCTCTCCTGTAAGCCTTTTCGCTTACACGAGCCCTATTTGCTATCTTGGATAGGTACACGTTCGAATCGACTACTGGCAGCTTAAGTTTTAGATTCCTTAGAAGTAACCTGTAACACTTACCAGCGAATACAGAGTCTGCATTTGCAATTTCCGCAATTTCATCAAGTGTTCGTGGGACATTCATTTCTCTGCATGCCGCATAGATAGATGATACTACCAATGCGCGAATTGATCTACCTTTGATAATTTTTTTGTCCAGAGCCTTACGATAGTTATAAGCAGATTTTTCTAGAAGCGCGTCGTTTAATGAAAGCTTATCTTTTACACTACTTAAGATAGCAAAGGCACTTTTCAAATTTCTGTGATAGCTTCTATTATTGTTAGAAATCTTGTTCCAACGTCTCATTCTCTGAACTTTACTAATCTGGTCAGGGCTTATCGCACCACCGTTTGCATCTACATTGGAATAGGAGATAAACGTTGAAAGCCCCATATCGTGAAACGCTAAAGAAGTCGGCATACCCGTCCTGCTCTTGCTCTCGATATCATCTCCTGAATATGCTTTCCATTGAGCGTCTAATGACTCTGCCTTATCAGTGAGAACCATGCCGCAAGAGCTACATACCGTCTCACTAGTTTCCACGTCGAAAAGAATAGCCGTACTATTGCATATGGTACAAACCTCGAGATTGTTCGGGGAAGCTTCCATCTTTTGTCTTCGTTCTTGGTGTTCGCGCTTACCTTCGTCAGCAGGAGAAAACATCAGAGGACTAATTGATTTAGCCAGGACAACGTTGGCTGTTGACGATTTTGCCATGGACTTGCAACTATTGAATTCATAATAAGGAACATGTGTACAAAGCATGTCGATCGAACAGAAATCAACACAAACAACTACAAATTAACACACAGTGAAGATACCTTATAGTTTCACTTATACGCCTGTCATGATCAAAAAAGAAAAGACGTGGATTACACATTTCGTGGTATATACACATTGAGAGATTGTTTGGATGTGCAACCATTTCAGCAATTGTTACATCCTATCTTACGATAATCGTCTCTTAAATAATCACGACAAATATGAAGTTCTCAAATGTTGTACGAGTATTATCATCGAGGACCGTCTAACTCGGAAGGAGAGGGAGCAGCGGTAAAAATTTTTTAAGATAGATCTGTTATTGTCTGGCTAGGCTTTTGTGTAATCCAATAGATCTACTTTCTTCTCCTAGTCGAAAAAATGTAATTATTTTCAATCTGTCTCACTTAGAAAAGTTCGGGGACGAGACGTAGATTTGTAATTTTTACACGATATGGAAAACTAATTCTCCAGCTACTATCTAGGGAAGTAGCAGTGTTTGTCGCTAAAACTATCTGAGAACATACAAATTGACCTGTGCTGAGTGGTGGACAGTTTTTACATCTATGCTAGATTTTTCTAAACGTTATATCTTTTTGCAACATACATCTACCAAACCATAACTGTGTATTCCATAACGTGTACTCATATGAACCAATTCCATGCTGGTAGTCTTCCTGATTTTTCTCTAATGCTTTTGGCCTCTGCGAAGAAATCATTTGTATTGAATATAAGAAATTCTTTATTCTATCTTTTATATATTCAAAACCGCAATCCAGTGAATTTATAGGTTCTAAATAAGTGTTATAGCAGGAAATGGATATTAAACCCAATTTTTTATCAACATAGCTTTCCAAAAGCGTTTACAAGTTGATCCATGATCGCCTTTATTGTAAATGCTTTCGGGATCTAGGTCCTTTTCATATCCGGTCAGTGGACCGAGGCTTAGAGGCTTACCGCAGCCTTTATGAGGCTTTTCTAGGTGGAGCATCGTTTGCTAACATTCTAATGTCTTCCGGTGTTGGTTCGGTTTCCCTCTCAAATTTGGCACTAACTAGTCCACTGGGAGCAGCTACATATACGGAACTTCCATCATAGTTATTGATGTATGATTTTGGTATGTA
>Ga0207416_1003786_pt1 | contig 13936 bp, 12 predicted proteins | sample PaiPotPPM11metaG_FD_184107 | JGI IMG/M metagenome (GOLD analysis project Ga0207416, IMG submission 184107) | Iron sulfur acid spring bacterial and archeal communities from Banff, Canada, to study Microbial Dark Matter (Phase II) - Paint Pots PPM... ...
CAGCAGGGATTAACCCAATAGATTGGAAGATTCGCTCAGGCGTACTCAAAGACTATTTCCCAGTACCGCTCCCCCATACGCCCGGCAGGGATATTGCTGGTATCATAGAAGAGGTGGGCCCTGGCGTGACAGCCTTTCAAGTGGGGCAAGCGGTTTTTGGCCAGACTGCGCTGGGAGCTTATGCCGAATACACAACTGCCCCCGTAAACAAGCTCGCGCTTAAACCAGCATCGCTCAGCTTTGACGAGGCCGCCGCCATCCCCGTCGGCGCGACTACTGCCTGGCAGGGGCTTTTTGATCACGGAAATTTGCAGCCCGGCCAGCGTGTCCTGATTCAAGGGGCGGCTGGCGGCGTTGGCAGTTTCGCGGTCCAGTTCGCCCGCTGGAAAGGTGCGCACGTCATCGGCACCGCTTCGGCAGCCAACGTGGATTTTGTGCATGCCCTGGGCGCGGAAACCGTGGTCGATTACACAAGCACAGCAGTCGAGAACGCAGTCCACGATGTTGATCTCGCACTTGACACGGTTGGCGGAAAAACCCTTGAGAGCTCACTGCAAGCGGTGAAGCGCGGAGGCACGCTGGTTACCATCGCGGGACAGCCATCACAGGAGAAAGCCCAGGAGCGTAGCATACACGTTGCTTCGTTCTCAGCTCAGGTCTCCAGCGAACTCTTGAGCACCTTCGCGCGCCTGATTGAGGAGGGCCAGCTCAAAGTCGCCGTAGCCGCGCAGTTCCCTCTACGTGATGCGAGTAAAGCTCACGAAATGAGCCAGAGTGGACATGGATGCGGAAGAATCGTGCTGCATATTGCGGAATAAACAGAGTGAGCACATTCTCCTCAAGCTCTATGACAGCCAGATTAGTGTCATAGAGCTTGAGGAGAATGCTACGGATTTTATGGATTCCTTTGCAATGTATCCATTTCGAGAAGCAAATGAGTATAAAGGGTAGATGGAGTGAAATCCTCTTACTGAAAGATCAGGGAAGGTGCTCCATGCTACAAAAAAGCAAAGGAGACAGACAATATGTCAAATTACGAACAGCAGAAAGACCTGGGAACGCAGGGCAAAGAAGATACGTTCATGGGAAAAGTCAAGCAGGTTGCGGGTAAATTCCAGAGGAAAGCAGGGCAGGCCACGGGCAATCGTGACATGCAGGCCAGGGGCACCGGGCGCGAAGTTGGCGGCAAAGTTCAGTCCGCAGGTGGTCAGGTTGAGCAGAAAGTAGATAACGCGCTCCACCCCAACGAGACCGCTGGCGAGCGGGCTTCCACAACCGACCAGTATAACCAGAACATTTAGATCACTACACCGCAATCCAGAAGGAAGCAGCAGCAAATCGGCGAGGCCGATTTGCTGCTGCTTCCTTCTGGATTGCCCCTTTCCTTGACGCTCCTTCTCACCCGGTGCTATCCTTGCAAGAGACAGGGCGCGATGAGGCGCTCTGCGATGGAGCACGATGGTCGTTGCTCCTGGGCGGCGCGGCTATTGACGTGGATGGGGACGAGCAATGCACAACCCACCGCCCCTAGCTTTCGAGAAGGACATGAGACTCTGATGAGTATTTTAGAATCCCGCGTCGATCGCCAGAGCAGCGAGTTCCAGGCTAATAACGCGTATTTTCAGGAACTACTGGCCGAACTGCGAGCACGCACCGAACAGGTGCAGTTGGGCGGCGGTCCCGAGGCGATCGCGAAACATCGCAAACGCGAGAAGCTGCTGGCACGCGAACGCATTCAACTCTTGTGCGATCCCAATACACCTTTTCTGGAACTCAGCCCGCTGGCCGCCTGGGATATGTACGAGAACGACGCGCCCTCGGCTGGCATTGTGACCGGCATCGGTGCGGTCGAGGGGCAGGAATGCGTGATCGTCGCGAACGACGCCACAGTCAAAGGCGGCACGTACTATCCAATGACGGTGAAGAAGCACCTGCGCGCCCAGGAGATCGCTGAACAGAACCATCTGCCCTGTATTTACCTGGTTGACTCCGGCGGAGCATTCCTACCGCTCCAGGCCGATGTCTTTCCCGACCGCGAACACTTCGGGCGCATCTTCTATAACCAGGCGCGTATGTCCAGCCAGCGCATTCCGCAGATCGCGGCAGTCATGGGGTCTTGCACAGCCGGGGGCGCGTATGTGCCAGCAATGAGCGATGAGACGGTGATTGTACGCGGCAACGGCACGATCTTTCTGGGTGGTCCACCACTGGTCAAGGCAGCGACGGGCGAGGAAGTGACCGCTGAAGAGTTGGGCGGGGCCGATGTCCACTGCCGCACGTCTGGCGTGACCGACCACTACGCGCTAAACGACGAGCATGCTCTGGCAATCTGCCGCGAAATTGTGGCGAATCTCAACCGGCGCAAGTATATCCCTTGGGAGATCGCCGAGTCGGAGCCGCCGCTCTACGATGCCGCCGAGCTGTATGGCATCGTGCCGCGCGATGGACGCAAGAGCTACGATGTGCGCGAAGTTATTGCGCGCCTGGTGGATGGCAGCCGTTTCCACGAATTCAAAGCCTTATATGGCACAACCCTGGTCTGTGGCTTTGCGCGCCTGATGGGCTATCCGGTGGGCATCATCGCCAATAACGGCATTCTCTTCTCAGAAAGCGCACTCAAGGCTACCCACTTTATCGAACTCTGCGCGCAACGCTCGACGCCGCTGATCTTCCTACAGAATATTACTGGCTTTATGGTGGGCAAGCAGTATGAGAACGGCGGCATCGCCAAAGACGGGGCCAAGCTGGTCATGGCGGTGGCCAACGCACCCGTACCGCGCTTTACGGTCATCCTCGGCGGCTCGTTTGGCGCGGGCAATTATGGGATGTGCGGACGCGCCTATTCGCCTCGCCAGCTCTGGATGTGGCCCAACGCGCGCATCTCGGTCATGGGCGGTGAGCAGGCGGCGAGCGTGCTGGCAACGGTGCGCCAGGAGGGTTTGACCGCGAAGGGCAAGCCCATGTCGCCAGAGCAAGAGGCCGAGTTTAAACGCCCGATTTTAGAAAAGTACGAGGCAGAGGGCAATCCCTACTATAGCACGGCCCGCCTGTGGGACGACGGGATTATCGATCCACGCGATACGCGCACCGTTCTGGCCCTGGGCATCGCGGCCTCGCTGAACGCGCCTCTGCCCGAAACGCCGTTCGGTGTGTTCAGAATGTAGCGGAAGGAGCAGAGCGTTATGACAACTTTTGGCACGATCCTGATTGAATACAGCTACAACGAACGCCTCGCTACGGTGACAATGAACCGGGCTGAGGTACATAATGCCCTCAATGCGCAATTGCTCAATGATCTGAAGGCGGCTTTTACTGAACTGAGCGAGGATGAAAAACTCTCGGCGGTCGTCCTGACCGGCGCGGGTAAATCCTTTAGCGCGGGAGCAGACCTGGCGATGATGCAGGCCGCAGCCAGCTATTCGCAAGAACAAAATCGCGAGGAAGCGCTCCAATTGGCTCGGGTCTTTGAGTTAATCAATACTTTTCCTACGCCAGTGGTAGCGCGAGTAAATGGCGCGGCTATGGGCGGTGGGCTGGGTCTACTCTCAATCTGCGATATCGTGATCGCCGCCGATGCCGCGCGCATGGCCTTTAGCGAGGTACGCCTGGGCATCGCCCCGGCAGTGATCTCGCCTTTTGTGGTGCGCAAGATAGGCGCGTCCTGGGCGCGTCGGCTCTTTGTGACGGGCGAGCGCTTTACTCCGGCCCTGGCGCGCGAAATTGGCCTGGTGCATACTGTGGTACCGCTGGCGGAACTCGACGCGGCGGTTGAGAGCACAATCCAGGAGCTTTTGAGTGGTGGACCAACAGCGCTGCGTGCTTGTAAGGCTCTCGCCCGCGATGTCGGCGACATGCAGGCCGACGAGGCGCGGACAGTGACTACCGAAACCATTGCTCGCTTGCGTGTGAGCGCAGAGGGGCAAGAGGGCCTGAAAGCCTACCTGGAAAAACGCAAACCAGCCTGGGTTGAAGAGGCAAAGTAGGAAATGGGTCATGTTTAAAAAAATTCTTATTGCCAATCGCGGCGAGATCGCGGTACGTATTATGGCGACCTGCCGCGAGATGGGCATCGCAACTGTCGCGGTGTATTCCGAGGCCGATCGGGCCGCGCGGCATGTGCGCGAGGCCGACGAAGCATACGAGATCGGACCATCCCCGGCGGGGCAGAGCTATCTGCGCAGTGAGAAGATTATCGAGGTGGCGCGTCAGAGCGGCGCAGAAGCCATTCATCCCGGCTATGGCTTTCTTTCAGAAAATACGGCCTTTGTCGAGGCATGTGAGGCGGCGGGCATCGTCTTTATCGGCCCGCCAGCCGCAGCGATGCGCCTGATGGGGTCGAAGATCGCCGCCAAAAATCTGGCCAGATCAGTGGATGCGCCGACGATTCCTGGCTACAACGGCGAGAGCCAGGAGGATGAAATTCTTCTACAGGAGGCACTCTTGATCGGCTTCCCGCTGCTGATCAAGGCTTCGGCAGGCGGCGGCGGCAAGGGCATGCGCGAGGTCCATAAACGGGCGGATTTTCTGGATCAACTCGCGGGCGCGCGTCGCGAGGCCCTGGCATCCTTTGGCGACGCCACGGTCTTCCTGGAACGACTGATCCTGCGCCCACGCCACGTGGAGCTACAGATCCTGGGCGACCAGCATGGCAATCTGATCCACCTGGGCGAGCGCGAATGCTCAATTCAGCGTCGCCATCAGAAAATTATCGAGGAGAGTCCCTCGGTGGCGCTGACTCCTGAACTGCGCGCGGAAATGGGCGCGGCGGCGGTACGCATCGCCAAAGCTGCTGGCTACGTGAACGCCGGGACCATGGAGTTTATGCTCGATACGGACCAGCGCTTCTATTTTCTGGAGATGAATACGCGCCTGCAAGTGGAGCATCCCGTCACCGAATTGGTGACGGGCCTTGATCTCGTGCGCCACCAGCTCATGATCGCCGCCGGAGAGGTGTTGGCGCTCAAGCAGGAACAGATCAGCCCGCGTGGACACGCCATAGAGGTGCGCCTGTACGCCGAAGATCCTGAGCAGAACTTTCTCCCCTCGACTGGAACAATCGCGCAATTCACCACGCCCGCCGGTCCCGGGATACGCGTCGATAGCGGGATTGCCAGCGGCGACGAAATCACGCAATTCTACGACCCGATGATCGCCAAGCTAATCGTCTCCGGCGAGAATCGCGCGGCAGCCATCGCTCGTCTGCGTAGAGTGCTAACACAAACCGTTGTCTTTGGCGTCACCACCAATATCGCACTACTCCAGGCCATCGCCGCTCACCCGGCCTATAGCGAAGGACAAACGTATACGAGCTTTCTTGACGAGCATGGCCTCCTGGAACCAGGGGAGATCAAGAGCACCGAGGACCATCTCACAGACGCTTTGTGCGCGGCGGCCCTGCTGGAACTGACCGACCACACAGAGCTATCCGACCCACGTGAGCGCAATCCCTGGCGCGCGCTGGGACCATGGCGCATGGTTGGCGAGGCCCGCAGCACTACGTATGAGTACCAGGAACAGCGCTATAAAGTCGCGGTTTCGCCAGCATCTGAGCAGGCCAACGCCTGGCAGGTGCGTATCAACGAGCAGCCAGCAATAAGCGTAATGTGCACGCTCGGCCAGGAGAAGCTCGTACTGCTCACACGAGAGCACAAGCAGTTGCGCGCCTATGTCTTGCGCCAGGAGAACGAGACGCTGGTGAATGTGGGTGGACAGACCTTGCGCCTGGCTCGCCAACAGCCACCCAGCGTTGAAAGCACCGCTCACGCCGGTGCGGGCGGCCACGCGCAGAAGGCCATGACCGCGCCAATGGCTGGTACGATCGTCAAAGTACAGGTCGAGGATGGCCAGGAGGTTGAGCAACTTCAGGTGTTGGTTATACTGACAGCAATGAAGATGGAGCACACTATCGCGGCGCCTCACGCTGGTAAAGTTCGGCGTGTTCACTATAGAGAGGGAGACGTGGTCAAAGGCGGCGCAGTGCTGGTCGAAATGGAATAATTAAGGAAAGGATTATTTTTATGCAAATCGGATTTATCGGCATCGGAGTGATGGGGCGTCCAATGACGCTCAACCTGCTGAAAGCGGGCCATCATGTGACTATTTACGCGCGCCATCCTGAGAAGGCGGAAGTGCAGGAAGTGCTGCAAGCAGGAGCGAAGCAGGCGCCGTCCCCGCGCGCCGTGGCGATGGCCTCGGATATGGTGATCACTATGCTACCCAACTCGCCTGAGGTCGAGGAGGTCGTGACAGGCGAGCAAGGCCTGCTCGCGGGAGCGCGCAAGGGGCTGATTATCATTGACATGAGCACCATCGCCCCGACTGTGAGCCGCAAAATGAGTGAACTTGCCACGACAAAAGGTGCGCATTTCCTGGACGCGCCAGTCAGCGGCGGCTCGCAGGGCGCGGTGAATGGCACGTTGACAATTATGGTTGGTGGTGAGAAAGAGGTATTCGAGCAAGCCCGCCCGGCGCTGGAGGCGATGGGCAAACAGGAGAATATTTTCTACGTCGGGCCATCCGGCGCGGGCGAGGTGGTCAAAATCGTGAACAATATTCTCTGTGGGGCCATCGCGGCAACCATCGCGGAGTCATTTGTGCTGGGCGTGAAGGCTGGAGCCGACGTAGAGGCAATGGCAAAGATTGTCGGGGTGAGCACTGGCGGGAGTTGGCAATTGGCCAATCAGTTTCCTCTGCGCGCCTTCAACGGTAGCTTCCAGCCAGGCTTTATGACTGATCTGCTGCATAAAGACCTGGGCCTGGCTCTGGAACTGGCAGCAGAGAACCAGACCACCGTACCGATGACTGCCCTGACGCGCCAGATGTACGAAATGGCCCGCGCAGCTGGCTATGGGCGCGAGGACTATACTTCTGTGCTCAAGGTGCTGGAAAACATGGCAGGAGTGGAGGTCAGGAGTTAAGAGGAGAGATCGTGCATGAGCGCGGGTCCCGCGCTCATGCACGATCTCTCCTCTTAACGTGCAAAAGTCATCAGACCATGGGCCGCAGTCATACCCAGGACCAGGACGGCGATCAGGCCAAAGTAGGCCAGCCCGATGATAATACGTTCGCCGCGAGATACCGCGTAATAAGCCTGGGACTCAGGAGTATCCGACGAGCGCCGCCGCGTCCAGAGCTGGGTTGCGGCCAGCACGATGAAGATGAGCAACCAGATTGAGAAATTACCCGTGACCCACTCCCAGATCTGGACGGCGAGCAGACCGATAAAACCGATCAGCCAGACGCGCCGATCAATCGCGGCCAGCACGCGCCCTCCATCGAATGGAATAATCGGGATCAGGTTGAATAAGTTTAGGAAGAAGCCAAAGTAGGCCAGGGGAGCCCAGATACCCGTAAAGCCAGTTGAGCTTGATACAGAGAGCGCGATAAACAGACAGACCAGCGAGGCCAGCGCGCCCGCCACAGGTCCCGCGATCCCCACCTCGGCCTCGTCTTTGGCGTTCCCCGGCATACGGCGCATAAAGACCGCGGCCCCCAACATGGGAATAAAAATCATTCCCCCAATCGGAATGCCTTTGAGCTTCATCACCACCGCGTGCCCCATTTCATGGATGAAGAGCAGCACCACCAGGCCAATGCCAAACCCCCAACCAAAAAGTTGCGCGTAGACGACGATCGAAGCCAGCGCGGTAATGCCCGCTATGCCAAATTTGAGCGTGAGTCCCAGTGCCGCTCCCATCCCACCCAGGGCTGCCAGACCCTTTTTCCGTGTGGCACCCGCGTCCACATTGCCATTTTGCGCAGCCACGCGCTGCTCAGTGCCCGCGTCAACGGTATAGTTTTCCAGGCTGGCTGGTCCCCTATATTCATGCGTCTGCGCTGTTTCATAAACACTGGGAGCGGGTGGATACTGCTCAGAGCCAGGCTGCATCGGCAGCATAGGTTGAGGCGCATTCTCATGTTGGTAGAAGCGAGGATCGGTATAATCGGCTTTGTCCGGTTGCGTTGGTTGGGTATATTCTGAAAAACTATAATCAGAAAATTTTTCTGAATTCCAGGGCATAGAACGCCTCAATTCTGGCTAGGCAAATCAACATACGAATGTATCGTTTAAAGCTCTCATCTTTCCTCATCAAATGTGACCGAATATAGACATATACTCTCTATTGACACATGCACCTCTTTTTGTGAGACTCTGCCCTAAGAGCACGTTGACAACCGAATAGTGTTTCAGAGGTTTCAAGGTAAAACGTTCCCTTGAGTAAAAGCATTAGCGTGTTGGAAGTACTTCCAACGTACATCCATACTCACTCACACTGCAAACGTTTTGCAGGAGTCAGGATGTGCACCGTTTGCGCGCTCGCGTGCATCTCTCATGATGTACCGCTTGATAGGTTGGCCGTAGTCCAACCTGCCGCCTAGTTTGTTCGTCAACAGGCGTAGCTGAACGCGAGAAGGGTAACCAATGCAATACTTGGTTATGCTTTGAGCAACTATTATAGCATATGGTATCCTCAGCGTATGTGATAGTACAGGTATTTCTATACAGAATGGCGCAGGGAGGAGCAAGCTCCAGCCTCCGCCATTCTGTCCACACCCTTACTATACGTACTATACGCCCAAAGAGCGTCCAATGATCTCTTTCATAATCTCATTTGTGCCAGCATAGATGCTCTGCACCCGCGCATCCAGGTAAGCGCGCGCGATGGGATACTCCAGCATATAGCCGTAACCGCCGTGGAGTTGCACACACTCGTCTACCACGCGTTTCTGCAAATCGGAAGTCCACCATTTGGCCATGGCCGCGGTCTCAGGCGTCAGCGTACCTTCGAGCAATTCTTCGATGCAGTGATCGACAAACACGCGCCCAATCTCGATCTCGGTCTTCATTTCAGCGAGCTTGAAACGCGAATTCTGGAAGCTTCCGATGGGTTTACCAAAAGCGGTGCGCTGCTTGCAATACTCCAGCGTGATCTCCAGGGCCGTCTCGCAGGCTGCCATGGCTCCGACGCCGACATTGAGACGCTCCCTGGCAAGCTGGCGCATCAGATAGTAAAAACCCTGCCCTTCTTCGCCGAGCAAATTATTGACCGGCACATGGACATCCTCAAAAATGAGTTCTGCCGTATCCTGCGCCTTCAAACCAACCTTCTCTAGCAGGCGACCGTGTTTGAAACCCTCCATACCTTCTTCGACAATGATCAGGCTGATGCCTTTATGGCCCAGAGCAGGATTGGTCTTCGCCACGGTAATCACCAGATTACCCAGGATGCCGTTGGTGATGAAAGTCTTCTGTCCATTGAGAACATAATAGTCGCCCTGGCGAATGGCGGTGGTGCGCACTGCGGCCAGATCGCTGCCGGTGTCAGGCTCAGTCATAGCAATCGCGGAAATAATCTCGCCAGAGCACATGCCCGGAAGCCAGCGCTGCTTCTGCTCAGTGGTCGCGTAGGTCAGGATATAGGGGATCACAATGTCATTGTGCAGACCCATGCCACCGCCCGCGCTCGCCACACATGCTCTGGCAACCTCTTCCATCATAATCGTGCTATAGCGATAATCATCGATCCCAGAGCCACCGTATTCTTCCGGCACATTGATGCCCAGAAAACCCTGCTGGCCAGCCTTGAGCCAGAGTTCGCGCGCAACATGCCCGTCTTTTTCCCACTGGGCATAGTGAGGAACGATTTCCTTCTCCACAAAATGGCGATAAGAGTCGCGGAATAGCCTGTGTTCTTCCAGAAAGAGCGTGCGTTGCATGTATTCTTCTCCTGGGGCAAAATCTCGACACTGAAACCTGATCTGGTATGTATTATACAAGCAGGACGCGCCCACCTGCCACTATGGCAAGTGGGCTCATTGGCCTAAAAACAGCTCTAACCCTCAGGCTATAGGAAATTTCTACAGACAGCTATCCCTGTGGTGGATACTGCTGCGGTGCTGATGGATATTGCTCCGCTGGTGGATACTGGGGCATTGGCTGGTAAGGCTGCGCCGATGGATATCCCTCCATGGGCTGATATGATTGCATTGGTGGATATTGTACCCCTGGCTGATATGGTGACGGCGCTAGATAGGATGGCATAGGATACTGCGGCGTCTCTGGTACTGCGATCAGGTAGATCCATACGCAGATAATGCCGAAAAGGATCGTGCACACGAACCACCCCCATTTCTGCTGCTTCGCCTGCTTTATCAGCGCCCCTATCATAGCAGCGAGACTCAACCCACTAGCAGCCAGAGATAATATTACCCCAATCACTATTCCGATCGTTGCTACAACTGGCACTGCCTGGCCTGATGAACTGCAATCTGGAGAACATGCGGCTGCAGTCAGCACACCAGCCACGACAAAAGCTATAATGCTTACGATACCCAGTCCGACGGCCAGGAGAGAAAGGATCACAATTGTCTTCTTACGCATAGAATAAAAAAACCTCCCATGAATTGCGACAAAGCTTTAATTCCTGTTGTGTTTGCCTATTATATAGACAAACGGAGCCGCTGAACATCCCCCAAATTGGAGGACGCCGATCGACACAGTATTTGCTATCCACTACCATATCATACACTGAGGCTAGATTATATATGCAGAAAAAGCAGAATAAAAAACGCAATGGTCAAGGCCGAGTGAACGGTATGCACAACCTTTGGCATACGCCGTTTACGCAAAGCCGTCTCGATCCAGAGCCAGAGCCCCAGGAGTACCATAAGTGCCAGGATGCCAATCGCGGCGAATCCTGTAATCTCCTCATAGATGCTAATATGGGACAGGATAGGCAGAAAGAACACAGTATGCCCAACCGCGCCAGCCGCGACGATCCAGCCAAAAAATTGGTGATGCTTGCGCAGAAACATTAGCACATTCTTCAAAAACTGAATGACCCACTTGCTAGCACTTTTTTTCGCCTGCACATACCATTGGCGTGTAATCCACTGACTGGCAGCGAAAACGGCTATAAGAAATGCAAGAATTCCAACCACCTTACTACCGGGATTGGACAAATGGAGAACAGAATCAGGTATGAGCATCATCAGGCAAACCATCGCGCTTAGCGCGATAATAAAACTGCCACCAATCCAGGTCACCCAGTTGACCGAGATATGCAGCGCGCGCAACGCTCCGTAGGCACCAAGCAGAAAGCAGAAATCGACCCCACAAAAGATCAGTAAAAGCACAGACCGGGCCGCAATTGCATCAATAGACCGCATCATTTATCTCCCTTTTATAGTTTATGTGTTATAGCTCTTTACCATAATTCAGCAAAATCAGTACAATTTTTCCCTCACAAGAGCTGTTTCTATAACTAGCAGGACCCTCAACTCTATAGTAGCAATCTCTGATGAGAAGTTCATGAAAAAGGCCAGATTGGCTAGAAGCTCTTTGCATGCAGACAGAAAAATGGCACTAGCTAGCGGCGCCAGTTAGTGCCATTTTTCTATCTGAACACAAAAACTATATCAGCGTGGTATACACTACTAACCGCAGGGTTGTCTGGTGCTGACTGGGAATCCAGTCTCCAGCGCAAGTAATCAGATTGAGATATTTACCGCCGTTATTGCCGAAGATTTGCTGGATGGGCGCGTCCTGCGGAGGATAAGACTCTACGTCGGTCACGCGAAAACGCAGCGTTGTGCCGTCACTATTGAACACATCGACTTCATTACCGACGCGCACGTTGCGCAAATACCAGAAGACCGCCGGAGAACCTCCGGGACGGTCCAGGTGACCATCGATCACCGCGCTACCCTGCTCGCCGGGGCGCGGCCCATTGGCATACCAGCCAGTATCCGTCCAGGGGCTGCCAGTCGGTGTTCCCAGATCACCAGTGGACAGAATATTGACTTGCTCCACCGGGGCGTTCACGCTGATTGCCGGGATAAGTAAACGCTGCGGGCTCACCTGCGCGACGTGCGTGGCAGTTGGCGCTGCCCGCGCGGTTATGGTAGGACCGTCAAGATGCACGGATGAGGTAGGGTTCCCTTGAGAGCCACAGCCGCTCAGGCAGCAGCCAAGCGCCAGAATCAGTATCAAGAATTTCATTTGGCGCAAAGCCTGCTGCCTGAACATAGGATTACCTGTCCTCTAGTGTGAGGCAAAGAGCCGCCGAGTAAAGAACGTCCCACCTACAACGACCATCGCCAGCGCGATCAACAGCCAGGGCGTGCTCAACTGACCATCCGAGAGCAAGGCGAACGGATTGCTGCCCGTCTGCGGCAAACCCGGCAGAGCCGCCGTCTCGGCTGAAACAACCTCAGCCTGCGGCGTGCCATTGAACATCCCAACCGCGAAAAGACTGGTGACCGTATTGGCCTTCAGAGTTGTTGAGATAGACAGCGAATGACCAGCCGATCCCGCCAGGTTGAACGAAGTCGTACCAGCGGAAAAGGTCATATAGTCGCTGACCTGCTGATAATTTGCCCCGGTGACAGACTTGCCAGCAGCCTGGACATCGATCCAGCCGCTATCGGGGATGAGTTGGTAAACACGTACTTTCGCTGTGCCCGCCATAGCAATATTACTGTCACTAAAAACTTTCAGCGTCAGGTTCGTCGGGCTGGTACCGATCGCTGCTACAGTATACACTCCTCCAGGTTGAATTGGTAGAGTTTCTGTGAGCGCTGCCCCGCCGACGCCTTTGCCGGTAAGGGCAATCTGCACCTTATGCGGGCCGGGAGGAACCTCTGCATAACCGGTCACTGCGCCAAAGCCAAAACTGGTGAGAAAAGGTGCGCCATCCACAAAGACATCCGCCACGCCGACAAACGGCGACGCGTGGATTATGCGCACAAAGGCTGGTGTGGTGGCGGCCTGCGCGCTCTGCCCCGGTGCCATAAAGAAGCCAGTTAGCGCGAACATGCCGCAAAATAGGAGAGCCAAACTTGCCAGGGAAAGCCGCGATTTTTTTCTTGTCATACCATCATCCTCTTCAATGTGATCTGCAATGAATCAGTAAATGTGTTCCGAGGGCTACACCTTAGCCAATTTGGGGTAAATAGAAACATTTGTAATAGAGAATGTTACTCTCCCTATTACATACGTTTTATAGAATGGCTAGTAACTATTTTTTTCTGTGTTTTTTCGAAAGGTAAGATGTCTGGGTAGAAAAGAGGCGCATAGACCCCCTTAAACGGAGTAATACCACGATGCCAGAGTTACAAACAAGTCTACCCCTTGGAACGCTTTTACGCGAACGATATCTGATTAAAAGCGTGCTTGGCGCGGGGATTGCTGGTACGGTCTACCTGGCCAGGGACCAGCAAGCAAAGAATATCAAATACCAGCTCTTCGCGCTAAAAGAAATCAGTGGCCTGGACCAGCAAGCTCGCTATCAATTTACCTTCAATGGCACGGCCCTGCGCCAGCTTCAGCATCCAGCTCTCCCTCATATTCACCATATCTTTAACGACGATAAACGTGGATGCGTCTATCTTGTCATGGATTATGTCGAGGGAACAAACCTGGAAACGCTGCGCAAGCAGCAGCCGTCACAACACCTGAGCTGGTCCGAACTACGCACAATCTGCGGGCCACTCGCCGCTGCCCTCACCTATCTGCATCTCCAGGAGAAGCCGCTCTTCCACGGTGATCTCGCACCCACAAACGCCATTCAGGGAATCGCGGGCAAGATCATGTTCCTCGACCTGGGGTACGCGCAAGCAACCCTCACAGAAGGGGTGAGGCAGATCTCGTCGGCAACCTCCACCAACTATCACGCACCCGAACAACTCACCGGCAAGCTTGACGCGCTCTCGGATGTCTATGGACTGGGAGCAATGCTCTACGAGCTGCTGACCGGACAGGCTCCAGTAGACGCTCTCACACGACTAGAACGCGTCAACAAGAAAAAAGCCGATCCGCTGACGCTAGCGAGCAAGGTGACACCTGATGTACATCGCCCCCTGGCTGAAACGCTGCAAAAAGCGCTCGCGCTCGATCCAGCCGAGCGTTTTCCGTCCATCAAAGCGTTCTGGCAAG
>Ga0207416_1003788_pt1 | contig 13932 bp, 27 predicted proteins | sample PaiPotPPM11metaG_FD_184107 | JGI IMG/M metagenome (GOLD analysis project Ga0207416, IMG submission 184107) | Iron sulfur acid spring bacterial and archeal communities from Banff, Canada, to study Microbial Dark Matter (Phase II) - Paint Pots PPM... ...
TAGAGTAGCGTCTATGGCAGTGATCTTTCAGGCGACCCCACCAGCGCCACGACCCATGCCGCCGGAGCGAGGCGGGACCAAGCGCCGGACCGGCGGGCTCTCCCAGCGCGAGCTGGACCTCCTGCGGCTGATCGACCGGCTGTACAAGCTGGAGCCGGAGCAGGTCCGCCGCCGTTTCTTCGGCCGCTCGCTCAGCCACGTCCAGGAGTTGCTCAAGCGGCTCACCCTGGAGCGGGGGCTCCTGTATCGGGGCATCGAGACGGCGCGCTACCGCTTCGGCAACATCCCCTACGTCTACTCCCTGTCCCAGCAGGGCGTGGACGCGCTGGCCGACCTGGGGCTGATCGAGCGGCGGCGGGTGCGCCGGGCGGACCCGAGCCACCTGTTCTGGGACCACCTGCGCATCGGCAACGATTTCTGGATCGGCCTGGAGCTGCTGGCGCAGCGCCACCCGACCACGGTGCAGATCGCCGACCGGCTGCACGAGGAGCAGCTCAAGCGCCAGCGCCTCAGCGTCGAGGTGGAGAAGGGACTGCCGCCAGCCAAGCAACACGCCACCGTGACCCCGGACGCCTGGTTCGAGCTGTACCTGGGCGCGCGGCACGAGGAGGGGCAGTTCTGGGTGGAGATCGACCACAACTCCGAGGACCAGCGCCAGTGGCGGGGCAAAATCCAGGCCATGGTGGCCGCCTTCCTGCCCCAGGGGCACCACAAGCAGAGCGTCTACCAGCAGCGCTACCGCATCCAGTGCCCCGACCGCATCCTCGTCGTCGCCGCGCCGGACGATCCGGCGGACACGGCCTTGCGGCTGCGCAACCTGCGGCACTGGACCACGCTGGAGCTGGGACGAGTAGGGCACCCGGACTTCGGCGACCATTTCCTGTTCACCGGCCTCAACCCGGCGACGGTCGAGCCGGAGGCATTCTTCTTCGAGCCGGCCTGGGTCACCCCCTCCGACGACACGCAGCTGAGACTCCTGGAAGGAGCGGCGTGAGCCGGTGGCATGAGACTGTCCTTGCTGGGTTCCGCCCCCCGCATCCGGCTTGGCAGGTACGGATCGTTCTTCCTCAAGCGCACGATTCACCTTAGCCTGGAGGAGACCAAGAGCCACATCCACGTCATTGGCGTTTCCGGCTGTTTACACCCTGACACGCCCATCTTCGATCCGGTGGACAAGTCCACCAGGACGGTGGAACAGCGGTTCTTGCTCGCGCAACCGTTTCATGTCGTCGCGCTCGATGAGCGGAATGAGCCGATTATCGCGCGGGCGCAGGCGCCGGGGCGCTTCACGAAGGAGAAGATGTACCGGGTGTCGCTGAGCAGCGGGGAGTCGTTCACGGTCACCGGGCAGCACCGTATTTTCGTCGGGAACGGGTATCGGGCGGTGGGTGACCTGGCGCGCCGAATCGGACACGGCGCTGCATCCGCAGCCCTGCTGCCGTCCATCTCGGGCAGCGACCTTTCAGGGTCACTCGCAGATGCTCGGCGTTGGAAGGAGAGCACCCAGTGTCAAATTACGGCGATTGAGCAGGTCGAGGCAACGTATTATTACGACTTTCACGTGCCAATCTATGAGAACTACTGGGCTTGTGGCGTGTTCCACCACAATAGCGGTAAATCGAGGTTCCTGTGCGGCTTGTATCTGGAATTCCTCCAGGCTGGGTTGCCGGCGACGCTGATCGATCCGCATGGCGACCTGGCCGAGCTGATCCTCTCCCATCTGGTCGCTCGCGGCCTCTACCAGGACGAATCCGCCTTCGAGCGCATCCTCTATCTGGATTTACCCGGGGCACTCCGCAAAGAACTGTATCTGCCCATGAACGTGCTCCGGCAGCCCAGCGATCCGCATACCATCGCCTCCAACATCAAGGAAGCCATGCACCGCGCCTGGCCGTCCCTGGCCGGCGGCTCTGCCCCGATGTTCGACACCCTGGTCCAGGACGGCGTGAAAGTGCTGATTTCCAACGGGCTGCCCATCACCAGCTTGTACAGCTTGCTGACGAACAAGGGGTATCGGGAGGGGTTGTTGCAGCAGGAGGAGGATTACGACGTCGTCTCCTTCTTCCACGACCAGTTCGACCGCTTGTCCGAGCGGGACCGGGCGGATCAGGCGGGCGCTGCGCTGCGACGGGCGCACCTGCTGACCTTCGCGCCGATCCTCAAGTACTCTTTAGGGCAGAGCGAGAGCGTCCTCAACTTCCGCGACCTGCTGGACAACCAGCAGTCCGCCATCATCAACCTGGCCATCGCCGACAGCGAAGCGCGGCGACTGTTGGGGTGTCTCTTGACCGTGAACGCGGAGCAGGGCGCCTTATCCCGTGCCGAGCTGCCGCCGGCGCAGCGTACCAGCAGCCACCATCTGGTGATCGACGAGTTCTCCGAGTTCACCGCGCAGAGCGAGGAGGCGCTCAGCCGCATCTTATCCCAGACCAGAAAATACGGCTTGTTCCTGGTGATGGCGCACCAGACCTGGAGCCAAGCAAGTGAGCGCTTGCGGGGGGCATTGCAGAATGTCGGCCTGGAAGTGTCCTTTCGCTTGGGTCGGGACGACGCCGCGTATTCGTCTCGCCTGGTGGGCAAGCCCGACCCCCGGACCGTGCGCCACGACACCGACCCGCACGAGAGCGAGAGCGTGGGGCTCAACGATCACTGGGAGGAAATTATCCAGTCGCTGGCGGAGATGCGCCGGCGCAAGGCGATCATCCGCAAGGAGCTGACGCCCTGGCCGCGGCCCTTCCGCTGGTTCTGGCATCGGCCGGTGTTCGGCATCTACGACGTGAAGACCCTGTCCGTGCCCGACCCCAAACTCGACCCCAAGCTCCTGGAGCAGGTGGAGGCGGAATACTTGCGCCGCTACTTCCGGCCACGACACGAGATCGAGGCGCAACTGCGTAAGCAACGGGAGGTGGAAGAGCCGGAGCTGTTGCCACGGGCGAGCGGCTATCGAAGGGCGGGTGAGCGAGCCGCCTGAGGATGGAACGACCACCAAGACCAGGAAGAGACGAGCAGGACGTTGGGAAGGAACCTGACCGCTCGCTCACCCGCTACCGAAGTCTATTCGTCCAGCGCGGCGACGCGTTTGGCAGGCAACGGGACTGGTCCCGGTTGTACTACCGCGTTCGCTCGCCGCTGACGGACGAGGTGCTCACGAAACACCTGCGTGGTGAGCTCACCATAGGCCTCTACAGCCTCGATCCCTCGGGAATGACCCGCTGGACGGTCCTGGACTCGGACCAGGGACTGGAGCCGATTGTGGCGGCACAGGAGTCCCTTGCCGGGCGGGACATCCCGTCCTACCTGGAAGCCTCGCGGGCGGGAGGACACTGTTGGGTCTTCTGGGAGAAACCGATCAGCCCGACGATCGCCAGGCGGATCATCGAGCCCTCAGCGCCGGGATTGGAGGTCTTCCCCGCCGGCGACATCCCCGATGAGGACGGCTACGGCTTGCTGCTGCGAGCGCCCCTGGGCATCCATCGCTACAGCGGGAGCCGCTACCCCTTCGTCCATCCCGATGGCGAGCCGGTGTCAACGGGCAAGGTCCGGGGCCAGATCGACTGGCTGGCCCGGAATGTGCGGAGAGTTGACCCGGCTCCCCATGCCGAGCAACTCCCCATCCTTCCCCCGGCAGGGGAGCATCCTGTCTCCGAGCGAAAAAATAGTGAGCAGTCCCCGATCCGGCAGTGGGTGGAGGAGCACCCGATCCGCGACGTCGTGGAGCGGTATGTACGGCTGAACAAGGCGGGGGTGGGCCACTGCCCGTGGCCGGAGCACCACAAGGACAAGGATAGACACAGTTCATTTCAGGTGTTCGAGAAGACCGGTCGCTGGTGGTGTTATGCGGAAAGGGTGGGCGGGAATAGCGCGGACTTCGTCATGCGGCTCGAGAACCTGACGGCGCGGGAGTTCGTCCGTAAGCACGCTCCGAGATGAATGCCAACAGTCGCTCGACTAGTTCCTGGCGGCGCGATTGCTCCTTGATCTCGTGCTCCCAGAGTACGAGGCATCGATAGCCAACCTTGGCGTACTCCTCGACCATGCGGTCGGCATTCCAGCTGTAGTCGGGGGCGCCATTGCGCTCACTAAATGGCCTGCTATGGAAATAGTCCCCGTAGACCTCGAGTACCTTCTTCTGTGACTTCACCTTGAAATCAGGGACCTTATGTGCGCCATTGGCCAGGCGGATATAGATCCTGTTCTCGATGGCGTCGGCATAATAGACCTGACCCGGTAGGGCGGTGCGCGAATAGTCCGCGTAGAGATTGTGCTGCCCGAGCATGTGAGCGATGGCGAGCTCTATCTTGTTCGGCTTGAGCTCCGCCATTGCTCGGGCACGCAGCATCATCGCTCTTTTTCGCTCGTAGGGCATTGCCTTCGATACCCTGGACATCTGGGCGTGGATTTGTTGCGGGGGGAGCTTTGCCAGCCGAGCGGCGGTACGTTTTCCTCCCACCCGTCCCCATGCTCGCTGCTGTCCGATCGATGTTGCTTCCTTCGAACGACGGATGCGCTCTGCCTGCTGCTCCGGCGTCTCCATCGCGTTTCGTTTTTTTGCCCAATTGCTGAGGTTCTCATGGGTGAGATGTTTCTGGGCTAGGGCAAGGTGGGCAAGGTTGATAGCCCTTCGTTCCTCCGGGCTGAGGCGCCTGATTGGTGGAGGGTAGAAGATGAGCAGATTGTTTCGTTGATTATCGAGACCATTGTGGTTGAGATGTCGCACTATCCGATTGGCAGGTGCTCCAGTGATGAGGCGATGCATCTTGATCTGTCCCCGATTGCGCCGCGGACCCTGGGATCGGATCGCGTATCCTTCGGTTCCTTCCCTCGGTGCCCATGACCACTTCCACCGGTTCAACCAGGGATAGTCGGCATCATCGACCAGGGCATATTTTCCCCGAGAGAGTGCAATTCTCCGCATAAAGAAAAGCCGACTCAATGGTACTGAGCCGGCTCGGATGTTCCTTGGAACAAGCGCTTGTGCGCCTCGGTACCATCAAGGTAGCTCTATTATAGCAATCGTCCGGTATTTGGTCAATGGCTGAGGATCGAATCGGGGAGAATGTCTTCAGCTTCCTGGCGCGCTACCACAACCTCTCGCCGGCGGAGCTGCTGCGGAAGATCCGCAACGGCAGCTACTAGGGGCGCAGGCGGCGATCCGGCGGGAGCTGTCCGCGCGGCGGTTGCGGGCGGGACACCGTATCCAGGTCGGTGCTGGGCTGGGAGCGGCGAACCAGTCGATCTTCGACCACGCGGTATTGCCCGTCAACAGTGGTCGATGGCGTGTTGAAACGCCAATCTTCCTCGGTGACTTCACCGGTCCTGATGGAGATATCTATTCCACTGGCCCATTCTGGACTGGACACACAGTAGCTGTAGCTGGACACAGAGTAGCTGTAGCCGGTCATTTTTTCCTCGTGTTCAGCGGTAGAGGAGAGACGACGGAATACTGCTGCGGTGCATGGCGTTCCGCGAATAGTATACTGTGAAACCTTCTCTGTAATGTAGTTAGTGGTTCCTCCTTCTATGCTGCCGGTGCTGATTGTATAGCGCTCGGCAAGTGTGACTGTCGTACCGAGCTGATCTTCATCGAAATAGATAATCAATGCACCACCCGACCTAGTGATATCCAGTAGCATGCCTTTGACGATGCTTTTCTCTTTGGAACGGTCAACATAGGGCATGGGGAGACTCCTCAGTCACACGGGAGACATAGGACCAGTGTATCAGGACGGGGACGTGGCGGCCAGCTCGTCGGGGTGTTTGTTGTCACCTTCCAGCCCGCGGATCATTGTGCTTGCGATTTTTTGGATGGCGCCCAGGGCGTTCTTGAGGACCTGCTTCTCTTTCGCCCAGACGGCGACGTAGGGGAAGGAGCGGGCTCCCGTGTCCAGACCGAAATGACTACAGACGACGTAGGCGCTGGCCTCGGCGACGGTCTCCTGTTCCGGCTGGCGTTGCTGGTCCGGCTTGTGCCCGGCGAAATGGTGGGCGAGCTCGTGGGCTAAGGTCTTGGTGACCTGGAGCTGGCTCGCGGCGTGCAGGTCAATCATCCTCGTGAGGGGGTCGTAGCTGCCCATGGTGTGGCTGCCCGGTTCAGGTGGAGGCAGGTGGCGGACATGGACGCCTTGTTGCCGCGCCAGGCCTTCCAGCTTGCCGAAGAGCACGCCGCCCTCGTCGCCCTCTAGGACGGGAATGTGGACATCCGGTAACGGTTTGCCGTCGGTCTGCAAGACATCAAAAGTGTTGCCGATGCCGAAGCCGGTGAGCACTTCCTCCTCCTTGCCATCTTGATTGCGCTGCTTGCGGAGCATCGGGTAGAAGACCTTGATCCCCTTCTCGCCCTTCTTGACGCTGCGTCCCATGGCTTTCCAGTTATCGAAGCGGGCGACCCTGGTGGCGTCGGGGCGCTGCGCCATGATCAGCAGCGTATTTTTCCACGAGTATTGGTGGAACCTGCTTTGCATCAGCAGGAACTCCCGGAACGTGTCGGAGTCCTGGATGTGCTCGACAGCGGCTTCTAAGCGGGCATAGACGTCGGACTGGTACTCGTTGAACGGCTTGCGTTCCTGTCCTTGGGGTGGTGGTGGTCGAAATCCTTCCTTGAATGGCATAGGTGAGAACCATATCAATGGTGTCACTAATATGGTAGGGAGAGTATAGCAAAACCCTGTTATTCCCGCAAGTTGCTATAGTCTGATATAGAACGTGTTATTGACACCTCTCTGCAGAAGGTATAGTATCGTCCTATACCTATGAAAAACGTGACACTTGACTTACCACAACAAGACTTCGACGAGATCATGCTGCGAAGCTTCGCCGAGATGCAGAACAAGACCATCGCGGCGGTCTACCACAAGATGCGCGGCCAGATCGTGACGCAGCGGAACCTGGCTCGCGCCTTCGGCAAGAGACAGGCCACCATCTCGGAGATCATCAAACGCCACGCGCCCAAAGAGGAGGGGACGTCAAAATGACAGACGACCAGATATTACAGAAAGCAATCCGACGAGCGATACAAGGCGGCTGGAAGCCAGATTACATGGATGGCAAAAACCATCCATTCTGTGTGATCTTCAACCACGACTTTGCTAAGGCGTTCTGGGGAGAACGTATGGTGCGAGATGGCTATACCTCGTTGAGCTTTGGGCAATATACGCCGATTTGGCGTCTGCGATTACAGGAGATGGTGCTTGAAGAAGAACCGTTGTGGTATTTGGAGATATTTCTAACGGAACCTGCCTATGAAAACGAGACGAAATAGATACAACCGACGACCGATCCTGACGCCCATCATCCTGGTGGTGGCGGTGATCGCCTTCATCCACACCCACCTGCTGGGACAGCCGAGCCGGCAGATTGTCCACGCGCAGACAACGATCCATGTAGCGGCCGTGGCTACCACACCAACACCGACAGCGACCCCCACGCCGACCGAGCACGACCAGATCGTCGGCTACATCAAGCAGGTGTTCGGCACAGACGCGGACAAAGCCTTCGAGCTGTTGACCTCGCCTGTCTGCCACGAGAACCGTTCCCTTGATCCCGACGCCGTCAACCTCAACAGTGATGGCAGCCGCGACTATTCGATTTTCCAGGTCAACGACCGCTGGCAAGGCGTGCGGGGCAAGTTCCTGCTGAACTGGAAAGTCAACGTGCTCATCGCCAAGCAGCTCTTCGACGAATCACACTCATTCAAAATGTGGACATGTGGACAAGCATTACATATCTAGCTATGAGAAGTTATATCGGCAATCAGGACAGTTTCAAGACCAGATCATTGCGCCGGATGTGGACGTTCGGCAAGGACAACACCGCCAAGGCGCAGGAGTTCAAATACTGCGAGAAACACCACAAATACTATCCGAGTAAGTTCGACCAGTGCTACCAGTGCTTTGTCGAGGGAGGGACGGTATGAGGAGAATCGGACAGATGCAGCAACAGCGACTGACCAGGCTGCGGCGGATCGCCGAGGCGCTGGATCGGCAGGACATTTTCACCCTGGAGATCCTCGCGGCGATCGCCGAGAACGCGGAAGCAGACCATCAGTTGTTGATACGGGCTTTGAAAGGAGGTGTTGTATACGCCAATACAGATTCATGACAAGCAATATGTGACCGTGGCGGAGCGGGTGCAGGCAGCGCACGAGGGTAAAGCGCTGCTCGCCGTCAAGACCGAAGTGCTCAGCCACAATCCGGTGGTGATCCGGGCGGAGGTGACGATCCAACGGGGCGACAAGGCTCCGGTGGAGACCTACACCGGCATCTCCTCGGTCAACCCGGACACGTTCAAGCAGATCGAGAAGACCAATCCCTACGAGGTGGCCGAGACTAGCGCCACCGGTCGGGCATTAGGCTTTGCCGGCTACGGCATCGTCGAGGGGATCGCCTCGGCGGACGAGATCGTCAAGGCGGAGCGATCCCAGCGTCCAGCAGTGGCGCGACCGACGGCGCAGCAGACCACGCTGCCTACGGACAGCTCCGAGCTGCCGGTCAGCTTGCGCTGCGAGACCTGCGGCGAGGAAGCCGAGGAGAAGCAGGGTGTCAGCAAGAGCGGACGCCCGTTTCACGGAATATTTTGTTCGTCGGGCGAGAAGTCACACGCCAAGTGGCTGTGACCGTTTGTGTGCCGCGCGGACAGTCGCCCCCGTCCGCGTGGCACAGAGATCGTCCTGTCCCGGAGGGATTGCCCTGGCTTGGCATACGGGAGCGGTGCATGTAGCCCATCCGCTTTCGCTGAGCAAGGCAATACCTCGGGGACAGAACCTATGGACATACACCAACAGAGCATCGGCGGCAGCCGGATTGGTCGCAAGCAGTGCGTCCGCTGCCAGGTATTTTTTTACGGCGGCAACACCGCCCGCTACTGCATTCTTTGTAAAGAAGTGCGGGAGCAGGAGCTCAGGCAGCGCGGCGAGGAGCGGCGCAGAGGCAGACGAAACCTATGAATCAGTGCATCCACCAATCGTTCGACCCAGAGACGTGCCGGAAATGCCGGCGCAATCGAAAGCAACCGGTCATGCAGAGACCGATCCGGCGCAGACGCCGGACAAGCACCTATGAGCATCGCTGAACAACTCGACCAGTTACGACAGGAGTACAAGACCGCCAGCCCAGAGCGCCGGGAGGAGCTCAAGCGACAGGCCGAGCTGCTCAAGGCGGGCGCCTGCTCCCAGTGCCACGAGCGGGAGCGGCCGCCGGAGGAGGCGGAGCACTTCCCCTTCTGCTCGGACGCGTGCCATAAAGCGTGGGCGGATGCCAACGACCACGGCAGCCGGATAGCGGGCAAACGTCCGACCATCCGGGAGCTGCAACGACGCCTCTTGGAGCGCGCCAGGGAAGCGCACCTGAAAGGAGCGACCCGATGAGACGGCGACTGCTCGAGCGGATCTATGTGTGGCTCTTCTGCCGGGACGAGAACCACTGCATCGGGCTGTGCCAGCGATACGGCCGGCGGCGAAGGACTGACCTATGAAAACGAGGACGACCAAACCACCAACCTATCGGAGAATCATCTGGACACTGCTCGGACGCTGCTCCTTCTGCGGGGGCAGGCTCTGGGAGTACGACTACAAGCGCGCCTATTGCGAGACATGCGAACGAAGGAACTAAGCTATGAAAGCAAAGAAACCAACATATACCAGTGGGATTCCATCAATACCATTGCCACAGATGGACGCACAAGGGAGACTAAAGGTCAGATTGTGCGAATGTGACCAATGCAAGAAGCAGCTTCCCCTGCGGGAGTTGATCGAGAAAGGATACCGCGTCACTATCGAAAGGGATGTATGAGAAAATACTTCAGCGACGACTATCTCTGGGACCACCCGATCTGGCACAGCCTGGCGATCATCCTGGGCTCGTACCTGGTGGCCATCCTGGCGGTGATGCTGTCCGGAGCGCTGGGAGGATGGATCCGCTGAGGGGAGACGATGTATGAAAGAACAAGAACCGAAACCAGGCATGCAGAAGACTCAGGACTACCGCTACCAGTACCGGGGGTACCTGGGCAGCGAGGCGGTCTGCCGGGTGCGCGTCTACGAGCGCCCGGACGCCGTACCCGTGGTGATCTGCACCGAGCTGCCGGAGAACACCGGGACCAGCGTGACCAACATGGCGGAGTTTATTGCCGCCGAGATCATCGCCAGGCACTTCCCGCAGCGCTTCGAGCAGGAGACGCCGGTGTCGTGGGTGGAGCACTACCCGCCGATCGAGGTCAAGGGACGCAAGGCCAGGACCGAGGAGTTCGACCTGGTGACGTTCTCCACCTGGACGCCTAGGACCGAGTACCGCCACGGCGGCATGCGGGTGAAGCTGGGCACGCCGGACTGGAAACACAGCAGCAAAGAACACGTTGAGCAGCTCATCGGGCAACCGCTCGAGGAGGAAAAGAAGTCGTAAACCGAGCGTGCTAAGAAGTGAGAGGAGGTGAATGATATGGGCTTGAAGTTGCTCTGGACTGGACTGACCTTCATCATGGCGCTGGATCATGTCGGCACCGGATTGGCGCTGGGACTGGTCGGCGACGTGCTGATGGCCATTGGTCTTATTTTGCTGTGGCTGGATAGATAACTGGTCACCTGAACGAGCCGGCGGAGACTGGAACCCCCTTTCGCTCCGCTTGCTCTTTGAGGACGGACAGACGCCTGCCCTCCCTCTGGGAGTATGGGAAAGGAACGAGGAGAGAGAAAACGCTGCCCGCTGTACCAATCGGTCAGTCGGGCGCAGAAACGAGCGCTCTACGAGCGGGCGGAGGGTCATTGCGAATGGCCGGGGGGCTGCAAGGAGAGCGACATCACCAAGCTCCAGGTGGATCACATCACGCCGCGGTGTATTGCCCGGCTGCTGGGCTGGAGCAAGGTAGAGGCGAACGATCCGATGAATCACCAGCTGTTATGCGTCGATTGCCATCGGAAGAAGGACGAGACCACCCGCGCCAAGAAGGAGCAGGTGATCTACCAGATGCAGGGAGGGATGATCGGGTTCGGCGAGCACCAATAGCTTGCCATAATCTATGAGCAAAGAACGACCACCATTCTACGAAGAACAGTTCCGCAAAGATCAGATCCGCTTCGCCAGGCGATCCGCCCTGGAGCGGATGCAGATTTTGGCCTCTGGCCGCTCCATGGAGGACGTGGAAGCGGAGTCCCAGCGTGTTGAGGAGACCCAGCCTCCACGGCCCGATCTTCGCATCCTGGTTCCCTTTGTCAACGGCCGGCTGATCGCCCAGAACCCCCGGATGGTCGAATACCGCCGGCGTTCCCAGCTCGCCCATGCCCGCTGGGGCAGGAAGGAGGGCGCGTGAAGGCAACCGCTGAGGAGCTGCAACGCTTCATCGAGTCCGACCAGCGCTACACCGACGCCTTCCTGGCCTGGCAGCGGGAGCAGGAGCGCTACCGCAAGATTTACCGGACGAAGTACCTGTTCACGCTCAAGGAGGCCGCCACGGCCCTTCGGATGAGCAAGAGCGGGGTCCTGCGGCGCTGCAAGGCGCTGGGCATCCCCCGGCGCACCGGGAACTGGCTGTTCACCGACCAGGACGTGCAGGAGATCAGGGCGTGGAAGGGAGGGGTGTCCTATCCCAAACCGTAACTATCGACGATCGGCGGATCGGGAACGGGCGCTCAAGCTCCAAGGCGAGCGGGAGGGCTGGTTTGCCACGCGCACCCCAGGGTCAAAAGGTATCGCCGACGTCGTCTGGATCAAGCCGGATCTCTCCTGTTCCCACCCCGACCATTTCGAGGTGAAGCTCTTCCAGATCAAGGTCTCCGAGCACTTCAAGGAGACCATCGAGCTGGTGAAGGTGGCGGACACGCCGGCGGGCTGGCCGGCGACTGTAATCTGGCGCTGCTATCCGGTGCGGGTAGCCGGCAAGAAGCGGCGGGAGGGGAAGCGGCGATGAAACGACAGCAGATCATCCGGCGCAGAGCCGGCCGGGTGGACGACGTCGTAATCAGCGGCGACCTGTTCCGGCTGGAGCGGATGGACAACGACTGCTGGTGGGTGGCGGTCTACCGGGGCAAGGACTGCACCGCGTTTTTCCTCCAGCGCACCGACACGGGCATCGTCGCCGCGCTGGCCGAGGACAGCATCGGCTGCGTCGACGACACCAAGCACAGCGCGCACGACACGGACAGCGAGAAGGGAGGTGAGCGCACCATGGGTATTTTCAAAGCCAAGGGAGCAAAGAAAACGGCTGGCGTCAAAGCCAAACCGGCAGCGAAGAAAGCAGCAGCAAAGAAACGCAAGTAGCTTCCTGCCCACTGGAGACGATCCAGTGGAGAGCAAGCTATCGTTGAAGGGAGGTGAGGAAGACTATGCGTTCGTTGAACAAAGTTTTGATCATCGGCAACGCGACCCGGGACCCGGAGCTGCACCAGACCAACGGCGGCATCGACGTCTGCACCCTGGGCGTGGCCACGGACCGGTCCTGGAAAACCGAGGCCGGCGAGCGGCGGGAGGAGGCGCAGTTCCACCAGATCATCTGCTGGGGCAAGCTGGCGGTGCTCGCCTGCCAACTGGTGCATCGGGGCGGCAAGGTCTACATCGAAGGCCGGTTGCAAACGAGGACCTACGAGAAGGACGGGCAGGAGCGGTCCGTCACGGAGATCATCGCCAACGAGCTGATCGCCCTGGAGCGCCGGGTCGATCCGGCGGTCGCCGATCCAATGGCGGCGTGAAAGTGCCGGATGTATTGACTGCTTGCTTTTGCTATACTAGGGACACATGCCCGACCTGTACCAGCTCCTCGCCCAGGAAATCGTCCTTCGGGCGCTGAAAGACTATCAGCGCGGGGATGATCGTCTCAAGACCGAGGTGCGGCGGTGGATACAGGGACAATCCGTGTCCATCCTGTTCTGTGCTCAGGCCTTGAAGATGCAACGGGAGCAGTTGCTCCAAGTGGTGAGCAGGAAGATACAAGAAATAGATCAGCATGTAGGTTGACATCTGGGGTGGCGAAAGTATAGACGCTAGGAACGGCACGTTCTAGAGAAGTGCAGGTGTGATGGCTAATCACCGACGCCAATCCGAGTAAGTGCTGACAGGGACAATCGTCGACTAAGCTCCCTGGAAACGTGTACGGTGCGATGCCGTACCCCCAGATACCAGCCTATGCATGAACGGAACAGACCACGGGAGTTGACGCCGCGCGCCGCGGCCAAAGACCTGATCAGAGAGTCGGTGCATCAAGGGCATTCGCTGGACAGCGTCCGCGCCGCCAAGCTGGAGATGTACAGCACGCTGTACTCAGCCGGTATCGGGCGGTCCATCGTCGCCTACGAGGGCAACCGCGTCGTCGTCACCCGGGCAGTTTCTGAAGATGAGATCGGCGTCTCGTCGGTCGCTATGCGCCGGTGCGAGCAGGTGTTCCCCCTGCCGGAGATCTACGCCGAGGTCAAGCGGGAGTTCGAGGAGACGTTGCGCTGGCAGCCGCCGCCTGGAGGACGAAGGAATCGGAAGACAGACAACGGCGGCCTGACCCAGGGCACGTTGTTCTGAAGCGCTATGAAACAAACATTCCTAGCTGAAATCAGAAAGGTGGAATCGCGCAAGCTCGTCACCAACGACGTGGAAATCCGGTTGTTGCTCAACACCAACGACAGGTCGGTGCTCGATCTGGGCAAGCTGCCACCCGATCAGATCGTCCGCGTGACGGTCGAGGACGGGACGCCGGACGAACGGCCGTACATACCATCACCCATACCGCCCAGCGAGACAGCGGACAACCCGTTGCCTTGGGAACAAAACTATGGAGCAGAACAGTAACCAACCAACAGGCATCCCCATCCCCTTGGCAATCGGCGAGCAGCCGGCAGCCGATCCAGTCGGCGCGGTTCCGCCTCAGGTAGAAACGGCCGGCCAGCCCCGCAAGACCCGACATGACGACCACCGCCAGATGCTGGAGACCGTGGTCGCGGTGCTCGTCTCCAAGACCATG
>Ga0207416_1003790_pt1 | contig 13923 bp, 11 predicted proteins | sample PaiPotPPM11metaG_FD_184107 | JGI IMG/M metagenome (GOLD analysis project Ga0207416, IMG submission 184107) | Iron sulfur acid spring bacterial and archeal communities from Banff, Canada, to study Microbial Dark Matter (Phase II) - Paint Pots PPM... ...
AGCCCTGCGCGATCACGGCGGCGTTGGTCTGCGGGCCGGTCAGGAAGCCGTAGTTGAGCTGGCCGAGGTTCACGAAGTTCATGGTGGTATTCCTCCCCTTGTTTTCTTCGGCGGCGGCTCCGCTGCCTCCGCCTCACTGAAGGGAGTATCGCCCGTGCCGGCCATGCTCGGCCGTCGCGGCGGCAACGCCGCCTGCGTGAAGCTGCCCACACCGGCCCTCCGCAGGCGATCGCCGGCGCCGCCGTGTGGTGTGCAGGGATGTCCACCGATGTCAGCGCCATTCCCACGGCGGCGCTCGCAGGCGCGTAGGGCGCGAGCGTTCGCCCGATCCAGCTCGGGGCGCGCCGCGCATCCTGGGCTGCGAAACCAGGGCAACGCTGCAACCGAGCCGTCTGCTACGCTGCGTGGTATACGTACCCGGAGTGAACGACGTGGCAGGCACCCAGACACGACGCACCCAGGCGGACTATCTGCGCCTCGCCCGCGAGCTGCTGCCGGGCGGTGCGATCAGCACCGAGGCGCTGCCCGACGACACCGCGTTCGTGGTGGAGCGGGCGCAGGGGTCGCATCTGTGGGACGTGGACGGGCGGGAGTATGTCGACTACGTGATCGGCTCCGGGCCGATGCTGCTCGGGCACGGTCATCCGGAGGTGGTGGCCGCGGTGCAGGCGCAGGTGGCGCGCGGCACCACCTACTTCACGCTCAACCGCCAGGTGCTGGAACTGGCTGAACTGCTGGTCAGCGCCATCCCCTGCGCCGAGCAGGTGCGCTTTGTCGGCTCCGGCACCGAGGCCACGTTTCACGCCCTGCGCATCGCGCGGGCGGCGACGGGCCGGGAGCAGATCCTCAAGTTCGAGGGCGGCTACCACGGCAACCACGATTACGGCCTGCTGGGCGGCACGCCGTCCGACCCGCCGCCCTGGCCCAGCGCGCAGCCGGACAGCGCCGGCATCCCCAGAGCCGTGCAGGAGACGGTGCTGATCGCCCCGTTCAACGACGCGGAGACGGCCACGGGCATCATCGCCGACCATCGCGACGAACTGGCGGCGGTGATCGTCGAGCCGTTCCAGCGTTCGATCCCGCCCGTCCCCGGTTTCCTGGCAGCGCTGCGAGGAAGCTGCCGCCGCTTCGGCGTTGTGCTGATCTTCGACGAGGTGGTCACCGGCTTTCGCTTCGCCTGGGGCGGCGCGCAGGAGCGCTACGGCGTCGTGCCCGACCTGGCGGCCTACGGCAAGGCGATCGCGGGCGGGTACGCGGGCGGCGCTATCGCCGGGCGGCGCGATCTGCTGGGTTTTGCTGACCCGGTCCGTAAGGGCGCCGGAGCCGCGATGACCGGTACGCTGAGCGGCAATCCGGTGTCGGCCGCTGCCGGCCTCGCCACGCTGCGGGTGCTGGAGCGGGAGCGCACGACAATCTATCCTCGGCTGTACAGCTACGGCGAGCGCCTGGGGAAGCGGCTCGTGGAGGCGTTTGGTCGCCGCGGCATCGCGGTGCAGGCGCCCGGTGAGGGGCCGATCTTCCAGATCTACGTGCAGGACACGCCGATCCGGGACTACCGCGACACACTGAACGCGAACGGCGCGTTGTGGGCAGCGTTCTGCCGGGCGATGACGCGCCGCGGGATCTTCCTGAACGGCGGCAAGGTCTACTGCTCCGCCGCCCACACCGAAGACGATCTCGCGGCAACGCTGGCCGCAGCCGAACGGGCACTGGACGAGGTCGCGGGCTAAGACGCGTCGCAAGCCATGCCGATCAGACGCCGCGCTCGTCGGTGCCGCCGGATACGCCTGCCTTGGCCGGCAGATCGCCGGCTTCAGCGAACCCTTTGTCGCGTTGACGAATCGATGGCCCGGTCGTATCCTACCGGCGCCGAAGCCCGTAAACGTGCGCTCAGAGTCGCGGTCCCAGGGTGTTCATTACCCGAAGGAGGCAGCTATGGCGAGTTATTGGACGGATCGCATCACCCGGCGCCGCCTGCTTGCGATCGCCGGGGGCGCCAGCGCAGCCGTAGCCCTCGCGGCCTGCGGCAGCAATAACAACAAGAGCAGCAACAACAGCTCGTCGAGCAAACCGTCGGGTGGCTCCGTCCCGGCCGACGTGACCAAATCGATCAACGACATCTTTGGAGCGGGCGGCAAGGCCGCCGGCCAGGGGACGAAGATCAAGCTCGGTTCGGTGCTCGCGCTCAGCGGCTCCGGCTCATACTACGGCGACATTATGTCCAAGGGGACGAAGCTGGGGATCAAACACGTGCAGGCCGCCGGCGGCCCCGAGTTTCAGCTCAGCCTGAAAGACCACAAGTCGGGCGACGCCGGCGCGGGCGCCGCCGCCGCGCGCGAGCTCGGCATCGACAAGACACCGATGTGCCTCGCCTCGTACGCTGCCGACATCGGCGCGATGCTGCCGGGCATCGAGCAGTACAAGATGCTGACGCTGGATGGCGGCGGCGGCACGAGTGCGGGCTTCAAGGGTAAGCCGTACTTCTACGGCACGCGCGCGATCACGCCCGACGATCCATTCCCCGGCGTGTTTATGTTCGTCTCGACCAAGATGCCAAACGTCAAGAAGGTGGGGTTGATCGCCTGGGATGTCGGCGCCGAGCTGAACCAGATCGTGACCGATGACATCAAGAAGGCGATGCAGCCGTACAGCCTGGATCTGGTCGCCAACGAAACCGTCAAGATCGGAGAAACCGACTTCTCCACGGTGATCGCACGCGTCAAGGACAAGGCGCCGGATCTGCTGTATCTCTCGATCTACGGCCTTGATCCGGGCTACTTCATGAAGCAATACGTCACGAGCGGCCTGAACGCCGTGGTGATGGGCTCGGAGTACACGCCCGACGCGGCCAAGACCGCCGGTGACTCCTACAACAAGTACAACTTTGCCTACGACTTCTTCGACGCTGCCAACCCGCCGAATCCGCTCTCCAAGCTGTTCGTCACGCAGTTTAAGGCCGAGTACAACCAGGACCCCGACTTCTACGCGGCGAACTTCTACGAGAACACGTTCGTGCTCTGGGAGCTGGTGCGCCGTGTGCTGGCGAAGAACGGCAACGTCAACGACGGGGGACAGCTCGACCAGGCGCTGCAGTCCAATCTCACCTTCAAGAGCCTGTATGGCGGCGACGCCAACACCGTCGGCTCGACTACGCTGGACGCGCAAACGCACTCGGTGAGCGCGCGCACGATGGGCATCTTCGGCATCAAGGACGGCAAGCCGAGCGCCCAGGCCTTCTTCGGCCTGAACGCGAAGGACTTCAAGGTCGTCGGCGCATAGCGGCGCCGCCGGCCGTGCAGAACCAACCTCGTACACGGAGCCGCTGCAAGCCCCGCCGGCGCGCCGCGGCATGGTACGCTCCACGCCGAATCGTCGCTTCCTCCGGTTCAGATTGGCCGCCGCGTTCTGTTCGGCGCCGCGGCACGGAGACCGTAGACCCGTAGACCCGTGGACATAGGGGCAGGGACAAAAGGGTGAGTAGGGCGCAGCGCCCGGAACGCGCATGAATCTGCACCAGTTCTTCCAGCTCTTCGTCAACGGCACGATCAACGGCAGCCGCTACGCCCTGCTCGGCGTCAGCTTCGCGCTGATCATCAGCGTCACCGGCCGCTTTCACCTGGCCTACGTGCTGAGCTACACGCTCGCCGCCTACGCCGCCAGCTCGACTGCCGATGCCTGGGGCTTCCCCTTCCCGCTCGCGGCGCTGGCCGGCATCATCGTCGCCATCGCGGTCGGAGTGGCGATCGAAGTCGTGGTCTACCGCCCGATCGCGCGCAAGGCCGGCGGCTCGGCGCTGCTGACGATCTTCGTCGCCGCGCTCGGCCTGACGATCGCTGCCGAGAACGCCATCCGCCTCACCTGGGGCTCGGCGAGTGAAAACCTCTCCGGCCTGCCCCGCAACGGCCTCTCGATCGGCGACGTGACCTTCACCGCGCTCGACGTAATCTCACTCATTGTCTTCTGGGTGCTGATCGTCGGCCTTACGCTCTTCCTGCAGCGCACGCGCCAGGGGCGGCTGATCACGGCCGTGCGCGTCAACCCGGAGATGGCGCGGGTTGTCGGCATCGACCCGGACCGCATCTATCTGCTGGTGTTTGCCATCGGCTCGGCGCTGGGCGGCGTCGCCGCCATTCTGTTCACGGTGAAGTACGCCGCGGTGCCGGACATGGGACTGGACGCGGTCTTCAAAGGCTTTCTCGTCGCCTTCCTTGCCGGCACGGCCAGCTCTCCGACGCGCATCGCCGGCGCGGCCGTCTTGCTTGGTCTGGTCGAGAGCCTGAGCGGCCTCTGGCTCAAGGCGCAATGGTCGCCGCTCGTCGTCTTCTCCGTGCTGTTCATCTACCTGACGCTGCTGCCGCTCGACTTCTGGCGGCCGCGCCGCCTCGTGAGCGCGTTCGCGCGCTGAGCGCCTGGTCCACTGCCGAGCGCCCGGCGCGGAGGGGTCGCGTGGAATACCAGATCGACATCGTCAACCAGATCCTGATCTTCGCCATGTTTGCCCTGTCGCTGAACCTGCTGCTGGGCTACGCCGGCCAGGGCTCGATCGCCCACGCCGCCTTTGGCGCGGTCGGCGGCTACGCTGCCGGCTACCTCTCCGCGAAATCCGGGCTCGGCTTCGCGCCCTCGGTGCTGATCGCCGTCGTGACCTCATTGATCGCCGGCACGCTCGCCAGCCTGCCCGCCCTGCGGCTGGGCGAGGAGTATCTGATCCTGCTCACCTTCGCCTTTTCCACGATCGTGATCTCGATCGTGATCGCCTGGAGCAAGCTGGGCGGCGCCTACGGCCTGCTCGGCATTCAGCAGATGAACCTCTTCGGGCACGATCTGCCCGATCCAAGCGACAAGTTCCCGCTGCTGCTGGTCCTCTTCCTGATCGTCTTCGCCTTCTGCTGGCGGCTGGGCGAGTCGCCGTTCGGACGCCTCCTCAAGGCAATCCGCGAGGACGAATTGGCGACGCGGTCGCTCGGCAAGAACGTCTATGCCTACAAGGTGATCGTCTTCGGCGTCACCTCCGCGATCGCCGGGCTGGCCGGCGCCTTGTTTGTGTATTACAACCAGCTCGCCTCACCGCAGGAGTTCAGCGTTAACGTCTCGATCTCGATCATCGCCATGGTCGTGTTCGGCGGCTCGGCCAATCTGTTCGGCTCGGTGCTGGGCGCCGCGCTGATCGTCGTCTCCGGTCCGGTTCTCGAAAAGTGGGTCAGTCTGGGCGAGGAGAAGGCGGCGCTCTGGCGGCTGCTGCTCTACGGCGCGGCGCTGGTGGTGCTGATGGTGCTGCGGCCGCAGGGCATCATCCCCGAGCGCTCAAGCCTGCGCGGCTGGCTCTCGCCGCTGTTTCGCAGGCGCGCGCCCACGCCGGCGCTGGTTCCCGAGCTGAGTGCCGCGATGGCCGGCGCTGGTGCGCCGGCGCCCACGGCAACGAGCGCAGCGCCGGAGAATGCACCGGCGTTTGTGGGTGCCGCACAACTCGGCGCGGTGACCAGCGGGCTGCGGCAGGACGTTGCGCAGGATCGCCTCGTGCAGCAGCGCGAAATCGGCGTCGCCACGCTCCCGAGCACAGCCACGGTACGCGAGCCCGTCCTGGTGGTGCGCGGCCTGCGCAAGAGCTTCGGCGGTATCACCGCCGTCGATGGGGTAGACCTTGATCTGCCGGCCGGCGAAGTGACCGGACTGATCGGCCCCAACGGCGCGGGCAAGTCCACGCTCTTCGGCCTGTTCACCGGCTTTCTGCGTCCGGACGCGGGCACGGTGCTGCTGCGCGGTACCGACGTGCGCGGCAAGTCGCCCGACGCCGTGGCCGGGCTGGGCATGGTGCGCTCCTTTCAGGATGTGCGCATGTTCCAGGGGCTGACCGTGCTGGAGAATGTGATGCTCGCCGAGCCGCGGCAGCCGGGCGAGAACCTCGGCGGCCTGTTCCTGCGGCCTGCCTCGGTTTCGTCCAGCGAGCGGCGGGTACGCGAGCACGCGCTGGAATATCTGGCGTTCGTCGGGCTGGTGGAGAAGGCCGACTGGCTGACGGCCGGGCTTGCCTATGCCGAACAGAAGCTGGCCGCGATCGCGCGCGTGCTGGCCACGGGCGCCGAGGTGCTGTTGCTCGACGAGCCGACGAGCGGAGTGGACCCGCGCTGGGTGGACAGCGTGGCCGCCGTGATCCGTGGACTGCCGGCGCTCGGCAAGACGGTCTGCATCGTCGAGCACAACCTCGCCTTTCTGGAGAAGATCGGCGCACCCTGCTACTTCATGGAGGCGGGCAAAATCACTGCCAAAGCGACGGTTGGCGAGTTGATGACCGACGAGCGGCTGCGGAAAGCGTACTTCGGAGTGTAGCGGATGGCTTCTCCGGCGATTGCGACCCAACCGGCGCTTCAGGTCGAGGGACTGCGCAGCGGCTACTTCGGCCGCACCGTGGTGTTCGACGTCTCGCTGTCCATCGCTCCGGGCAAAGTTACGGCGCTGCTCGGCCACAACGGCGCGGGCAAGACGACGACGCTCAAGGCGATCGCGGGCCTGCTGCCCACCTTCGCCGGCACCGTTACGCTGCATGGGGAACCGATCACGGCGCGCAAGGCCAACGACCGCGTGCGCCGCGGCCTCGTCTATCTGCCGCAGGAGCGCGCCGTCTTCGGAACCATGACCGTGCGCGACAATCTCCTGCTCGGCGCCACGCTGGTCACGGACGCCGCGCAACGCGAGCGGCGCTATGAGCAGTGCCTCGATCTGTTCCCGATCCTGCGCGAGCGGCTCGGCCAACTCGCCGGCACGTTGAGCGGCGGGCAGCAACGCATGCTGGCGATCAGCATCGCGCTGATGGCCGGAGCGCGCGTTCTACTGTTGGACGAGCCGTCGCTCGGCCTGGCTCCCAGCATCAGCCAGACGCTGCTCCAGACGATGAAGCAGCTCACCGAGCGCGAGGGGATGGCGATCCTGCTCGTGGAACAGGCAGTCGCGCAGGCGCTGGAAGTCGCGGACCACGTCTACGTGATGCGCTCCGGCCAGATCGTGGCTGAGGAGACACGCACTGCCGCCCTCGCCCGCGAGCACTGGTGGGAGCTGTTTTAGCACCCGCCGGCCCTCACCCCCGTCCCCTCTCCCAATCATCCTGATCGCGCGGAGCGCGATGTTCGATGGCGAGGGGCGATCCTCGGTTGCTTGATCGAGAGGATGCCGGGTTAACCGCAATACGGGTTAGCTACGCAGTGGCACACCGGTTGCTGGCCGCCTCGGTCGCCCGCGAGGGGCTGCTGAGGAGGCGCCGGCACGCGCGGAAGCAGCACGCGGTTGCTTCTGTCGTCGGAGCCTCTTCAGCACCATGCACCGGGGAGTGCCGCTGCCGAAACCGTCTTGCGGTGAACCCGGCGCCATCCGATTCGTCCCGTGCACGATCGCCCCTCTCTCCCATACCGCCCTCAATCCTCACGCGGTCTCTAAGCCTTTTGTGTATAGGAGAGAGGGGACGGGGGAGTGAGGGCCCGTTCGGCGTTGAGGGCGAGCAGGCAGGCCAGCAGCTCCTCGTCGGCCAGGTCTGCCAGGAAGCCGTAGGCGTCGAGCACGGCGGCGTCGAGGCGGGCGTGGGCGTGCCCGAGCCAGGCGGGGCGCTGATTGTAGAGATTGGTGAGCGTGCGCGTTTTCAGGTCGGCTTCGGCGGCGCCGGGCGGGTTGAGCCAGCCGTCGCGCAGCCGCACCAGCTCGCGCGCCGCCTGCGCGATCGCCGCCACGCGCACGTCGGCGTCCTCCGCCGGCTCCCGCCCCGGCGGCCACGGGAACGGGAACGTCTCAAAGCAGGTGGTCGGTGTGTAGCGGAAGCCGCTTTCGACCTCGCGCAGTTGCGTGCCCGTGGCCCGCGAGTGCAGCACGCCGAAGAAGTAGTCGTCCTCGCGGGCGTACACGAGCGTTCGCTGATTGCTCAGAACGCGCGCGTCCAGCCAGACAAAGATACGGTGCTTGGTGACCCCGGGGGTTGCAAAGAATCGAGCTTTCCCGGTGAGGGCTGCACGCATGGCTGGACGTGGCCTGGCGTACTGCCACCAGTCGCCCGCAGATTTAGCTCTTCGACCTTGCGTGCGCACTGGGTGAACCACTTTCTTTACGTGCTCAAATGGCGCTTCATACTGCTCAGCCTTATCGAGCGGCATCATGGCGAAGTCGATGGTCCACATGCCCCGCGGTCGTTGCACCAAATCGATGCCGCTGGTCACCGGTCGCACCACATCCGAATTTGGACGTCCGTTCACGTTGACCGGCTCGGCAAGCATTTTGGTTGCAAGAGTAGAGTCAATATCGAAGGGCGCTTTCGGCGATGGCCCCATGCAGATCTATAGACCGCGAAAGGGTTGGGGGCTGTATGGGAGAGAAGGGGCGATCGTTGGGAAGAAATGCGAGGGGGAGCGGGTTAGCGCGGCCCCGTTGGGCGCACGGCGTGCGCCCCCATAGGCATCAATTTACGGGGTGAGCTGCGGATTGCGCAGGCGTTGGCAGCTGGCGGGATGCTGTTTGCGGTGCTGGAGGCGGCAGCCACTGCCGCTGCTGCGGCGCCGCCCGTGCTGCACCAGGCAGCCCAGCAGCCGGGCGTCCACCGGGCAGCGCCCCCGCCAGGGAGCGGCCGTGCGCCAGCCGGTCACCGCCTTGCCGCCGCTCTGCCAGAGCGGGCAGGGTAGTTCCCCCTGCCAGCGCCCCGCCCTGCTCGCTGCGCCGCGGCGCGTGCGGTGGCGCGGCGCCGTTCCGCGATCTGGTCGGGAACCCGTACCGCGATGAGGCGGCAGGGCAGCGGCGCCCTGGCCCCACCAGGCGCGGGCGATCGCCCACCGGACTCGGCAGCGGAACGCCCTCCGGGCGGTGGGGGCTCAACCCCCACCGCCGGCCAGCGCGGCGTTCCCGGGGTCGTGCTGCCCTTAAAGTTGAGGCCCATGGGGCGCGTACAACGCGCCCCTGAACGGGTCGCTACCCGATACCCCACGGCACACCCGAGGCCGGATCGCCCCTCTCCTTCTCCCAATCCTGGGAGAAGGGGAGGAGGATGAGGGCCGACCGCTACGCCCCGCAGCCGATCTGACGCGTCGCCAACCACTGGTTCAGCGTTTGGCCGGACGGCACGAACTGCTGCGCCGCGGGGACGCCGATGTAGCGGTAGTGCCAGGGTTCATACTCGTAGCCGGTGTCGGCCTCTTTGCCCTCGGGATAGCTCAGCACGAAACCGAACTCCGCCGCGTGCTGTGCCAGCCAGCGACCCTCCGGCGTCGCCGCAAACGATTGGTTCAGATCGAAGTCGAGGGCGCGCGTGGTGAAATCCACCGCCAGGCCGAGCTGGTGCTCGCTGTGGCCGGGGCGGGCGCTCTCGCGGTCGGCCTGCGCCTGGCCGACACTGCTGACCTCCTGCGCGTAGACCTGGTTTTGGTACTCGTACGAGCGGTAGGCCGACTGTGCGAGGAAAAAGATGTTCTGCGTGCGCGCCTGCTCCAGCATGCGATGCAACGCGTCGTCCGCCTCGCGGCGCATCTGCACGACGGTCGCCGAGCCCGGCGAGGCGTCTTTCGGCTCGACGTTCACCAGATCGGGCGGCACGTAGTCGCTGGGCAGCGCATGGTCCTTGTCCACCAGCCGCAGCAGGTCGGCCGGAGCGCAGGTGGCCTGCGGCGTGGGTGAGGCGGGCGCGAAGCTCGCTCCCGGCGTCGAGCCGGGGCGCGGCGAGCCACCCGCCGGCCCAACGGCAGCGCGGCTGGACGGGACCGCCGGCGCAACGGCGGTCGCGTGCGCGGTGGCAGTGTTGGCGTTGTTCTTCTTCTTGTCGCCCGCAGCGCACGAACCCGCGACCAGATAAACCACGGCAATCAGCACGATTGCGGCGATGAACCAGCGGACGGGAACACGACGGCGGGAGCGGCGGCGCGCGGGCGGCAGATAGCTGCGGCGGGTCTGCGGCATGCCGCTATTATACTGTTACAGATCGAACCGGCCCAACCGCGCCGGCACGGAGGACGACATGCCAACGCTCGAAGAGATGCAGGCTGAGATCGAACGGCTCAAGCAGGAGAATCAGCAGCTCAAGACCGGCGCCAAACGTGGCGTCTCGCTCAAGGTCTCGGAGAAGGGCGGCCTCAGCGTTTACGGCCTCGGCCGCTTCCCGGTCACGCTCTATCCCGAACAGTGGGAGACGCTGCTCGGCATGGCCGACCAGATCCACGGCTTCATCGAGGAAAACCGCACGCGGCTCAAGTGGAAGGAGTAGGGCGTAGGGCGTAGGAATGAGACCACGAATGCTTGCCCGCGATCCGCGCGGACTTCTACGCCCCAACCCCTACGCCCTGCGCCCTACCGTCGCGCCACCTCGGCGTTGCGCTCGCGCGGCAGGCGATACCAGGCTTCATCGCAGGCGCCTTTGACCTCGGCGCTCAGGCTCAGCTCCGCGGCCGGCAGGGTCTGGGGAAGCTGCTCAGGCGAGGTAGCGCCGACGATCGCGGATGTGATCGCCGGGTTCGCCAGCACCCAGGCGACGGCCACCTGCGCCAGCGCCAGGCCGTGCGCGTCCGTCACCTGCTTCAGCTCCTCCACCGCGTCGAACTGCGCCTCGCGCCAGTAACGCGCTTGATAGCGTGCGCCCGCCCGCGGCAGGGCGAAGCGCGTGCCCTCCACGACATCCTGGCCCTTGTGGTACTTGCCCGTCAGGAAGCCGCCGGCCAGCGGGTTGTAGGCGATCACCCCGACGCCTTCTTGACGGCAGAGCGGAAAGACCTCGTGCTCCATCTCGCGGAAGAGCAGGTTGTAACGCGGCTGCAGGCAGTCGAAGCGGGCAAGCCTGAGCCGGTCGCTCGTCCACAGCGCCGTGGCAAGCTGGTAGGCCAGGAAGTTCGAGCAGCCGATGTAGCGCACCTTGCCGGCATGCACGAGATCGTCCAGCGCCCGCAGCGTCTCCTCGACCGGCGTCTCCGGGTCAGGGCCGTGCAGTTGGCAGAGGTCGATGTAGTCCGTTTGCAGGCGGCGCAGGCTCGCCTCGCAGGCCGCGATGATGTGTTTGCCGGACGCGCGCCGGTGAAGCGCAACTGCCCCACGGAGCCGTATCGGTCTTCGAACCCGATCGCCCAGGTTTTCCCACAGCAGGCTGGTTGACTTCTGCCATGCCACCGGCTCATCAAATCCTACAGGCGCACACACGAACGCGGCCAATTCGTGGTCGAACGGCGTTCATGAAGCAGGTGAGCCGCTATCGGACGACTCCGCCGCCACGCTGGAGACAAGGATCGCACCGATGGCAGCCGCCGGCCACACCCTCTTCCGGACGCTGATCCTCGACGACGACGTGGAGTACCGCCAGCTCCTGCGTGCGCGCCTGGCACGGGACGGACGCTTCACCCTGGTGGCTGACGCAGGTCTGCGATTCGGCTTTCCCATCGGTGCACTCCGGCCCCATCTGATCCTGGTCGACCCCGTGATCGACGGTCAGTTAGACATGCGCTACCTGCGACTCCTGCTGGGCATGGCGCAGCAGGCTCACGTGGTCGTCTGCACGGCGTCCTGGGAGGCGGCCGCGCTTGACGAAGTCCTGCTGCTCGGGGTGCGCGGATTTCTGCCGAAGCTCCCCGAGCCGACGCCTGACCTCTGCGATGAACTGGCGGTGGCCGGCGCCGGACGGGTCGTGGTCCTCGCCGTGTCGATCGTCGAGGCGATGCGCACTGAGTTCGTGGCCACGCGGCTCCTTGGGCCGCAGGTGCCTGTCCCGGCGCTCGACCCGCTGGAGCGGCGAGTGCTGCATGGGCTCGTCAGCGGCCAAAGTACCAAGGCGATCGCGGCCGCGCTCTCCGCTGAAGGGACAAGGGTCAGCGCACGCACCGTCCAGCGCATCAGCGAGCGGGTGCAACACCGACTCGGCGTGCACACTATCTGCCAACTCGGCGCCGAGGCCGTGCGGCGTGGAATCGTCTGAGCCGCTACGCGGATCCGGTCTGGCAAACACCTCGCAACCCTGTCCAAACGCGCCAGCAGATGGAGACTTTTCCCCTCTAGACAACGGTCCCTGCACCCCGCATACTCGGGTCGCCGTGGCGACGGTGTTATGTCTGTACGCATTATACTTCTGGCGCTCTTTCGTCAGAGCCGCCTGATCCGGTGCGTGCAGCGATGCCGTTGGGCAGGACAGGGATGGACGAATATGGCAGGCGCGACCACGGGCGCTCCCCTCCGGGTTCTGATCATCGATCGCGACGACGTTGCCCGTGCCGGGTTGGAGACCTTGTTGAACAGCGACCCCCGCTTCAACACGGTCGGAGCGCTGAGTGGGTGCACTGTCGCCGCGGCCGCATCGTACGAGGCTGATGTGATCGTGCTTGATCCGTGCGACCGGAGAGGGCTCGACGTGGAGTTCATCGGCGCGCTGGCGACTACTCGTCCCGAGAGCCACTGTTGTATCTACACGGAATTCACCGGGCTCGCGGCATTTCTACAGGCGATGGCCCGCGGTGCGCGAGCGTACCTGTGCAAGGCGGCGGCGAGCGGCACCTTCCTCCTGGAAACCGTGTTTGTGGTCGGGCGCTTCGGCGCCGTGATGATCGATCCGGCGATTGCTGCGGTCATGCCGCCAGGAATCGGAGCGCGGTTGCTGACCGCCGTGACGCCAGCAGACACGGTCGTGCTCTCGACTCGCGAGCGGCAGGTCCTCGTCTTGATTGCCCAAGGCGAGACTGACCAGGGGATCGCCAAGGTGCTGCGTGTGCATCCCAGCACGGTGGACAGCTACGTGGCCCGACTGTGTGACAAACTTGAGGCCGGGAATCGCCCCCATCTCGTTGACATCGCTTGGCGCCGCGGCCTCCTCACCGGCCAGCTCAGCTCCCCGTGAATTCTCCACACGCAGCCACGGGAATTCACTACAGTAACTACGATTTTTCACTACAGACATGGCACGACGGCCGCCGTAGCCTCCTGCTGAAACCGCGGACGGTGTCAAGCATCACCGCTGGCCACCGGGGTATCCGGCTCCCTGGCAGGCTGCTAAAAGATCTCCAGAGCGCTGAAATTGGCGCCATTATGGCGAGTTACAGGCGTGTCCTGTCAAGAGCCGGACAGGCTGCCGAGGGATTTTTCATCCCCATGCTAGAGACAAGAACGCGGCCGGAATACAGGGTGCCATCACCCTGATCCCTGGTACTCTTGAGGGCCCACTGGCACGAACGATGACACCAGCAGCGAGCGAGCAGAGGTCTCGGGCAGCACTATCGCGGATGGCACGTCTTCACACGGCTCAGGGTTGGGGAGGTCTCAGCAGACGCCCTAGCTCGGTCCATTTGTCCGTTTGCTTGGGAGGCGGTCACCATGTCGAACCTTCGCGACGATATACCTGACCCAGCTAAGTCGAACGTTACTCCTACAACCGCGCCGGGTTCCGTGGGCTGCGGCAGCTGCGCCGGGATCCAGCCAATTGCTGAGCCGCCGAGACGCCTTGCGCGCCGACCGCTACTGGGAAAGGTAGCGATTGCGGGCACGGTGGCATTCTTTGCTCGCTTCTTGCCACCGATGAACCAATTCGGCGTCATGCCAAAGGTGACTCGTGTAGAGGCAGCATGTGACTGTTGTACTGACCCCGATCAGTGCAACTACACATGTCATTCGATCGCTCTTTACCAATTCTGCTGTAATGGTGTTTGCCAAACTTGTACAGCCAACCAGGGATCGACCTCGTGTTGGCAGTATATCTACAACCCAGGTGGATACTACCAGTGGTGTTTCTGGGGTTGCATGGGTACGCTTTGCGGACCGTGCGATTGCAGCACCAACCTCGGTTGCTGTTTCCCTCCCTGCTAGAGTCCACCAAGAGTCTATTCATATAAGGGCAGCGCGTTTGAGAGCGATGTAGGCGCAGGCGAAGCACAGAAGTGCGTAGTGCGTCGGTGTGAGCTTCTCACAGCAGATGAGTACCTTGCGGAAACGGTTGATCCA
>Ga0207416_1003791_pt1 | contig 13921 bp, 7 predicted proteins | sample PaiPotPPM11metaG_FD_184107 | JGI IMG/M metagenome (GOLD analysis project Ga0207416, IMG submission 184107) | Iron sulfur acid spring bacterial and archeal communities from Banff, Canada, to study Microbial Dark Matter (Phase II) - Paint Pots PPM... ...
GTATAGGAGTGAGTCGGAAGATAGGCGCGGTCCTGGCGAACGATGCGGATGCGCCATCAGCCTTGTCCGTGAGCCCGAGGTGCGGGTCGGTTGCATGGAGAGAGGCGTTCTGCTGCGGGATCAGTTGCGCGTGGAAGGTTGCCGCACCGAGGTTCTGGAGGGTGGCGGTATCTCCATCGATGAATGTCTGCTGCGGGGTCACGAGCAGCCGTGTGTCTCCGTGGCTTTCGATCTTCCAGGCCTGTTCGGCGTCTTGCTGGCTCAGCAGCCGAAGCGTAACCGAGCGGCCGCTTGGTAGAGTGCAGCGCAGAATTGGGTCAGGACCCGCTGGTACACCGTGCAGCGAGATTGTGGTGCTGTCAACCGTCACTTGTACGTCGTGGGACCCGCTGATGCGGTCGAGCTTTAGGCCAGGCATGTTGTCGATGACGAATTCTGCTTGGATGCCAGGTTGAGCGACGAAGGCGTAGACCGGGGCATCCTTCGTGCCGAGGATGGCTAGGGGCTGGGCGGTGGCGTAGCGGAGGTGGAGGCCGCTGAGGTCCATGTTGAAGGGCCAGACGAAGTAGGCGTCGGCGGGGAGGGTTATGGGTTTGCCCGGGAGGGTGACGGACTTGTTGTCCGGGAGTTTGATGGTGACCTGGAAGTTCGAGCGGGCGGGCATGGGGTAGCCGCGGACGTGGTTGTTGACGAAGAGGAAGCCGCTGGAGCCGAGGGTGCGGGCGGCGATGCGGGGGACGGAGAGATCGCGTGCGCCGGCGGGGAGGACTTGAGGTGCGTGGGCCTGCATGGGGGCGAGGATGGGGCCGAAGTCGTTGAGGAAGTAGTTCCAGGTTTTGAGCTTGAGGAGGGATTCGCGCTCGTCGCCGAACTCGCCGATGGGGGCTTCGAAGTCGTAGGTCTTCTGCGGGAGGTCGTTAGCGTAGTGGGTGGCGAGGAATTCCTGCAGGGTGGTGAGTTTGCCGTCGGGATTTTCGCCGCCGTGGAACATGTAGCTGCCGTAGAGGTTGACGCCGGAGCCGAGCATGACAGGCATCATGGCGGCGATGTCGTCGGCGGAGACGATGGGGCGGCGGTGGTAGGTGACCTGCATGCCGCCACCCATTTCGGCGGTCATAAAGGGTGTGTCGGTGGTGAAGTTGGCGGCGTTGCCCGTGGGAGTTTGCGGGGCACCGATGGCGCCCATGTCGCCGGTGACGCGGCTGCCGAAGCGGAAGGCGTAGACCTCGGAGGGCGGGAGCTTGTTGATCGAGGCGTCCCAGGGGGCGTCGGGATAGCCGCCGTAGACGGGCAGGACCGCGCCGGCGGGGATGGAGGCGCCGTCCCAGCCGGTGACGGTGTAGAAGGGGACACGGAGGCCGGCGTCGCGGGCTAGTTCCTTGAGCTTGAGGATGTGCGCGGTGCCGCGGTTGGGGCCGCCGCCGCGGTATTCGTTTTCAAGCTGGATGGCGACGACGGGGCCACCTTCGTTCCACATCAGGCCTTTGAGTTGCTCGCCGATTTGCTGGTAGTAGAGGTCGACGTAGTGGAGGTACGCGGGGTCGTTGGAGCGGGTCTGCGGGGCCTTGGTGAGGAGCCAGTCGGGGAAGCCGCCGTTGCGGACTTCGGCGTGCGACCAGGGGCCGATGCGGGGGACGACGTACATGCCGTGTTTGGCGCAGAGCTGGACGAAGCGGCGGAGGTCCTTGTTGCCGCTCCAGTCCCATTGGCCTTCGATCTCGTCGTGGTGGATCCAGATGAGGTAGGTGGAGATGATCTGGACGCCGGCGGACTTCATCTTGAGGATTTCGGTCTCCCACTCGGCTTCGGGGACGCGGGTGTAGTGGAACTCGCCCATGACCGGGAGCCAGGGTCTGCCGTCGAGGGTGAGGTATTGCGCGTTGAGGCCGAGGGTGTGGCCGTCGGGGGAGCGGGCTTCGGCGGGATCGTAAGTGTAGTTGGCGGGGCCCGGTGCGGCGGCGGGCGTGGAGGCGTCGATGACGAGAGGCTGAGCGTGGAAAGGGACGGTGAGGAATGCGGCGGAGATAGCGAACAGGGCGCGGAAGTGATGCAGAAGGAATGCAGGAACGGCCGTGCGAATCATGTCGTGCCTCTCAGGGAACTTCACTGGGTCACCGGGAAAGCGTGCCCGGTTGCGGGTTGCGGTGTCTTGACAACCCCGGGTGGCGAATCTAATGTTTCGAGTTGCAATTTGTTTCTGTCCCGAAACCATACTAACGCCGCGCGCGTCTCCAACTCGGAGTCCTTTCCCATGAATCTGAAGAGTGCATCTGCCGTTTGCCTGTTGGGCATTTTCGCGGTGGGAGGTTGGGCGCAGGCCCCTCCGGCTACTCCGACCGCTCCACCGACGCCGGGTGCTCCGGCCGGCCCGGGAGCGAGGCCCGCGGCACCGCCCGCTTCGGTGGTTGCTGGGATTCCGGTGAACTACGACGAGTCGAAGGTGGGGACGTACACACTGCCCGATCCGCTGAAGTTTGACGACGGCAAGCCGGTGCGCTCGGCGAAGGATTGGACGAAGCGGCGGGCGGAGATTGTGAGGATTTTCGAGACCGAGCAGTACGGGATTGCGCCGGGGCGGCCGGCGGATGAGAGCTTCGAGATGACGGACAAGGGGACGCCGGCGCTCGATGGGAAGGCGATTCGCAAGCAGGTGACGATTCACCTGTCGAAGGATCCGAGCTGGCCGGCGATTCACCTGGTGGAGTACATCCCGGCGAATGCGAAGAAACCGGTGCCGATGTACTTCGACATCAACTTTGGCGCGGTGCAGGCTGCGGTGGAGGACGCTGGGATTACTCCGCAGAAGGTGCGCGATCCGAAGACCGATGAATTGGTGGATGCGAAGCCGGGCGGGCGTAGCTTTGGGCGCATCAACGTAGGGATTTTTCTGGATGCGGGGATTGGCGTGGCAACGTACAACTATGCCGAGCTCGATCCGGATACGCTCACAGGGTTTGCTCACGGCATTCGCGCGAAGTATCTGAAGGCGGGGCAGACGGGCGAGGACGATCGCGCGCCGGATGCCTGGGGTTCGATCGCGGCGTGGGCTTGGGGGATGAGCCGGGTTGAAGACTATTTTGAAACGGACAAGGACGTGGATGCGAAGCGTGTGGCGATTCACGGCGTGTCGCGGCTGGGCAAGACGGTTGCCTGGGCGGGCGCGATCGACCAGCGGTTTGCAGCGGTGATTGCGAGTTGCGGCGGCGAGGGTGGCGCCGCGCTGAGTCACAGGGACTATGGCGAGACGATTGCGCATTTGACCGCGCCGACGCGGTATCCGTACCAGTTTGCGGCGAACTATGCGAAGTGGGGCGGGTTCCCGGATAAGGCTCCGATGGACGCGAATATGCTGCTGGCGTTGATTGCGCCGCGGCCGGTGTTGCTGCAGACGGGAAGCACGGACAACTGGAGTGATCCGAAGGGCGAGTTCCTGGCGGCGGTGGCGGCGGGGCCGGTATATAAGCTGCTGGGCAAGCAGGACCTGGGCACCGATGTGTGGCCAGCGGCAAAGGTGCCGTTGTACTCGAATGGGCTGAACTACTACATGCATGATGGCGGCCACGGCATGGTGCCGACGGACTACGACGTCTATGTGCAGTTTCTGAAGGCGCAGTTTCATCCGGAGATGTAGCGGGTTTAGTGGCGCGGCTGAATGCGGGGACTCTTCGCTCCGCTCAGAATGACAAGTTTTGAGGAGATGCAAGTTGCAAATTCATCGAACGTCGATTCTGGTTGGATTGCTTTTGCTCTCACCCATGACGGTTGTCTCGCAAAGTGCCGCGGCGCCTTCAGCGAACGATGCGCTGGCGCAGGGGTTCGTGACGCCGCCGGAGAGTGCCAGGCCGCGCACGTGGTGGCACTGGACGAATGGGAACGTCACCGAGGATGGCATCACCAAGGACCTGCAGTGGATGAAGCGCGTGGGGATTGGCGGCTTCCAGCTTGTGGATGTTGCGTCGGGCAACGGGCAGGTGGTGGAACCGAAGATCAACTTCGGCACAGAGGAGTGGTACCACGCGGTGAAGCACTCGGCTGAGCTGGCGAAGCAGCTTGACCTGGAGATGTCCATCTTCAGTTGCGCGGGATGGAGTGAGGCGGGTGGGCCGTGGGTGACGCCCGAGATGGCGATGAAGCGACTGGTGTGGAGCGAGACTTCCGTCGACGGAGGGAAGAGTTTCGCGGGCAAGCTGGCGGAGCCGCCGTCGAATGAAGGGCCGGTGCGGGATTCGGGCGCGGGGGCAGGGCCGAATGCGCCGCATTTCTATAAGGACTCGGTCGTGATTGCTTACCGGACGCCTGGGGAGGAAGCGCCGATGGCGGCGCTGCATCCACGGGTGACGAGCAGCGGCGGTGCCGTCGGGAATGTCGATGGCAAAGCGCTGATGGATGACTCGCTGGGCACGGCCGTGAATATTGCCGCGCCGAAGGAGGGTGGGCCGGCTTGGTTGCAGTATGAATTTGCGCAGCCGTTTACGGCGCGAGCGCTGTCGCTGGGGAGCCGGGGACGGATTCCGGTCGGGAAGATTCTGGCGAGCAACGATGGGGCGACCTGGCGGACGGTGCTGGATACGCCGGGGCCACAGGGGTATCACGGCGCGTCGATTCGGACGTTCGCGTTTCCCGCGGTGACGGCGAAGTTTTTCCGCATTGAGTTCGATCGCCAGGGCCTCTCGCCGGCAGAGGTGATTCACGGCGCGAGTGCGGAACCGGCGCCGACCCCCGGTGGTGGAACTCCGGGCTACGGCGTCAGCGAGGCGATCTTCTATTCGGACGCGCGCGTAAATCGGTGGGAGGACAAGGGCGCGTTTGGAAGCTTGATGGATGTGTATGACGTAGTGCCGACGCCGGGTGCGCCGGCGGCTGCGGAGATTTCGCGCGGTGATGTGGTGAACCTGACGGGCAAGATGGATGCGGACGGCACGCTGCATTGGGATGCGCCGGAGGGACACTGGACTGTGCTGCGGATGGGGTATGCGCTGACCGGGGCGAAGAATCGGCCGTCGGTACCGGCGGGTAGCGGATATGAGGTGGACAAACTCAGCTCGAAGTATGTGCAGCAATATTTCAAGGGCTACATGGATCCGATGCAGGCGCACCTCGGCGACCTGATCGGCTCGACCGTGCACTACATGACGATGGATAGCTGGGAAGCGGGGATGCAGAACTGGACCGACGACATGATCCCGGAGTTCCAGCGGCTGCGCGGGTACGATCCGACGCCGTACCTGCCGGTGCTGGCGGGGCACGTGGTGGAGAGCGCGGATGTGAGCGACCGCTTCCTGTGGGACTTCCGGCGAGCGCTGGCGGATCTGTACGCGAATGATTTCTACGGCACGATGGACGATGAGTTGCACAAGCGCGGGATGCAGGCGTACTCGGAGGCTTCGGGCGTCGCGCTGGAGATTCCGGAAGACACGCTGCTGAACAAGAGCCGCATTGATATTCCGATGGCGGAGTTCTGGGTGCGCGCGCTGCATCCGGAGTCGGAGTACTACGTGGATGTGCGCGGGGCGGCGTCAACAGCGCATGTGTATGGCAAGCCGCTGGTCGCGACCGAGACGTATACCGGAGGCGGCTACGAGGCGCCATATACGCTGAAGAAGATTGCGGACTACTGGTTTGCGCAAGGCGTGAATCGGCTGGTGTTTCATACGTCGGCGGAGCAGCCGTTGGACACCAAGCCCGGCAACACGATGGTGGGCACGCATATCAATCGCAACATCACGTGGGCGGAGATGGCGAAGCCATTCATGACGTATGTGGCGCGCGTCTCGTACATGCTGCAGCAGGGAAGTGCGGTGGCGGATCTCGCGTATCTGCTGCCGGAGGGCGCGCCTTCGACGATGCCGTTCTGGGGGGCGGGGCTTCAGCCGGCGCTGCCTGCGGGGTACGACTATGACTTCATCAACACGGATATTCTGCTGCACCACACCAGCGTTACTGCGGACGGGCGGGTGCATGTGGACGGCAGCGCGCAGATGCCGGAGGGGATGAGCTATCGCTTGCTGGTGCTGCCGCCGACGACGCAGATGACGCCCGAGGTGCTGCGCAAACTGCACGAACTGGTCGCGGCGGGTGCGACGATTACGGGGCCGCGGCCGATGGCGTCGCCGAGCCTGCTCCATTATCCTGCAGCGGATAGCGACGTGCACGCGCTGGCGACGGACCTGTGGGGCGACATGGAAGGCGTGACGCTGAACCAGCATCCGTTCGGCAAGGGGATGACGTACTGGGGGCTGACGCTCGACGAGGTGCTGACCCGGCTGAAGACGCCGCAGGATTTTGCGTCGAGTGGAGCGCTGGACAATCCGCCGGCGTGGATCCATCGGCATACGCCGGACGCGGAGATTTATTTTGTGGCGAACCAGGCGGATGCGCCTGTGCACCTCGACACACGCTTCCGCGTGAGCGGAAAGGACGTGGAGGTGTGGCGGCCGATGGACGGCGCGGAGTCGGATACGGCTGCGTACAGCAGCGGTGCGAGGATGCCGGATCGCAGCGGCAACAAGCAGCCGGGCATCGAGCCGGCGCTGTATACGACGGATGCCGGCATGACGGTCGTGCCGTTGGATCTTGCGGAGCGCGAGTCGGTGTTTGTGGTCTTCCGCCACGCTGCGGCAGCGCCTGTGCGGGTTGCGTCGATTGCGACCGAGACAAAGCTGGCGACGCTGAGTGGGCCGTGGACGCTGACGTTTCCGGCGGACTGGGGCGCGCCGCCGAGCGTGCAGATGGAGAAGCTGGTGTCGTGGACCGACAACGCTGATGCGGGCGTGAAGTATTTCTCTGGAACAGCGACCTACGCCAAGACGGTGCAGGTGCCGGCGACGTGGATGCGGCCGGGACAGCGGGTGTGGATCGATCTTGGGAAGGTACGGGATATCGCGGAGGTGAAGGTGAATGGCAAGTCCGCGGGAATGGTGTGGGCGCCGCCGTATCGCGTGGATGTGACCGCTGCGCTGAAGCCGGGCGCGAATAAATTGGAGATCGAGGTGACGAACGAGTGGACGAATCGCCAGATCGGCGACCGGTCGCTGCCGGCGGACAAGCATATTTTGTCCACGCCTCCTGCTCCTCCGCGTTCGGGTGGTGGAGCGTTCGGATACGTACCGCCGCTTCCCGAGTCGGGGCTGATTGGCGACGTAACCTTGATTGCTGAGAAGAAGCAATGAGGCTGCGATACCGTGTTGCGGGTTCGATCTGCCTTCTTCTTTCTTGTACGCTTGCGGTGCCTGCAGTGTCGCAGGCTCCGACTGGTGGGGCAGCACCGTCTACAACACCTTGAACATGGGCGGCACGGCTGACGTGGTGGCGACTATTCCGGTGCGCCAAGCCGGGGTGTACCACTTGGTGGACCCTCGCGTAGGAAATGTGCACGCTGTGCCAGGAGACGAGTGCTCGCCGAACTCGCTCTAGTGTGCCCTCCGTAGAACCGTTAGACTTGTTCCGAGGTAGAAACCAGTTATCCAGTGAACCAAGTTGAACGTTGTATTCCGTAGAGCTCTCTCTATCTCTTCTCGAGGAAAGTGGTTCCATGAAACACGTTAAGAAACTGATGCTGTTTGTCGCTGCGTTCACGACCCTTGTTCGCGACTGCCTCACGCGCCCAGGATCTAGCTGGAAACTGGCAGGGGACTCTCCACGCCGGCACCAAGGACCTCCGCATCATCATGGCTTTCATCAAGGGCGACAAGGACGGCTACAGCGGCAAGATGTACAGCATCGACCAGACGCCGCAGCCCTTCAATACGTCGACCATCAAGTCAGAGGCGGGCACGGTCAAGTTTTCGGTTGACCTGATCGGCGGCAGCTACGAAGGAAAGCTCAGCCCCGATAACAAGACCATCGCCGGGACGTGGACGCAGGGGGGCACTCCGATACCGCTGGTCCTGGTGCGCGCCACTCCGGAAACCGCGTGGGAAATTCCTGCGCCTCCGAAGCCGGAAAAGCCGATGGCGGCCGATGCGGACCCGGCGTTCGATGTGGCGACCATCAAGCCGAACCCTTCCGGCGGAAACAGTATGCAAGGGCTCACCATGAATGGCCGCAACTTCCGCGTCCGCAACGGTTCGCTGGGCGATCTGATCACCTTCGCCTACAACGTCCAGGCCAAGCAGGTTATAGGCGCGCCGGCGTGGATGGATGTCGATCGCTACGATATCGATGGGATTCCGGACCAACCGGGCCAGCCCAGCGTCGATCAGTTGAGGACCATGGGCCGCAAGTTGCTGACCGACCGTTTCAAGCTGACGGTTCATCATGAGAAGCGTGACATGTCGGCCTACGTGCTTACCGTGTCGAAGACCGGCCAGAAGCTGACGCCGACCCAGCTTACCGGATCGCTACCCGGACTGGGACTGGGACCGGGCAAGGGCGGCCTGACGCTCCGGTTCGCGAATGCAACGATGACGGACTTCACCAGCTTCCTGCAGATGCTTGTGCTGGACAAGCCGGTGGTTGACCAGACGGCCCTTTCGGGCAGGTTCGACGCGAATGTCACCTTCCTGCCGGACCAGACCCAGTTTCACGGGAATCCGCCGAAGTTGCCGCAGTCGGATGTACCGGATGCGCCCGACCTTTTCGCGGCATTTCAGCAAACGCTGGGGCTCAGACTTGCCGAGGAGAAAACTGCGGTCGATGTAGTCGTCATCGACCACGTCGAGAAGCCTTCGCCGAACTAAACCTCGCCCACGCCCGACGCCTCAGCTTCGCTCGCTTGTTCTTCCTCGACCGTGGCCTCGCCGTTGAGATTCGCGCGAGCGCCGGCCGCCCAATGAGCGGGATCGATGTCCGCGAAGATGCTGTCGCGCTGTTCGATCTCGGCAAGACGTAGTGTCATGTGTTCGTTGAGCGATCCGTCGTGCTCGAACGCCTCCCAGATCGTTTTGAGTTCGAGGAACTGTTCGTTGTGCGTCAGGAACCGCTTCTCCCCATAGTCCCGCGCCGCGCCCGTGGTGATGAGGGACTGCCAGTCGGAGGATTCAATCAGCAGCAGTTCGCGGCAGAGCTGCTGCACGATGCGCCTGCCCAACTCCGACTCGCGCCACTTGCCCGCGGTACACACCTCGCGTGTGTAGAACTCGGCCGGATAGATATGCGTGTAGGTCCACGAGGTCTCGGGGTTCATCCATACCTTGTGGGAACCCTCCGCGCCCCACGATCCTTCCTGCATCGCGATGAATCCTGCCCGTGGATAGCGTTCCAGGTACTGGCTGCAGGTGGTGGTGGCGATGCCTGTATCGTGCTCGTGCAGCGTGCGGCAGACGGCCTCGAGCCACATCCAGCCCTCGAACCACCAGTGGCCGAAGAGCTCCGCGTCGAACGGTGCAGCCAGTATCGGGGGGACAGCCCGGTTGAAGCTGGGGGACAGCGAGTCGTAGACCAGTGAGACGAAGTGGCTGGCGTGCTCCTTCACGCGCTCCGCGGCCTGCTGCGGCCAGTAGACCAGCTTGTCGCCGATGTCGACTCCCGGGCCGGTGACCTTCCAGTAACGATGACCGCCGGGAAATCGCTTCTTGTGGAAGTCGAGATAGTTCAGGTCGCCGGGATATCCGGTGTCGCTGGACCACACCTGCCACCCGGTGCTTGGATCGCGCGGAAAGATACTTACGGCGGAGCGCTTGTCGTAGGGCCCGTCCACGTAATACGGCTGGTACAGCGTGCGCTGCGGCCTGAGGGTCATTCGGAGCAGCTCGGGATCGCGCGGCACGTTGCCTTCCAGCGGACCATGCGGCAAAGGAATTCGACGGCCATCCTCCACCAGGTGGGTGTCGACGAAGAAGTAATCGAGGTTCGATTCGGCAAGCGCCTGCTCGACGCCGATGCGCTCGAACCCCGAATGCCCGACAGCATCGACGGGGTAGTCCCAGTAGCCTGCGGGGCGATAGCCGCACTCTGGCACCCAGATGCCCTGGGCACGCCGGCCCAGGTGGCGTTCGTGGCTGGTGACCCCGGTGCGGACCTGGGCGCGGATGCTCTCGTCGGTGCCTAGCAGCGGCATGTACCCGTGAGTCGCGCCGCTGGTGAGAATCTCGATCATCCCGGCGTCATTGAAGTGGCGGAAGCCCGCGATAATGTCGCCGTGGAGTGCGTGGAACTCGTCCAGCGCCGTGGCGAAATTGCGGCCCCACAGACGCGCCGTCTCGGTCAGATGGGTATCGCCCGACTGGATGAAGTAGGCCTCATCTTCGCGCGCAGCGACGATCTTCCGTGCCAGGTACTTCGGAAATTCCGTGATGAAGTAGGGGTGCGCCAGTTGCTCCAGCAGAACCGGCGATAGGCTGATGTTGAAGTTGGCCGGAACCCCGTCGCGCTCCAGGTTGCGAAGCACTCTCAGTAACGGGAGATAGGTCTCGGCCGCCGCTTCATGCAGCCACTCAATCCCATGCGGCCACGTGCCATGGTTCACCACGTAAGGCAGATGCGCGTGCAGGGTCAGGGCTAGAAAGCCTGCGGGAGTGTCCTTTGCCTGCTTCAAGAGCAACCTCAAAAGGTATAGGAATCATACGGTTAGGATGCAGGACGTGCCGCCAGCGTTGCCGGAGTGATCGATCCTCCGTGGGCCTGTGAAAGGATATGGCTGCTTAATGCTCCGTAGCTTACACCACATTCGTTATTAGCGTGTAGACCCGTGGTTCCGCGCGCGCGGGTCCATCAATATACCGGTGAGAGAACCGCCGGCCCTTTCCGGACCGGCGCTTGCTTGCGGCTTTCTCGTATCTCTTCCTACTGATCGTTCCGACGTTCCAACGCAGGTCCCGAGTTGTCCCCGGAGTTTCCGCCGCTGGTCACGTGCAGGATGATGGGGTCAGAGAGCTTGAAGCGGACCACCGACTCCGACGGAATCTGAACCTGCTGGCCCCGCGTGACGCCGTTTGCGCCCGCTCCCACGCCACCGCCTGCCGCGGCTCCGATGGCTGCGCCTTTGCCGCCTCCAAGAATGCCTCCGAGAATTGCACCCACCGCTGCGCCTCCGCCCACCTTCTCGGCGGAGTTCTTGCCGCGCCCCTCGCCCTGCTTGCTGTAGGGGTCGGTCGCCACCTGAACGCGGTCGCCTTTGTGGCTGATCGAAGTCAGCGAAATCGTCAGCAGCGAACTGCCCTTGAAGTGAGCGGCGTCCTTGGCCTCGTCCACGTGGCCGGTAACCGGCGTGCCTTGCGGGAGCACGACCATGCCGTCGACGATGATGTCCGACGCAACCGCACCGGTAAACTTGTCCCCAGTCTGCGTGGTTGCGCTGTCCAGCGTTTGCGTAATACGCACGGGAATTGCGGTGCCGGCCGGGAGCGTGATGTTATGCACCACGGGCGGCGCCGGCGCTGGGGGTGGCGGAGGCTGAAGCTGCGCTACCGGTGCAGGCGGCTGCGGCTGCGGCATCGGCAACGGTTCCGGTGCGGGATTATTCCGCACGATGGGTGCCGGCTGAGGCTGCGCCGCGGAGTGCTTCCTGGCTTTGTCATGATCACGATCGCGGTCATGCGTGGGCGGCATCGGCTCGGGTGCCGGAGCAGCGGCGACGGCAGGGGCCGGGGCGGGCTGTTGCACAACCAGGTTGTTGATCACCGTCTTCACGCCGGCAACCTGGCCCGCGTCTCCGCTGGCGATAATGCGCGCCGTGTCGCTGGTGACGCTGCCGCTCAACGTGACCACGCCGCCGGAGACCGAGGTCTGGATGGCCTGCCCGGTCAGGTTCTGGTCCGAAAACAGGCGGCTCTGCACCTGGGTATTCAAGCCGGTATCGTCGGTCGCGGGTGCGGTGCTCTTGCAACCTGCGAGAACGGCAGCCAGCAGGAGCGCTACGCTGGCGACACGGGCCGTCGCGAAGATTTTGTGAGTGTTCATTTGGTCCCTTTCGTACATTTTCTTCAACAAGGTAAATACTACTCGCGCGGGCTTTGCGGAAGGGATTCTAAACCCCCTCAAAGCGGTGAACCTATAACTCTTCGTATGCCCGTCTGCATTCGCTTCGTCCGTACTTATTTGACGCATTAACGATGAAAAAAACTACTCTTTGGATGCTATTGTTAGCTTCCCGATGCGAACCGGCTCCGCATCATTCGCGGCGGAGCGCAACCTAAACGGAATGCGTGGCATCCACCCAGAGGGACAGGTTGGATGAGAATCGTTGCAAGCCGGCCCGCGGGTACGGGACTTATGGCCGCGTTGGTGGTACATTCCAGATGAATTCGTATCTGCGAGAGACAGAGAGCTTTCGCCAAACCAGTAAGTGAAACAGGAGAAGACGATGGCAGACAATGAAGGCGGAGCGAGCGGGCTGGGATGGTTCCTTGCCGGACTTGGGATCGGTACTCTAATCGGGGTGCTGTATGCGCCGAAGGCAGGCAAAGAGACGCGCGAAGACATCATGAACGCGTCGATCGATGCGAAGGAAAAGGCCGCGGAGATCATCGAGCAGGGTAAGAAGAAGGCGAACGAGTACGTCGACCAGGGCAAGCAGTACATGGAGCAGGGCAAGCAGAAGGCCGCCGAAATCGTTGAGGAAGGCAAGAAGCAGGCTGCAGCTTCGATGGAAAAGGGCCGCGAGTACTACGAGAAAGGCCGCACCCAATGGGCCCAGTATGCCGAGAAGGGTAAGGCCATCGTCAACGAGCACCAGGCAAAGGCCGGCGCCGCGGTCGATGCCGCCAAAGAGGCGTACGTCAATACCACGGTCGAGCCCCCGGTTTCGTCTGCACAGTAACGCGTGGGGAGGCGATGCCGCCGATGCGGCATCGCCTCTCCAGCAAATAACTACATACGGCGCTTGTTTTCGTGCCGCACAGTACATTGCTGCACCTGATCTCGCCAGTCTTGGGCCCCTGGAGCGCACGGCCACTCGGCGATGTCCCCTGGAAAGATTGGAGAACGGCAGAAATGGCAACGACGTATTTGGCACTATGGCTGCAGGAACTGGATCTGGCCCGAACCAATCACCTGATCATGATCTTCATGGGCGTCATGGCGCTTGCCATGCTGATCATGGCTGGAGCGCTGCTCCTGGTAACCATCACCGCCGCCAAGGCCATCAAAGACGCGCGGGTAACCGCCGATGAATTCAAGGACAAGCTGCTGCCGCTGATCGACGTCGCGACGGACATCAGCAAGTCCGGCCAGGCGCTGCTGCATGACGTAGGCCCAAAGGTGAAGGTCATCACCGAAAACGTGATGCAGGCCAGCGAGACGCTTGCCGAAACCAGCAAGGCGGCCCGTGCGACGGTGCAGCAGATCGATGCCACGCTCGCCGATGCCAACCAGCGCGCGCAGAAGCAGGTGGCTCGCGTCGACGGCATGGTTACTGCAGCCCTGACCACGGCGGCCGAAGTGGCGGAGGCCATCGGCAACGGCATCCGCGTGCCGGCCCAGAAGATTGCCGCGGCTGCCACCCAGGCCCGGGCGGTCGCCGAAGGCCTGCTGGCCAGGTTCCGGTCGATGACCGGGGCTTCGCCCTTTGGCGGCCGGAGGGCTGCGGAAGAGCATTCAGAGGCCGCAGACGAGTCCGAATTCCAGTAAAATAGAGGTTGTGCCGCCTTCTGTCCTTGATTTTTCCAGCGAAACCTTGAAAACCTCGCTTCAGCCGCCCTCCGCGCGGCCGACGATCGGTTTCGTTTCGCTGGGCTGTCCCAAGAATCTGGTCGACTCCGAGGTGATGATGGGGCTGCTTCACCGCGCCGGCGGCGAACTCACGGCGCGCGCCGAGGACGCCGAAATCCTGGTGGTCAACACCTGCAGCTTCATCGACTCCGCCAAGCAGGAGTCGGTGAACACGATCCTGGAGATGGTGCAGCACAAGGTTGCTAATGGAGGAAAAGCTCAGCGGCTGATCGTCGCCGGCTGCCTGGTTGAGCGCTACCGCGACGAGATCCGCAAGAACATTCCCGAGGTCGACGCGGTGGTCGGCACTGGCGAACTGGAGGCGATCCTCGAA
>Ga0207416_1003794_pt1 | contig 13917 bp, 16 predicted proteins | sample PaiPotPPM11metaG_FD_184107 | JGI IMG/M metagenome (GOLD analysis project Ga0207416, IMG submission 184107) | Iron sulfur acid spring bacterial and archeal communities from Banff, Canada, to study Microbial Dark Matter (Phase II) - Paint Pots PPM... ...
TCTCTTGGTTCACTGATCTCTTTCGGTTCCACTTTTGGCAACAACAGTTGTAAACGCATCGCTGATGTCCTCCCTCTTTTTTCTCCTCTCTATTTTACACCACTTTTACCACTGGACGAACAGTCACTCACTGAGACAACTGTTCAAGAGTTTCAGGAGCGTAGATCAACCCGATCAACAGGCTATGAGACTTCAGCGAAATAAGCTGGCGGAAATCATTACTCTGGGATTAAAGCTATGGGAGAAACCACACCAGCTTATTCCCGCCCTGGAACATCTGGGCCGCCAACACTATCAGTATGGGGTCCGCGACGAGTATTATGAGGACGTTTGGATAGCCCTCTCCGAGGTCCTCTCCGAGGCCTTTGGGCTGGACAGATGGGAAGACATCTGCGAGTCATGGCAGCGCTTTCTCTTCTTGTGTGCTCGACATATGCTCAATGGGACAAAAGATCTTCCCGAACCAGCTCTTGTCGAGGGGTATCCGGCGAGTGTCATCATCTGACATGGCGACAGATACATGGATAGTTCGTCCATAGGAGCTTCTTCTCCTCCAAGCGTTTTATCTGGTGATAATTTGCTTGCATTTTTTGGAGAAGCCATTTCTCATCTGACCTGCCTGCTTAAGACCCTGCGAGGAGAGGCAGAAAATGGTCATCGTCAACATGGCTGGCACGCCGACATACCCACTTGGCTGCCAGCCTTCCAGACCATATCTGGACTATGTTTTTTAAGGAACGCTTCACAATGGTCGTCGTTCCTCTTGCTCATCAATGACGAGGGAGACTCCCAGAAGAAGGAAGAAAAAAGATGTCATTGACCCTCAAGGCACCTCAAACGGTTTTTCATGACATGTTGGCTCAGACGACTCCTGCTCTCGACGCATTTCGGCAAGTCCTCCTCTGTCTTTGACAGAGGGAAGAAATGGAGATTCACCATGGAACACACGAAAAGACGCCTCCGTGCAGCATCGTATAGGACGGTACGGTCCTTTTTCAAGCATATGGTGACGATTTTTCTCGATTCTGACCCATTAGTACGGTACTGTATGGTACAGTCCTGTACTTTTACCGTTTTTTCTGCTATACTCCTCTTCAGAAGTATCGTACTGTATCGTACAGTGCCGCACCATACCTAGCAGAGGATCATGATCGAAAGGACTTGCAACCATGACTTTTGTACAGCAGAAAAAGCGTGTCAAAGTGGCCGTTGGCCATGACCACGGCAATACCGAAACAGCAGATTATGTCATCTATGCCCCAGAGCTTCCAGCAACCGGACGAGTGCAACCTCCTCAAGCCATCTCTTTGCCACCGGGGAAGATGGTGCAAAAGACGTTCCCATCAGCAGTGGCAGAAGGATCAAAAGAGGAATTGGAGAGCTTGCGTGTCGGCGCAGGGAGAACGGCGCAGTCAAAAGGAGAAGAATTGGTTATCTCAGTCAACGGTGGACCAGAACAGTTCGTGGGATCGCTGGCACAGCGTCAAGCACGACAGGCTTTTACTGGTCGAGGAGACATCCATCGCTACGAAAGCGAGCGCTCATTGATCACCCTTCTGGCTGGCCTGGGAAGCTTGATCGAGGAGGAGGAGATCGAAGCATGGGTGGTGACAGGACTGCCAGTCGAAACGTTTCAGAAAGGGAAAGCCATTCGTCGTGGAGCCAAGGATGCCCTTGAAGGAGACCATCGCTTTGTGCTCAATGGAGGAAAAGAGCGTCATGCTCGTATTCACGTGGTCATGGTGCTCATGGAAGGGGCTGGTGGCTTGATTGCCCAGGGACTCGATGGAGACGAGGTGAGACAAGCGATTTTGGACATGGGGGGCAGGACGACCGATGGGGTAGCCACCGAAGGGCAAGATCCCATCCGGCATCTGTGTGGCACGCTGGCTCGCGGGGTCGAAGACTCCAAAGAAATGCTCTCCCGTTTTGTTGAAAACGACAGGCGATATAAGCGTGCATTGCGAGCTGAAGAAACTGAGGCCATCCTGCGAACACATATTCGCCTCAAGGCGATCCTTGGTTTGCTCGGCCAGAAGATGTATCATCGGCCTCTTTCAGACCTGACCCCTGATCAGTTCGAGTATGTCCTGCGAATGCAGCAAACCAACGTTGCCCGTGCACTTGCAGAGCAACTCAAGATTACCGAAGCTGATATCAGGATGCTGGCCCAACAATCGCTCCTTCACGATCTGTGTCTGCAGGATCTGGAGGTTCGCTACCGTACCCTGCATGCCAGAGGGACAGAGATCTTGCCAACTGACCTCTATACCTGGACAGAAAAATCCCTGAGATCGGTTGGCAAGGACATTGCTTCCTTTGCATCACAGCTCTGGCGTGTTGGAGAGAGCGGTGAAGTGGCGACCGATAATGCGCTGGTTCTGGCAGCTGGCGGTGGGGCCTACTACTATCTGGAAGATGTGCGCGAACTCATTCCTGAGATCAAAGCATGTGAGCGTCCAGAGTTAGCGAACGCCGCAGGATATGCCAATTTTGCCTATTCTGCCTTGTTGGAACACATGGGGCTTCTGGTCTAGAGAAGAGGCCCCAGCACAGATCAAAAGGATGATACGATGCCACGCGACAATATGAAGAATCAATATTATCAGGTTGGAATCTCGCGCAATAGCCGTGTCCACCATCTGGTGGAAACCGGAGCAGCCGGCAAAACAGGGGCTGATTTCATCAAAATGCTGGTGGAGGACGTGGATAGGCTCGTACACGGAGAATCAGCAGTTGTGCTCAGCGGGCTGCTCGAGGCCAAGATCCGCCTCCAATCCTTCACAGAGGAGGCGCTGTCAACGAAGACAGTACCAGATACTCCTGAGCCAGTTGGGCCACAGCAGGCAGCACTGAGCCGAGCCGCACGCGCACGAAGATCTTATAGCATGGAAGAGGACGAGGAGGACGAATAGGCTATCAATGGTAGGAAGAGAGATTGGGGGTCCTATGGATTTTTGCAGCCCTGACCTATCACCGTACCCCACTCATTATCTGCTGAGGCCTAGAAGACGTATACTATCATGTAGTTGCTGAGTGGTAATCTTCCATCCTAAGGGAATTGTTGCATGTCTCCAAAGCTTCTGTTCTGGTGTGTGTCCCATGCATCATGGAGAGGCTTCCTTGTCGGCTCCCCATAGTGGCGCATTCATCAGAGCCAATGCCTCTTCACAGCGGCCCTCTTCCATAAGCGTGACAATACGATCGGCCCCTTGTTCGAGTCGTGCCTCGATAAAATCGTGGCGGGCGACCATCGCATAGCCATACAAGCCATGGTGTGCGGACTGTTCTTGGAGCATTTGGCATTCACGAAAGTGAGCAATATCGCTTGTCATGTGGGTTCCCTCCTGCTTGCTAGACCCACATGCGATAGGGTACAATACGCCTACCAGCACGTGGGTTCTTACTCCACAACTCGAAGTTCCTAGTACAGACAAGTGGTTAGCTTGTTCTCTCGGTAGTGTAAGGTGTTCAGCTCTTGCAAAGAATGTCGTTTGCCTATCGTTTGACCTATCGTTTTGCTTTTGTGAGTCTCTTACGCTGCCTTTTTCCTTGACCTATGAGCTTCAGAGCAGCTACAATGAATGAGGCAGGAGCCAGGTATGATGATGGACAATCAGAAGTTGCGCAAAGCGAGACAGCAAAAACGCTGGTCGATCGAGAAAGCCGCTGAGAAGGTGGGTGTCAGTTGGCTGACGTTCAGCAGATGGGAACATGGCACGCAACGGCCACGCCCTGCAACACTCGATATGCTCTGCACTGCTTTTGGCATGTCACCAGAAGAACTCGGGTATGCTGCTGAGAACTGCCTACCTCGCACTGATGTCGAAATAGATCCAGAAAGTCGTGAAGATGTGAAACGGCGCGAAGCTCTTCAGAAAATAGTACAAGCAACTGGTACGACGTTGATGCTTTCAGACATCCTACAGCGGTTGACAGGAGTCTTGATCCCATCCATGAAACTCGAAGAGGCGTCCTTGCCAGGACAAGGATGCTTCAAGAGAGGTGAGAAAGAGGCAAAAGATGAATTGGATGGGAGTAAATTAAATGAAGGCATATTCCGAAGATTTGCGAGAGCGTGTAGTTACAGCGGTGGATCAGGGGATGTCAAGGAGAGAAGTGGTCAGGCTCTTTGGCGTGTCAGAAGCATCGATCAAGCGATACCTCAAACTGCGGCGTGAAACTGGGAGTCTTGCACCAAAGGCAATTCCAGGATGCCCGCCGAGAAAGACGGGAATGCTGCAAGAGAGGTTACGACCGCAACTGGAAGCGCATCCTGATGCCACTTTGGAAGAGCACTGCAGGCTCTGGGAAGGACAAACCGGGGTCAAAGTGAGCACCTCGACGATGCGTCGAGCGATCCTGCGTTTGCGCTGGACGTGGAAAAAAAAGACGTTAGAGGCCAGCGAGAGAAAAGAAGAAGAGCGTGAAGAGTGGCGCAAAAATATGAAAGACCTCGATGTAAATAAATGTCGAGTGATAGATGAAACAGGATCAAATATTGCTTTGACTCGTCGCTATGGGCGGGCCCCAAAGGGGAAAAGAGCAAAAGGATCGGTACCACGCAATCGTGGAAAAAATGTGACCCTGATTTCTGATCTTTCTCTTGCAGGTTTAGGAGAACTGTTCATGATAGATGGAGCAGCTAATGGGGATTTATTTGAAGCGTATATAGAGCAAATCTTTGCACCAACTCTTCATCCTGGAGAAATTGTCATTATGGATAATTTAAGTATCCATAAGAGACAAAAGGTGCGAGAACTCATCGAAGCGAAAGGGTGTCGCCTGCTGTTTTTGCCTGCCTATTCGCCCGATTTTTCGCCGATTGAAGAGGCGTTTTCCAAGCTGAAGGCTGTCCTGCGCTCCATCGGGGCAAGAACGCGTGAGGCTCTCCAAGATGCGCTTGAGTATGCTTGTACTACTATTACCGCTTCTGATGCACGTGGGTGGTTTCGCCACTGTGGCTATGCCGTTCCAGATCCTTCCGAGCAAGCCACTGCCTAAAGCTCTTCAAGAAGGGGGGGCTCAATCTTCTTGGCTACCGCTGTAGGGCTCTCTTCTTTGACAAGCAACAATGCGCAGCCTTTCTTCAAAAGCAGCGTCTCAGAAGAGACGATCATCGGTTTAGCGGCCATCACCCAGCAGCATCGCATCTTCCAGCGGAGTGGCGTCACGATTTTGCAGGAGGGATTGCATGGTCATATCACGACCATTCAAAATGCGCTCGCTTGTACTCTCAATGAGACAATCCGTCGTGAATTATGGAGACTCCTTGCTCAGGCGCAGCTCGTTGCCAGATTACATGTGAACAAGAAACAGGAACTTGGACGGGCAAAAACATGGAATATGGCTGCTATCACCTCTGCACAATACAGTGGTGACACCCTCTTGGTTGGTGCCACGATTGGTCATCTGGCACACTTGTACCTGACACAAGAAAACGACATCCAAACGGCCTATCAACTCATCGACAAAGCCCGAGAACTCGCACAGGGAGACGCGGCCTTACATGGGTGGTTCAGTATGGCCACCGCTTCCATTGCTGCAAAAGCAGGAAATGCACAACAGTGCAAAAACTCCATTGCTTTCGCCACTGAGGGAGCCGCAGGTCTGACACCTGAAGACACCGACGTTTTTTTCACCGATTTCAATACGGTAAGTGTCGATGCCTTTGCTGGAAACTGCTTGCTTGGTATTGGAGAACCGAAAGGGGCGTATAAGCGGCTCACTGGGATGCATTTACAAGCGTTGTCTGAGAATCGGCAGGCAAGCACCCTGTATGATCTCTCGAGAGCGTATGCCGGAGCAGGCGAGCTAGAAGCCATGCAAGCTTGCGCTTTTCAATCCATCGAAAAGGCACTTGCGACCAATCGCCTCTACATTGTTCCTCGCTTCATCAAGCTTGCCCAAGAGATACAGAGAAAAGACCGTCACGAGTCACATGCACGTGCTATTGGAGAATATGCACGTGTCGCATTATGTCAGAGCTAAGAAAGGATTGGCCATGATTAGTCATGTTGTTCTCCTTCAACCAAAAGCTGAGGCGACAGAGGAAGAGATCATGACGGTGCTCAGTCATGTACAAGAACTCCAACAGCGTATTCCTGGGATTATTGAGACACGGGTAGGAAAGAATCTGAGCATGAATCATCAAGGATATGTCTACGGGTTTGTGATGTGTTTTGTCGATGCGGAACACCTCAAAGCCTATGCTCCCCATCCGGCGCATCAAGGAGTAAGTAAAGAGTTACAAACGCTGTGTCAGAGCATCATTGACTTTGATATTGGATAGTGGCTCTCTTGAAAATGATCCTGATCAAGACCGTAATACCCATACAAATAGGACTCTTCTTCCCTATGCGTCTTTGTTTGGCAGAGAAGGCAACACATCTCTAACCGTTTTTTCATCTGCATCAGCCCGATTCAGAAAGCCAAGAACGCTCTGGTAAAGAGACCTCTCTTGGTTCCAGTTGTTTCTTCTGAGAGCGTCCTCTAGCCGATCTGTACTCCTTCCTCATGATACCAATTCGTCCTTCCAACGCATCTTTTTGGGGGCACTCAGCACTCACCCTCCCAATTGACGTGTGTCCTGTTGGTGTGTTTACAACAGGAGTGGAAAGAGCAGACAGCATAGAACGGGAATCGAACGGAAAAAAACCTGGCAAGAAACCTGGAAGAAAACCTGAACATGTGGATTGCCCTGACGTATCAAGAGATCCGACCATGTAATCCTGGCAAGAAACCTGGAAGAAAACCTGAAAACGGTCGGTGGGATCGCTTGATGTGGATGAATATGCTTGCTTCTGCCTATGAATAGTCTGGACATCCACGACAGATGAAAGTAAACTCCTTGCTGGCAGAACTGCGAGATAGCTCTGCGACTGGAAGCTCGTTTTCTCCCCATGTTTGCTGGTTCATTGCCACCGCAGGCTCCCTCTTCTGGCTGAAGCTTGGAAGACTTCCCCACAGGGAAGCTTTCCTGATGGCTTGTTCCTTCCTGTTGTCCGAAAGCATTCCTGATGACAACCGCTTGGGGCCATACAGCTGTCAGATCTGGTCAATTACAATGAAAGGGAGCAAGAGGACACTCATAAGAGTTGGTCACTGCTCATTGCCTGACCTGTATGGAAAGAAACAGTACGGAGAGAGCCAGGAGAAACACATCAATGACCACCACACGCGAGATGTCACCAGCGAAGCGAAAACGACTGGTAAAAACCTACGGTTCCTGTCCTGCAGGGTATACTGGCGAGGATTTAGAACGCTTCCTGGACCTACTCTATGGGATGTATAGCTATACGTATACGCTTGCTGAACTTCGGCAAATAACGATCAGCGACCCTTTTGATCGTTCTAAAACCCCTCGCCAGCTCAAACTGGTCGAATTAACGGACTGGCTGGAAGCCCTGGTGACATAGGCATGGCTGGGTTCATGCGAGACATCTGGCCTCTCAGTGCGAAACGTCACGTATCTCGACTTTCAAGGCAATAGAGAGAACGTAGAAAGCGTTAGCGTTAACAGATCTCTCTGATCATCTTCTGTCTAAATGGAGCGATGAAGCCACATGAAGAATGTGACATCTTCATTATTCGGAATGCTCCTTCGTCACAGTCCGAGTAATGGATGTTATTCGGGAATAGTTCGCTCCGCTTCTATTCCGAATAACATCCATGTTAGGCATGCTACGTCAGCTCCTACGTCTACGTTAAAGACGGCCAAAAACGGATCGAGATACCTGACGAATCGCATTGACAGGCTATCCCCTATCTCGTTTCGTTCCTCCAATACTATCTCTCACAGGTGAGGAGCAGGCTTGCCTCGCTCATTCCATTCCATCTGGAACGATGTTGGCAAACACGTGCTCCTCACACGTTTATTTCTTCTTTTGTTGCTCTTTTGCCTGGAACCCTTTGCGCCTCGTTTCGCGTGGCCCTGGCATGCGTGCGGGGATGTGATCTCCAGGGCTGTATTTCCGTTTCTGATCCTGGATCGTCGCATCATTCATATGCATGTAATTTTTGACGGTTGTCATATCATCATGTCCGAGCAACTCTTGCAGGCTAAAGGGATCGTTGCTCTGCACCAGATAGTTAATAGCAAAGGTATGGCGGAAGATGTGGGGGCTGATGCGCTTGCCGACAATACCAGCACGCTCTTTGAGCCGCTTGAAGAGCAGCTCTACCCCATTCTTGGTCAACGGTTGACGTGTCTCCGAAAGAAAGGCATGGTCTTCCCCGGCGCTCCCCCACTCAGCCAACTCTTCCTCATCAGGCCGATGCTTATCCAGATAATAGAGCAGATTGCGCAGACAATTCTGCCCCAGAGCAATCCGTCGTTCCTTGGAGCCCTTCCCCAGTACCGTGATCACGCCATGCTTGCGGTCGAGATCACCCATGCGCAGATTGGTCAACTCAGAGACACGAATACCCGTGTCGTACAACAGCCACAGAATGGCCCGGTTGCGCACGGCTGGCTCGCTCGGCGAAGGAGCCAGTCTCATGAGGAGGGGCACAGGCATACAAGAGCTTTTCAAACTCTTCGGTTGTGATCGTTTGAATCAGGGGCCTGCCGACCTTGGGAAACACGACGCGATCAAATGGGTTGAGTGTCAGCGTTCCACAACGGACCAGCCAGTGAAAGAAGGCACGAGCTGAGCGAGCATAGGTCTGAATCGTTCGCTCGCTGCGTACCTTGCCATGTCCACCTGGCGTCTTGCGCATATGGGAAAACCAAGCACTGATGTGCGGACCCTCTACGTCATCGATCTGGGTGATCTCAAGCACCTCTTCAAAGTAGGTCCGCATGAACCCAAGTGCTGTCTGATGCCATTCCACGGTTTTGGCACTATGGTTGCCTCCCTCATGATCCTGTACATACTCATCAATCAATGCGGCAACAGTTCGCCGCCTAGCCTGCAGATCTTGCCGTGCCGTCTTCCTTTTCGGCGTCTCACTAACGACTGCTTGCTCCTCTTCTGTTAGGCGTGCCTCAGCCTGGGCATCAAGCTTGGTCCGTTGGGCTCTTGCACGTGCCTCCGTGACGCTCGCTGCTCCCTTGTTTGCTCGACTTCCTGACGGTTTTCTTTTCTCAGACTCCGATGGGAATGACCCGTTTTTTCCATTCTTCAATGGCATGGTTCCTTGCCTCCTTTTAGACAGATGAACTCGAAAGGTGAGCCGATCAGGATCGTACACATGCAATCCAAACCATTCACTCAGACGCATTACTGAGAACTGAGTACTCTCTGAAAATCAGTGTACGTGTGCATGTATGGATCTGACCGGGTATGGATAGGAAGCCAGGCAGGAAGCCAGAGGAAAACAAACAGGAAAGAAACCAGGAGGCAGGTGTTTCCGTACTTGTGAAGGCAGGTGTTTCCGTACTTGCGAAGGCAGGTTATCACGTGGGGCGAAACAGGTTTTCGCGTCGCACGAAGCAGGTTGTTGCCCAAAAATGGGGCAGGTTTTCGCTGTACGCTTTCTTCCCAAAAACAAAACCGTCTCCTTGCTGGCTCTTTCATTGCTTGCTTGCTCTGGAATGGCTCCAGAAGCGCCAGTAAAGAGACGATCGATGGGAAAAGAGCGGGAGACGAGATTCGAACTCGCGACAGCCTGCTTGGAAGGCAGGTACTTACAACACCACCACTCGCTTGCTTTAAAGTGGCTCTACAGGCCAGTCTAGCGACCAATGTATCAATGTGAGCGAGCCGAAAAAAAGTGTTCATAAGCTATGTAGCCTGTGACAACCTGCCTTCACAAGGACGCAAACACCTGCCTTCGCAAGGAAGCGACAACCTGCCTCTTGGTTTCTTGTCGTATGGCTTCCTGCCTCGTTTCTTACCCTGTTGAGGGGGAAGTGAAATGTGCATTGGGAACACCTATGCCAGAGAGAACTGGATCACTGCTTGAGTATGGTGATGTGTATCATCTCGATCCTTTCAACGGTCCAAGATGATACAGATGAAAGGAAACAAGCAAGCATGAAACAGACAAATAATGGTTCATCTGGAGCAAACGGCGGGAAGGCAAAGATGCCAGCAGGACGAGCAACCAAGAGAGGGTCACGCGTCACAGAAGAGCGTGCCAAGGCACAACGGGCCAAACTCGATGCCCAAGCTGAGACCCGCCAACTGCAGGCAGAGAAGGAAACGGCCGCTCGTCAAACGCAGAACAAGAAAAAGACCCGGCAAGATCTGCAGGCCAAACGGCGCCTGATTGAAACACTTATTGAAGCCTACATCCAAGATCATATTGGTGGCAATCATAGCGAGAAAACCCTCGAGTGGCACCGCACAGCCTTGGGGTTGATGCGTCTGTTCCTCCAAGAGGAGTTGGACCTCACCCATGTTGATGATGTGGGAGCTGAAGATATCAGCGCCTGGTTTGCTCATATGCGCCAGACGCCTGGCGGACATGGCAAGATACGCAGTGAACGCACCATCCAGACCTATGCTCGCTCAGCGCGTGCCTTCTTCCACTGGCTTGTGCGTCGCGGCACGTTAGAGAGCACTCCTTTTGAGCACGTGGTCTTTCCCAAAGTCGGCAAGCCACTGATCCAAACGATTACAGTCGAAGAGTTTGAAAAGCTCTTGTATGCCTGCGCTCCTCCTAATGAGGCCGGTCCTTTCGCTGAGCGGGCTGCCGTACGCAATCGCGCCATTCTCTGGCTGCTCTACGATACAGGCATCCGTGTCTCTGAACTCATCAATTTGCGGGAGGGCGACCTGGATCGCAAACACGGGGTGATCACGGTGATGGGAAAGGGATCGAAGGAACGACGTGTGGCCCTTGGACAGAATTGTCTGCGCAACCTCTCCTACTATCTGGAGAAGCATCGGCCTGATGAGGAGGAACTGGCTGACTGGGGCAGCGCTGGAGAAGACCATCTTTTTCTCTCTGAAACGCGCCAGCCATTGACCAAAAATGGGATGGAAATGCTCTTCAAGCGACTCAAAGCACGTGCTAGCATTGTTGGCAAGCGCATTAGTCCCCATATCTTGCGGCATACCTTTGCCATTAACTACTTGGTCAAGAGCAATGATCCCTTTAGCTTACAAGAGTTACTGGGCCATGAAGATCTGACCACGGTGCAAAATTATATGCATATGAATGATGCTCTTATTCAGGATCAAAAGCGTAAATATAGCCCTGGCGATCACATTCCTGCTCGCATGCCTGGACCCAGAGAGATGAGACCCAAGGGACCTCAGACAAAAGAGCAACGAAAAAGACCGTAAACACGTCAGGAGCACGCACTTGTCGAGACCGCTTCAGACGGAACGGGATAGAGAAGACAGACGTGCTCCTCGCCGTGCAGCCCTCCTCGCTGTCCTTCTATCCACCTAGCATATGAGCGATCTTTCGTCTCAAAGTAACTCTGAAGTGGATGAGAACAGCGTCGATGCTGCATGGATCCTGGCCAGGAGTTGTGCATTAGATATTTGATGTATTTTTCTCTCATATCACACATGTACTGCTTTGTAGATAGAAAAGATCTTTACGGGAATAGCATACCATTGATATCCGTTTCTCTTTTCTTTTTGGAGACATTTTGTCTCTTCTCTTTGTCCAGCGTTTCTCTTTGAGCACTCCGCTCAATCGGGTCAAGGTCACAAATGCGGGCGTATCAGCCGAAGAGCCGACGTATACCGTCCCACAATTGCGAAGCACATCATAGATGCCGTAAGGAACTGCTTTTCCTATGGCATCCTGAGGGAAGTCATGGGCATTGACCGCTTCTGGTCGCTCTTTCCACGCTCGTCCAGCGTTCTTGAAATTACCGATCAGTTCCTTCTTCTTGGTATCCACACTGATGATCGGGCAGTTGACGGCTTGAAAGTGTTCCTTCTGAGCCTGGATGTGCTCAAATTGCGTGTTTCGGTCAGGGTGAGCGCTGCTTCCCTCGTGTTTCTTGACATTCACCCGCAATGAGTAGCCCAATTGACGCAGCAGTTTTCCCACCGTCGGCGGACTCACCCGATGTCCCAGATCTGCCAGACGCTTGCTCAAGTGACGCAAGCTACTGCGTACCCACTTCTGCTCACTCATCGGATCTCCGGCAGTTTCGGGTTCGACTAACCTCTCTCAGGTTGGTTCTAGCTCGGCATCTTTTTTTCTGCTCGCGGACGTCCCGCGCCGGGGAGACGGATTCGCTCGGCTGGTCGTTCTGCCAGGGAATGGGCCAGTTCTTCTCGCCCGCGCTGGATCGTCTTTTCATCTAGACTGGTGATTTGAGAGAGCAGGCGGTCTCCACCAGTCCCCATCCGCTTCGACTCCACTGCGACATACCAGCGGCGCTGTTGTTCATCGAGCCGACTCAAGAGCAGATTCATCTCCCGATGCAGTTCTTGATCGGCATGGACGCTTTCCTGTTGACAATGGGGACACTCGCAGATATGAACCTCTGATTTTGGCATCGCTTCCTCCCTACACTTTTTTCTTACTGCTTATTCTATCCCTCCTCTTCTCCTCTGCCTAGCCCTCTGAGAAGACCGGAAGTTATTTCCTAGAACGGCAATGTTGCCATGAGATAAGGTGGGAGGAGGAGGTTATCCTCACTCCAAGAGAGGGTGCCCCAAGGGAATTTTGCCGACCTAGGTTATTTCTTAACAGGTCCTTAGCTGGTATCCTTGTTCCAGGCACCAGCGTTGCAACTCTTTCGCATCTGACGTGGACGATCTCGTGCTCATCGTGGGGTATCAAGTCTCATGATCGCAACTGAAACGGATATGATCTGGATTGGGGAGCGCATCATCGCGCTCTCCAATCCAGATCATATTTACCTGTTTGGCTCATACGCCAAAGGCACTGCGCACGAGGGAAGCGATATAGATCTGCTTATCATTGCGCAAAGATGGAGCGGACCAGCCAGCTCGCATCATCGTGGAGTAATGCGCCCGATCTTGTTGCCAGTGAGTTCGGTGAACCAGAGATTGCCGTCCGGGCCCGCCGCGATGCCTGTGGGTCGGCTGCTGGCCGTGGGAACGTTGAACTCGGTGATGGTGCCAATCGGGCTGATGCGCCCAATCTTGTTGCCAGAGCCCTCGGTGAACCAGAGATTGCCATCCGGACCTGCCACGATGCCTTGCGGCGAGCTGGCAGCGGTGGGGATCGGGAATTCGGTGATGATGCCAGTCGGGCTGATGCGCCCGATCTTGTTGCCGTCCGACTCGGTGAACCAGAGATTGCCGTCCGGGCCTGCCGTGATGTCTTGCGGCGAGCTGGCAGCGGTGGGGATTGGGAATTTGGTGATGATGCCAGTCGGGCTGATGCGCCCGATCTTGTTGCCGTCCGACTCGGTGAACCAGAGATTGCCGTCCGGGCCTGCCGCGATGCCTTGTGGCGAACTGGCAGCCGTGAGGATCGGGAACTCGTTGATGGCCCCAGTCGGGCTGATACGCCCGATCTGGTTACCAGCTCCCTCGGTGAACCAGAGGTTGCCGTCTGGACCCGCAGCGATGCCAGTCGGCTCGCTAGCAGCCGTGGGGACCGGGAACTCGGTGATGGTGAGGGCAAGGCGTCCGATCTTGCCATCATACTCGGTGAACCAGAGATTGCCATCCGGGCCTGCCGTGATGCCTGTGGGTCCGCTGCTGGCCGTGGGGACCGGAAACTCGGCGATGGCCCCAGTCGGGCTGATACGCCCGATCTTGTTGCCTCTGAACTCGGTGAACCAGAGGTTGCCGTCTGGACCCGCAGCGATGCTCGACGGCTCGCTAGCAGCCGTGAGGATCGGGAACTCGTTGATGGCCCCAGTCGGGCTGATACGCCCGATCTGGTTACCGGCCCGCCCGGTGAACCAGAGGTTGCCGTCTGGACCCGCAGCGATGCTCGACGGCTCGCTAGCAGCCGTGAGGATCGGGAACTCGGTGATGGCCCCAGTCGGGCTGATACGCCCGATCTTGTTGCCAGTGAGCT
>Ga0207416_1003795_pt1 | contig 13912 bp, 11 predicted proteins | sample PaiPotPPM11metaG_FD_184107 | JGI IMG/M metagenome (GOLD analysis project Ga0207416, IMG submission 184107) | Iron sulfur acid spring bacterial and archeal communities from Banff, Canada, to study Microbial Dark Matter (Phase II) - Paint Pots PPM... ...
GGGGGGGTCGTCCCCCGGGCTAACACAGCGCTATGCCAGTGCCGCCGCGTGATCGGGAACAAATGTCTGCATATCCCGAGGAGTCCGCACATAGCCGGTCGAAGCGGGCCGGTGGGGCAGCTTCAGCTTCGGGTCGGGGACGTCGTGGTACGGGATCGTGGACAGCAGATGCGCGATCATGTTGATCCGCGCCCGCCGCTTGTCGTCGGACTCGACCACGTACCAGGGCGAGTCTTCGGTGTCGGTCATCGTGAACATGTCGTCCTTCGCCCGCGAGTAGTCCTCCCAGCGGGTGAGCGACTGCAGGTCCATGGGGGAGAGCTTCCACCGGCGCATCGGGTCGTCGAGCCGCGACTCGAACCGCGACTGCTGCTCGGTGTCGCTGACGGAGAACCAGTACTTCCGCAGCAGGATGCCGTCCTCGATGAGCAGTCGCTCGAAGACCGGGCACTGGTGCATGAACCGGCCGTACTCCTGCTTGGTGCAGAACCCCATGACGTGCTCTACGCCTGCCCGGTTGTACCAGGACCGGTCGAACAGCACGATCTCGCCGGCCGTCGGCAGGCGCTCGGTGTACCGCTGGAAGTACCACTGGTGCCGCTCGCGGTCGCTGGGCTTGTCCAGCGCCGCGATCCGCGCGAACCGGGGGTTGAGGTACTGCATGACCCGGCTGATCGTGCCGCCCTTGCCCGCCGCGTCCCGCCCCTCGAAGATCACGACGACGCGCGCTCCCGAGGCCCGCACCCAGTTCTGCATCTTCACCAGCTCCGCCTGGAGCCGGAAGAGCTCGTTCTCGTACGCCTTCTTCGGCAGCTTCTCTCCCATTACTCAACGCTATACATTGAGCCTCGTGATGGAAGAGCCAGCACGCCGCTACGAGACGGTCGAGTTGTACCGGTCCAGGTCGGCGGCCAAGATCGTACTGAACCGGCCCGAGCGGATGAACGCCTGGTCGAACGGCCTGTCGGAAGACCTGCTCGCCGTGCTGAAGGACCTCGCGGAGGACGGCGACGTGCGCGCCGTCATGCTCACCGGGGCAGGCCGTGCGTTCTGCTCGGGCGCCGACCTCAGGGAGGGCGCGGAAGGCGCGGCCAACGGGGGCGGACTCGACGTCGACGGGATACTGACCCGCTGGTACCACCCGATCGTCACCACGATCCGCGAGATGCCCAAGCCGGTCATCAGCGCGGTGAACGGCCCGGCGGCCGGCGCGGGCCTGTCGCTCGCCCTGGCGGCGGACCTGGTCGTGGCGAGGCAGTCGGCCTACTTCCTGCTCGCGTTCGTGAACATCGGCCTGGTGCCCGACGGCGGCGCGTCGCTGTTCGTCCCCGCCCGCGTCGGGTTCGGGCGCGCGGCCGAGATGGCCATGCTCGGCGAGCCTGTTTCCGCGCCGAAGGCGGCGGACATCGGCCTCATCAACGCGTCGTGGCCCGACGAGGAGTTCGAGGCCAAGGCCGACGCGCTCCTGCTGCGGCTGAGTAACGGCCCCACCCGCTCGTACGCGGGCACGAAGCGCGAGCTGAACCACTGGGTCTACTCGCGCATGGCCGAGCACCTGGCCCTCGAGGCGTCCATCCAGGGCGAACTCGCGAGGAGCAAGGACTTCGCGGAAGGCATCGCCGCCTTCCTGGAAAAGCGCCCCACCCACTTCACCGGCGAGTGACCCAGAAAGCCCTCAGCCGTCCTTGATGACTTATTCAGAGCGTCTGCGGTGATTTCTCGGCCGCTAACCCGTGCGTTTGAGTCACGTCACTTCTTGTTCAAACGTGACGGTTTCAATCGTTCGCATGGGTCACTTTGGCAGACTCGCGGCGGGCCTGGCGCTTCTGGCCGGTACCGCGATCACCGCGTTCACCGCGTTCACCGCGCCTACGGCCGCCGCCGCACCGGCACCGGCCGCCACGGCACCAGCAACCACGGCACCTTCAACCACGGTGCCTTCAACCACGGGGCCCCGCCTCGACCACGTGTTCCTGATCATGGAAGAGAACAACAGCTTCCAGGGCATCATCGGCAACAAGGTGGCGCCCAACATCAACTACCTGGCGAATACGTTCGGACTTGAGACCAACTACTTCGGCGTGAGCCCGTGCTGCAGCGAGGCCAACTACGTGCAGCTGCTCAGCGGCCGGAGCTGGCCGACCGTGCAGAGCGACGACGCGTACTGGAAGAACCAGGTGGTCGGCCAGGCCAACCTGATCAGCCAGCTCGACGGCGCGGGGGTCAGCTGGAAGGCATACCTGCAGTCCCTGCCGTACGCCGGGTACCAGGGAATCTGCTACCCCGCCAAGTGCAACGGCGCGCCGGACGCCGACCCGCTGTACGTCGCCAAGCACGACGGCATCCAGAACTTCACCGTCAACCAGAACCAGCAGGACTGGTCGCGCCAGGTGCCGATCGGCCAGCTCGGCACCGACCTGAAGTCCGGCGACGTGCCGCGGTTCAGCTACGTGATCCCCGACGAGTGCCACGACATGCACGGCGACCCGCCGTACTGCCAGGACAGCGGCAGCACCTTCGACCCGCAGAACCAGCGCCTGGTCTCGGTGGGCGACGCCTACCTGGGCCAGCTTGTCTCCCAGATCACGCACGCCGGCTTCTGGGCGAAGGGCAACAACGCGATCATCGTCACGTGGGACGAGGGCACCACCCACGCCGGCTGCTGTGACGCTGTCCCAGGCGCCGGGCAGGTCGCCACGATCGTCGTCACCAGCCACGGCCCGCGCGGCGTGCAGGACAACACCCCGGCCAACCACTACTCGACGCTTCGCTCCATCGAGCTGGCGTACGGCCTCGGCTGCATCAACAACGCATGCGACACCAAGAACGTCACCCCGCTGTCCGACCTGCTCGAGGTCACCGGGTCCAAGCCCCTCGCCACGACGGTACTGCCAGACCCGGTCTTGACGACGCCGACACCATCGCAGCCGCCGGAACCGCTGTCGTACACCACCAACACGCCGAGCGCGGCCGGCTGGACCGTGTCGCCAACGCAGCTGCTCGGCACCAGCGACAACAGCATCGGCGCCATCGCCGGTTCTTCCCCGAGCGACATCTGGGCCGTCGGCGACTACCTGCCGGACGCGACGGGCAGCAACGTGGACGCGACCCTAAGCTTCGCGGAGCACTACGACGGCAAGGCCTGGACGGTTGTCCGCACACCGAACGCGGGCCCGAACTACAACACGTTTGAGGGCGTCACGGCCGCCGGCGGCGAGGCCTGGGCGGTGGGCGAGCACCTGAACGCCGCCTACCAGGACCGTGCGCTCGTCGAGGTGTGGAACGGCGGCAAGTGGCAGATCGCGGACGTCCCGCAGCCGGGCAGCCAGCGCGACATCATGTTCGGCGCCTCGGCGCCGTCGAAGAACGACGTGTGGGTGGTCGGCGACCAGGAAAGCGGCAACGGGCTCTTCGAGACGCTCGCCGAACACTGGGACGGTCACGACTGGTCGGTCGTCCCCACGCCCGACCCGGGCTCGGCGGGCAACCACCTGTACGCGGTCGACGCGGTGAGCGCGAACGACGTGTGGGCGGTCGGCGAGCAGCTCAGCTCCGCGTGGCCGGACCAGGCGCTCGTCGAGCACTGGGACGGTCACGAGTGGTCGGTGGTGCCGCTGCCCTCCCCGGGCTCGTCGACCGTGCTGCTCGACGGCGTGGCCGCCAACTCCGACGGCAGCCAGGTGGCGGTGGTCGGCGAGGTCGACAGCGCCGCGGGCGGCGGCCAGCCGTTCGCCGAGCAGTGGACGAAGGGGCACGGCTGGACGGTGGCGCAGCTGCCCGCCCTCCCCGCCGGCACCCGGTGGTCCAACCTGTACGGCGTGACGTTCGACGGCGGCTCCGTCTACGCGGACGGCACGTTCGTCAACCCCTCAACGGACGCCAACCAGGTCCTGCTGCTGAAGGGCGCCGGCGGCCCGTGGTCCGTCGTCGGCGCGCCGAACCCGGGCGGCACGGGCGGCAGCGACATCGCCGGCGGCCTCGCGAACATCGACGGCAGGCTGTGGATGAGCGGCATGTACAGCACCGCGGCCAGCCATCGCCTGCCGCTCGTCGAGCACACCTGACCCGCCGCGACGGTTCTCTTTTTCATCGCAGCGGTGTGTGGCCTTACCGTAAGGCTCATGACAACTAAGGGCGTGGCGGTCGTGACCGGCGCCGGCTCCGGTCTCGGCCGCCACATCACAATCGCGCTCGCGGAAGCCGGCTGGCGCGTCGCCGCGGCGGGTCGCCGCCCCGAGACGCTCGAGTCGACCGCGGCGCAGGCCGGCGCGGGCGCCGTGCTGCCGGTGACTGCCGACGTCACGGACGCGGACTCGGTCGCGTCTCTGTTCGCCACGGTCGATGTCCGGTTCGGCCGGCTCGACCTGCTGGTGAACAACGCGGGTACGGGCGCGCCCGGCGGTGCGGTGGACGAGGTGCCGCTCGAGGGCTGGCAGTCCATCGTGGCCACCAACTTGACCGGCTCGTTCCTCTGCGCGCAGCACGCGGTGCGGATGATGAAGGCGCAGTCACCGCAGGGCGGCCGCATCATCAACAACGGGTCGATCTCCGCGCATGCGCCGCGGCCGCGCAGCGTGGGCTACACCGCCACCAAGCACGCGATCACCGGCCTGACCAAGTCGATCTCCCTCGACGGGCGGCCGTACAACATCGCCTGCGGCCAGATCGACATCGGCAACGCGAAGACCGAGATGACCCAGCGGATCGCCGCGGGCGCGCCGCAGGCGGACGGGTCGATCATGGCCGAGCCGACGTTCGACCCGCGGCACGCGGCCGACGCGGTGGTCTTCATGGCCGGGCTGCCGCTTGACGCGAACGTTCAGTTCATCACTATCACGGCCACCACGATGCCGTTCATCGGCCGCGGCTGACGGTGTCGCGGGGAGGGCCGGCGCTGGTCCTCGGCGCGGGACTCGCCGCCGACGGCCGTGGTTGATGGCGGACCACGGCCGACGACGGACTTGACTGAGGCTCCGCCCCGGGATCCGCGCGCCGGAACCCGTTGACGGAGCCCCCGGAAGGGGGGGCATCCGGGGGCTCCGTTTGCGGGGTAAGCCCTGGTACCGGAACGTCGCCCGCCGCACGGCCGTTACAGCCCAGAAAAGAAAACTTTCCGCGACTTTATCGTTACAATCCGTAGGTCTCAAGCAGCCGCAGCCACAGCTCGCTCATCGTCGGGTACGAGGGGACCGCGTGCCACAGCCGCTCGAGCGGCACCTCGCCCACCACCGCGATCGTCGCGGAATGGATCATTTCGCCGACGCCGGGTCCGGCGAGTGTCATGCCGACGATGACGCGGCGGTCCTCGTCGACGACCATCTGCGCGCGCCCGCGGTAGTCGTCGGCGAACAGGCTGGCGCCTGCGACGTTGCCGATCTCGTATTCGACCACGCGGACCCGCAGGCCCGCCGCCGTGGCCTGCTCGGCGGTGAGCCCCACGGCGGACACCTCGGGGAACGTGAAGATGACCTGGGGCACCCGGGTCTTGGAGGCGATGTCGCGAACGGACGGCTCGCGCCCGGCGGCGCGGGCGGCGATGGCGTCGCCGCAGACGCGCGCCTGGTACTTGCCCATGTGGGTGAGCAGCGCCAGGTGGTTCACGTCGCCGCAGGCGTAGAGCCAGCCGTCGCCTTCCAAGTCGGTGACCCGCATGGTGTCGTCAACGGACAACCACGAGCCGTCCCGCAGGCCGACCGCGGAGAGCCCGACGTCCGCGGTCTTCGGCGTCCGCCCCACGGCGGCGAGCACCTCGTCGGCCTCGACCGAGCTGCCGTCGTCGAGCGTCAGCGTGACCGTCCCGTCCTTCCGGGTCGCCGCGGTGACGTTCACGCCCGTGCGCACGTCGACCCCCGCGTCGCGCAGGCCGTCCGCGACGAGCTGGCCCGCGAACGCGGGCACCCGGTCGAGCAGCCCGCCGCGCGATACCAGCGTGACCCGTGAGCCGAGCGCCGACCACGCCGCGGCCATCTCGCAGCCCACCACGCCGCCGCCGATGATCGCGAGCCTGCCGGGCGCGGCCTTCGCGCTCGTCGCCTCCCGGCTGGTCCACGGCCTGACCTCGGCGAGCTCCGGCGGGACGACCGCGTTGGTCCCCGTGGCGATGACGACCGCGTGCCGCGCCGTCAGCGTGACGCTGCCGACCTCCACCCGGCGCTTGCCGGTCAGCCGGCCGTGCCCGCGAATCAGGGAAATCTTCGCGCCCTTGACCCACTCAACCTGACGGTCGTCGTTCCAGTCGTGCGTGAACGTGTCGCGCCGCGCGAACACCTCGGCGGGCTCGAGCCTCGCGCCGGTCACCCCGCGGACGCCGGCGGCCTCGTCGACCACCCCAACCGGCCGGAGCAGCGCCTTGCTCGGCATGCACGCCCAGTAGGAGCATTCGCCGCCGACAAGCTCCGACTCGACGAGCACGGCGGAAAGCCCGCCGCGCACCGCCCGGTCGGCGACGTTCTCCCCGGTGGGCCCCGCCCCGATCACGATTACGTCGTACGAGTCATCAGCCATGCGCGCCTCCTCATATCGTCACTCTCCGTGCAATGGTCGCCCGTCGCGGGCACAGCATTAGTCACCGTAGCCCCCCGCCGTGTTACGCCGTTGATGGACGTCGTGCGGAGTGGACTCTTGACGCTTCCAGCACCCCGCGTGACTATGGGGCATCTGGCCGTTGCAATCCCAGGCTCCAGCTGAGCTCGGGAGCGCTCGGTCAGGCACCGCCGCCCGTGGAGGTCAAGGATGATCAAACGCAGGGGATCGCGCAGCGTACGTAGCCGTGTCTACCGGATCGCATCCGCGGCGGCGGGCCTCACGCTGGCCGGCGCGGCGCTGAGCGCCTGTGCCAACGCCAATGCGGGCACCGGGCCCGTGGCGCTGAATTTTTACCTGTACCAGGACACCTCAATGGCCACCCAAGACGCGATCAACAACTGCAACGCGCAGAGCCACGGCGCGTACACGATCTCCTACCAGTATCTGCCGCAGGCCTCCGACGCGCAGCGGCAGCAGCTCGTGCGCCGGCTGGTCGCGCACGACGGCTCGATGGACATCCTCGGCCTCGACGTGACCTGGGAGCCCGAGTTCGCCCAGGCCGGGTTGATCGTCCCGTGGACCGGCGCGTACAAGGCGGAGGCCGAGGCCGGCACGCTCAAGCCGGCGCTGCAGACCGCCACCTGGAACGGCCAGCTGGTCGCGGTGCCGGACAACACCAACACGCAGCTGCTGTGGTACCGCTCTGACCTGGTGCCCAACCCGCCGACGACCTGGGCGCAGATGATCGCCGACGCGGAGCAGCTCGCCAAGGAGGGCAAGCCGCACTACATCGAGATCCAGGGCGCGCAGTACGAGGGCGCCACCGTCTGGCTCAACACGATGATCGCGAGCGCGGGCGGCAGCATCCTGAATGCCAGCGCCACTGGGCCGTCCCTGGGCGCGCCCGCCATCAAGGCCCTGTCGATCATGAAGGAGCTGGCCGACTCGCCGGCCGCCGACCCGTCCATGTCGGTCCAGATGGAAAACCAGAACCGGCTGGCGATGGAGGCGGGAACGGCCGCGTTCGAGCTGAACTACCCGTTCGTCTATCCGGGGATGAAGCTGGACAACCCGACCCTGTTCAAGAGCTTCAAGTGGGCGCTCTACCCGGAGGTCACGCCCGGCGTGCCCGCGAAGGTGACGATCGGCGGCATCGACCTGGCCGTCAGCGCCTACTCCCAGCACAAGAACCTGGCCTTCCAGGCCGCCCTGTGCCTTCGGGACGCGCAGAACCAGCTCATCGGCGCCAACGTCGGCGGAGTGCCTCCCACGATCGCCAGCCTCTACAACAACCCCGCGCTGTTCGCCGACTACCCGTTCCACGCCGACGTCCTGAGCGAACTCGAGAACGCGAGCGTCCGCCCGCAGACCCCGCTCTACCAGGTGGTCTCCATCGACCTCTCGCACCAGATCTCGCCGGCCACCGGCATCAGCCCAACGGGCACCGAGCAATCGATGGCCAGCCAGATCACCAATGCTCTCGCGTCCAAGGGCCTGGTCCCGTGAGCCGAAGGAGGAACCGATGAGCACCACTGTCCCGGCCACGGGAGCGACGACCACTCCGGCGCACGCGAAGCCGAAACGGGCGCGGGCGCAGCTGTCGGAAGGCGCCAAGGCCGACCGCCGCCTCGCGTTCTGGCTCTGCGCCCCCGCGGTCCTCGTAATGATCGCGGTGACCGGCTACCCGCTTATCTACGCGGTCATCCTGTCGCTTGAGCGCTACAACCTGGAACTGCCGCAGGACACCAAGTTCATCGGCTTCGCCAACTACGGGGCGGTGCTCACCTCGCAGTACTGGTGGCAGGCGCTCTGGGTGACGCTGATCATCACGGCGATCTCCGTGGGCATCACGTTCGTCCTCGGGATGCTGCTCGCCGAAGTGCTGCACCGTACGGTGTTCTTCCGCGGCGGGGTGCGCACGATCTCGCTCATCCCCTACGGGATCGTGACGGTCGCGGCCGCCTACAGCTGGCAGTTCGCGTGGACGCCCAATGAGGGTTACCTGTCCGCGGCGTTCAACAACGGCGCCCCGCTGACCAACCAGGTCGAGGCGATCGCCGTGATCATCGTCGCGGAGATATGGAAGACCACGCCGTTCATGGGGCTGCTGCTGCTCGCCGGGCTCTCCCTGGTGCCCGACGACCTGCTGCGGGCGGCACGAGTGGACGGCGCCACCCCCTGGCAGGCGTTCACCAGGATCACGCTACCGCTGATGAAGCCGGCCATCCTGGTCGCGCTGCTGTTCCGCACGCTCGACTCCTTCCGTATTTTCGACAACATCTTCATCTTGACCAGCGGGAACAACGGCACCGCGTCGGTGTCCACGCTCGGTTATGACAACCTGTTCAACGCGCTGAACCTGGGGATCGGGTCGACGATCGCGATCCTGATCTTCATCTGCGTGGCGATCATCGCGGTGATATTCATCCTCGGGTTCGGCACCGCCGCGCCCGGCAGCGACGCTGGGAAGAGGTGACGGCATCATGGCTGCCCTGACCGTCCGGCAGCGGACCGGCTGGACGACGGCGAACCTCGTCGTCGTCATACTGGCGCTGATTCCGGTGCTCTGGCTGGTCTCGCTGTCACTCAAGACGCCGGCCGCGGTCACCGACCCGTCGATCTGGCCGTCCCAGTGGACCTGGGGCAACTACAGCGGGATCCTGCAAAGCTCGCAGTTCCTGCGGCCGCTGGTGAACTCGATCGGCATCGGCCTGATCTCGACCGCCGTCTCCGTCGCGCTCGCCTCGATGGCGGCCTACGCCATCGCCCGGCTGAGCTTCCCCGGCAAGAGCGTGCTGATCGGCCTGGCGCTGCTGATCGCGATGTTCCCGTTGATCGCGCTGGTCACCCCGATGTTCACCATCGAGCGGGCGCTCGGGCTGTTCAACACCTGGTTCGGGCTCATCATCCCCTACGTGGCGTTCGGGCTGCCGCTCGGCATCTACACCCTGTCGGCCTTCTTCCGCGAGATCCCCTGGGAGCTTGAGAAGGCCGCCAAGATGGACGGCGCCACCCCGTTCCAGGCGTTCACCATGGTGATCGCGCCGCTCGCCGCCCCGGGTATGGTCACCACGGCCATCTTGGTCTTCCTGGCCTGCTGGAACGACTTCCTGCTGGCGATCTCGTTCACCTCGACGATCAGTTCGCGCACCGCGCCGGCCGCCATGGAGTACTTCAGCGGCGGCTCGGTGTTCACCACTCCCACCGGGCCGATCTCCGCGGCCGCGGTCGTTATCACGATCCCGATCATCATCTTCGTGCTTTTCTTCCAGCGCCGCATCGTTGCCGGCCTCACCTCGGGCGCGGTCAAGGGCTAAGACGCTCGACAGGCTCGACACGCTCGACAGGAGGAACCAAATGGCCCCCATCACCCTCGAACACATCACCAAGCGTTACCCAGACGGATCGCTGGCGGTGAACGACTTCAACCTGGACATCGCGGACGGCGAGTTCGTCATCCTGGTGGGCCCGTCGGGCTGCGGGAAGTCGACCACGCTCAACATGATCGCCGGCCTTGAGGACATCACCTCGGGGGAGCTGCTCATCGGCGGCGCCGTCGTGAACAACAAGACGCCCAAGGACCGCGACATCGCGATGGTCTTCCAGAGCTACGCGCTCTACCCGCACATGAGCGTCCGCGAGAACATGGGCTTCGCGCTCAAGCTCGCCAAGGTGCCGAAGGACGTCATCAACCAGAAGGTGGAGGAGGCCGCGCGGATACTCGACCTGACGCAGCACCTCGACCGCAAGCCATCCAACCTGTCGGGCGGCCAGCGGCAGCGGGTGGCCATGGGCCGCGCGATCGTCCGCGACCCCGCCGCGTTCCTGATGGACGAGCCGCTGTCCAATCTGGACGCCAAGCTCCGCGTCCAGATGCGGACCCAGGTCTCCAGGATCCAGCGGCGGCTCGGCACCACGACGGTGTACGTGACGCACGACCAGGTCGAGGCGCTGACCCTCGGCGACCGGGTGGCGGTCATGCGCAGCGGCGTGCTGCAGCAGGTTGGCACGCCAGGCGAGCTGTACCACCGGCCGTACAACCTGTTCGTGGCGGGGTTCATCGGCTCGCCCGCGATGAACTTCCTGCCCGGCCGGGTGGAGAACGGCACCCTGCGGACCAGCCTCGGCGACTTCCCGCTCACCGACGCCCTCCGCCGCGAGCTTGAGGGCGCGAACTCCGACCGCGACGTGATCGTCGGCATCAGGCCGGAGAACTTCGAGGACGCCGCGCTGGTCCCCGCGGAAAACCGCGACCGGGGCATCACGTTCAGTACCCCGATCGACGTACTCGAGTCGGTCGGCTCCGACGTGTACGTCTACTTCAACCGCGGCCGCGACACGCAGGTGAGCTCGGCCGAGCTCGACGAGATCGCCGCCGATTCCGGCTCGGCCGACACCGGCGCCGACGCCGAAACCATCACCGCCCGGCTGGACCCCGCCACGCGGGTGCAGGAGGGCGCCAACGCGGAACTCTGGGCCGACGGCGCCGCGATCCACGTCTTCGACCCGGCCACCGGCAGGAACCTGACGCTCGGAGCGGCGGCGGACGCCCCGGTGCCCCCGGTGCCCCCGGTTTCCCGCGTTTCCTCGGCGCCCGCGCCACGGGAGGGGGAAACTACCTGACCTTGCTCCGTAGGCGCTCGACGATCTCGTCGCTCCACTCGTGCGCCAAGATCAGCCGGTACCGCTCGGCGGCGACCAGGAGGTAAGCCTCCGCCTCCGTGCGGGCGCCGATCAGGTCGGCGGCGTTCAGCATGCGCACCACGGGCACGTACTCCTCGGTGTACCAGTGCCGCGCGGTCTCCTTCCGGTCGCAGAACTTGCCGGTGTTCTGCATCCGCCGGTAACCCCAGGCCTCGACGGCCTCGCCGAGCTCGGCGTACGACCACGGGTCGGTCACGGTGATCTTAGCCATCGCGGCCGGGCTCAGCGGCACCCGCGCGCGGAAGATCCGCTCGTACCCCTTGAAGAGCAGGTCCCTGCGTCCCTTGATACCGCTGGCGGGCACCTGGGTGCGCACCTCGGTCACGTACGCGTCGATCACCTTGGCGCCTTCCGCCATGGCGATGGAGACCCGGTGGTGGCCGTCCTGGACGAAGTGCATGTCGCCGACCCGGTACACCTCGATGGGCGGGATCGACTCGCCGCGCCGCTGCGCGAGCGCCAGCCGTTCCCAGCGCTCCCGCACCCGCCCGTTGGTCGGCCGGAACCTGCGGTCGAAGTCGCGGCTCGAGTCGACCGTGCCGACGATGCTGTCCAGCCGGATCGTCTGCAGCCCGAGCCGGCGCTCGCCCCGCCTGCCGAGCGCGTCGAGCACCTCGTCGAGCGGCAGGATCACGTTGACGTCGTCGGGTCCGCGGCGCAGCCACCGGACGAGCCGCGCGAGTGCCTGCCGCCGCCGGACCCGCAGGAACTCATCGGCTACGTCGGCGCGGGGGAACCCGGTCTCAGCGGGCACTGTTCTCAGCGGGGGCTGTCGTATCAGCGGCGGGGGCGTGGCGGACGTCGAGGCCGCACGCGGCGAGCGCCGCCTCGGTCCGGTAGATGTCCGCCTGGGTCGCGGCGTCGCCGCCAGACGGCGGCGTGACGCCGAGCCGCCGGCTGGCCTCCGCGAGCGTGTCCAGGTAGGCGCCGCGCACCGAGCGCACGTGGAACCGCTTGGCGGTCAGCTCCGCGCTCGTCTCCGTTTGGTCAAGTTCCGCGCGCAGCCGCCGCAGGTTGGCCGCGAGCCGCTCAACGGGTACCGGCGGTGGCGCCTTGCGCCGCGCCTCAGCGAACCAACGGGCAGCCCGCACCCCGCCGATGAGTGCGTATCCGGCGGCCGGCATCAGCACCACGACGAGGACAAGATCCACGACTGGGCTCACAAGTCCAGTGTCGGAGCGCGGGCCCCGCTAGGCAAGCTCGCCCGTGTCTTCTGTGTCGCCTGTTTCCCCGTCCCCCGTGCTTCCGACCATCGACGCCGGGTCGATGATCCGGTCGTACTCGTCGGGAGAGATGTACCCGAGCACCAGCACGGCCTCGCGCAGCGTCGACCCGGAACGATCCGCCTCGTGCGCGATCTCCGCGGCCTTGTCGTACCCGATGACCGGCGACAGGGCGGTGACCAGCATCAGCGACCGGTCGACGTGCTCGGCGATGCGCGCCTCGTTCAGCGCCGCGCCCTCGACGCAGAACTCACGGAACGTCTTGCTGGCCCCGGCGAGCAGCGAGGCCGAGTGCAGGAAGTTGGCGATGATGACCGGCCGCATGGTGTTGAGTTCGAAGTTTCCCTGCGAGGCGGCGAACGCGATCGTCGTGTCGTTGCCGAGCACCTGCGCGCACACCATCAGCATGGCCTCGCACTGTGTCGGGTTCACCTTCCCCGGCATGATCGACGAGCCGGGCTCGTTGGCCGGCAGTACCAGCTCGCCGAGCCCGGCCCGCGGCCCGGAACCGAGCCAGCGGATGTCGTTGGCGATCTTCGCGAGCGGCACGGCGAGCCCTCGGAGCCCGGCGGAGGCGGCCGCGACGGCATCGGAACCCGCCAGCGCGGCGAACTTGTTCGGCGCGGTCACGAACGGGTACCCGGTCGACGCCGCGATCCGCGAAGCCACGTCGGCACCGAACCCGGGCGGCGCGTTGAGCCCGGTGCCCACCGCGGTACCGCCGGCGGCCAGCTCGTAAAGGCCGGCGCAGGACCGTGACAGCGTCTCCAGGGCCGCGGTCAGCTGCCGCGCGTACCCGGACCACTCCTGGCCCACGGTCAGCGGCACCGCGTCCTCGAGATGCGTCCGCCCGATCTTCACCACGTCCCGCCAGGCGACCGCCTTGTCGTTGATGGCGTCCCGGAGCGCCGCCACCGACGGAATCACTTCCCTGGTCACCGCCTGCACGGCGGCCACGTGCATCGCGGTGGGGAACGTGTCGTTCGACGACTGCCCCATGTTGACGTGGTCGTTAGGGTGCACGGGGGACTTGGACCCGATCTCACCGCCGACGAGCTGGATGCACCGGTTGGCGATCACCTCGTTGACGTTCATGTTCGACTGCGTGCCCGACCCGGTTTGCCACACCCGCAACGGGAAGTGCTCGTCAAGCTCGCCGTCGATGACCTCGTCGCCCACGCGCGCGATCAGCCGCGCCATCCAGCCTGGCAGGCGCCCCGCCTCGCCGTTGACCAGCGCCGCCGCCTTCTTCACGTGCCCGAACGCGTGGTACACGGCTAGCGGCATCCTGTCGGCCCCGATGTCGCCGAAGTGCAGCAGCGACCGCTGCGTCTGCGCACCCCAGTACCGGTCGGCGGGCACGTCGATGACCCCCATCGAATCCGACTCCCGCCGGTGCCCGCTCGCCCCGATCCCCACCGGCAAATCCCGCACCAAAGGCTCGTCGCTCATACCCCCAC
>Ga0207416_1003798_pt1 | contig 13897 bp, 10 predicted proteins | sample PaiPotPPM11metaG_FD_184107 | JGI IMG/M metagenome (GOLD analysis project Ga0207416, IMG submission 184107) | Iron sulfur acid spring bacterial and archeal communities from Banff, Canada, to study Microbial Dark Matter (Phase II) - Paint Pots PPM... ...
GCAGCGGCGGCACCACCGACGCGGGGACGTGCGCGCTGTACGGTCAGATTTGCAGCACGAGCTCCGATTGCTGCAACGGCATCCCGTGCACCGCAGGTCGCTGCGAAGTCCTGCAGTAGCAATAGATTCCGGCTTTTGCTTGTAGGGGCGAGGAGGCGAGCGTGAATAAGACATCCGTCGTTGCGATAGGGGCTCCTGTATCAGTGGTCGTTGTCGGAATGGCGGCATGCGGGGGAGACAACTCGACGGGCGAGTCGCCTGATGGCGGCGGCGACGCTACGTGGAGCAGATAGTCTGCCCGTTCTTCGCGCTCGCTGAGGTCGGGTGCGGCGGCGCTCCGTTCTACGCCTCCGCCGCTCGCGACGGCGGAGAGTCCTCTGACGGCGCACGGGTGCCCGATGCAGCCGCCATCGACACTGGCGAGGGGCAGCCCCCTCGAGGATGGGAGCACACCGGACGCGTTCGAGAGAGAAGCGGGTGGCCAGCGCGAGCGTCACCCACGTGCTCGACGCTGGAGACGGGGCGATCGACCAGGCGCCGTTCACCATCGGTGGAACCCTGTCGGGACTCGGTCTCACCGGCGACGTCACGGCCCAGGACAACGGGGCCGCCACGCTGACGGTCACGTCGAACGGGGCCTTCACGTTCTCCAAGGCGCTTCCCCATGGCGCGACTTACGACGTCACGGTGCTGTAGGCGTCGCTGGGTCGCACACGCGGCGTCGCCAACGGCGCTGGTACCGTGGGCTTTTCCAATGTGACCGATGTTCTGATTTCGTGCCGGTGATCCGCCACGAAAATTGCTGTAACTCGTACTCGTCATTGCCTGAAATGGGAGAGGAGGTGCCGATATGTATGGACAACCCGTCGCGACGAAGCGTTGTCCACGGTGCGGAAGCGTAGACGTTCGGCGATCGAAGAGACGTACACTCGAGCGCTGCGGATCGTGGTTGGGCGTCTTCCCTTACCGCTGCGAGGCATGCTCGCGTCGCTTCTTCGCCCGACACACCTCGCTCCGACCCGCCTCCGAAGGCAGCCACTGACGACTCGAGAAAGCCCGCCAGATCGCAGCGCCCGAGTTCGAGCAATCGGCGCCCGATTCCGCGTTGACGTCGGCCGAACGCTCTGAGGACCTGGTGTCGGATGCGGACGCACCTTGCTGCGCGCGGACTTTCGACGTTGCCAACCATGTGACGCCGGCGACGATCGGATGCGCAATCGCCGTCCGGTGTCAGGGCGATCCGAGGAGGGCTGGTCGGGCCACCGACCAGGATTGAGGGCTGAACTCCTCGAATCTGCGGGACTGGGCGCCATTCCCCTCGGAATATTTACGCGGCCCTGCGCTTGCTTCACGCTGTTCTTTCTGTTTCTCGTTTCATGACTTTCTGACGAGGGTAACCATGAGGAAAACGTCAACATTCGTGATCTCCGGAGCTTTCTTGGCCATCGTTGCCTGCGGAGGAGGTGGCAGCACGCTCTCGGGCACGAATCCGCAGGATGGTGGCCTCGATTCGGGCGTCCTTTCGGACGGGGCGGCGCCGGATGGGGTTGGCGCGGACAGCGGCGCCATGTCGGATGTCGTCACGCCGCCCGACAGCGCCGCGTCCGACGGCCCCGCGTCCGACGGCCCCGCGTCCGACGGCCCCGCGTCCGACGGCCCCGCGTCCGACGGCGCGGGCGGAGGCTGCACCTCGAACGCCCAGTGCCCGGCGTCTGACCCAATATGCAACACGGGCTCGCACCTTTGCACGACCGGCTGTACTAGCGACGGCCAGTGTCCGCCGACTGCCCCCCACTGCGACACGACCTTCGGCGGATGCGTGGGATGCCTGAGCAACACGAACTGCCAGGGAATGACCGCTTCGGTCTGCGACCCAACGACGTCCACCTGCGTGCAGTGCCTGTCGAACGCCAACTGTACCGCAGGCAAGTCGATCTGCGATGCGCAGACTCACACGTGCATCGCGGGCTGTCTGTCGGACGCGAACTGCGGAGGATCGACGCCCGTCTGCAATACGCAGACTCAGAAATGTGTGGAGTGTCTCTCCGGCGCGAACTGCGCGCCGGCGGCCCCCTTCTGCAACTCGAGCAACCAGTGCGTCCAGTGCCTCACGAGCACGAATTGCACCTCGACGGCCCCGTACTGCGATCCCGCAGGGTCGTGCGTTCAGTGTTTGACGAGCACCAACTGCGGGGCGAATCAATCGTGCGGGCCCAATTACGCGTGTCAGGCGACCTGCCAGACGAGCGCCACGTGCTCGGGAATGACACCCGTGTGCGACACGACGACGCACTCCTGCGTCCAGTGCACCTCGGCCATGAACTGCGCGGCGCCAACGCCATACTGCAGCCCGACGAACACGTGCGTGGCCTGCCTCAGCGACGCCATGTGCACCAACCCCGCTGCACCGTTCTGCAGCCCTACGGACACCTGCGTGCAGTGCCTCACGAAGCAGGATTGCCCGGGCATTCTTCGCTGCCAGAACAATCGGTGCATCTGAGCTCGCGAGATCGCCGGCGAGCGTCCGCGTCGACATCTTCATCCCGACTAGCGGGGGAGGTCCGAGGAGCGCCGTCGACCGCTGTTCCGCGTCGACGGCGTTCTGCGCGTGCTCCGTCAGAACGAGCAGCGCCAGCCGGACCTCGGCGTCATCGGCCTCCTTCGTCGCGGCGACCACCACCGGAAACCCACGCTCGCAGGACGCGCTCGGCGATACACACCTTGTCCTGCAGGAACGGACGAAGCTCGTCCGCGAGGGGCGGGTTCGCGCGCTTGCCCAACCCGATGGCGGCGTGCAGGCGCTCCTCCGGCTTCGATCGACGCGCTGCCACGGAAGCCCGAGCCTACCTCCTGCCGCTTGGTAGGCGGCCTAGAGTCGAGGACACAGGTCTGGACTCTCCGGGCGAACGCGAAGATGATCGAGCGCCGCAATGCGTCCGGGAGAGGTCGTCGACGATCGATTTGTGATCGAACGACCCGTCGGTCGCGGCGGAATGGGAGTCGTCTATCTCGCTCGCGACCAGGCCACCGCGGGTCAGGTCGCCCTCAAGCTGATGGACCGGCACCTGGACGACACGGCGGACCGCTTCCGGCGCGAGGTGCGGGTGCTGGCCGATCTCGCGCACCCGTTCATCGTGCGCTACGTGGCGCACGGACAGACCGCGGCCGACGAGCCCTTCCTCGTCATGGAGTGGCTGGAGGGGGAGGACCTGGCGCACCGCCTGGCGCGCGGCGGTTTGACGGTCACCGAGAGCGTGGGGATCGCGCGCCGCATCGCCCAGGCTCTCGCCTTCGCGCACCAGCGCGGGATCGTGCACCGCGACGTCAAGCCGAGCAATGTGTTCCTCGTCGACCGCGACCCCGAGCGCGTCAAGATCCTCGACTTCGGCATCGCGCTCCCTCCGAGCCGATCGCAGGTGCTGACGCGGACCGGGGCGCTCATCGGGACCGTCGGCTACATGGCGCCCGAGCAGGTGCGCGGCGAGCTCGACGTGGGTCCCCCGTCGGACGTCTTCTCCCTCGGGTGCGTCCTCTTCGAGTGTCTGACCGGGCGGCACGCCTTCGGCGGCTCCAACGCCATCGCCATACTGGCCAAGGTCCTGAGCGAGGAGACCGCGCGCGTGTCGGATCTGCGGGAGGGGCTCTCCCCGGCCCTCGACGACCTCGTGGCGCGCATGCTGTCCAAGCATCCATCCGGGCGCCCCCAGGGCGGAGCTGCCGTGATCGCCGAGATGGACCGGCTCGCAGCCAGCATCGTGGAGGTCTCGCCGACGTCCTCGGGCGGCAGACCGCCGAACCTCTCGAGGACCGAGCGCCGCGTGGTGAGCATCGTGCTGGCCGAGAACCTGCCGCGCGACTCGCTCGACCTCGACCCCACGTTGCTCTCCGCAGACGTGGAGAAGCAGGCGTCCCTCTACGGGGTCGCGGCCCGGTTCGGCGCGACCGTCTCGCCTCTGCGCGACGAGGGGTTCGTCTTCGTGTTCTCCGGAGGCGAAGCCGCGACCGATCAGGCCGGCATGGCGGCGTCGTGCGCGCTCGCGCTGCAGGCGCTCCGCCCGGAGGTCCGCGTCGGCATCGCGACCTGTCGCACGGAGATCTCCAACCGGCTTCCGGTCGGGCTGGCGATCGACCGCGCGGCGTCGGTGATGCGCGCGCTCGGCCGGGAGGCGCGCGACGGGGACGAGCGCATCGCCGTCGACGAGGTGACGGTCGGCCTCCTCGGTCCGCGCTACGAGGTGCGTTCCCGGGGGCCGCTGCACGTGCTGGTGGGCGAGCGCGACGACCTCGAGCGCCGTCGCCTGCTGCTCGGAATGCCCACGCCCTGCGTGGGGCGCGAGGGGGAGCTCGCCCATCTGGAGGCGGCCCTTACCGCCTGCATCGAGGACCGCGAGCCCCGAGCCGTGCTCGTGACCGCGCCCCCCGGCGTCGGCAAGTCGCGGCTCGCGACGGAGTTCATCCTTCGCGCTCGGGCGCGGACCCCGGTCCGCGTGGTGGCTGCGCGCGCCGATGCCGTGGCCGCCGGAGCCTCGCTCGCGCTCGCCCGCAAGCTCCTGCGCAGCGCCGCCGGCGTTCGCGAGAGCGACCTGACGGCGAAGCAGCGCGAGCAGCTGCACGCGTACCTGGCCCCGCGCATCTCGGGCACCGACCTCGCGATCGAGGACCTCGAGGGGACGCTCGGCGAGATCGTGTGCGGTACGACCAATCGCAAGTCGAAGGCGCCGCTGCGCGTCCTCAACGATCTGACCGTCACGCGCGAGGGACAGGCCTTCCAGGCCTGGCTGGACCTCGAGACCCGTTCGCCGCTGCTGCTCGTCCTCGAGGATCTGCATTGGGGCGACGCGCCGACCGTCGCCTACGTCGAGCAAGCGCTGCGCGGCCTGCGTGACCGGCCGCTGATGGTACTCGCGCTCGCGCGCCCCGGCGTGCACGAGCAGTTCCCCGGGCTGTGGGGCGGCGCCGGGGGTGAGCTCGCGCTGCAGGAGATCCGTCTGGGGCCACTGCCTCGCCGTGCGAGCGAGCGGCTCGTGCGCTCGGCCCTCGGCGAGGACGTGTCGGTCGAGACCGTGGCCGACGTCGTGGACCGATCGGAGGGGAACGCCTTCTACCTGGAGGAGCTGATTCGCTGCGTCGCGGAGGGCAAGACGCAGCTCCCCGACACGATGCTCGCCATGGCCGAGATCCGACTGGGCGCGCTCGAGCCCGAGGCCCGGCGCGTGCTCAGGGCGGCCAGCGTGTTCGGCGACGCGTTCTGGCTCGGGGGCGTCAAGGCGCTCCTCGAGAGCGAGAGCGGCGTCTCGGACTGGCTCGAGTCGTTGGCCGCGCGAGAGCTCCTGGTTCGGTCGCGCGACCCGCGGTTCCCGGGGGAGCGCGAGTACACGTTCCGGCACGCGCTCCTGCACGACGCCGTCTACGCGATGCTCACGGAGGACGATCGGACCGTGGCGCATCGGGTCGCGGCTCATTGGCTCGAGGGAGTGGGGGAGAAGACCGCGAGCGTCCTTGCGCACCATTACCGCGAGGCCGGCGAGCACGAGGCGGCCGCGGTGCACCACATGCGCGCGGGGGACTCCGCCACGCGGCTGTGCTCCTACGACGAGGCCCGCAGCCACTACGGCGCGGCGCGCGCGGAGCTCGCGCAGGTGCCCGAGGACGACGCGATCCGGAGGCGCAAGGTGGACACGCTCCTGCAGCAGATCTTCATCGCGCTCGTGTCCGACACCGCAGAGGCCAACCTCGAGCGCGCTGCCGAGGCGCGCTCGCTGCTGGACGAGATCGCGAAGGGCGGAGAGCTGTCGCAAGAGGACCGGCTGCGCCTCGCGCGCGTGAACTACTTCCACGGGCGCATCCACTTCTATCGGGGCGAGACGCACAAGGCGATCGAGTACTACCGGAGAGTCCTCCCGGTGGCGCACGAGTCCGGGGACGATGAGCTCATGGGGCTTCCCTCGTGCTTGATCGGCACCGCGACGCTCGTGCAGGGAAACGCGCTCGAGGCCGAGCCGCTCCTCGCGCAGTCGATCGGCCCCATGGAACGCCTCGGAGAGCCCTTCGAGTGGTTCCGCGCGGTCGGCTACCACGGCATGAGCCTCGTCCTGCTCGGGCGGTACCGGGAGGCGGTGCAGGAGCTGGCGCGGGTGATCGGGCGGGCCCGCCAGGTGAGAAAACCGAACCTGCTCTCCGCGTCGTACCTGATGGCGGGGACCTCCCACCTCATCGCGGGCGACTGGCCCCGGACGCTCGAGCACCTCGAGGAGGTGCGCTCCCTCGCGACGCAAACGGGCGACCGGTTGCACCTGAGCCTCGCGTGGAGCGGGATCGGCTGGGCGTGCAGCCAGCTCGGGCGCCATGCCGAGGGCGAAGCCGCGCGCGAAGCCGGCCGCTCGATCTCGTCGGCCATGGGAGGCAAGCTCGTGCTCGACGACTGGTACCGCGCGGGCGACGCCGAGATGGCGCTCAACGCGGGACGCATCGACGAGGCGTTCGACCTCGCGAGCGAGCTGGCCCGGTCGAGCGAGTCCAGGGGCCTGCTGCTGTCGCAGGGAGTGGCCGAGCGCGTGCGGAGCGACGTGCTCGCGCGACGCGGGCAGCACGAGGCAGCCGACGCGGCGGCGCGCGCAGGCATCGCGGCGCTGGAGAAGGGAGGCCTGTACGCGCCGGCGACGCGGAGCCGGCTGGCCTGGGCCCTGCAGCGGCGTGCGCGCGGGGACGCCGCGGAGGCGGGGGAGCTGTTACGCGAGGTGATCGATCAGCTCGCCCGGCACGGTTGCGAATATGCCATCGAGGAAGCGCAGAGGCGCTGGGAGTCATGGAAGTGCTGAGGACGCCCGAGGATCGGTTCGTGGGGCTGCCGGGACACGCGTTCGAGCCGCGGTACGTGGAGATTGCGGGTCTAGCCGGCACGCTTCGCATGGCCTACCTGGACGAAGGGCCTCGCGACGGCGCGCCCGTGCTCCTGCTCCACGGCGAGCCCACCTGGTCGTTCCTCTATCGGAACCTGGTCCCCGTCCTCGTCCAGGCCGGGCTCCGCGTCGTCGTGCCGGACCTCGTCGGCTTTGGCCGCTCCGACAAGCCCGCGCGCCGCGAGGAGCACACCTACCAGCGCCAGGTCGACTGGACGCGCGCCTTCGCGGACCGCCTGGGCCTCGACGGCATCCGCTTGCTCTGCCACGACTGGGGAGGGCTTATCGGCCTTCGCATGGTGGCCGAGCAGCCGGACCGCTTCGCGCGGGTGCTGGCGACCAACACGGGGCTACCGACCGGAGACCGCGCGCCCCTGGACGCGTTCCGGGCCTGGCGCCGCTACGTGCAGGAGGTGCCGCAGCTGTCTGCGGGCGAAGTCGTGGCGCGATACAACGTCAAGCCGTTGCCGCCGGACGTCGCGGCCGCGTACGACGCCCCCTTCCCCGACGAGGCGTACAAGGGCGGCGCGCGCCAGCTCCCGCTGCTCGTCCCGATCACGCCCGACGATCCCTCCACGGAGGCGAACCGCCGGGCGTGGGAGTCGCTCTCGCGGTATGGCCGTCCCCTCCTCACGATCTTCGGCGACAGCGACCCGTTCACGGCCGGCGTCGACCGCGTCCTGCAGAAGAAGATCCCCGGCGCGGCCGGCCAGCCGCACGCCGTGCTTCACGCCGGCCACTTCATTCAGGAGGACGCGCCCCAGGAGCTCGCCGCCCGCGCGGCGTCGTTCTTCGCGGGCTGATCGCCGAACCACCGGTGGTCGGGCGGCTGGGTCGCCCCCTGGCGGGCCAGCAGGATGTGCCAGTCCTGCATATCGCGCGCGCGGAAGTACCCGGCCACCGTCAGGAAGAAGAACTCGAACATGCGGCGCGTCGACTCCGGATGGCGCCCGGCGAGCGACGGCCACGTGCGCTGCAGGTTCGCGTTCCATGCGCGGAGCGTCTTCGCGTACGACGGCCCGATGCCGTGGACGTCCTCGATCATCAGCAGCCCCTCCGCGGCGCCAGCGAGCTGCGAGATCGACGGGAACACGATGCCGGGGAACACGTGCTTGTCGATCCACGGGTTGCCGTGCGTCGTCGCCACGTTGGACCCGACCGTGTCCACGAGCACGAGCCCGTCGGGCGCCAGGCACCGGTGCATCTTCTCCATGAAGAAGCGGTAGTTCTTGTGCCCGAACTGGGACACGACCGCGATGACGGCGATCTTGTCGTACGTCCCGTCGAGGTCGCGGTAGTCCTGTTTCACCACGTCGACCGGCAGCCCCCGGCACGCCGATCGCGCGTAGCGGAGCTGCTCGTCGGAGATGTTGATGCTCGTCACGTGGCAGCGCCGTGTCTCGGCCATGTACCGGGCCAGCTCGCCCCAGCCGCCGCCGACGTCGAGCACGCGATCGGCCGCCCGCAGATCCAGCTTCTGACAGATCATCTCGAGCTTGTTGTGCTGCGCGACGTCGAGGTCCTCGGTCCCCTTGAAGTAGGCGCAGCTGTACGCCTTGTACTTGCCGAGGAAGCCGCAGAAGAGCTCATTGTCGAGGTCGTAGTGGCGCGCCTGCCGGCGCGACATGCCGCGCGTCTGCCGGTTGAGTGCCGCGGCCAATGCGCCCAGGGCCAGGCGACCCGGCATACGCATGGACGAGCGCTCGGCGCCGCCGCGGATCAGCCGGACGATCATCTCCTCGAGGTCGTCGCAGTCCCACCAGCCGTCCATGTACGAGTCGCCGAAACCGATGGCGCCCTCGAGCAGCACCCGGCGGTACACACGCTCGTCGTGCACGCGGATGTCCCACGGATGCGCGGCGCCGGACGTCGACATCCGCACGCCGGACGCCGCCAGCAGCCGCTCGCACACGCCTCGAAGAACGCTCGTCATGAAGTCGCCTCCCGTCCGCGCGGCTCCCGGAGCTCCCAGACGACCCCGAGCCGCTCGAGCAGCTTGATCGTGCAGTACGTGACGTCGATCTCCCACCACCGGAGGCCGTGGCGCACGCACGTCATGGCGTGATGGTGGTTGTTGTGCCAGCCCTCCCCGAACATCAGCAGAGCGAGTACGAAGTTGTTCCTGCTGTCGTCGTCCGTCGGGAAGCGCCGGGTGCCCCAGCGGTGCGCGACCGAGTTGATCATGAAGGTCACCTGCCAGGTCACGACCATGTTGAAGAAGAAGCCGAAGAAGAGCCCCGAAGCCCCCGCGGCGAGGTAGGCGGCGCAGGCCATGACCGCGGGCGGCAGCATCCAGTAGCGGTCGATCCAGCGAAGCTCGGGGTATCGCGCGAAGTCCCGCACGAGCGACAGGTCGGTGTCGTCGGTCCGGTCGAACAGCCAGCCCACGTGCGCGTACAGAAAGCCGCGCTGCCGTGGCGAGTGCAGGTCCTCCGGCGTGTCCGAGTGCCGGTGGTGGTAGCGGTGGTGCGACGCGTACCAGAGGACGCCCTTCTGCCCCGTCGTCTCCGCGAGGAATGCGAGCACGAGCTGGAACGCCCGGCTCGTACGGAAGCTGCGGTGCGCGAAATAGCGGTGATAGCCCAGCGTGACCCCGAGGATGCGCACGGCGTAACAGACGGCGAAACAGAGCGCGCCCGCCCGCGTAACGCCGGTCCATAGCGCTCCGAAGGCCAGGGCATGGGACGCGAGGAACGGCAGCGCCCCGAGACGGCGGTAACCGGCGCCGTCGCCCTTGAAGAGCAGGTAGCCTCGGCCGCGGCGAGCGACGAGGGGGGACTCGCTCGGCGTCGAGGAGAGCAGCATCGTTTCCGTCTCTCGCCCCCTTGGCGGCCGATGATGCGCGAGAACCAGGACGCACTCAAGGCGAAGTTGGTTGCCGGAGCGTCAGTGCGGCTCATCGCGCGCAGGCGCGGCGTCGCAGCTCGACTCCGGCGGATCGACGCGGGGGAATATGGCGTTGCCGGCGACGCCTTCGACGGCGTGGCCTACCCCGCCTACGAGGCCGGCATCGATGCGGACGCGGCTCCCAACGGCGGACGGTGGCTTCGCCGTTGCCGACGTCGGCTACGGCGGTGTGGTGGCCGACGCGTACGCAGGTTGCGGACCTAAAGGTTAGAGGGGACGGTCCCTCCGTCCAGCGCTACGCGCCGGAGTCGCGCAAGCGACGAGCGCGCCCCGCCTCAAGGAGGAGCCGGCGCCCGCGGGCGGCGCCGACGACGAAATCCTCGCCCGTAACGTCTGCTCGCTCGTTGGGAGGCGGGGCGGGAGGAGAAGAGATGGTGGTCCATTTCGCCTAGCGCGCTGACGCCTCGCTTTAGCTCGAGTAGCTGCGGGGTTCGGGTGGGGAGCGAGCTGGTGCTCGCCGCTTCATACCACCATGGGCGGCAAGTAGCCGAGGAGCGATAGGATGAAAGCAATATTGGTGTCGCTGGCCGTCGTGGTAGCCGGGTGCAACTCCGGTACCTGGGTTGACGGCACATGGCTAGTGGACTGCGAAATGCAGAAGAAGACCGCCGAGGCGAAGGGAGCCGCCGCGGAGACGGCAAGAAGGCCATGGAGATGGAGGCACACGCCATCTGCCGTAAGGCCAGGAAGGCCTTCACGGGCGACTTGCGCTGCGAGAACAACGTCGGCCAGGTGAAGTGCAAGTAGCCGCAGCAGCCGAACACCGAACCCGCCCGTCGGCAGGGGCCTACTCGAGAACGAGTCGCAGCGGGTGAACAATGATCGTCGTGGGCGCTGCGGCGAAGGTATTATTTCGAGTCAACGGTTTTGAATGTGAATCGCGGAGTCGGCACATAGGCCAATCTTTCGCCGAGCAAGTGATCGAGCGCAATCGCACAAGCGGACGCATGCTAAAATGGTCGTAGCGACCGAGAAGTGCTAGCCGACCCCGAGGACCATGCGTATGCCGAGGCAGGCGCTGTCACGAACCGCCGGTCTGGACCGATCAAGGACCCGTCGCGGCCGACTGCCCGTAGCGATCCACGGTCCGCGGTGTGTGTTGCTCCGCCCTCGCTCGCGAGCGATCGCGAGCGAGGGGCGGCGCCGTCACGAACCGTTCGGACCGAGGGGGCTCGTGACAGCCGAAGGCCTCGGGGTCCCGCTTGACCCGCGAGGAGGGCAAGCGCCGGGCTAGCGCTTCCTACACGCCGCCGGCGCCTGTCAGAGCCCGTACTTCGCGGCGAAATAGCCCTCGAGGGTCGCGAGGTCGGGCGCCGAGAGCGACCCCTGCATGGCGATGACCTCGGCGATGTCGCCCAGGACGTCCTGTTGCTTGTCGGTGCCGCCGATCCGCAGCGGGTATCCGCTTGCGCTCACGTCGAGCGCGTATCCCGCTCCCGTCGCGCTCGCGCCGTCATGACCGTTGACGCGCAGGCTGAGCGTATTCCCTCCGATGCGACGTACGACCACGAAAAACGGTTGCCCGTTGTTGAAGTTCGTCTCGGTGGTCTGGATCCATGACGGACTCACGTTGGCCACCTGCGCGAAGAGCGCCCCTGAGCGGTCGACCGAGTTCGCCGCGATACACGGGCCGTAATAGGGAGCCGTCGCGAGCACCTGTTTCGTAAAGAGCAGGCCATAGCCCCATTGACCGGTACCGGGCGTGGTGTGCGCTGCCACCACGGCGATCGCGAAATCGTCCGTGCCGAACTGCAACGAGGGGCTGTCCTGAACGACGAGGTAGTCGGTCGATCCGTTGAGATGGACGGCAGGCTTCCCGCCGATGGCGGCGGGGTCGATGGTCGGCGTGCCCACGGAGACGGCGCGGTTTTGATGCCCCGACCGATCGAGCCACGTGAGCGTCCCTCCGTTCCCCTGCGAGAGTCCGCTCGTTCCGTCGAGCCACAGAGCCAGGCCGGGAAGCAGAGAGGGGTCCCAGGGGGCAGCGCCGTCGGGTTCGTGCGTCGAAGCGTCGGTGCCGTCACTGGAGCCTCCGTCGGTCACGTCGCCGGACGACCGTACCGGCCGTCATGAGCAGGAACATCCACAACGCGACGCCAACCGCGAGGCCGGGGCCCAGCTTTGATTGCTTCTGCAGGTGAAAGAGCGCCCAGGTGGCACCGACCAGGAGGCTCGCGCCGAATGCACCGAAGCGCCGCTCAAGTCGCGCGTACGCGAAGCCGCGCCAGGGGACCTGCTCGGTGAAGGGGACCACGATCATCGCCGCGATCTGCGCCGCGGTGGTGGGCGGGTAGAATGGGCTTCCAACGCGGGGGCCGGCGACCAGCCGCGCGAAGCTCATTCCAACGATCAGGATCGCGGTCGCATGCGCCAACGCGGGGAAATACCAGCCCGGCGCAACGCGACGCGCGCCGAACAGACGGAGCAGCGCGCGCACCCCTCCGCCTCCGAGGGCGCGCCTCGACAAAACGAGCGCCGCGATTGCGGGAACGAAGTATCCAAAAACGACCAGCGGGACGTAACGATCGATCGGACCGGCGAGGTAGCCGCGCTGCACGAGGATCGCGGGAAGCTGGAGGACCCATGTGGCCCCGAAGACGACGGCGAAGAACGTCGGTAGTGCACCGCGTTGGCGATCGAGGGACTGAGGCATGGGAGGCAAGACAGACGGTCATGCTTCGAGTTCCCAGGGGGTCGCCGCCGCAAGCCTCCGAGCGGTCGGAATCGACTGGACTCACGCGGACATCCACGAACGCTGTTGTACTTTCCCGCATCCGCGTGACAAGGATGAAGCGCAGCGAGCAATAGCTCGCATGGACCGTCCTTTACGAATGGGGAGCGCTCCCGGGAGATCGATCCTCAGCCTCCTCGTTGGCGCTGCCCTGATCACGGCCGCCTGCTCGAGCGACAACAGCTTGGGCCCCGAAGCAGGGGTAGGGGACGCGTCGCAAGGAGAGGGGGACACCGGAGCGCCGGGCTCCCGTGGTGGATTGGACGCGACCTATACCCCAGACGCGTCCGAGGCCGGTGTGGGTCCGTCCGGAGACGCGTCCGGTGGAGACGACGCGCAAGATTCCTCGATGGTGCTCGTCTGCCCACCGGCGCCTGACGGCGGTGGAGCGTATTCCACCGACGCAACCGGGGTGACCTTCACCGTGAACGGCGGCCTACTCCGGCTGCAGGTCTGCCAGGACGACGTCATCCGCGTCGACTACACGACCGCCTCGTCGATTCCGATGAAGACGTCGCTGTCGGTCAACGCGACCTGGGGCACCCCGAGCTTCTGCGTGTCCGAGTCCGGGGGGACCGTAACCCTCACCACAGCGCGGATGAAGTCGAACGTTGACACCGCGACCGGCCTCGTCACCTTCGCCGATCTCGCCGGCAACGTGCTCCTGTCGGAGGCGAGCAAGCAGCTCATGCCGAAGACCGTCGAGGGCGTCGCCACCAACACCGTCCAAACCGCATGGGCCTCGCCGCAGGACGAGGCCCTGTTCGGGCTCGGCCAGCACCAGGACGGCGTGATCAACCGCAAGGGATCCAAGCTCACCTTGCAGCAGGCCAACACCGAGATCCAGATCCCGGTCGTGGTCTCGAACAAGGGTTACGGGATCCTCTGGGACAACCCCTCGATCACCAACTTCGACGGGGGCGCTTCGGGCAACACCCAGTACAGCTTCAGCTCCGAGACCGGCGATCTGGTCGACTACTACTACTTCTACGGACCGACGATCGACCGCGTGATCGCGGGCTACCGCACCGCGACCGGTGCAGCGCCGCTCTTTCCCAAGTGGGGCTATGGCCTCTTCCAGTCGAAGGACCATTACAGCAGCTCGCAGGAGCTTTTGTCGGTCGACCACGGCTACCGGAGCAACAACATTCCCGTCGACGTCATCGTCCAGGATTGGCAGTACTGGAGCCCCTACGTGTGGGGCTCGCAGCTCATGGATCCGAGCCGGTATCCCGATCCGGCCGCGACCGTGTCGCAACTGCACATGGACAACATCCACACGATGATCTCGATCTGGCCCCTCTACCAAGGGCGAAACCCGCCCACCCCCATGGTCCCGGGCGAGCTCGACCCCCTCAAC
>Ga0207416_1003799_pt1 | contig 13896 bp, 16 predicted proteins | sample PaiPotPPM11metaG_FD_184107 | JGI IMG/M metagenome (GOLD analysis project Ga0207416, IMG submission 184107) | Iron sulfur acid spring bacterial and archeal communities from Banff, Canada, to study Microbial Dark Matter (Phase II) - Paint Pots PPM... ...
CGTCAAGGCGCGTTTCGCCACGCGGCTTCGAAAGGCCACGGAAGAGGCGTCACGGCGGTGAACCTGGACCGGGCCGAGGTGGTCGTCGTCGGGGGCGGGATCGTGGGCACCTCCTGCGCGTACTTCCTGAAACGGCGCGGCTTCGACGTCGTGCTCCTCGAGCAGCGCGAGCTAGCCTACGGCGCCTCCGGCCGGAATGCCGGGTTCCTGTGGCTGCACTGCCGCAATCCGGGCCTGGCGCTGCAGCTAGCGCGAGCCGGGGCCGCGCTCTACGGCGACTTCCTCGAGGAGATCGGCCCGTCCTTCGAGTTCCGCCGGAACGGCGGCTTGATCTTCTTCTATACGGACGCCCAGCGGCGCGTCTTCCGCGAGTTCGTCGAGGCCCGGCGGCGCGATGGTCTGCGGATGGAGTTGCTCGACGGCAACGCCGCGCGGGAGGCGGCACCCATTCTTCCCGAGTCGGTCCTCGGCGCCACCTATTGCCCCGAAGATGGGCAGATCCGCACCCCGCGGTTCGTCCGCACGCTCGGCGATCTCTGCCGGCGCATCGGCGTGCGCATCTATGAGCAGACTCCGGCATTCGGGCTGCTGCGCCAAGGCGATAGGGTGACCGGCGTGCGAACGCCCCAGGGCGATGTGCCGGCCGGATCGGTGGTACTCGCGGCCGGCGTCTGGACGGCGGAGCTTAGCGAAGCCGAAGGCGTCGCAGTGCCGGTACGCCCGGAGCGGTTGGGGGTCATCGAGACCGCGCCATTGCCCAGGTTGCTGGATAAGGTGATCTATGGGCCGACGGCCGCCAAGCAATATGAATTAATTCGCTCCGTGCCCTCTTATCGCGACCAGGACTTCACGGCGCCGTGGGAAGGCGACGGGCTGGAGCACCTGGAGCTGATGGCGCAGACCGAGTCTGGCTCGTTGCTGCTCGGCTGTCCGATGGACTATCCAGATGCGATCGATCACCGGCCCACGATTTCCGGCGTCAAGATGACGCTCGATGCGTTCGTCGCTCAGTGGCCGCAGTACGGCTGGCTCGGCGTGGAACGCGTCTGGGCCGGGCTGCTGCCGTTCACGGCCGATTCCCTTCCGATCGTCGACCGCGTCGAGGAACGGCCCGGCCTCTTGATTGCCGCCGGCCATGTCTATGGCAATGTGGCTGGTCCAATCACGGGCAAGCTGGTCGCCGAAATGATCGCCGGTGACCAGCCCAGTCTTCCACTCGACGAGCTTCGCCTCGATCGCCCGAGCCTGACCCGCCGCGAAGCCGTGGTGCGCTGGTAGGCGCTCTATGGCCATTGCCGACCGCCTCGACCACATTTCGATCGCGACTCGGCGGATCGCTACGATGGTCCCGCTGATCAGGGAGGTCCTGGGGGCGCGCTACTTGATGGGGGCGGACGAGGTGGCGCAGGGCTTTCGCTGGACGCAATTTCAGTTCCCCGGCGGCGGAATCATCGAGCTGATGGAGCCGATCGGGGAGAAAGGATTCCTCCAGGACTTCTTGAAGCAGCGCGGCGAGGGGATGCACCACATCACGCTGCGGGTGCGGGACATCGAGGATCGGGTCTACGACCTCGAGCAGCTCGGCTGGCACCCTGTGAAGGCCAGCTACAGCAACCGGGTCTGGAAAGAGGCCTTCCTGCATCCTCGCGAAACGAATGGCGTGCTGATCCAGCTTGCCGAGTCCGAGCTTCCGTATCCAGAGGAAATCGCATATTATCAACAGCTCGATTTCGAGCAGCTCATGAGCGAGCCGACGTAACGGAGCCATGACGGCCCCAGGAGGCTGCCGCGTCCTGAGAATCGGATTGATATACCGATACCGACACGCTAATAAGAGATGACGGAACGACCCCGAGCGGACTCGGGGGCGCAAATACCACCGGCCCTCCTCAAATACGTCTGAGGCCGACGCGGCGAAGCAAGACGTTCGATATGGTCTCCTCCGACTCAAGGAGTTGCCGCCCGGTACGCTCTAGAGGATGCCTCGTATTAGCGCCTTCTACGGCATCGCTATATACATGTATTGGAACGAGGCCGACCATCCGGTAGCGCATTTCCATGCGCATCACGCCGGCCACAGGGCCTCCGTTTCGGTTGATGGCGTCGTCCTGGCCGGCAGCCTTGAGCCACGAGGACTCAGTTTCGTTCGGGAGTGGGCACGCCTCCATCGAGACGAGTTGCTGGCAAACTGGGACCGCGCTCGTCGGTCGGAGCGCCTTCTCCCGATCCCGCCGCTTCCCTAAGATATCCACATGCCCTACCTTCCAGCAATTGTGGGCGTGGCTGTCCTCGGGGAGTACCGACTGCGCCTCCTATTCGATGACGGCACGGTTGGGGACGTTGACTTCTCTTCTAAGCACTGGACTGGTGTCCTCGAACCACTGCGGGACCCTAGTTACTTTGCGCAGGTGCGCGTCGATCCAGAAGCCGCCACGATTACATGGCCAAACGGCATTGATATGGCACCTGAACCGCTCTATGAGGAGGCCCGGCGACATCCACTCCGGGCGGCCTGAACAGGGGCCGCCGGACGCTTAACAGAATCGCAATTGTCTGGCGACCCCGAGCGGACTCGGGCGCGCCAAAATACCACCGGTCCTCGGCAAATACGTTTGAGCAGCTAAAAACTACAGGAACTCACACAACGGCAGTTCGCTATCTGGGCTCCATTGGGCTCGGAGGCTTCTTGCGGAATTACCGTAGACAGCCGTCATGCGCACCCTCGCCCAGATCGCCTCGGCCGCGCAGGCTACCAGCCTCGATCGAGGGCCTTGACGGCTGGCAGAGGATGTGGGAATCTTTCACTATCTAATTGTTCTCGCTAAAGTGAGCTTGAGCCGCCTGAATGTCCCCGCGTAGGTATCGAATGGCTGTCCGCGCCGCTGGCGTTGTCGAGACGCGAGAACGGATCCTGCATTCGGCCATGGCGCTGCATGGCGAGAAGGGCCTGCTTGGCACCAACTGGGAAGAGATTGCTGCGGGCGCCGAGGTCGCACTGGCTACGGTTTACCGCCACTTCCCTTCACTCGGCGAGCTCATCCCGGCCTGCGTCAAAGCCATCTTCGACATGGTTAAGCCGCCGACTATCGCCCAGGCTGGCGAAATCTTCGCCGATTTGGACTCACCGACGGCGCGGCTCGAGCGCCTGATCCGAGAGTCCTGTCTCTGCTATCGACGTGGAGCAGGCTGGCTGTACGCCGCCCGCTGCGAGGCACACCTGATCCCAGCAATGGCTGAGGCTGTGCGCCTGATGGACTCCTCCCTCGCCGTCCTGATTCGAGCCGCGCTGGGCAGTGCCAAGGTGAGCAAGCAGACCGAGCTCATCCTCAGGACGCTCATCGACTTTCCTTTCTGGAAGTCACTGATTGATGCCGGGATGTCCATCACCCAGGCGGAAGGAGCCATGATCCAGCTGGTGGGCGATCAGTTGAAAAAAGCGGACGTCAGATAGGAGGAAAGCGATGGAAAAAGCCAAAGTCGCGAAAACGCCCTTTGTTCTTTCGAAAGACGAAGGGAAGGCGATCTGGTTCGTTGATGGTCTCATCCCGGTGAAGGCGTCTGGAGAGGACACCGATAACAGATGGACTGTCCTCGAGTACCTCCTTCCTCCCGGTCAGCTGACGCCCGCCCACGTACACCACGCGGAGGACGAGGCATGGTACATCCTGGAGGGGACGGTCAACTTCCGGTGCGGCGACCGGGCCTTCAAGGCCACTGCCGGATCGTTCGTCTTTGCGCCAAAGGATGTTGTCCACGGCTTCCAGGTAGACGGGTCCGGCGCGGCGCGAATGCTCGTGTTTGCTTCGCCGACTGGATTCGAGAAGTTCGTCGAGGAGTTTGGTGAGCCTGCGAAGGAGCGGGCCCTTCCGGACCCTCGGCCGCTGGATATCCCGCGGCTGCTGACCCTTGCCGAGAAATACCACTTTGAGGTGATGCCACCGCCCGGCGATCACTAGCCAAAGCAGTGTGTTCGAGTACAAGAAGGGAGGTCATCGACCCCGAGCGGACTCGGGGGCGCAAATACCACCGGTCCTTCTCAAATACGTTTCATAGAACGACGGACCAAGACGATCCGGGATCGCTAACGAGCGGTCGGCTTAGCTGGAGGAGGGTGCGGTCGTCGCCCGATGGCCTGCACACACAGGGTCGCGCCACTCAAGACGACAAGTATCCATCCGACCTGCTTAGCGGGGGGATAGGCGTAAGTGGCTGCGAGCACTCCTCCAATCAGGATGAGGCCGGAAACGATAACGGAAGGCATCATCATTTCTATCTTCCCAGTCCAGCCTCGCCCGGCGATGAATGCGGCGGCGAGCCCGAGCACCACGGCAACGACAATCACCATAACTTCACTCGCGAACAGCGCTGCGTAAAGCGAATCGCGGGCGGCCAGCTGAAGGAGTGGAATATCCTGGACCATTCGCACGCCAGCACTTGCTAGGAGGACGCCCGCCGTTAGCCCGCTCAGCAGGGCCGTAATCCTCGGGTTCCTGCCGTCGCTCGAGCCGACTGACATTGGATAGTTCGTGGACGGACCCTCAGCAACTATCCCGCGGTCGGCGAGCAGACCGACGAGCCTCGACCTGTCTGGGAGCCAGAGTCGGACCGATGTGGTGTCACCGGACTTGTATAGGAGAAGGCCCGTTAGTGCTCCAAGGATCCGGCCCTGCTCGACACGCAGCTCGGAGAACGCAGAGGACCATCGGGGCACCGTTAAGTAAGTGAGCGGGAGCACCAGCAGGGCGACCAAGCCAACGGGCGGAACCGCCAGGAGGGCAACGATCGTCAGCAGGCCCGAAATCGCGAAAGCATCCTTCGCCGGGCCGACGCGTATCCAACCGTCTTCAACCATGACCTGACCAAGCGGGTACGCGCAGGTGCTCAGCGCGAAACGCCCGAGCACCCGAGTAGTTGCGATACCGCAATGGGCGCGCGCGGGATGTCCGGTGCCGCTAGTCGCGCGCATCATCACGCTCGGTATAGCATTGCGGAACGGAGAAACCTGCCGCATGCAGACGTCGTCGGCTTTCTCGATCGCTCAGAGACCTGCGCGGGCGTATGGCTGTCCGAGAGCTCTCAAGGGCGCAAATACCACCGTACGCCATCAATTCGAAATCGCCCGGCTAAAGGAAAATTCAACGACCCCGAGCGGGTTCGAGGGCGCAAATACCACCAGCCCTTGGCAAATACATTTGATGTGCGCAGACCGCGCCGGTCAGAGTCTGAGGCGACCGGAAGCGGTGGCGTCTGGCGAGACTGCCGAACTCTATCACGACGCCCCATCCCGAAGGCTCTGGCTTTCTAGCGCGACCGGAATGAGCCTTTGGTAGAGTAGGCGACTGGTTCGGCGTAGACGCCTCGCCGGCCGCCCCTCATCGAACCGGACGTGAGGTTTTCCCTCATCCGGCTCTCCGGCGGTGTTCATGTAGCTGCTCTCGCGGGTTGGCCATAGCGAACCATCCCAGTCAGGCGATGCACACCAAGCCTCGTAATCCAGGCGTGCGTATGCACTTTGCCCCACCTCCGCCCCGACTTCTGGCGCTTCTTGCTGTCAAACAGGGCCAGTCGCTCATGGACGTAGCTGTCGATCTGGGAAAACTTTCCCGCTGAGTTGCCCCAGCGAAAGTAATTGCCCCAGCCCCGGAGCACCGGGTTCAGCTCAACCACCAGTGCTTCGATCGGCCACTTCAGTCGCGCGCGGGGGGCGGTGATTGCCTTCACCTTGACCCGAATACTCGCCATCGCACGGCCCGCGGGCCATCGCTGGCAGTACCACCGCTTCGATCTCCATGACCGCACCAATCGCAGGTGAAACCCCAGGAACTCGAACCCGTCTTCCCCGCCGTTGAGGTCCACGATCCGGGTCTTGTCCGGATGTAGGACCAGCTTCAGGGCTTGGGCCGTTCGCTGGAGCCATCGATGGGCTTGCTGCGCGTCGGCTTCCGTCCGACACAGGATCACGGCATCATCTGCGAAACGCACCATGACGCCAAGGCGGCGGGCCTCCTTCATCCACAACGCATCCAGGGCATGACCATAGACATTGGAGAGTAGCGGCGAAAGCGGGCCCCCTTGCGGGACGCCCGTCGCGCTGGAGATGATCAGGCCATCTTCCATCACGCCCGCACGCATCCATTGTCTGACCAGCCGAAGCACCCTGCGGTCGCTGACCCTCCGGGCAAGCAGGCCCAACAAGAGGACCCGATCGAGGCTCCCGAAAAAGTCTTTGAAGTCGAGCTCAACCACCCACCGCGCTCCCGTGTTGACTTCCTTCCGGATGCATTCCAGCGCCTGGTGGGCGCTGCGCTTGGGTCGGAAGCCATAGGAGCACGGTAGAAAGCTGGCCTCGAAAATCGGCTCGAGCACCAGCTTGGCCGCGGTTTGCAGCACCCGGTCTCGAACCCGTGGGATCGAGAGGGGTCGCTGTTCGGGCCTCCCCAGCTTGGGGATGTAGACCCTGCGCGCCGCCTGAGGCCGGTACCGCCGACCCTCGAGCAGCGTTCGCAACTCCGCCAGCATCCGCTCCACCCCATAGGCTTCAACTGCCTGGATGGTTTCCCCGTCGATGCCAGCAGCACCCTTGTTGCGGCGGACCTGTTCCCAGGCTCGTCGCAGCACATCCAGCCGAGCGATCCGGTCAAACAAGGCGGGGAATTTCCGCCGACCGTTCCGCTTCGCCGCCACATAAAGCGCGCGCTGAAGTGCACGGACTTTTTCTAAGGGGGTGTTGACTTTCGTCATGCCCTCATCCGTCCCTTGCAGCTCGCGCATCACCGAAGTGCGGGCCCTTCCCTACGCCGAGTTGTGTTGTCTCGGCGATCATCGGTACATATGGCCCGCTCCGACTCCCTCCGCACTGCCCTGGCTTTCGGTTGTGGCCTTATACCAGCGCCTGCTTCCGCGGCTCTCGACGTCGCCGCCGGGTGCGGGAGGGCCTCCCCAGTTGACCGATCGGCCTTCGCTGCATGCCGACTCCCCTACGCCGGAGCGGTTCCGGGCGGCTCCAGAATCCCAGGCCCGGACTGCTGCCTTCGCCCAAATTGACCAGGCTCGGCCCGCTCTTTCCCTCACGGGTCCACATTTCGACGCGGCAGAGTTCACGTTCGTTACGGCCTGCAGCTTCGTTTCTCCTCGCTTCGACGCCCGGGTCTCACCGGACGGCGGAGGTTGACTACCGGGCTCCTCTGGCGGCTTGCCCGGGTGGGACTCACACCCACCGGTCGATCAGCCCATTGCTGGGCACACTCAAGAAGTGTGGAAATTCCATCCGGGTCGTCGACATAATCAGGCGACTCTCACCTCCGTTGGCTGATCCGATTCCATTCGCACTCCGTCCTTGAAGACGGCACCGGCGGCGACCATCTGCATCAGGTGCGGGCCACCGTTGAGGGCTCGCCAGTTGCGGCCCAATCGCTGCACGAGCTTGGACACGAGATAGAGCGCATTCTCGCGTTGGCGGGCCCGCTTGGCGACATCGGTGCGCAGGCGGACGCCGGCGAAGACGGACTCCAGCGGGTTGCTCGTTCGCAAGTGAATCCAGTGATCCTGGGGAAAGTCGTAGAAGGTGACAAAATCTTCCCAGTCGCGCAGCAGGGTCTGCGCCGCCGGCTCCTGCCGCTCCGCGCGCAGCCAGGCGATCAGCTCGTCGCGCCTGGTTTCGCAGGCCGGCTTGGTCGGCGCCTGGTAGAGCTCATAGAACCGGGAACCGGCATCCGCCTGCAGCCGCTTGGGCAGCTTGTCCATCAGATTCAGCCGCCGATGCACCTTATGCCGATGTCGGCATAAGGTGCATTATGCCGACCTCCGGATTATGCCGATCTCAGGTGGCGTTCGAGTTCAAATCAGCCGCGTTTGGTCGGCATAATCGTGACATCTTCTGGCGGCGCCCGCGGGGGCGGTTGCCACTTTCTTCAAGTCACCAACTCTCCAAACAAGATCGCATCCTAGCCAGCGGCCTCGAGCCCTGAGCGAGACTGAGGCTAGCGGGGTTCCATCGGAAGGGCCATATTATGCCGACCTACACGCCGCCAATCGAACTCCCGAGGCGAGGCATGTCAGCATAATCCGGAGGTCGGCATAATGATTCCAGCAGCGCTGGTGCTTGGTCTCTGGCCAGACTTCATCCAGCGCGCCCCAGATGCCGAGATTCCCATCCCCGATCAGTAACAGTGGGGCCCGCAAGCCGCGGTCGCGCAAGTGGCGCAGCACGTCGGCCCACGACGCCTTCGACTCGCGGTAGCCGATCTCCATGGCGAGCAGCTCCTTGGTGCCATCGGCACGTGCGCCGATCAGCGTGAGGAGGCAGCTGTTCTCTTTCTCCAGCCCGGCGCCCAGGTAAATGGCGTCGCCCCAGACATACACGAAGCGCTCGTGCTCGAGCGGCCGGTTGCGCCAGGCCTCATACTCTGCCTGCCACTCCGCCTTGATCCGGATCAGCGTGCTCGGCGACAGCGGCGCCGTCTCTCCGAGCAGCTGCCGGAAGACCGGCTCGAAATCCCCGGTCGACAGCCCCTCCAGGTAGAGCTGGGCAAAGAGCTTCTGGGTTTCCAGCGACATTCGCTTGCGCTTCGGCAGGACCTTCGACCCAAAAGGGGCCGAGCCTTCTGGCGTGTCGGACACGCGGGGCACCTGGACGGGCACCGCCCAGGTCCCAATCGCCACGCTGCGCTGTCGCCCATGCCCATTGCGATAGCCGCGAAACTCCTGGCCGCGCTGGTAGCGTTCGCGCCCGAGGAACTCCTCAACCTCGCCTTCGAGCGCTCGCTGCAACATGCGCCGCGCTCCTTCGCGGGCGACCTGATCCAGCGGGTCGACGATGGTCCCCGCGACTTTCCCGCGCCTACGTCCTCAACGTGATACTGTGCAACCACAGCGGCGTACCTCCTTCGAATGACTTTTGCACGGTCATCCGGAAGGGTACGCCTTCTTTTTCGTTGGCGCACCAGCGGCCCGTCCACGCCGCTGAATTTCCACACATCACGACGTTAGTGTCAATGGCCATCTCAAAGTCCCCAGTTTTGGCCAACTGAAAGTCCCCACCCAGTGAGGATCCTCAGCCCTTTCTCTTAGGCGGTCCACCCCCTCTCGTCTTGGCTTCTTTCATGCGAAACGATTCGCCCTCGGTGACGACGACCACGGCGTGATGCAGGATGCGATCGATCATGGAGACGGCCGTGGTTTCGTCCGGCAGGAAGCGGCCCCATTGATCGAAGGGCCAGTGGCTGGCGATGCCGAGACTGCGACGCTCGTACGCCGCCGCGATGAAGCGGAAGAAGAGCTGGCTGCCGGTCGCGTCGAGCGGCGCAAAGCCCAGCTCGTCGAGGATGACGAGGTCGACGCGGAGCACGGTGTCGATCACGCGGCCCACCGAGTTGTCGGCCAACCCGCGATAGAGCGTCTCGACCAGGTCCGCGGCGGTGAAGTAGCGGACGCGGAGACCCGACTCCACCGCGGCGTGGCCGACACCAATCAGAAGGTGCGACTTGCCGGTGCCGGCGGGACCGACCAGGCAGAGGTTCTCCTTGGCGCGGATCCACTCAAGCGCGGCGAGGTAGTTGAAGGTCGGCTGCGGCACCGATGAGGCTTGCACTTTGAAGTCATCCAGCCGCTTGGCCACGGGAAAGCCCGCCTGCTTGAGGCGGCCGCGCAGATTGGATTCGTCGCGAGCCGCAATCTCCGCCTCGATCAGCGTGCGCAAGAATTCGTCGGGCGCCCAGCGCTGCGTCTTGGCGGTCTGGCAGACCTCGGGCGCGATGGCACGAATGCGGGCCAGCTTGAGCCGGCGCAGTCCGGCCACCAGGTCGGGCGTGAGCGCTGACGCGGGCGCCGTCATCGCACCTGCTCCAGCGCGTAGGCACTCAGCGGTCGGACCGGGACGTCGGGCAGCTGAAGGTTCAACGGCTTGCCGGGCGGTGTCGGATTTGGCGCGACCAAACCGGCCGCCATGATGTTGCGGACATCCTGCGCCTTGAACCGACGAAAGCGGGTCGCGCGTTCCAGCGCGGCCAGCAGCGGCTCGCGACCCCAGCTCGGCTCGAGGGCCACGATGTCAGCGAGCTCAGCCGCCAGACGCGAGGTGCCGGCCACCGCCGCCGAGCGGAGAAACGCTTCCGCCACCGGGCCCAGCCCCAGGAAGGCGCGCTCCGTGCCGGTGCGGATGCGAACCGCCCGCGCCGGCAGGCGCGTCCGGCCCTGATAATGCTCGTCTTTGATCGAGACCTCACCGGGTGCCATCAGCGGATGCCGGTCGATCTCCTGACCGTCCGCCGCCAGCACCACCTCGTGGTCCACCACCGAAACCTCAACCAGCTTCCCGACCCACCCGGTCGGCAGCGAGTAACGGGCCGAGCCAAAACGAATCGTCTGCGTCTTGTTCACCTTGCGCAGCGCGCCGCGGCAGAGCGCCGGTCGCAGCGACGGCAGCGGCCGCATCAGTCGACGCTCCTCCGCCAGGCGTTCGGCCGGGACCGCTTGAGTCTCGCTGTGGACGCGACCATTGACCTCCAGGCACCACAGCCTCGCCTGCCGGTTGGCCTCCCCGACGTTGCCGTTGAAATGGTCGGCGGGAACGACCAGGTCGCGCTGGGCGTAGCCGACCAGGTTTTCCACGACGCCTTTGGATTCCGGATCGCCGCCCTCACAGAAGTCCGGACGAAAGCCGTAGTGGGCGGCGAAGCGCACGTAGTCCGGATGCGGCACCACCACGTTGGCGACGATCCCGTTCTTGAGACAGCCCATCCGGTCACTGAGCACCACCGCGGCAACCGCTCCCACTTCTTCGAAGCACTCGGCCAGCAAGCCGAGGGTGGTCTCGCGGGTTTCGTTGCTGGCGAAACGAATGAAGCGGTAGCGGCTCCACGCCAGCACCGTACAGAACATGTGCAGGCCGCGCCCGAGCGTGCTCCAGTCGATGACCAGGTGTTGAGCCGGGCTGGCGACCCAGGGTCGAAAGATCCGTCGCTTCTGCCGCCACTGGGCCTTCACCCTGGCGACGGCACGGCGAAAGTTGCGCGCTGATCCCTGATAGCCCGCCGTCCGCGCGGGCCCCAGCAACCGCTTGGCCGAGATCCGACCATCGGTCACCCGCACCCGTTCCGCGATGAGCGCCATGACCGGATCGGTGTTTTTCGAAATCGGTCGCGGTCGGCGTGACCACGGTCCACCCGCCTGCTGGCGTTCGACCGCCCGTCGCACCGTCTTGTGCGTCGTGCCCAGCAAGCGCGCCGCTGCCCGATAGCTCCCCAGGTGATGAAAGGCATCGATGATGTTCACGGACTCCCTCGTGGTCTTCAATAGCTGTGTCCTCCGGTCGGGTGAGTGGGTTTGAAGCGACTCCACTTTGCCCGATCCGGGGGACAGCCGCGGTGGTTAAGTCAGACGGTCGAGGGCGGGGACTTTCGGTGGCCACCAGTGGGTACTTTCACATGGCCACGCGCACGACCGAGAAAAGGTGTCGCAGCGTTGCGACAAGCCCGGAATTCATGCTAGGCCAAGTCTCACTCAGTTCGCCAAAGCTGTCGAATAAGGAGCCAGCTATCAAACGTGAGTGTTGTCTTCCCGTGGCGGCTGGCGAGTCTCTCGAGCTGACGCTCGGTCGGGCAGTGCTTGAGAGAAAAAGTGGAGAGCACTTGCGTGCCGGTTTCGAATTCAGCACCAGCTTCAGCCGACCGTCACTCGGCATGGTGACACCCCGAGTGACACCCTCCGACGTGGCTCTGCAAGAGCCCACGCACTGCAACGCCCAGTGGGGACGGCTGCTTACCTGAATAGCACCTGCATGTGCTTCGCCACCTCGGCGTGAAGAGCCGGAGCGACGTGGCTGTAGGTGTCGAGGGTGAGCGAGATGGTGCTGTGGCCGAGGAGTTCCTGGACCACCTTCGGATGAACGCCGCGCCGCAGCAGATGGGTCGCGGCCGTGTGCCGGAGGTCATGCAACCGGAGGCGTGGCAGGCCTGCCGCTTCGAGCGCGCGGCGAAACCACTTGATTGCCCAGGTACCGTCGACTGGACGACCCACCGGTGTTGCGAAAACCAGACCGCTGTTGTTCCACTCCGGTCCTGCCGCGAGCTGGTCCTCGCGCTGACGCCGACGGTGCTCTGCCAACGAGGCCAGCGTGCCTTGCGCTAGGTAAACGGTGCGCCGGCTCTTCGCCGTCTTGGGCTCGACGAAAACGTAACCGACGCCGGGCTGTCGCTGGAGGGCGCGGTTCACGACCACTCGACCGCTGGCGAAGTCGACGTCGCTCCACAGCAGCCCTAAGGCCTCGCCGATGCGGAGCCCAGTCGTGGCGAGCAGCACCCAGAGCGCGTGCAAGCGATGACCGCGGCTGGCCTGGAAGAGCCGTCCGACCTCTTCCTCGGTCAGCGTCTGCATCTCGCGCCGAGTCGGACGTGGGACGGTCACCGCCTCGGTCGGATTGCGAAGCATGAGACCCCAGAGCACCGCCTGGCGGAGCGCCCGGTGCAGGACAGTGTGCGTCTGCTCCACGCTGCGGCGTGAGAGGCCCTTCTGCAGCAGGGCCGCGTAGGCGGCCTGAACGGCTTGGGGCGTAAGTGCCGTCAGGCGCAGCTGGCCAACCAGCGGGGAAAGACGGCGCATGCAAAGCGAGTAGGCCCGGTGAGTCGTCCACCGAACGCTGGGCCGCACGCTATCCTCCAGCCACTGCCTCAGGTACTCGTCGACCCGCGGGCTGGAACCCGAGACGACGATCCCTTGTTCCAGGGCTCGGCGGGCCGCCACGAGCTTGATCCGAACGTCCCGCTGGGACGGCCCGACATAGCGCTGACGGCGGCCGCCGACTCCGAGAGCCGCCTCCCAGCGGCCATCGGCACGCCGGTAGACGGTACCTTCGCCGCGTCCTCGTCTCGCCATGTCTCTCCTCCCTTCCCTTAACGCCTCGTCAAACCAACGTTGACTCGAGGCGGTCGCACATCGTAACTCCAGCCGGCGGAATTGCAAGTCTTGTCTTCCTGCCGCTCCGCGTGATAGCGACCCCGCGCCTGATCGGCTGTCGGGCCGACGTGCCCGCGTGTGGCCTCACGTGCCCGGACTCTGGCCTGGGTGGCCCATCTCCGCAGTCGGCCGGGAATCCGGCCTTGTGCAGCCACATGTCCGCGACGTCGAGGTGGACCGTCGGGCCAGCGCTCCGCTTGAAGACGGCGTGGCCTGGTCTGGACCGGTGATGACGCCCGCTGCCGATTGCTGATCAGAGAAATGGATGAGCACTTGCGAGAAAACTTCACGTTGAACCCCCGTTCAAAAGGGCGTCGCTTCTCAGGACGACGCTCCAGACGACGCCTTGCGCGACGCCTTTCGACCGCCCACGATCGCCTCTCGGGGAACACCTTGCGCAGGCGGGGCAGGGCCGGCACCAGGGACGCTATCCCGATCTTCAACTTCCGCGAAGAGGGGATCGGCATCCCCGCTTCGGCCGCTCGCGTGCTGGGTGCGCTCGGCGATCCAGTCTTCGAGGGCCGCGCGCGGTACCCGGACCGATCGTCCAATCCGGATGACCGGCAGCTCCCCGACGGCCAGCATCGCAAACACCTTTGATCGGCCCAACCCGAGCAGCTTGGCAACGTCCCCGGCTTTCAGCAGCAACGGTTCCATGGCAGGTCCTCCTTCATCGGCGCTGGATTTTCCATCGATCGGTCGTTCCATGTCGTGGGGCAAAAACACCAAGCACTTGCGAGATCGATCCACCTTCACCTCCTACTTCGGAAGGGGGTCGATTCTCAGGACGATCACCCAAGTGATCGCCCAGACGACCCACCGCGCGGTCGCCGGGTTGCTGCACCTCCCTCATTACCTCCCCATCTGTAAAGGGCCCGTTTTGGCGGCGATTTCGGCGGATGAGTTTCGACCGCGCCTGATCTGCTTCTCGTCATCCCCCACGCT
>Ga0207416_1003800_pt1 | contig 13895 bp, 9 predicted proteins | sample PaiPotPPM11metaG_FD_184107 | JGI IMG/M metagenome (GOLD analysis project Ga0207416, IMG submission 184107) | Iron sulfur acid spring bacterial and archeal communities from Banff, Canada, to study Microbial Dark Matter (Phase II) - Paint Pots PPM... ...
GTCCGATGCAGGTTCCTCCATCCTGGCTGCTGGTGGTGTTGTCGGGACAGGTGGTCTTGCTCCAGATGACGCCGATCAAGGTGGCCGTGCTCATCCCCGTCGCCGCCTTGAGGTTGGTCTGGGTGAGGTTGGCGTTGCTCAGGTTGGCTTTCGTGAAATTAGCGCCGGTGAAGTTCGCCGAGGTCAGATTGGCGCCGCTGAGGTTGGCGCCGGTCAGGTTCGTGTTGCTGAAGTTGGCGTCGGTCAGGTTGGCGTTGGTCAGGTTGGCGCCGCTCAGGTTCGTGTTGCTAAAGTTGGCGTCGGTCAGGTTGGCGCCTTTGAGGTTGGCGCCGCTCAGATTAGCGCCGCTCAGGTTGGCATTACTGATGTTGGCCCCCGCCAGGTTGGCCCCGACGAGATAGGCCCCCGACAGGTTGACGTTGCTGAGATTGTAGGCGCCGTTGGCCAGCTTGGGGTAGCTGCTCAGGTTGGTGTTGACGTTCTGGGTCAGGCCGGCGGAGGTGCTGCTCGCCAGCGTGCTGCTGCCCCCGTAGACGGCGGTGATGGTGTGGCCGCCCGCCGTCAGGCTACTGGTGGTCAAGGTCGCGGTCGAGACTCCGGCTGTGGTGCTCACCGTCCCGGTGCCCAGGGTCGTCGTGCCGTCCCTGAAGGTCACGGTCCCAGTGATGCTCCCCGCCCCGGGCTTCGTCACGCTCACCGTGGCGGTGAAGGTCACCGCCTGGCCGGACACCGAGGGGTTGAGCGAGGAGGAGAGCGTCGTGCCGGTGGCCGCCTTGTCGACCTCCTGGGTGAGGGAGCCACTGCTCTTGAGGAAGCTGGTGGTATCGCTGCTGTAGGCGGCGGTCACCGTGTGGTTGGTCCCGCCCGTCACCGCCAGGCTACTGGTGCTGTACGTCGCCTTGCCGGTCCCATCCAGGGTCACGGGTCCGCCCACCTTGGTCCCGTCGATGGAGAACTGGACGGTCCCGGTGGGGGTGCCGCTCCCCTGCGGCCCGCTCACCGTGGCGGTGAAGGTGACCGCCTGGCCGAAGACTGAGGGGTTGGCGGAGGAGGTGACCTGGGTGGTAGTGGGCGCGTTCACCTGCTGGGTGAGGGAGTCATTGCTGGTGAGGAAGTTGGTATCCCCACTGTAGGTCGCGGTGATCGGGTGGCTGCCGGTGGTGGCGTAGGTCACCGTGCAGGTCGCCGTCCCGCTCCCGTCCAGGCTCACGCTCCCGCAGCCGCTGATGGCCGAGCCGTTGTCGCTAAACGCCACCGTCCCGGTGGGACTCCCGGCCGCGGGCGCCTTGACGCTCACCTTCGCGGCGTAGGTCACCGGCTGGTTGATCACCGAGGGGTTAGCCGAGGAGTTGAGGTGGGTGGTGGTGGCCGCCTGGTTCACCGTCTGACTGAGCGCCGAGGAGGTGCTGGACTGGAAGGTTGCATTCCCGCCGTAGGAGGCGGTGACGGCGTGCGGGCCGACGGAAAGGGCGCTGGTGCTGAAGGTGGCCACGTTGGCCGGATTGCCGCCCGCTCCCAGGGCGGCGGTGCCCAGGGTGGTCGCGCCGTCCTTGAAGGCCACGCTGCCGGTGGGCGTGCCGGTCCCGCTGCCGCCGACGGTCGCGGTGAAGGTCACCGCCTGGCCGTACACCGAGGGGTTGGCCGAGGAGCTGAGGCTGGTGGTGGTGGCGAGGTAGGCGGACTCGTAGGCGCCGATGTCGCAGCTCGTCTCGCCGCTCTCATCCGGCCGGGCGTTCCCGCGCTGATCCTTGGTCTGACACAGACCGCTGGAGGTTGGGATGGCGTCGATGGCCGGGCTGCTGGACTGCAGGGCCAGGGTCTGGGTGGGACCGCCGTTCTCGGCCAGGGAGCTAAGCATGGGGTCCTGGCCGGTGAGGTCGTGCTGGGCGACCGCGAAGCCGCAAGTGTCAGTATTCCCGCTGCCGGACCACTCCAGATTGTAGCCGTTATCGTTGAGGGTCGCGGCGTTGGTGTTGTGGCAGTTCCCGCCGCCGCTGTCGACGATGATGCTACTGCCAACGTTGACTGTGGCGTTAAGGGTGTTGAAGAGAGCAGCACCGTCAGGGGCGGTGTTGCCGGCGATGGTGCTGTTGGTGATGGTCAGCGTGCCAGGGCCACCAATGGTGACGCCCACGGCGAAGGTGAGAGGCCCGTAGTTGCTGACGGCCCCGCCATAAGAGGTGGCGGAGTTGCCGGACAGGGTGCTGTCGGTGATGGTCAGCGTGCCGGTGTTATTGATGGCCCCTCCGTTCGGGGCCGAATTGCCGGACAGGGTGCTGTCCGTGATGTTCACTGTGTCGAAATTAAAGATAGCCCCACCTACGCCACCACTCGCCGAGGCGGCGTTGCCGGAGAAGGCGCTGCTGGTGATGCTTACCGTGCCCGACTGGTTGTCGATCGCGCCGCCAAAGCTCCCCCCCGAGTTGTTGGAGAAGGTGCTGGCGCTGATGGTCGCGCTGGCTCCTGTGCCGTTGTAGATCGCAGCGCCGCCGGAGTTGTTGGAGAAGGTGCTGCCAGTGATCGTGAGCGAGTTTTGGTCCTCATTGGCAATCGCCGCGCCGTTGGTGGGGATGGAGTTGCCGGAGTTGCCGGAGAACGTGCTGTTGGCGATGTTCGCAGGGCCCGAATTGAGGATCGCTCCGCCGTGGGTGCTGGTGTCGCCGGAGTTGTTGGAGAAGCTGCTGCCGGTGATGCTGAGCGTCCCGGTGCTGACCATCGCCCCGCCGTAGATGGCCGAGTTGCCGGAGAACGTGCTGTTGGTGATGCTAAGCGTCCCGGTGGCGTCGATCGCCCCGCCGTTGGAGGCGGAGTTGCCGGAGAGCGTGCTGTTGGTGATGCTGAGCGTCCCGGTGCTGAAAATCGCCCCGCCTAGATCGTACGGGCTTTGCACGAGGCCGCCCAAGTTGTAGGGCGTGGAGTCGTCGGCGTTGCCCGAGAAGGTGCTGTTGGTGATGTTCACGGTGCCAGAGCTGAGGATCGCGCCGCCCTGGGCGATGCGTGCCGAGCCCGTCCCGGTCTCCGGGGCGAGGCCGTGCTGGAGTGTGAGCCCGTCGAGCGTCAGCGTCACCCCGTTGTTGACGATGAACAGCTGGGTGGCATTGCCGCCGTCGAAGGTGACCGCTCCCGCCGAGTGGCTGGCGTCGAGCGTTAGGTCCTGGCTGACGGTGATGGCACCCGTGCCTCCATGGGCGCTGTCGAAGGGAATGGTGGTGGCGGTGCTGCAGGTGAAACTAACCGTGCCTCCGGCGCCCGCCGAGGCGATGTCCGTGCTCAGCCCGCTCTCGGTGCTGGGACAGTCGCTCACCGTCGTGGCCGCGAAGCCGAGCTGGGGACGCAGGCCTGCCAGGCTCAGGGCCAGCAGGGCTGCCACCAGAAGTCGCGTGTGTCTACTCTTCATTATTGGGTCCTTTCCTATCAACGTGGAGCGGGCTGCGCGCCCGCCCCCCGGTCCTCCGATGAAACGCTCTGTGTCCTCCCTGTCTCCGTCACTCCTTCCTCCCGTCCAATGCAATGTGCAGACTGTTTGATCTGGTTTGTGGACTGCACCGGGCCTCACCCTCTTCGTGGGTACCCGAGACGCCCCAACGCATGGCTCGCTACCCCGTGCAGCGCCGGCTGGCAGTCAGCAGGCGAGCCACGAGCACCTCCTCCTCCAAGCCCAGCTCGGGCATCACTCCCAGCTGCTGCAGCAGTCCCAACAGGTCGAGCTGCACCCGTTGCTCGGTGATCCGTCCCCCCTGGCAGCGGCTGACCAGGATGCCCGAGACAGCCATGTGCTTCCCGGTGGCCGGCACCCCCCAGAGCGGACCGCGCTGGGTGCCCGAGGCCACAAAGCAGGTGACCACGACCTCCCCGTCGGCGATCTGCTCCTGGATCGTCCAGTGGGCATCGGGGATCGCCCCCCGGTAGGCGGCCAGGAGCTGCTTCACACTCGCCGGTCCATCACTGCCGGCGATCACGCTGGGGGAGGTGGGAACCAGCACCTGGTCGACGACCTCGAGCTGCCCCTGGTTGACTCCTTCCTCCACCAGGCGGCGGACCAGGGTTTTGGCGGCTTCCATCGGCGCCATCTCCTCCGCCGGCTCTGGGCTGCACATGAGTGTGTCCTTTCTCCACTCGTCGTGTGAGTCCCAGTCTGAGGCAGGAGGCGGCGGATGAACAGGCAATGAGTATGCAAAATATGTGCAAAATGCCGGAGGTGGCCCGTAGCAGAGTGCACATGCGGAGTAGGAGCGGCCGACTCCGGCCGAGAATCGATGTAGAAGCGCTCCCGACAGGGGGTATGCTTGGCTCATGAGCCTTGTCGATTCCATTAGCTCCGACCCGGCGATCTGCCGTGGTCAGGCCTGCGTCAAGGGGACGCGCATCCCCGTGAGCGTCGTTCTCGGCGCCCTCGCCGACGGGATGACCGAGGCAGAGATCCTCACCCTCGACCGCGACTTCGCCGATGTTCGGGAGTACCCACCTGACACCCGTCCCGGCATCATCGTCGTCCGCGTCGACCCGCCCCAACCGAGCTGGGTGAAGGGGGCTCGAACCGGCCTCCTGGCCCACCACGATCTGGAGTACCTGCGAGGTTGTCTGGTCATCGCGCAGCTCGGGACAGCGCGCATCCGGCGGCCGCCCCCCAAGGGCGGAGCCGCATGGTAGGACGGAGCCGTCCCTTGTAGGGCGGGGCTGTGTGGTAGGGCGGGGCCGCGAAGCAGTGCCCCGCCGCCTCGCCGCTCCCGCCTACCTGACCGGTGTCATACTTGACGGTGCCCGGTACGCCCTCCTATCCCCAGCGCCGCCATCCGCGCCTCGCCGGCTACGACTACATGACCGCCGGCTACTACTTCATCACGGTGTGTACCGAGCACCGCCTGCCGCTCTTCGGCTCGGTCGAGGCGGGCAGGACGCGCCTGAGCCCGGGCGGAGAGATGGTCCAGGAGGCATGGCGAGATCTCCTGGCCCTGCATCCCGGCGTGGACGTCGACATCGACGTGGTGCTGCCCGATCACGTCCATGCGATCGTGGTGCTGGACGACGACCCGCGCCGGACGCTCTCTCTGTCTGATCTGGAGCACCGGTACAAATCCCTGACCACCAAGCGCTATGCCCATGGCGTCCGGGACCGTGGCTGGCCACGCTTCGCCGGCAAGCTCTGGCAGGAGGGCTTCTATGACCATGTGATCCGGCAGGACGGCGAGTTGGATGCGGTGCGCCGCTACATCCGCGAGAATCCGCTGCGCTGGGAGCTGCGGCGGGCAGCGCGTGAGCAGGCCGGAGAGCTGTGAGACAGGGGAAGCGGCGGGCGGCGGGGCGGCGGGACACTGCTTCGCGGCCCCGCGCTACCAAGCGCCTCCGCTCTACCACGCGGCTCCGCCCTACAAGGGATGGCCCCTCACAACCCGAGTCCCTCTTGCGTAGCGCCTTGCCGGAGCTTGCATTCCGACCAGGTGAAGATGATCCAGGCGGCCGCGGCCACGGTGAACCTGGCCATGCCACGCCTTTCAAGCGGTACGGGGAACGCGCGGTGGGCCGCATGGTGGCCGGTGGGCATGCCGGGGTGGTACCATCTTCGGCAGGATGGCGAGGAGAGCGGAAGGCCCAGGGGTCACGGCAGGGCAGCCCGGATCGTTCGGCGCGGTGCTGCGGCAGTATCGGCTGGCGGCCGAGCTGACCCAGGAGCTGCTGGCCGAGCGCGCCGGGCTGAGCCTGCGTACCATCGCCTATCTCGAGCAGGATCGGCGAGGCACGCCGCGGCACGATACGCTGCTGCGGATGGCCACCGCGCTGGGTCTGTCCCCCCAGGAGCAGACCATCTTCCTGGCTGTGGCGCGTGGGCAGGAGAGCGCGTTGCCTGCTGCCGCCCTTCCCGCTCACCCCGAGCCGGCTGCCCTGGCTCCGTCGCTGCATCCCCTGATCGGCCGCCAGCAGGCCCTCGACCGGCTCGAGGCGCATCTCCAGGACGATGGGCCACCCCTCTTCCTGTTGACCGGTGAACCCGGCATCGGCAAGACGCGCCTGCTGCGAGAAGTCGCGCGGCGAGCGGTGACGGCTGGATGGACGGTGCTGCCCGGCGGCTGCCATCGGCACGGCGGCCAGGAGCCGTATGCCCCACTCCTCGAAGCGCTGCAGCACCACCTGGCCGGCCAGGACCCGCTCTCTCTGCGCCGGACGCTGGAGGGCTGTGCCTGGCTGGTCCAGCTCCTGCCTGAGCTGGCGGAGGGACCCATTCCACCCCTGCCCGCCCATGCCCTCCCCGAAGACCAGCAGCGTCGCCTCATGGTGGGAGCGGTGCAGCGCTATCTCACCAACGTCGCCGGCCACGCCGGGACCCTCCTGCTGCTGGACGATCTGCAGTGGGCGGGTCGGGATGCCCTCGATCTCATGTCCGGCCTGCTGCGCTCGGCCGACCGCATCCCGCTGCGTGTCGTCGGCGCCTTTCGTGATACCGAGGTGGACGCCGGCCATCCGCTTGCCAGGCTGCTGGCCGATTTTGCCCCAGCCGGTCTGGCGCAGCAGGAGCCGCTCGGTCCCCTCTCCCGGCAGGAGGCAGCACAGCTCCTGGCGGCGCTGCTGCCCGCAGCCGAGGACATCGACGAGGGAGTGCGGGAGCGCGTCCTGCAGCGAGCGGGAGGCATGCCCTTCTTCCTGGTGAGCTGCGCCCAGAGCGTTCGGGGAGGCACCCTGGGCGCAGAATCGCCGGATGCTGTGCCCTGGGACCTGAGGCAGAGCCTCCACCAGCGGGTGGCCGTCCTGGGACAGGGAGCCCAGGACCTCCTGGGTGTTATGGCGGTGATTGGCTGGGTAGTGGACGTTGCCTTGCTTGTGGACGCGGCCGGCCTTCCAGAGGACGAGGTGGCGGCTGCCCTGGACAAAGCGTGCCGGGCTCGCCTGCTGGTCGAGCGCGGACGAGATGGCTATCAGTTTGTCCACGACGTGATCCGGGAGGTGGTGGAGGCCGATCTGGGGGCGGCGCGGCGGGCGGTGCTACACCGGCGCGTGGCCGAGGCGCTGGAACATCACCCCGGGGCCGCATCGGCCGAGCTCCTGGCCTACCACTACGTTCGCAGTGACGCCCAGGACCAAGCGCTGCGGTACCTGGAGCTGGCCGGCGACCATGCGGTGTCTCAGCATGCCCATGACGCGGCGGAGACGCACTACCGCGAGCTCGTGGACCGGTTGGATCGACTGGATCGCGTGCAGGACGCGGCGCGGGCGCGGGTGAAGCTGGGCGAGGTCCTCTCCCGGACGGGACGGTACGACGCGGCACTCCAGTTGCTGGAGCAGGCGGCAAGGGTCTTCCAGGCGGCCGGAGATGCGGAAAGCCTGGCCTGGGTCACGGTGGAGATCGGTGCGGCGCACGGCCGGCGGGGAACGGCGGGCGAGGGCGTGACACGCATGCGGACGCTGCTGGAGAGCCTCGAGCGGAGCGATTCATCCATGCCTCTGGCGGCTGCGTACGAGGCCATGGGTCATCTGCTCCACGACGCGGGAGATTACCAGGAGGCTCTGGTGGCCAGCGCACGGGCTGCCGAGCTCGCCGGGGCGTTTGGTGACCATCGCACCGCCGTCCTGGCCGAATGGAACCGCGTGAACAGTCTCGCTGCGCTGAGTCAGATACCGGCTGAGGACGTGTTCCTCCTTCGCCGGCAAGCGCTGTCCCGGATCGAGGCGCTGGGCGAGCTTGATCTTCTATCCCGGGCGCATCACAATCTGGCCTATGTGAGTGCTGCCCGAGGCGCCTTCGAGACCGGCCGTACGCACATCGACAGCGCCCTTGCGGCCGCCGAGCAGCTGGGGGACCCCGGGGAGCTGGCCTTTGCCATCGCCATACGCGGCTGGCTGGCGTTCCTGGGCGGCGACTGGCGACAGGCTCGCGCGGATCTGGAGGAGGCGGCGGCCATGAGCGGCGGGCTCGACCGGTCGTGGTACGCACCCTATCCCCTGGTCTGGCTTGCAGAGCTCTGCCTGGCCGAAGGTGACCGGGCCGCTGCGGCCGCGAGCGGAGGAGAGGCCACAGCCCTGGCCGAGCGAAACGGAGACCTCCAGGCGCTTCGCTGGTCATCCCGTGTCATGGCGGAGCTCGAGGTGCTGGAGGGCCGACCCGAGGCAGCCGTTGCTCGCCTGGTCCCGCTGCTCGCCGGTGCGGGCCAGGAGGACAATGACGTGACGGCCCTCTTGCCGTGGCTGGCGTGGGCGCGTCTGGAGCAGGGGCAGGTCGACCAGGCTGCCGACACCGTGGAGCTGGCGCTCACCCGCGCGCGGCGAGACGACGCCCGGCTCGTCCTGGTCGACGGGCTGCGGGTGCAGGCCATGATTGCGCTGCGCCGGGAGCAGTGGGAGGCGGCCGAGCGGAGCCTGGAGGAGGGCCTGACCATGGCCCGAAGCATGCGTTGCCCGTACGCCGAGGCGCGCCTTCTGCACCTTTGGGGGCAGAAGCATGCCGCGGGGGATGGGGTCCGGCGCGGGGGGAATATTTCAGCCGGCCGGTCTGCCGACCAGCGGTTGGCGCCGGCGCTGGCCATCTTCCGGCGGCTGGGTGCACGGTGGGATGCGGATCGGGTCGAGCAGGACATCGCTGCTCTGGCTCGCGACTGACGTTTCCTCGGCCGTGATGACCGTCTACATCGTTCGCCGCGTCCTGCTCTCGGTCCCGGTGCTCTGGGGCGTGCTCACGGCCACCTTCTTCGCCTTTCGCCTCGTTCCCGGGGATCCGGTAAGCGCCATGCTCTTCGGGCGCGGCACGGCGGCCGACCGGCTGCGTGTCCGCCAGGAGCTGGGCCTGGATCAGCCATTGCTGATGCAGTACTGGGACTTCGTCAAGGGCGCCGTCCACTTCGACTTCGGCACCTCGATCGTCAGCCGCCAGACGGTCTGGCAGGAGATCGTGGTGCGCTTCCCCGCCACGCTTCAGCTAGCCGTCGCGGCCTTTGTGCTGGCCACCGTGATCGGGCTGGTCGCGGGTGCGATCAGCGCCCTGTACCATCGCCGTCCCCTGGGCCTTGGCCTGACGGCCCTCGCCGTCCTGGGTATCTCCTTGCCGGGGTACTGGGTCGGGACCATGCTGGCCCTCATCTTCGGCGTCCAGCTCGGCTGGCTCCCGGTCGCGGGAACGGGGGGACCGAACACCATCATCCTGCCCGCGGTGACGCTTGCCATCCCCATCTCCGCCTACGTGACCCGTCTGGTCCGAGTCAGTGTGCTGCAAGAGGTGGGCGCGGACTACGTCCGGACCGCGCACGCCAAAGGCCTAGGAGCCGGTGCGGTCCTTTTCCAGCACGTCCTGCGCAACGCTCTGATCCCTGTCATCACCGTGCTGGGTACCACCCTGGCCTCGCTGCTGGGTGGCGTCGTCATCGTCGAAAACGTCTTCAACTGGCCGGGTTTGGGCACGCTGGCGGTCAGCGCGGCCAGCAGCCGCGACTTCCCGGTCATCGAGGGCCTGACGTTCGTCATCGCCGTCCTCGTCATCGGCGCCAACCTGGTCGTCGATATCCTCTATGCGCTGGTCGATCCGCGCATCCGGTACCCGTGAGGCCTTTCCAATGAGCGCCCTCGACGTCGCCGAGCCCGTGGTCGACGAGGAGATTGGCATCGAGGTCCGGATTATCTCCCGGCAGCGGCAGGTCCTGGCCCGCCTGCTGGAGCATCGCCCGGCCATGGCGGGCCTGGCCATGCTCGCCATCGTGATCCTCCTGGCGCTGCTCGCCCCCTTGATCGCCCGCTACCACCCCAATGCCGTCGACGTGGGCATCATCAATCAGAACCCCACGCCGGCCCACTGGTTTGGGACGGACTATCTGGGCCGGGATACCTGGGCACGGCTGCTCTACGGAGCACGCGTGTCGCTCCCGGCCGGGCTAGGGGCGGTGCTGATCGCCTGCTGCCTGGGCGTCCCCATGGGGGTAACTGCGGGATACGGGCGGAAGCTGGTCGACGACCTCGTGATGCGCCCGGTGGATATGCTGCTGGCCTTCCCGGGCATTCTGCTCGCGATCGCGATCGTCACCCTCCTCGGTCCGGGTCTGACGTCGGCCACGATTGCCGTCGGCGTGGCCGGGATCCCGAGCTATGCCCGTGTGGCCCGGGGCCTGACGCTTCGGGCCCGCGAGGAGACCTACGTCCTCGCGTCCCGGGTGGCGGGAGGCAGCGCGCGACACATCATGGTCCGCCACGTCCTGCCCACCATCGTAGCGCCGCTGCTGGTGTTGGCGACACTCGATCTGAGCGGAGCCATCCTGACCGTGTCTGCCCTGAGCTTCCTGGGGCTGGGGACGCAGCTCCCCACGGCCGACTGGGGAACGATGCTGGCCCAGGGGTACGAGCACATGTTCCAGAGCTGGGCCCAGGTGACCTTCCCCGGCTTGATGATCCTCTTTACGGCGCTGGGGATCAACCTCCTGGGCGACGGACTGAGCGACGCGCTGAACCCGAGGCTTCGCGGCGGGGCAGGATAGGGCGGCAGAGCACTGCTGCGCGGCCCCGCTCTACAAAAGCCCCGGCCTACCACGCCGCCCCTCACCACGTGGCTCCGCCCTACCACGCGGTCCCCATCCGGCTCTCCTTCCGGCATTTATCGGCTGACAACGTATGCATCCTGGTAGAGCGTGGCATTCGCAGGCTTTACGTAATGCCACTCCTTCACTCGTGATCGCACCCCTATGGGCTGAGTGGAGAGGGCGAGCGGGACGATGAAGCTCTGCCGGGCCATGAAGACCTGGATCCGCTGGTAGATCCTGTGCGCCTTCGTGCTGTTGACCGTCTCGCGGCCCTGGACGAGAAGATGGTCGAGAGTCGCGCCGCCGTAGTTGGTGAAGTTGAGCCCGGCACCCTTGCCCTGGCTGGAGTGGAACATGGTGTAGAGGACGTCCGGATCGTTGTAGCTCCAGCCCAGGAGGTAGATGTCGAACCGTCCCTGGCCGGCGCTGGACAGATAGGCGGGGACCGGCTCGGCGACGATGTTGACCGCCATGCCAACCTGGGCCAGCTCAGCCTGGATCAGCTCGGCGGCGGTCGAAAACTGAGGGAGCTGGGGAACCAGCAGCGTGTACGGACCGGTAGTATGACCGGCGGCGACGAGACGCCGGGCGTCTCTCGGGTCATACCTGGCGGCGTAGCGCCGGGCAGTCTTGCTGGGAAGCCCATAGAGGACGGTGGGTGGCAGAGCGCTATACACCGGCTCGCCCAGGCCGTTGAGCGCCGCCTTGATCAAGGCACGCCGGTCGACGGCCTCCGCCACCGCGCGTCGGACCTGCAGCCTATCGAAGGGCGGGTGCGCATAATTGAAGCCGACGAACACTTCCCCTTGCTCCGGGATCGAGTGCAGGTCGATGTTCCTGTTGCCCCTGACCCGAGCGATCTGCGTCCCTGCCACACTGGCGATATCGACACCGCCGGTGAGCAGCTCGCTGACGATCGTCGCATCGCTCGTGATCGTCTTGAAGACGATCCTGGAGAGGTAGGCGCGACCTCGATTGTGCGCAGCCGGCGTCTCCCAGGTGTGATAGTCGTTGCGCACCAGCGTGATGGAGCTGAAACCCGGGCCCACTTCGCTGACCTTGAAGGGACCGGTGCCGATAGGGTCCTGACAGGACTCGTTTCCCTGCTTGCTCGTCGCTCTGGGATCGAGGATGCCGTCGTACGAGGAGGTGAGCGAGGTCATCAAGGGCCGCGATGGGGTCTTGAGGATGAGCTGCACCGTGTACCTGTCGAGCACCTTGACGGTCCGTACTGCAGCCAGATCACCGGCGGTGACCGGAGATTTGGTGGCGGGGTTGAGGGCACGCTCGACGGTGTACCTCACGGCGTTAGCGTCAAAGGGATCGCCGTTCGAGAAGCGGACCCCGTGGCGCAGGTGGAAGGTCAGCAGCTTCCCCCCGTTTGAGATCTTCCAGCCGACGGCCAGATCGGGGCGGAAGTGTCCTCGGTCGTCGATGAACATCAGTGGGTCCATGACCTGGCTCATGACCGAGTCGGAGGCGGACAGGCCGGTTTTCTGGGGATCCAGGCAGTCCGGCTGCTGGATGGCAACGGCGATGCTGCCGCCGTAGCCGGGCGTCGCCTGCGCCCGCTTGCCATGCTGCGCCCGAGCTGCGGGCACCCATGTGGCCGCGAGCAGCGCACTCACCCCCAGCAGCACTCCGACTCTCTTCCGGCTCCGGTGCGCCGCTTCCGTCACGATGTGCTGTCTTCCTCCAGAGCTTACCCTACGCCAAAGCCACCGCACCGGTCGCCCTGCATGCCGGTACAGACGCCAAACCTCCCCGATGCCTCAACAGGGCCTCAGCCGGCCTCTGTCCATGTTACCAGCCTGGCAATCTGTGTCATCCAGTCCTACGGCATGACTGAGGCCGAAATCATCTCCGGCTGCGTCGCCAGTTGCACCCAGATGCTGGATTCAGGCCATTAGCCAGCTGAGACGTAACGCGCAGAACTCTGAGGGTGTGGAACCGGCTCTCCATGGGCGCGCAGGCTCTCGATGTGGAGAGGCCGATCTTCCGCACGGGCACGGACGTTGTGGGACGCTAGCGAACCTGGGCAAGTGTCGCCTGGACGGATTAGCAAACCGCCGCACTAGCTTGTCGCTGAATTTCATCCTTCCATCACTGTCGATTTCTGGCCGGATGATGCGTCGTCTTAGTGAGGCCAGCATGAGCTGGTCCAAGTTGATTGGAGGTTCATCCGTGAAGTACCTGTTCCTGCTGTACGAGAACGAGCAAGCCACGCCGGCACCCGGAAGCCCGGAATTGCAGCAACAGCTGCAGGCCTACGGCGCTTTCTATGAAGACGCCAGCAGCCGCGGCCTTTTCCAGAGCGGCGATCCCGTCCAGGGCTCGCAGACCGCGACTACCGTCCGCGTTCGCAATGGTGCAACCCAGCCGAAGTCCGGCCCATTCAACAGCGGCACCGAGCAGATCATCGGCTTCTACGTCCTCGACTGCAAAGACGAGACGGAGGCAGTGGCGACTGCCGCCAGGATCCCTGCCGCCAGCACCGGAGCCGTCGAGGTTCGCCCAATCCTCGTCATGTAAGGTTGTTCAACCATTCGACGGGCCGGCAGAGTGTACGGAGGGTCCGCCTCGCCGGCCCGTCGATTGCCCCGATTACCTTACGAGTGGATATGATGGCGCGGATAGGGAGAGTGGAATGAAGTATGTCCTCCTGATCTATGCACCGGCAGAGGGCGAACCCGACTCAGAGATGCTTAAGAAACATCAAGCGTTCGTGGAGAACATTGGTCGTCGCGGCCTGCTGATCGACGGCGCCGAGTTGAGCGACCCGTCGGTGACCACAACCATCCGCATGCGCGGCAACGAGCTGCTGATCACGGATGGACCGTATGCGGAGACCAAGGAGCATCTCGGCGGCTTCTACATTGTCGAGTGCACCGACCTCGATCAGGCAATCGACGTTGCCAGACTTGTTCCTGTGGTAAAGGAAGGAGCAGTCGAGGTGCGGCCGCTCATCGAGCGGTAGCAGCGACCGCTCAGTGGACAATCGGTCTGCGGAAGCCGGGGTGGTGGCCGACGCATTTAGAAACGAAGCCGGAAAGATCGTGGCCGCGCTCGTGCGGGTGCTCGGCGATTGGGACCTTGCCGAGGATGCCCTGCAGGAGGCTCTGGCCGTTGCTCTCGAGCGCTGGCCACGAGATGGTGTTCCCGCTCGGCCCGGCGCCTGGCTCATGACGACCGCCCGCAACAAGGCGCTCGATCATGTGCGACGCCAGCGGACGCGGGCCACCACACAGGAAGCGCTCCTCGAGCTGATGCGGCTCGACGAGCCGCACCCTGGCCAACCGGCTGAGGAACTACCCGACATCCCCGACGATCGCCTCGCTCTGCTGTTTACGTGCTGCCATCCTGCCCTCGCCATCGAGGCGCGGGTCGCGCTGACCCTTCGGTATCTGG